>Ga0209415_10014943_pt1 | contig 12641 bp, 12 predicted proteins | sample PeaSoiSIISIP2007_FD_187696 | JGI IMG/M metagenome (GOLD analysis project Ga0209415, IMG submission 187696) | Peat soil microbial communities from Weissenstadt, Germany - SII-SIP-2007 (SPAdes) (version 2) | ecosystem: Environmental > Terrestrial > Soil > Wetlands > Peat | place: Germany...
GGCCAGGATTCGAACCTGGGAACTCCTGCGAGAGCAGATCTTGAGTCTGCCGCCTTTGGCCGCTCGGCCACCCCGGCAACGCCGGGTCGAGGAGTCGGCCGGCCTTATTCGTCTTCCGTTTCCTCGTCCGCCAGGTCGCCTTCGTCGACGATGGAGATGGACAGGGCGCCCTCGTCGCGCCGGAGCGCCCGGGGGTCGATGCGGGGAAGCCCGGACTGTCGCGCGGGGATTCCGCGGGATGGGGTTCTGCGCTGGTGGCCACATCTGAGACACGTTCGCACTCGACGTCCGTTCCGAAGGCGGGTTCGCACGCTCCGGCCTTCCACCCAAAAGGTCGAGCAGGCACGACAGTACATCTCCCGGTACTCCGGCAAGAGTCGGACGTTGTACCGCATACCGATTCGGCGCGCGAGGGCTACGTATCGGTTCGCGAGATCCGGACGCGGGCCGAGGGACTCTCGTTCTGCGAGGGCGAACAGCCCCGAGATCCGTTCTCGGGCGATCCGGACCATCACCCCGGTCCGGCGGCCCTTCCGTCCCGTTCGCTTCACGATTGAGGTTGCTGGCATACTGGACAATAGACCGCGACGCGACTGATGATCGTCCTACATCGAATGCAATACTTGCCCGCGGGGGGTGGTGGGATCGGCCCCACCGAGCCGGCGGGGGCCACGGTGGCGTAACCTCCCGCGCCGTACATCCCGGTGTTCGTAGCCGGCGAAGGGGGCGGCGGAGGGGGCGGGGGAGCGGTCGAGGTCATCGACGCCCCGTTTGGGGGAGACGACGCATCTGCGGTTCGTGAAGAGGCCGGGACAACGCCACCGACGGCCGGATCGACCTGCGGCAGAGTGTACCCGCACTTCGCGCAGAAGAGCGCCCCCTCGCCCGACAGCTCCCCACAGTGAAGGCAGACGGACACGATCGGGGGCAAGGTTAATGGCGTATATCACCGTCAGGTGGTCAGTGAGACATCGGTCGGTCGCACTCGTAACTCGGGACCCCGGGCTCTACCATGAGCTAGCGGGATTCCTGCGAGAGCGACGCGTCCCGACGATCAGCCTGTTCCCCGGCGACCGCATTCCGGACCAAGTGGCCGTGGTACTGACCTCGAGCGCGGAAGCGCCCCTGATCTCTCACTCCAACGTCCTCACCGTCGGCGAGAGCGTGGACCGGGGAAGCCTGGCGGCGGCCGTCCGCCACGCCCTCGTATCCGCCGACTCCGCCGAAGCGATCATTGTGGGACTCGACCCGGGCCCGCGACCCGGATACTCGATCCTAGCCGGATCCGTGGTCCTCGGGGAAGGCGTGCTAGATTCGCCCGAGTCGGCGGGGACGCTCGCGAGTCACCTGCGCCATCGGTTCCCGTCCCGGCCGGTGCTGTTCCGGGTCGGACGGGGGGATCCCCCGACCCGAAACCGGATCGTCAACCAGCTCCTCGACCACCACCGTTCGGTGGAACTCGTGGACGAACAGGGCACCACTCCGCGCGGACACCGGCGACCGAGGGACGCAGCTGCGGCCCGGATCATCGCTCACTCTCGCGGCCGCCTGGTGCGCGAGCCCCTGACCCTCTCCTTCACTCCGGGAGAGATCGCCAACCTCCAACGTCTCAGTCGAGAGGGGAGCGGAGGCCGGCTGACGATCTCCCGCTCGAGTGCCCACCGGGTCTTGCAAGGCGAGCTCTCGCTTGCCGAGGCGGTCGCCGAGGCGATGGACCGGTCCGGTCGAACCGAGCGGACTCGAGGCGCTCCTCCCCACCGGGAACCCCTTTAATCCGCCGGAAGGTCGACGGAGTCGTGGTGCTTTCCCCGGAGGTCGAGGTCCGGGCCCGTCGGGCGGCCCTCGAGAACGCGTTGGCGCACGACGGCGCAGCGCAAGCAGGTCCGATCGTCGCGCGGCTGTTGGCGACGGACGCCTCCCTGCGCGCCGAGGCCAATGCGGTCCGCGCGTTGGTCTCCGAGATCCTTGCGGACATCCGCGGACTGCCGACCGCAGAACTGGTAGACCGCTTGGCTACCCTCGGGGGCGCGCAAGCCGAGCGTCCGAAGGTCGCCCGAGATGAGGCGCCGGACTTCCCCGAGCTCCTCGGGGCGGTGAAGGGGAAGGTGGTGCTTCGCATGGCGCCGTTCCCAAGCGGCGTCCTTCACATCGGCAACTCTCGGATGCTCTTCGTGAACCAACTCTACCGCGAGCGGTACGATGGAAAGCTCCTCCTCGTCTTCGACGACACCATCGGTTCCGCCGACAAGCGCATCGAGACAGGGTTCTTCGACCTGATTCAGGGCGACTGCGCCATCGCCGGGGTCCGTCCGGACGCGGTCTACTACAAGTCGGACCGCGTGGCGACCTTCTATCCCTGGGCCCGGCGGGTCATCGAGAAAGGGGGCGCGTACGTCTGTCGGTGTCCCCAAGAACTTCTCGGAAGGAACCGGGTAGCGGGCCTCGCGTGTCCCGAGCGATCCCAGTCGATCCCCGAGACGCTCGACGAGTGGGAAAAGATGCTCGCGAACGTCTACGGGCCGGGCGAGGCGGTCCTCCGCTTGAGGACCGACATGGCCGACCCCGACCCCGCGTTCCGCGACCGGGTCCTCCTGCGCATCAGCGACATTGACCATCCCCGGGTCGGTCAGAAGTACCGGATCTGGCCGATGCTCGAGTTCTCCTGGGCCGTCGACGACATCGAGCTCGGGGTGACACACGTCCTGCGCGGCAAGGACCTCGTCATGGAGGACAAGATGCAACGGTACATCTGGGACCTTCTCGGAATCCAGGGCCCCCCCTTTCTCCACTGGGGGATCTTGAGGGTGCGGGAAGCCAAGGTCGCGAAGAGCAAGGCGTACAAGGAAGTAAAATCCGGGCTCTACGACGGGTTCGCGGACCCCCGGACGTGGTCGCTCCGCTCGCTCGTCCGTCGGGGCATCTCGATGGACGCCCTTCGCCAGTTCATCCTGTCGTTCGGCATGTCGCTCGCCGACATCGAAGTGCCCGCCGAGACACTGTATTCCGAGAACCGCAAGCGGATCGACGCGACGACCGTTCGTCGGGCGTTCGTCCCGGACCCGGTCCGAGTGGACGTGGAGGGGTACCCGTTCGACCTCGCCCGAACGACGCTCCCGAACCATCCCGACCGCCCCGAGTTGGGCAGCCGATCGGTCACCGCCGGACCCTCGTTCTTTCTGCCCCGTCGTGACCTGTCGGCGCACCTCGGCGGCGAAGTGCGCTTGAAGGACCTGGTCAACGTGCACCTGGAGCCGGACTTCACGGACGCCGGGGGAAGAATGCGCGCCACGTTCACGAGCCGGGAGAACCGCAAGCTCCCGCGCCTTCAGTGGGTCGGCGCGGAGGGAGCGGTCCCCGTCGACCTTCTCGGTTTGGAGGGCGAGCATTCGTCCGGCCTCGGGGAGTCCGCGCTCTCGAGCGCGGGCCCGGGGGACATCGTCCAGTTCGAGCGGGTCGGGTTCGTCCGGGTCGACTCCGACTGGACTCCCGGGTCCTCGCCGATGCGCGTCGTCTTCGGCCACCCGTGAGCTCCGGCGGAGCCTTTAGTAGCGGGAGCCGCTCTCGGGCCACCACGGCCCATGAAGTTCCTCCACACCTCGATCACCGTCCGGAACATGGAGGAGAGCCTCGCGTTCTACACGGAGATCCTGGGACTGCAGTTCGAACGGCGTCGGACGATCCCGGAGAACCACGCCGAGATTGCGTTCGTCCATGACCCGATCTCGGGGGCCCGAGTGGAGCTCACGCACTGGGAAGGAAAGGACCAGTTCGAGGCGGGCGAGCAGCTCGACCACCTCGCCTTCGAGGTGGAGGACCTCGACCGCCATCTGATGAAGATGCGCTCGAAGAACGTCCGGGTCGCCAAGGAGCCGTACCGGCTCTCGGGGGGCTCTTCCCGTATCGCGTTCATCCTCGACCCGAACGACGTCTGGATCGAGCTCATCGAGCGCGCTCCGGCCCCGGGCTGACGGTGAGCCGTGCCCGACCCGCCCGCCTCGGGGACCGGTCGGGCGGGCCGCCCGCTCCTTGCGGTGTTCTCGGCGACATTCTTCGTGCGGTTCGCCTTCGGCATCACGGTTGCCGTTCTCGCGAGCTACATTTCCGGCCAATCGTCGCTCTTCGGCCAACAGGAGGTCGGCGTCGTGGGCGTGGTCGCTTCGCTCGCCCCGGTCGGGGAGTTCTCGACGGTACTCCTCTCGGGCGCGGCCGCCGACCGCTACGGGAGGTTCCCGGTGCTCTTCGGCGGGATCGCGTCCGCGGCGGTCATCTTCGTGGTGGTCGCGCTCACCCGGAACCCCTACCTTCTGGGGGTAGCAAACCTCGCATTCGGAGTCTCGAGCGGGGCGATCCTCGCGTCGAGCTTGGCCATCGTGGCCGACCACTCGGCTGCGACCGAGCGCGGGTTCGAGATGGGCCGCTTCGACGCCATGAACCTTTCTGGATGGATCGCCGGGTTCGCGTTCGGTCTCGGGGTCCGAGGTGCCGTTCCGAACGCCTCCTTGGGTATCGCGTTCTTGCTCGGCTCCGCCGTGCTGGCGGGGGGACTCGGATTCGCGGCACTCCTGCTTCGGGGGCAACCGGCGTACCAGGGGGACCCCGCCTACTCGTTCTCGGACGTCACCCGCCACGTCTTCCGTCGAAGCGTCCTCCTGGTCACCCTTCCCTGGCTCGTCATCTACATGCTCATCGGGACCGCGCTCGTCTTCCTGGGTCCCGCGTCCGGCGGGATCGGGGTCGGCTCCACCGAGCTGGCCGCAATCATCGGAGGGGGAGGGTTGGTCCTCGTGCTCACCCAACCGACGTTCGGCCGAATGGCCGACCGGTTCGGCCGGATGCGGCTGATGACCGTGGGCGCGGCGGGCTTTGTGCTCGTGATGGTCTTCGCCTCGCTGATCGTCGCGTTCGGGCCGGCGGTCCCCCTGCTCGCCGGCGTCGGCGTGAGCGTGGTCGCGGCGCTCGCTTACGGCCCCGCCGCTCTGGCGGCCCTCACCGACCTATCCTTGCAGATGAGTCGCGCCACGACCATGGCGATCTACTCTCTCACCATCTCGCTCGGGATGCTGGTGGGCTTGCTCGTCTCGACGCAGCTGTTCGCCCAGCTCGGCAACGTCGGGCTCTACATCTTCTTCGGGTCCGTCGCGGCCGCCCTGGTGATCCTGACCCTCGCACGACTCGTGGACGTGAGGGCGGCGGGGAGCGAGCGCCCTACGACTCCGGCTCGATGATCACGTGGCGCAGGACCGGGTGGCTCTGCTTCAGGGCCAGAGTGACCTGGTCGATCGCCGCTTCGATCTGGTCGGTCGTCAACCCGTCGTGGAAATTGATCCGGAGCGCGAGCAGCGCGTCGTCCGGTCCAAGCACCATCGACTGGAGCGCGCGCACTTTCGACACGCGGGGGTCTCGCTCGACCACACCGAGGATCGTGCGGGCCTCCTCCGGGTCCAACGCCTGGCCGATCAATAACCCTCGGCTCTCGAGCGTGAGGACGAGACCGGTCAGCACGAGCAGGACCCCTTCGATGACGGCCGCTGCGCCGTCCGCGGCGGCATCGCCGGTCCGATAGACGACGAGGAGGGCCGAGAACGCGACGAAACAGCCGATGATCGTCACGACGTCCTGGTAGAACACCGACTTGAGCCCGATGTGGCGGGACTCGAGCAGCGACTGGAGCGTCTGCTGGGAGCGACGCACTTCGCGCAGCGTCACGGCGATCCCGATCGCACTGACCGCGAGGGTCGCCCCGACGACGAGCAACGCCGACCCGATGTGGGTGATCGGGAGGGGACTGGTGACCTGCTGCACCCCTGTGGACAGGGCGAGGACCCCAGCGATGGTGAAGGTGATGACGATCGACACGAGCGCCCAGTAGAAGCGCTCCTTCCCCCGCCCGAACGGATGGCGATAATCGGCCGGAAGTCGGGAGGCGTAGAGTCCCCACAGGAGTAACGCGCTTCCGACCAGGTCGGTGATCGAGTAGATCGCCTGGGCTAGAACGGCCCGGCTCCCCGACTCGATGGCCACGTCCAGGTTCAACGCGAAGAGCGCGCCGTTGAGAAGAAGGGTTGCGATGATGACGACCTGTGAGCGCATGGAGCTCGAATACTCCGTCCGAGCCAAGGACGGACGGAGGGACCGCCCATAAAGGGTTGCGTCGGCATGGAAGCTGTCGGCCGGGGCCGTCCGGAACCAAGCGTTAAATCGCGGCGGCCCGTGGACGAGGCGAGCTGCCCGGATGAGCGAATCCTCCTCCCGACCCACGGGGACCTCGGCGACCTCCACCACCGCTTCTCCCCACCGATTTCCCCGGCCTCCTCTCAGCCGCCTCGGGCTTGGTCCGGGGAAGTTGACGCGGTTGAAGCGGCTGCTCTACGACCATGGACCGGGCGGAGGAACCCTTCTCGTGCTGCCCATCGACCAGGGGCTCGAGCATGGCCCCGTCGATTTCTTTTCCAATCCGGATGCGCTCGACCCCCAGTACCAGTACGACCTGGCGAGTGAAGGCAAGTTCAGTGCGATCGCGCTCCATATCGGACTCGCGGAGAAGTACTTCCACGAGTACGCGGGCGACGTTCCGTTGATCCTGAAGTTGAACGGAAAGACGACCATCCCCGGCGACGCGCAGGCATTCAGCCCGCTCACCGGCACCGTCGAGGATGCGGTCCGCCTCGGTGCGGACGCCGTGGGCTACACGATCTATGTGGGATCTCCGGCCCAGGACCGCGACTTCCTCCAGTTCCTCGAAGTCCGCAAGGAATCCCAGCGCTTGGGCATGCCGTTGGTCGTTTGGGCCTACCCTCGGGGCGAGGCCGTGTCGAAGAAAGGCGGCAAGGAGAGCCTCTACGCGATCGACTACGCCGCTCGAGTGGCCCACGAGCTCGGCGCCGACGTCGTGAAGTTGAACTACCCGGTGGCGTCCGAGCGGGACGCCGACAGCCCGGCTCCGTACAACACCCTTCGACTGCCGCCGTCCGAGGCGTTCCGCAAGGTCGTTCAGAGTGCGGGGCGCTCGCTGGTCCTGGTCTCCGGAGGGGAGAAGGTCGGCGACGTGGAGCTATTGCGCAAGGTTCGCTCCTCTATGGACGCGGGAGCGACGGGGATCATCTTCGGCCGGAACCTGTGGCAACGGCCAAAGGCCGATGCCCTCCGACTGACCCGGGAACTGCATGGGATCTTCCGGGAGTACGCGCAAGCCCCCGGCTAGAGCCGGACTGCGACTTCTGGTCGTTCTCGCGGGAGAAGACCACCCGAAGGCCTGCACCGGCCGCCGTCTTCTCCACTGGGGACGGGTCGTCCGCGTCGCGCGCGAAGATGCCAATTCTCCGGGGCCGGTCGTCCTGGACCCGTACTCCCCGACCCCGCTCTCCGCGGCGGATCGCGAGACCGCTCGCCGGGGCGGGGTCCTGGTGGTCGACTGCTCCTGGAACCGTCTTTCGGCGCGGGGCGCATTCCCGGGGGCGGAGCCGAGAGAGCGGCCCCGGACACCCCACCGGCGGCTGCCGGTGCTGATCGCGACGAACCCGCAACATTACGGAAGGGTCGCCCAGCTCAACACGGTGGAAGCATTCTGCGCCGCCCTCTACGTCCTGGGCCGTCCCCCCGAGGCCGAGAGCGTGATCGCGGGGTTCGCTGGGGGAGGGGAGTTTCTCACCGTGAACCGGGACCGGCTCGAGAAGTACCGGCATGCCGCTTCGCCGGAGGAGGTCCGACAGGCGGAGAAGGAGCTCTTCGGGGCGACCTAGACCGTCGCGGCGCTCGTTCGCCGACCGGCCTCGGATCCTATCCCCGCGTCTCAGTCCGGGTCGGAATACGACTTCCCCTCGGTCGAGAGATGGTCGACCACGACGCTCGCCAGACTGACGAGCGGCGTCCGAAGCGGGAGACACGCGACGGTGACGCCACCGTAGCGCTCGTAGATCCGGGACGTGTTCAGGGTGAGACAGCGCCCGCCGTAGACGACCCGGCCGTTCAAGTCCGGGTCATGGCCGCGCAGGAACACTCGCAGCCCGGCGACCGCGAGAAACTGGTCGAGCTCGCGTCCGCCCCACGGGAGCGCGGCTCCCCGACGGATCCGGGAGACGTCACACTCCGACCAGGTGATCTCGGCCAATCGTTCCGGATCCTTCGACGCGAACGCCTCCTTCCACGCGGTCGGGAGCTTCCCCCGAGGGAAACCGGCATGGGCGAGGTACGCTCCGTTCGGAGTCGTCACGGCGAGCGGTCCCCGCTCGAGGAGTCCGAGCAGACGATCGTACCGCGTGGAGTCGGGTCCCCACAGCTCATCGATCTCGACCGGAAGGTTGTGGGGCAACGCCGGGATCCGGCGGACGGTCTCGTGGTTGCCCTGGATCAGGTAGACCCGCTCGGGGGCCTCGGCGGCCAACGAGAGAAGGTAGAGCGCGTTCCCCACGGATCCTGGCCCGCAGTCGTCCGGGGAACGATCGACGTAGTCGCCGAGCCCGACGAGGCATCGATTTCCCGCGCGATACTTGTGGACGACCTCCTCGGTCGATCTCCAGTCGCCATGCGTGTCTCCAAAGACGATCGCCTCATCGGCCGTTCCGTCGGGCACTTCGACCACCGCCGGACGAACCGGCACCCGCTGTTCCAATCGATCGAGCAGCTCGTCGACCTCGGACGTCGATAGGCGGAGGAGCTGGGGGGGCGAGAGAACCGGGTTCATCCCGAGTGCCCCCGGGTGCTCTCTATCCGGCACGGAGATATGCGGGGGGCCGGAGTTCCCGGCGGTCGGTCCGTTGGACCGACTCGCCCTTTGAACCGGCGAATGCCCTAGGCAACAGGGTCCTAAGCCCTGCCTCGGTGGCCCCGCCGACTAGATCGGACGGTTTGGCCGGACTGGAGCACCCCCGCACCGGAATGAGGAATCGAGGCCCTGAGTAGCCCCGGCAGGAATTTCGGCCGTCGGGAAATCCTACCCACGCGGCCTTCGAACCTGCGTCGCGAGATCCAGAGTCTCGCATGATTGGCCACTACACCACGGGGCTACGCAAAAGCCAGCTTCGGGCCGTTGATAAACGTTGCCGCGCGGCGGAGCTCGGGATCGTCGTCGACCGAGATACGACCGCACGACACAAATAGACCGCGACAGTCACTCGCCCATCCATGCCCGGGGGGCTGCATGTTGGGGGGAAGGACGATTCGTCCGATCGCTCGGGGGAACTCCACCCCTGCAACGGCCCAATCGGCACCCCCCGTGACGTCTGAGAAGGTACTTCCTTCGGCCCACCCGGCGACCCTTCGGTGGAGCCGGCCGGCCACCTTCCTCTACCTGGCCGTACCGGCCAGTATCGGCGCCCTCGCCGTGTCCGACCCCGGGTTCAGTGCGGCCGGCTTGGCGAGCTATCTCCCGACCGCCACGGTCGACGTTTCGTTCTCGTTCCTTCGGATGTCCGCCGCGTACCTCCTCTCCCTCGCGTTCGCCCTTTCCTACGGATACTACGCCGCGGCCCATCGCACCGGGGAACGGGTCATGATCCCCATCCTCGATATCCTGCAATCCGTTCCCATCCTCGGCTTCTTCCCCGTCGTCGTCCTCGTGCTCTACAACCTACAGCCGTCGGGCTTCGGACCCAACCTGGCCTCGGTGATCCTCATTTTCACCTCGATGTCCTGGAACATGGTCTTCGGGGTCTACGAGTCCCTCAAGACGGTGCCTTCGGACCTCCGAGAAGCCGCCGATACGTTCGGACTTCGGGGATGGCTCCGGTTCCGCCGCTTGCTCTTCCCGTCGACCGTGAATCGGCTGGTGTACAACTCGGTCCTGTCGTGGACCGGGGGTTGGTTCTTCCTCGTGGAGGCCGAGATCTTCACCACGAACGGCGCCGCCCTGCCGGGGATTGGGAGTTTCCTATCGTTCGCCGCCAGCGGCCACAACAGCGAACAGTTCATCGCCGGCCTCATCGTCCTCGTCATCGTCATCGCCCTGCTCGACTTCCTTCTCTGGAGGCCCCTCGGGCACTGGGCGGAGCGTTTCCGCTACGACCAGGCACCCTCCGGAGAGGGAGAGGCTCTACCCTCCGGGACCTCCGGGAGATTCCGGCGCGCCGCGTCCTACGTCACCCGAGGAGTCCGAACGGGAGTCACCCGGTTGAGCACGCCCCTCGTCCAACTGGCCGCGATCACGGTCCGGCCGGGACGTCGGACGAGCGCGCGTCGCCAAGCGTTCATCTATCATCTATCGCTGGGGACGATCCTCGTTCTCGTCTGGTTGATGCTGATCGCTATTGTCGTGGCCGTCTACACCGTGTTCAGCGGCACGATCACTCCCCCGGTGCGGGCTCAGATGCTCACGCTTCCCCTCGCCGTGGGATTCTCGATCGGGCGCCTCGTGATCGCCTACATCATTTGTCTTGCGATCGCGCTGCCGTTGGCGATCGTCCTCGCTCGGGGTCCCCGGGCGCGCCGGGTCGGATTGCCCATCGTCGAAGTGGTGGCGTCGTTCCCGGCCACGGCACTCTTCCCGGTTATCATCTTCGAATTGGTGCCCTACATCAGCCAGGAGGGTGCGGCCATCCTGATGCTCCTGACCGGGATGATCTGGTATCTATTCTTCAATCTCCTCTCGGGCATTCGCTCGATCCCGCCGGATTTGGAGGAGGCCGCGCGGTCCTTTGGCCTGAAGGGCCGGAAACTACTCCGCCGGGTGCTCGTTCCTGGAGTGTTCACGGCGCTGATCACCGGATCGATCACCGCGTTCGGCGGGGGATGGAACACCCTGATCGTCGCGGAGTACCTCAACGTCGGGTCCGGACAATCCTTGAGCGTCCTCGGGGTGGGCCAGCTGATCGACATCGGTTACGCCGAATCCGCGAGCGGGGGGTACCCGCTCATGGTGGGCGCCCTGTTTGCCCTGATCGCGACCGTCATCACCATCAACGAACTCATATGGAAGCCCCTCTACCGCCGAGCCGTCGAGCGATACCGGTACGATTAATTCCGGGCACCGGTCGGGAAGGTCGGGGAGCGAGTCGTGGCGCTGATCCGGGTCGAGCATGTCGACAAGAGCTTCGCCTCCCGTCACGGCTCGATCTCGATCATGCAGGACATCTCCTTCGAGGTCAAGGACTCGGACTTCGTCGCCATAGTCGGGCCTTCCGGTTGCGGAAAATCCACCCTGCTCCGCCTGATCCAGGGCTTGGACCACCCCACCGCAGGAACCATCTCCTTCCGGGACCGGAAGGTCGACACGGTATGCTCCCAAATGGCGATGGTCTTCCAGAGCTTCGCGTTGTATCCCTGGCTCACGGTCGCCCAGAACGTGTCGTTCGGGCTCGAAGCCCTCGGCTGGGAGTCCGGGCGGATCGGGTCCCAGGTCGAGCGGTACATCTCCGTCACCGGTCTCGATGGGTTTCAGGAAGCCTACCCCCGCGAACTTTCCGGGGGAATGCGCCAGCGGGTCGGACTGGCTCGAGCCCTGGCCGTCGAGCCCGCGGTCCTGCTCATGGATGAACCATTCAGTGCCCTCGACCCATTGACGGCGGAGAGCCTTCGAGAGGAGGTGCTCCAGCTCTGGCGGGACCCCCAACTTCCTCCGGATGCGGTGCTGTTGGTGAGCCACAACATCGAGGAGGCGATCCAGCTCGCCGACCGGGTCATCGTTCTCTCTCGACGACCCGGACACATCCTGGCCCAGGTGGAGGTCGACCTGCCGAGGCCGCGGGACCGCAAGTCTGCGGCCTTCTACGACCTCACCGACCGTGTCTACTCGCTCATCACTGAGGGAGGCTCCGCTATCGCGTCGGGACACTCCTCGGAATCGGCTCCCTCGGCCGGGTAAAACTTATAGAATGACTATCGGTAGGGACGCTCCCTGAGTACTTCGATGCCGACCACGTTCCCGAAATGCAACCCCACCGAGATGATGGGGCTCCTGGTCCTCCTGAACTCCCACAAAGGGTCCGAGGATGTCGCTCTTCTCGCGGACGACCTCGACCTGGAGATCGATGAGATCTTTCCGGCCCTCGAGTTCGCGGAAGTGCTTCAGCTCGTGAAAGTCGCGGACGGTCGGGCCACCTTCACCGACCTTGGGAAGAAGCTCGTCGGGGGTTCCATCCGGGACCGCAAGGCGATCATTCGGGATCAACTTCGGCGGACCACCCTGTTCAAGACCCTGCTCCGGGCCCTGGAGAGCTCCCCCGAGCATTCACTCTCGGACGAGGACCTGGGGCAGATCGTGTCGTTCACCACGGCTCCGGCGGACGAGGCGGTCCAGAACATCGTGAACTGGGGCCGGTACGCGGACCTGTTCCGCTACGACGCCGACGAGCACTTGCTCGTCCTAACCCGACGGGCCTCGGCGAGCCGATCGGGTCCTTCCCAGACCCGCCCGCCGTCGCCGCCCAGCGGTTCTCAAGGGGGTTCCTCTCCGCCCTCGAAGACTTCCGCCCCCTCCTCTTCGACCCCGGAGACCCGGTCCTCGGTGGTCGCGACCGCGGCGAGCTAGGTTGAGTTCCAGGTCCTGCCGGGAGCTTCTGGGCCCGGGATTGCCCGTCCCCGAGCGGGAAGTTGTCTCGGTGCTGGGTTTACAAAGGGCTTAAGCGGCGTCCTCTATCCCCGCCTCCGCGGGCACGTAGATCAGCGGAAGATCGCTGCTTTCGCAAAGCAGAGGTCGGGGGTTCAAATCC
>Ga0209415_10014944_pt1 | contig 12640 bp, 7 predicted proteins | sample PeaSoiSIISIP2007_FD_187696 | JGI IMG/M metagenome (GOLD analysis project Ga0209415, IMG submission 187696) | Peat soil microbial communities from Weissenstadt, Germany - SII-SIP-2007 (SPAdes) (version 2) | ecosystem: Environmental > Terrestrial > Soil > Wetlands > Peat | place: Germany...
GTCAACGCGTTCCTGCCCGTGAACGCTCCGGGCACGATTCCGCAACCAGTATGGCCAAACTTCAACGCGGCGCAGACTCCCCTGCCGGGCGCGACCACCAGCGGCTTCCTCGCCTATCTGGATCCGCACGCCTCGCGGCCTCCGCGCCAGAACCAGTGGAGCGCCGGGGTGCAGCGCGAGATCACGCGTAACACCGTGATCGAGGCCTCCTACGTCGGCAACCGCGGCGTGTGGTGGACCGGTCCGCTGGGATTACTCAACCAGGTATCGCCGGCGCAATTTGCGGCGGTTGGCTTGAATCCTTACACCAATCCCGCCGACAACCTCCTGCTCTCCCAGGCGATTTCTTCCCCCGCCGTCATCGCGAGGGTCGGGAACATTCTCCCCTATGCCGGGTACCCCACCAGCAATACCCTGCTCAATGCGCTACGTACGTACCCGCAGTTCTCGACAAGCGGCGTCACCAACTCTCCCACGAGTGATACTTGGTACGACTCCTTGCAGCTTAAGGGCACCAAGCGCCTTTCGCACGGCCTTCAGGTGAACGGCACATTCACGTGGTCCAAGGCGATGGTTCTAACGCGAGAGGACCTTTTCAATCCCGCCAGCTCCACCAAGTCGATCCAGGCGACGGATCAGCCCTTCCTGTTCAACGCCAACATCGTGTACAACACGCCGAAGGCGTCCAACAACAAGGCGCTGGCTTGGGTCACCAAGGACTGGCAGATCGGCTCCTTCCTGCAGTATGGCAGCGGCCTCCCGCTTGCTCCTCCCTCCGCGACGGTCGCCAACAACCTGACCGGCGGTGAGATGATCCGAACGGGCCAGCCTCTGTTCCTGAAGAACCTGAACTGCGGCTGCATCAACCCTTACACCGATCAGGTGCTGAATCCCGCTGCGTGGGCGAATCCGGTTGCTGGGACGTGGGGTCCCGGTCCGGCGCCTGGCCTTAGTGCGGGGCTGTACTACACAGACTTCCGCCAGGCACGCCGTCCGCAGGAGAACATCAACTTCGGACGCAACTTCCGGATCAAGGAACGCATGAATCTCCAGATTCGCGCGGAGTTCGCGAACGCCTTTAACCGGATGCAGCTCGGTAACCCCAGCACTTCGACGCCGTACAATGCGAGCAACGCGCTCGTGAATCCGACGGTGGTCAACGGCCGGATCACGGGCGGCTTTGGCGGCTACTCGATTGGCGCCGTTGGAGTCAACGGGCAGCCGAGCTTCACCGCAAACGGAGTCGTCGGCCAGCTGTACCAGCAGCCGCGTCAGGGAACCCTGATCGCTCGTTTCACGTTCTAAGCAATCTTTAGAACTTTTATTCACGGCCTCGCTGCTCCGGCAGCGGGGCCGTTTTGGTTTTGGGCCACTCGCTGGCGCTCATGGTTCTGTGCTGCTGGCGCTTAGCTAAAGGGGACAGCCTCTGAATATCCACTACGGTCCCAGAATCCAGACCGCTTCAGGCTGTCCCCTTTAGCTCCCAGAACCGCCTAGGGCATGGAGTTTCGCGCGCCGAGCGTATATAATCGAACGTCGGTGAGGAGAACGGCATGAAGCGAACCTTGGTAGTTTTGCTTGTGGCGATATCGCCCCTGTTGGCGCAGACGGGAGCGAAGAACGGCGAGTGGCCGACCTACGGCGGCGATCTGGGTAATACGCGCTATTCGGCGCTCGACCAGATCAACGCCGCGAATTTCGACAAACTGGAAGTCGCCTGGCGCTTCAAGACGGACAATCTCGGCCCGCGGCCCGAAGCCAATCTGGAAGGGACGCCCTTGATGGTCAAAGGCATTCTCTACTCCACCGCCGGAACGCGGCGGTCGGTGGTCGCCCTGGATGCGGCCACGGGTGAGCTGCTGTGGGTCCATGGCGAGAACGAAGGCCAGCGCGGAACCGTCGCGCCTCGCCAGCTTTCCGGCCGCGGCCTGTCCTATTGGACCGATGGACGCGAGGAACGTATCATCTACGTCACTCCCGGCTATCAGATGGTCGCGCTGGACGCCAAGACCGGCAACCGTATTCCCGGCTTCGGCAAGAACGGCATTGTGGATCTCAAAGACGAGGACGATCAGCAGATCGAACCGCTCAATCCGGATATCGGATTGCATTCGGCGCCTATCGTGTCCGGAAACACGGTGATCGTGGGCGCGGCGCACAAGCCCGGTGGCGTTCCGGTCAGCAAGACCAACGTGAAGGGCTACGTCCGCGGATTCGATGTCCGCACCGGCAAACGCCTGTGGATCTTCCACACCATTCCCAAACCGGGCGAGTTCGGACTCAACACCTGGGAGCAGGACTCCTGGTCTTATACCGGCAACACCGGCGCCTGGGGACAAATGTCGATCGACGAGCAGCTCGGCCTGGTCTATATCGGAGTCGAGCTTCCGACCGGTGACTACTATGGCGGCCCTCGTCCGGGCGCCGGCTTGTTCGGCGAGAGCATCGTGGCTGTCGATCTGAAGACCGGCGCGCGCAAGTGGCACTACCAGTACGTTCATCACGGCATCTGGGACATGGATAATCCCTGCCCGCCGATCCTGGCCGATATCACCATCAACGGACGCACGGTGAAAGCTGTGGCCCAGCCCACCAAGCAGGCGTTCATGTATGTGCTGAACCGTGAGACCGGCGAACCCATCTGGCCGATCGTTGAGAAGCCCGTGGAGAAGGGTACCGTTCCGGGCGAATGGTATTCGCCCACCCAGCCCTTTCCGACCAAGCCGCCGGCGTTCGATCTGCAGGGCATTTCGATCAACGACCTGATCGACTTCACTCCGCAGCTTCGCGCGGAAGCGGTTCAGTTGGTTTCGAAATACAAGCTCGGTCCGATGTTTACGCCCGGCGTCGTGAGTAAGTTCGAAGGCCCGCTGGCGACGCTGACGGCGGCCACGGCGGGCGGCGGATCGAACTGGCCGGGAGGTTCGTACGATCCGGAGACGCACATCGCGTACGTGTCTTCTCAAACGACTGTGACTGCCATCGGCCTGGTGCCGGGCGGAACCCGCTCCGACATCATGTACATCTCGGGTCAAGCGCGCGCTCCAGAAGGGGCGACACCCCCCGCGGCGGGTGGTCGCGGAAGCGCCGCAGCTGCTGCGGGTGGCCCCGGTGGTGGGCTTACCGTACAAGGTTTACCGCTGCTCAAGCCGCCCTACGGCCGCATCACGGCGATCGATCTCAACAAGGGCGAGATTGCCTGGCAAGTGGCCCACGGCGATACTCCGGATAATATTCGGACCCATCCGGCGCTCCAGGGCATGAACATCCCGCGCACGGGACGTCCCGGCCAGGCCGGAACCCTGGTCACCAAGACCCTGCTGGTCGCCGGCGAAAAGGGCGTGGTCACGATGGCCGACGGCCGCCGAGGGGCGTATCTGCGGGCCTACAATAAGGCCACCGGCGCAGATGCCGGCAAGGTGTACATGCCCGCCCCGCAGAGCGGCTCGCCGATGACCTACATGCTCAACGGCAAGCAGTACATCGTGGTCGCCATCAGCGGCCAGGGATATAACGCGGAATTCGTCGCGTTCGCGTTACCGGGGAATAATTAGCCGGCAAAGGGTGCGGCGGCACCCTCAGTGCATGGGAGCCGCAAGTAGGGCGGGTCTCCAGACCCGCGGCGGGCGTCTACGCCCGCCCGGAGCCGGACCTGGGAGGTCCGGCGCAGACATGGACGTTTGCCCCACAACCATCTATGCCCAACTAAACCCGTGCTTCACTAGCGGCAGCGAGCGGATCCGCTTCGCCGTCGCGACGAAGATTGCATTCGTCACCGCGGGCAGGATCGCCGGAACCGCCGGCTCGCCGAGTCCCGTCGGCGGGTTATCCGACTTCAACCAGTGCACTTCGATCTCCGGCGGCGCCTGCGTAATGCGCACCGGCGGATACTTATCGAAGTTCGACTGCATCGCCCGGCCGCGCTCGAAGGTGATCTCCCAGGACATCACGCTGCTCAGCGCCTCGATCACCGATCCCTGCACCTGATTCTGAGCGTTGCTCGGATTGATGATGTGACGGCCGATGTCGGCGGCCACCCACACTTTATTCACTTTCACTTTGCTATTGGCGTCGACCGTCAGATCCACCACCTCGGCGAAATAGCCGCGGTGCGCGAATTGGAACGCCACGCCCATGGCCCGGCCCTTGGGAAGGTTGCGTTTGCCCCAGCCCGATTTTTCCCGAACCAGCTCCAAAACCCCGCGCATACGCGATGCAACAAAGTCTTGATCCGCCTCGGTTCCGACGCGCGCCTGACCCACCAGGTCGATCCGGAATTGCAGCGGATCTTTCCCGGCGGCGTACGCCAGCTCGTCGACGAAAGACTGGAACACGAAGCAGAATCCGTTGCTGCGCGGAGCGCGCATGGCGCCCGTCGGGAAGCCCAGCGGCATCAGCGTGGACTGGAACGAAAAGTTGGGTATGAAGGTGGCCGGAAACTCATTCTGGTTGATATTGGCCTGCGGCGCGAACCGCTGGCCATCGCCGAAGCTCACATAGTGATTGCGCCACGCGACCAGTTTGCCCGAAGCATCCACGCCGCCCTTCAAATAATGGAAACCGCCGGGACGATAGAAATCGTGCGCCATATCGTCTTCACGGGTCCACAGCAGTTTCACGGGCACGCCGGCCTGCTTGGATATCCAGGCGGCCTCGGCCACGTAGTCGTTAGTGAGCCGGCGCCCAAATCCGCCGCCGCCGCGCACCTGGTGGAACGTGACGTCGCTCGCCTGCAAACCTAGCGTCTGTGTGGCGACTTGCAATCCTGCCGCTGGGGTCTGGCTGGGGGCCCAGATCTCGAGCTTGCCGTCCTTGAAATGCGCGACGGTGTTCTCCGGTTCCAGAGGCGCATGCGAAATGAACGGGTAGGAATACGACGCCTCGACCATTTTCGCGGCGCCCGTAAGCGCGCTGTCCGCGTTGCCGTCGCTCCTAAGCGAGAAACCCGGTGGCTGTTTCGACAGCTCGTCCGCGCGCTGGGCGAAACCAGTCGTGGACTGCGCCGCCGTGGGACCCTCGTCCCAGACCACTTGCAGCTTCTTTCGCGCCGATTGCGCCTGCCACCACGTATCCGCGACGATGGCGACGCCCGAGAGCAGCCCGGTGAGCTGCGTGCCACCCTCGACGAGGAACGCGTGGCGAACGCCCGGCATAGCCTTAATCGCGTCGAGATTGGCGGACTTCGCCTTGCCCCCGAATACGGGACACTTCTCGAACACCGCATAGAGCATCCCGGGAACAGTGAAATCGATGCTGAAGATCGGTTTCCCGGTGACGATCGACGCCACATCGACGCCTACCAGCGGCTGGCCGATGATCTTGTAATCCTTGGCATCCTTCAGCTTCACCGACTTCGGATCGGGCAGCGGAAGAGTGGCAGCTTTCGCCGCCAGCGCGCCGTAACCCGCCGTGCGGTTGCTCGGCCGATGCATGACCTTTCCCGAGCCGGTCGAACATTCCGATTCAGGCACGTTCCAGGTCTGCGCCGCCGCGGTGAGCATCACCTGCCGCCCAGTGGCGCCCACCAGCCGCAGCGGATCCCAGTTGACCGGCGTGGAGTTGCTGCCGCCGGCCGACTGCGGACCGTATTTGGCTTGATCGAGGTCGGCCAGCTTAATCTTGACGTCCTTCCAATCGACGTCCAACTCGTCCGCGATGATCATCGGCAGGTGGGTTTGGGAGCCCTGCCCGACTTCGGGATTCTTCGCCATGATGGTGACAGACCCGTCGGCAGCGATGCGGATGAACGCATCCGCCTTGAAGGCCGCCGCCGGGCCTTGCCCCTCGACAAGGAGTGGGTCATCAAAATAAAGGCTCAGCAGCATGCCGCCGCCGGCCACTGAAGTTATGCGAAGAAAGGACCTGCGATCAATGCGGGTGGCTTTCATGACGCCTCCAACTCTCCCGACGTTATCACCGCGCACGCACAGCGTCAAACCCTTCACGCCGGCAAAAACATAGACCGCAAAAACAAACTCGCCGCTCCCGGTATTCCGGAAGCGGGGTGGTGGTCAAGTTTGAAAAGTAGCTTGAACCGCTTAAGCAGAACTGCCATGCTTGAACCATGGCGAATAAGAAGGCTCCGGCTCTAAAAAACAGACCTACGGACGTAAACCAGCTCGGCAAGTTCACTGTAGACAAGCTGACAAAGTCAACGGAGCAGGAACAGCCAAGCGATTCCGAGATTTCCAAGGTCATGGCTGCTCTTGGCAGCCGGGGCGGCAAGATTGGAGGCAAGCGCCGCGCGGAATCAATGACGAAGGCCCGACGGGTAGAGATCGCCCTCCGTGCCGCTCGCGCACGTTGGGATAAGAAGAGCGATTAAGCCGCAGCCTTCTTCTTCAGTTTTCCGAGGATGAGGCTGACAGTTTGAATTTTCAGACTCAACTTCTCGGAGATTTCCTGGGCTGAAGCATCTGGATGGACTGCAAGATAGTTTTTGATGCGGATCTGCGTCCCGATTGGCGTCCCAATAGGTGGTGCGGGCGGTTCAGGGATGCTCTGGGCTGCTTCCTTCTGGGCTGTTTCAGGACTCCGTGGTTTTCGTTTCTGCTTCCGCCTCTTCGATTTTTCAGCCTTCAATTTCTTGCGACCATACCACTCCGTGAGCCCCCAATCTCCATTTGGAACGCGCGTAAAATCTTCCCGAGGACCCAGAATAGACCGAACCGTAGTCGGGAAATCCTTCGAGGAATGCTTGAGTCCGCCCTGTTCCAATGCTTGTGCGATGTCCGCCGTGGACTTTGTCACTTTGACCATCCCCAGGTACTTCTTTGCGGCATCCCCGATTGTCATGTTGAAGAAGCTATCGTGTGAAATCTCGGAATCGCCCCCACGGTTTGAAGGGGCGATGGCTGGAGATCCCCCATACTCAGCCTGAAGGCGCAAGAGAGTGGCCAGGGTAGTCTTCAGTTCCTCCAGTTTGGCGTGAACTTCCGCTACGGCAGGATCGTATGGCGTGGTTTTCGGGACGGCTGTTGAACTCATATTTTCCTCGCAATTAGGCCCAATTTATGGCACAATAGCAATGCGGACGGGAGTTAGTTCCCCCGCCCCAGAGCAGCCCTCTTTTGGAAGGAGGGCCGTCTGGAGGCTCGGTTCCCTGATGGAGGGGGAACTTAAAAAGGGAATGCTCGCCCCTTATCCACGGGGCGCATTGCTTCTCATTTTGCCCTACTTTCCGCTGGCGGGGGCCGGTTAGCCCTAGGAAGCTTACAACCCGGCTCCCCGCTTTCGCTTTGAGATACCCAATAGTACTGCAAGTCCATTTCCTGCGCAAGGGGCATGTGCTTACCGTCCTTCGGTGTGGGCCGCAGAGCGATATCTTCTCTATTTCTTCAGAGCAGTGCGGTTACGTAAAAAGTAACTAGAACAGGCCAAAACTGCTATTTTATCTTGACAATGCATGATCCGCTCAAGCATAATAATACCATGAACCGAACCGATTCCAAGACGCGTGCGGCGGTTATCGCAGCCCTGGTAGAGGGCTGTTCGATTCGATCCATCTGCCGCATGACTGGTGTTTCCAAGCCAACTGTTCTAAAGCTCTTGGTAGACATCGGGGCGGTCGCCGCAACGTATCAGGATCGTGTCTTCCGCAATCTGACCTGCAAGCGGGTACAGGTCGATGAGTGCTGGGCATTCTGTTACGCCAAAGAGAAAAACGTCACACCGGAGATCGCCGCTAAGAATCCCGACGCGGGTGATGTATGGACCTGGGCGGCTATTGATGCGGACTCCAAGCTGATTCCGTGCTGGGTGGTTGGGCCACGCGACAGCGCTTCAGCCCGAATCTTCATTAGCGACCTCGCCAGTCGCTTAACAGACCGCATCCAGTTATCGAGTGACGCTTTGACTCTTTACTTCAACGCCGTGGAGCGGGCATTCAGGGGGGAAGTGGACTACGCTCAGATCGTCAAAATCTTCGGGCGCGTGTCCACGGAAGGGCAGCGCCGTTATAGCCCGGCTGAGTGCATCGGCTGTGAGCGCAAGTCGATGATGGGATACCCCGACCCAAAGCACGTATCTACCAGCTACATCGAACGCGCGAATTTAACGATGCGAATGGGGATGCGCCGATTCACCCGCTTGACGAATGCGTTCTCGAAGAAGATCGAGAATCATGCAGCGTCGGTGGCGCTTCATATGCTCCATTACAACTTCGTTCGCATCCACCAGACTCTTAAGACAAGCCCCGCAATGGCCGCTGGTATTAGTGATCGCCTGTGGGAGATATCGGACATCGTAGCTCTGCTCGAAACTGAAGAGCAGAGCTTGAAAAGAGCGGCCTAAAAATGGCCTCGAAGAGGAAACTTGACCACTACCAGGGGTTGCGGATTTTGTTGCCACGCCTGTAGATCGAAGAAAACGCTGTGCCCGTCGGTCCGGGCTGTCACCAATCCGTCAAGATCAGTCCGCAAGACGGCGGCGTGCCGCGCGGACAGCCTCCCTAAGACGTCCGGATGGGGGTGGCCAAAGGAGTTTTCGTATCCCGACGAGATCAGGGCGACCGAGGGCGAGACAGCCTCCAGGAAGGCCGGCGTGCTGGAGGTTCGGGACCCATGGTGGCCTACTTTGAGGACGTCGGCATGGAGGTCGACGCCCGCTGCCAGGAGCCTGGCCTCGATGCCGCGCTCCATATCGCCGGTCAGAAGAAAGGAGCGCGATCCGTAGGTGATCCGAAGCACCAGGGAGTCGTTGTTACCCACGGTTTTGGCGAAGTAGTCGTCCGCGGGCGCGAGGACTTCGAGCATCGCCCCCGAGAGTTCGATGCGCCCGGTGGGGTGTTTCTCAAAGGAGGGAATGCCCAGGCTACCGGCAAGCTTCAGCAGTTCCGCGGGGGGATTCGCCCCGGTCCACAACTCCTTCGGGCGGAAGTTGGACATAACGGCAGGCAGGCCGCCGATGTGGTCCTGATGGGAATGGGTGGCGACCATCACATCGATGCGGCGGATGCCGCGGCTCCAAAGATAGGGAGATACCACGTCCTCTCCGATATCCAGATTCGACTTTCGCTGGCGGCCGTAGACCAGCCGGCCGCCGCCATCCACGAGCATGGTTTCACCGCGCGGCAGCACTACCAGCAGGCTATCGCCTTGGCCGACGTCGATCGCGGTTAACTCGAGCTGGCCTGTTGGTGGAAGGTCGAGCCAGGGCTGCCAGAGCAGCAGGACGAACAAGCCCAGAACTGTCGCGATCGCCGGCCACTTCAATATTCGGCGGCGAAGCAGAACCGTGCAGGCGACCAGGGCTGCCCCGAAGGCCAAAACCAGCCACAGCGGCGGGTCGGGAACACGCCACGAGGGCTCCAGATTCGCGTGCCACCCCGCGACACGAGCGGAGAATCGCAGAAGGCCGCCGGCGAGCGCTCCGATCCAGCGCCAACCGGTGAAGATCGCCGCGAAGCCGAGCGGGATCACCGCGTTCATCGCGGGCACAATCAAAAGGTTCGCGCTTAGACCGGTGAATGAGACGCGGTGAAAATACTCGGCCATGGGAAGCGCCAGGCCGATCTGAATGGTGGCGGAGATCACCGCCATTTCGAATGCAAACAGCATCAGGCGCAGCACGGTAGCCAGCGATTCCTGGGCCCATCGCACAGGGAGACACGTCCACAACCACAACGTTTCCGCGGCCAGTCTTAGCTCGACGCGGAACTGCGCTACGCGAGCCTCCAAGTGTGGGTCCAGATCCGGATTGGCGATGCCGCGCAGGCCCTTCGCGTATGGAGTTGTGGTCACCTCGAGCAGCGGCGCGGCCAGTGCTCCGATCGCCGCCACCGACAGGAACGAAAGCTGGAAACTCGCCTCGAAGATCTGCGACGGGTCCCATGCAAGATACACCAGTGCCACCGCGGCCAGAAGATTCATCACGCGGGCGCGCCGAAAGCAGGCTCGCGCCAGGGTGTAAAGCGTGAATCCGCCGGCCGCCCGCACCACCGGAGCCGAGAGTCCGGAGACCAGGGCGTATAACCAGGCCGCGGCCGCGGTCGCGGCCAGCGCGCTCAATTCGGAAAGCGGCAGCAGCCGCAGTAGAAACAAGAGCACGGCCGCCAGAACGGTTACATGGACGCCGGAGATCACCAGCGCATGGAACGTACCGGTTCTTCGGAAATCGTCGGTCCAGACCCGTTCGAGTTTGACAGTCTCGCCGATCAGGACGGCCTGCATCATCCCGGATGCGTAATTGTTGCCGAGGTATAGCCTGTCGATGCGGTCGAGAGCTGCCGTGCGCAGCGCGAAAATGCCGGCCATAAATCGCCATCCGCAACGTCCTGGCAGTACTGTCGGAGGCGTATTGCGCGGCATCGAAGCGGTCCAGAAGATATTGCGTCGGGCGAGATATGCCGCATAGTCGAAAGAGCCGGGATTGTTGAAGTTGTGTGGACGGCGCAGGCGCGCCTCGATCTCGACTCGCTGCCCGTAGGACAAGCGTTGCGGCGGCGGGTCACCTTCATCCGACGGGATCAGGACTTGGGCGCGGGCTCCAGGCTCGAGCTCCAGCGTGAACTGCGCGCGATCTTCCCCGAAAACGGTGGGCTCGACCACGCAGCCTGAAACGATCACGATTTCTTTAGACGTCGCGTCGATCTCGGGTGGCGGGCCTGGCCGGTGCCAGGTGCTCGCAAAGGCTCCGGCGAAAAGCATCGCCAACACGATTGCTGTGTGCTTGATCCATGCAGAAGCCGGCAAAAGCGCCGGGATGATGAGGATAGCGCCAGCCGCGAGCGCCTCGCGCGGCGTGAAGGGAAACCCTCGGTCTAATAAGATCCCCGCCGCGAACGCGGCGAGTGGAAGTACTAGCGGTTCACGCACCGTGGAGTTAGTTCCTCCACGGTGGCAAAATTCTCCGGATTAACGAGGCCGCTCCCTGTTGGTCGCGGTTCTGTGCTGAGTCGTGGCAGCACCGAACCACGAGCGCCAGCGAGTGGCCGATTTACCGCGGAACCGACTTCGCGTACACTTCGATCTTGGCCACGTCAGCCCAGCCACCAGGGCCGTGGCCGCTGCTGGGCATCAGGTCGGCGAAGCCGATTTCGTCCACTTTACTCAGATCCGGATCTTTCACCCAGTTGCCGGTGGTCACCATGCGCGTGGGATCGACCCGCAGCCACTTAACGTCGCTCACGGCGAACTCGCTCTCGATCCAGTCGGAGAGCGACCCGTCCGCGCGGTCGCCCACCAGCCAGATGCCATCCGCCGTCTTGATCAGCGGGTGAACCTGGTGAAGGCCGGACATCTTTGACACCAGCCGGATGCGGGCCAGACCGGTCAGGTCGGCATAGCTGTTCTTGTGCTTGAGCGTGAAGGCGCAGGGCGTGGTGCACATGCCGGTCCAGAGATGGATGGGATTGGTTTCATCCGTTGTCGCGCCGGTCATCAGCATCTCTTTCCCCGTCGGTCCGAGCAGGTTTAGCGTCAGATCCGGATTGGCAACCGATTCCGCCGGAACCACCTGGTGTTCGCCGCCCGCGGGTGTCTGCTTCCATTCTTCGCGGAAAAACAGCGGCGGACGTGACGGACCTTTACCTTTGCCGCCCTGTTTCGCGCCGCCTTCGGGACCCTTGGCAGGTTGCTGGGCAATCGCCGTAAAGACAATGCCCATAACTAGCGAGCAATTGAGAATCGTGAGCGTGACCACGCGTCGTGACATATGCAAAGCCTCCTGAACGGCTGCCAGTATAACATCCCGGGAAAAAAGGGGACATACCACCCTGTCCCCTCCCGCAGCCTCCTGACCTTGCGTAAAACCGTGGGAGTGGACAGGGTGGTATGTCCCCTTTTCCTTATTCTATAAAATCAAGGTGGTGCTTCGGACGGCATTCATCATCGCGCTGCTGGCATCCGCTGCTTCAGCCGCGGACTGGACCGAATACCGCATGGGGCCGTTTCGCGTCATCAGCAACGCCGGCGACCGCCCCGCGCGCGAACGCCTCACTCAAATGGAGCAGACCCGCCACGTGCTTGCGGGCATGTTGGGCAAAGCCGATCTGCCAACGGTCTGGCCCATCGTTTTGGTGCTGTTTCCGAACCAGAAGGAATACGGGCCGCACGCGCTGCCGCAGCCGTTCGTGCCCGGCGGATCGTCGGACCTGAGCGCCTGGACGGCCGATACCCCCCAGCCGCTGGACTGGCGCAGAGAAATCGTGCGGCGCTTGATCGCCGATAATGCCGGGCTGCTCTCGGGCGTCACCGTCACCGCGCTTGAGGATCTTTTTTCGACCATCGAAGTGAACGCCACGCGCGTGAAGCTTGGCTCGCCTTTGCCTGCGGGCGCTTTGCCGCCCGAGCGCCTGCGGGAATGGGCCAAGATCCAGCTCTTTGCAACAAATCCCGAGTATGCTGGACGCTTCCGCGTCTATCTGGCGAATCTCCAGCAAGGCAGCGAAGAAAGCGTGGCTGCGCGCAACGGATTCGATCTCACTCTTGCAGAACTGAACCGCCGGGCGGATGCGTACTTTAAGGCCGGCGTTTTCGAAGCGTCTTCGGTTTTCGGTGAAGCCCTGAATCCGAATCGCGATTTCATCGAGAAGCGCCTTCCACAATCGGACGTGGACGATTGGCTCGCTGAACTGAAAGCCGCCGGCAAGACGTTTCCTCCGGCCAGTCCGCGTGGCCTGCTTGCGGCGGGCACGGCCGCC
>Ga0209415_10014945_pt1 | contig 12639 bp, 9 predicted proteins | sample PeaSoiSIISIP2007_FD_187696 | JGI IMG/M metagenome (GOLD analysis project Ga0209415, IMG submission 187696) | Peat soil microbial communities from Weissenstadt, Germany - SII-SIP-2007 (SPAdes) (version 2) | ecosystem: Environmental > Terrestrial > Soil > Wetlands > Peat | place: Germany...
TTACCAGGTCGTCCCGGAAGGCGCTGGAGGGCAGCATGGTCAGGACGCCCACCCGCCAGCCGCGCCGGCGCAGGGTGGTGGCGAGGCGGACCATCTGGGTTTCGGCGCCCCCGCGGTCCAGGGCGGTGGTGAGGAAGGCGATGTCCATCATTCGGTCGCTCCCGCCGGGACTGGGGTTCCGGCCAGCAGGCCCAGAAGGGCGTTTTCGGTGGTCCTGGCCAGGGACTGGCAGCTGAAGGCCTCGCGGATCCGGGCCTCCGCCGCCGCGGCCCTGGCCCGGCGCCGGGCCGGGGGTTCCTCCAGCAGGCGCAGGGCAGCCTGGGCCAGGGCGGCATCGTCCCCCGGGCCGGCGAGGCCGCCGGTCCCGCCGATGAGGAGCTCCGCGTCGCCCACCCGGGTCGCCACGCAGGGGACCCCGCAGGCCATGGCTTCGCCGATCACGTTGGGGAACCCTTCGTCGGTGGAGGAGAGGATGAGCAGGGAGAGGGCGTTGTAGGCGCCGGGCATGTCGTCGCAGGCTCCCGGCCAGAGCACCCGGTCGCCGAGCCCCAGGGCCAGGGCCAGGCTCCGCAGGCGCTCCCGGTACTCGGCGGGGCCCGCGCCCACGCAGACGAAGCGCAGGTCGGGGAGTTCCCGGGCCAGCCGGGCGGCGGTCCGCAGGAAGGTGGGGTGGTCCTTCACCGGGTCGAGGCGGCCCACGATGCCCGCCAGGGGCACCTCCGGCGCCAGGCCCCAGGCTTCCCGCCGGCTCGCCCCGGCGGCCGGGTCCGGGCGGAACCGGGTGGTGTCGAACCCGTTGGGGATCACCAGGCTGTGCCGCGCCCGCAGGCCCAGGGCCAGGTGGCTGGCGCGTCCGGCCTGGGAGTTGAAGATCGCCAGGTCGACGAACCGGGACGCCCAGAGGTGGGCCCGGAACACGGCCCGGGACAGCCCCGTGAGCCTCGCGGGGTCCGCGTTGGCGGCGCGGATGCCCCACACCACGCGCTTGCCCAGGGGCGGCCCGGCCAGCAGGGCCGCCAGGTTCCCGTCCAGGTAGCCGTGCACGATGTGCGGGTCGATCCGGCCGGCCAGGCCCAGCAGGCGCGGCAGCATGGCCGCGCTGCCGAGCGCGCCCCGGCGCTTGTGCAGCCGGTGCAGGCGCACGTGGGCGAGGCCGGCCAGGTCCGGGGCGAGATCGCCGCCGATGCAGTCGGCGGGGTCGTAGAACACCGCCACGTGGAGCTCGAACCGGTCCGGATCCATGTTCCTGACCAGCTCGCACAGCTGCCGCTCGGCCCCGTGGGCCACCAGGGAGGGGATCAGGAACAGGATGCGGGTCTTTCCGGCCATGGTCACGCTCCTAGGCCCGGCGCAGGCGGCGGGCGCGGGTGACCGCCAGGCGCACCAGCCCCACCAGGCGGTCGCCGGCGGTCCTCCGGGTGCGGCACCGGGCCACCGCCTCGGGCAGGGAGATCATGCGCGGGGCGAGCCGGCCCAGGGCGCGCCGGAACCGTTCCAGGGCCTCGGGTCCGATGCGGTTGATGTGGTAGCAGAAGGTCCAGACGCCCCAGGGCAGGGGGCGCATGCTGGCGAACTGCTGGGGCACCCAGGCGGCGCCGGCGGGGTCCCGGTACGGGAACAGCCCCAGGCCGTCGCTGATGGTCCGGAGCCCCACGGCCTTGAGGGCGAGCAGGGTCACCCCGTCGAACGAATGGGCCGGAGCGATCCACGCGTCGGCGCGCACGCCTTCCCGGGCGAACACGGCCAGGCCCCGGCCGAGCTTGGCCACCTGCGCCTCGAAGGGCAGGCCGGCGAATTCGCTGCGGGGATTCAGGCCCAGGATCCCGGCCTCGCGGTTCACGTAGGTGTGCTGGTATCCGTGCAGCCCGATGGCCCAGCCCCGGGCCTGCCAGGACCGGACCCGGTCCCAGAAGTCCTCCCGGGCGGGCCCGGCCTCGAGGTGCGGGTCGCGGTTGTCGGGCACCACGGCGAGGATCGGCCGCACGCCGTGCCGTTCGAGCATGGGCTCGATGCGGTCCCAGGCGTCCCAGTCCATGGTGGGGCAGAGGTCGTCGAACCGCAGGAGGTAGCGGGCGCCCAGTCGGATCATGCCGGCCGCCTTGCCATCCCGCGCCCGCCCTTGAGGGCGCGGGAGAGCCAGGGGCGCAGACCGTGGTTCCACCGGCACTCGTACCAGGCCGAAACCCGGTCCCCCAGGGACGGCCGACGGCCGGCGTAGCGTTCCAGCACCAGGGGCATGCTGGTGACCCGGGCGGCGTAGGCCTCCAGGTCCTCCAGGAACCTTGCCCTCTGGTCCGGGCTCCAGGCGTTGGGGTGGCAGCACACCGTCCAGATCCCCGGAGGCCTGGGGCAGAAGTCCCAGATCTGCTGGGGCACCCAGACCGCGCCGCCGGGCTCGCTGAAGGGCCTGCGCCCGAGACCGTCGCTGATGACCGGGAGGCCGAGCCTCGTCAGCAGGTCCACGGTGGTCCGGTCGAAGGAATGGCCCGGCGCCACCCAGGCTTCCGCCCGCACCCGGTGCTCCCGGAAGATCGCCAGGCCCGCGGCCAGCTTCCGCTCCTGCTCGGCTCTCGGCAGCCCGGCGAACTCGCTGCGGGGGTTCAGGCCGATGAGCCCTGCCTCGCGGGTGACGTACAGGTGCTGGTACCCGTGCATGGCGATGGTCCAGCCCCGGGCCTGCCAGCGGCGCACCCGGTCCCAGAAATCCTCCCGGGCCGGGCCGGCCACGAGGTGCGGGTCCCGGTTATCGGGCACCACCGCGAGGATCGGCCGCACGCCGAGCCGGGCCAGCCGCCGCTCGACGGGATCCCAGTTGGCCCACGCCATGGTGGGGCAGATGTCGTCGAAGCGGAGCAGGTAGAGGCATTCGCGCATGCGGAGCTCGTGGCAGGGCGCGCCCGGGGCGGGACGCGTCGGGTTCCGGAGTCGGACGGAGGGGATGGACTGGTTGAAAAATAGGTTTTAATCGATGAAAAATCAAGACTGAGTTGGTAATTTTCAGAGCCGCCGTCACGGGGACAGGCCGTTGCCGGCCACCGTGTTGCCGCTGACGGCGCCCCCGGTGCAGTTGGTGGAGAGGATCCCGTGCCCGGTGTTGCGGAGCACCTGGTTGGCGGTGATCCGGTTGCCGCGGCAGGCGGCCTGGGCGATGCCGTCGCCCGCGGTCAGGGCCACGGTGTTGCCGGACACCAGGCTGCCGTCGGCGTTGAAGCGCAGGTAGATGCCCCGGCCGGCGTTGTCCAGGACCACGTTGCGGGTGACCTGGGTGCCCGGGCAGTTGGAGATCCGGACCGCCATGGCGTCCGCGCCTTCCGCCGAGGCCTGGCCGTTGCCGATGAAGGCGTTGGCGTCGATGCTCACCTGGGTGATGAAGGCCCGCCCCAGGCTGAGGTCCGGGACTCCGTCCTCCAGGCCGTTGCCGGCGTTGCCCGCGAACAGGCAGCCGGTGATGAGGGCGCCGCTGACCGTCTCACCGGGGTTCGGCTCCACGTCCAGCCCGTCCTGGGGCGCCGTGCCCCGGGAGTCCCGGAACACCGAGCCGCGCACGGTGACGCCGCGGCAGCTGGTGATGGACAGGCCGTTGCGCCGGTTGTGGACGGCCAGCACCGAGTCGAACGTCACCTCCGCGGAGCCGGAGACGTAGAACCCGTCGCCCCAGCACTCCCGGGCGGACACCCCGGCCACCGTCACCCGGCGGGAGCCCTGGACCGACAGGCCCATGCCCCACTCGCCGGCCGTTCCGGCGTGGGCGGCCCGGTCCCCCAGGAGGGTGCCGCCCAGGACGGTCACGTCGCTGGCCCCGGCCACCGAGACCAGGGTGTAGTTCCCGCTGGCGTTGGGAATGGCCTTCAGGATGGCGCCCGGGGCCATGGCCAGGGTCATGCGCCCGCCCAGCACCAGGCCCCGGTTGGAGTTGGCGATGGTGTTGACGCGGTAGGTCCCGGCCGGGACCAGCACCGTGCCCCCGGTGCCGGCCACCGCGTCCACCGCCCTCTGGATGGCGCCGGTATCGTCGGCGAGCCCGTCCCCCTTGGCCAGGTAGGGCGCGTCCCTGACGTTCACCCCGCCGGGGGCCGGATCCGCGGCCGGCGGCCTCCCCACCAGCACCGCGGCCCAGGCCAGGGTCCCGCCGCCGGCGGCCGAGACCGTGATCAGGTGGGCGCCGGCCTGGGCCGGGGCCGTATAGCGGACCGCCGTTCCGGACCGGGTCAGGGTGCCGGTCCGGGCATCGCCCGAGGGCACCGCGTCCACCGCCCAGATGAGGGAAGGATTCACCGATTCCGGGAAGGCCGCCCGGAAAGCCTGCACCGCGCCAGGGGCCAGCCGCGCCACCTGGGGCACCAGGCCGCCGACCTCGGCAGGGGCCGCAGGGCCCGCCTGGGCCGAACCACAGATGGCGGCCAGGGCCAGGATCCAACGGATTCGAAGCAAGACCATGCACCGCTCCAAAAAATCTTTTTCATCCCCTCATCCCACCTTTGTCCATGGCGTTACCCCGCCACCCGTCGGATCGCCTCTTCCCAGAGGCCCAGCACCTTGGGCAGGCTGAATCGCTCGACGACCTCCGGCGCCCGCGCCGCCAGGCGGCGCCGCTCGGCGGAGTCGGCCATCAGCCCGGCCATGGCCCGGGCCAGGGCCGGGACGTCCTCGGGCGGGACCAGGAGCCCGTCCAGCCCGGGGCGGATCAGGTCGCCGGGCCCGCTGGGGCAGTCGAAGCTGACCACCGGCAGGCCGCAGGCCATGGCCTCGGCCAGGGCGTTGGGGAACCCTTCGGCCCGGGAGGGGAGCACGAACAGGTCCGCCTCCCGCAGCCGCGCCTCCGGCTCGGTGGTGGCGCCGGGCAGGCGGATCCTCCGCTCCAGGCCCAGGGCGCGGATCCGCGCCGCCAGGGCGGCGCGCTCAGGGCCCTCGCCGTGGATCCGGAGGTCCCACTGGGGGAAGTGCGGAGCCACCCGGGCGAAGGCTTCCACCAGCAGGTCGTGGCCCTTGATCCGGCGCAGGCTGCCCAGGCTGGCCACCTCCAGCCGGTCCTTGCCGCCGGTCTGGGCCCCGGCGGCCTCCGGGGCCCGGACCGGGTTGGGGATGACCATGGCCCGGTTCCGGATCCGGGGCGGGAAGAAGGCGAGCGCGTGGCGGCTCTGGACCACCAGTCCTCCGCTCCACGGGTAGGTCAGGCGGCGCAGGGCCGCCCAGGCCAGGCCCAGGGGCCGCCCGTGGGGGTCGGTGCGCTCGGAGACCAGAGTGGGGATGCCCAGGCCCCGGGTGGCCAGGAGGCACCGTACGTTGGTGGTGTCCAGGAAGGACACGATCAGGTCGGGCCGCAGCCCGCGGAGGGCCCGGCGCAGGCGCGCCAGCCGGCCCAGATTGCGCCAGGCGGCCTGGAGCGGGTTGCGGGACGGCGACTGCCGGGCCAGGGCGAGGGTGGCCACGGAAGGGTGCAGGGGGTAGTGGCAGGGCGTGCGCCCATCGTCCTCGGTGAGGATGGTCACGCGCCGCCCCATCTCGGCCCAGGCTCCGCTCAGGTGGGTGGCCACCCGCGCCGCCCCCCCGCCGCCCAGGGCGTCGACCAGCAGGGCGACGGTGCGGACCTCCATGGCTCAGGCTTCCAGTCCCAGCCCGTAGTGGGCGTCCAGCTGCCGGCGCAACTGGTCCGGGGGCAGGGACCGGTAGTGCAGTCCCTTGGCCACGGACTTGGCGCGGTACTCGTCCAGGGACCGCACCACCCGGGCCGGGACCCCGGCGGCGACGCTGTCGGACGGAATGTCGCGGGTGACCACGGCCCCGGAGCCGATGACCACATTGTCGCCGATGGTGACCCCGGGCATGATGATCGCGTTGATCCCGATGAACACGTTGCTGCCGACGGTGATGGGGCCGAACACGTCCAGGTCGGGGAACCGGTCCCGGAACACCCAGACGCCGCCGTCGTGGGAGACGAAGCGGACCCCGGAGGTGATGGAGACGTGGTCGCCCAGCCGGACCAGGTAGGGCTCCGAGCCGAACACCTCCTCCGGGGTGCCGTAGATCCGGCACCCCTGGCCGACCCGCACCCCCATGGACGCGAGGTAGGCAATGGGATCCTTGTGCCAGCGCCGGTTCCGGAGCAGGCGGTCGATGAGTCCTCTGAGCGCGCCGATCATGAGGCAGCCTCCATGGTTCGCATGCCGTTGTCCTGCCAGGCCTGGAACATCAGCAGGCGCCAGAGCAGGTCCAGGTGGTCCTTGCGCCCCTGCCGGTGCTCGGCCCAGTAGCGGCCCGCCAGGACCGGATCCAGCAGGCCCTGGGCCCGGATCCGGCGGTCGTCCAGCAGGTCGTCGGCCCACCCCCGGAGCGGCCCACGCAGCCACGCTCCGAGGGGTACGCTGAAGCCGTGCTTGGGCCGGTCCACCAGCTCCGCGGGGAGATGGCGCTTGAGGATCTGGCGCAGGATCCACTTTCCCTGGCCGTCGCGGATCTTGAGCCGGGTGGGCAGGCGCCAGCCCAGGGCGACCACGTCCGGGTCCAGGTAGGGGACCCGGCCTTCGAGGCTGACGGCCATGGTGGCACGGTCGATCTTGCTGAGGAACTCGTCGGGCAGCATCATCAGGGTGTCCAGGTACATGAACGTCTCGGCCAGGTTCCGCGGCCGCCCCAGGGCCAGGGGCCGGCTCAGCAGGTAGGGGGGGTCCCGCTCCTCCAGGAGCAGGGTGGAGCCGCGCCCGAGCATGTCGGCCACGTGCTCCCGGTAGTACGACACCGAGTCCCGGAACTGGTAGGGCCGGGCCCGGTGGTGGAAGGCCTCGCAGGCGTAGCCCGCCATCCGCCCGGGAAGGTGCTGCAGCGCCCGGCCCAGACCGGACATCCCCGCCCCGATGGCCAGCCGGATCGGCGCCGGCACGCGCAGGGCCCGGGCCAGGCGGCCCTCCAGGGCGGACAGGTGGAAGTGGTAGCCCCCGAACACCTCGTCGCCCCCATCGCCGGAAAGGCTGACGGTCACGGCGCGCCGGGCCAGCTGGGAGACCAGGCAGGTCGGCAGGGCCGCCGGATCGGCCAGGGGCTCGTCGTAGATCCTCGGGATCTCCGGCACCAGCGCCAGGGCGTCCCCGGCCGTCACCTGCCATTCGGTGTGCTCGGTGCCCAGGTGCGCCGCCACCGCCCGGGCGTACCGGGCCTCGTCGAAGGCGTCTTCCTTGAAGCCGATGGTGAAGGTCTTGACCGGCTTCGGGCTCTGGGCCTGCATGAGGGCGACCGTCAGGGAGGAATCGATCCCGCCCGAGAGGAACGCGCCCAGGGGCACGTCCGCAACCATCTGCAGGCCCGTGCTCCGGCGCAGCGCCGCCTCCACCGCGTCCATGGCCTCCTGGTCGGAGCCGGTGAAGGGGTCTTCCAGGCCCCGGGCCGCCACTTCCTCCAGCGACCAGTAGGCCCGGGGTTCCGCGGGCACGCCCGGCTCGGAGAAGGTGATGATGGTGCCCGGGGGCAGCTTGCGGACGCCCTTGAAGATGCTGTACGGGCCCGGCACGTAGCCGTGGCGGAAGTAGAGGGTGAGCGCGTCCCGGTCCAGCACCGGGACGAACTCCGGGTGGGCGAGCAGGGCCTTGAGCTCCGAGCCCCAGAGCAGGGTGCGGCCCCGCTGGCCGATGTACAGCGGCTTGATGCCCAGGGGATCCCTGGCCAGGTGGAGCCGGCGTTCCCGGCGGTCCCAGCAGACGATGGCGAACATGCCGTTGAGGCGGCGGACGGCCGCCTCGATCCCCCACTGTACGAAGGCGGCCAGGATCACCTCGGTGTCGGAACTGCCCCGGAACGACGCCCCGAGGGCTTCCAGGTCCTTCCGCAGCTCCCGGAAGTTGTAGATCTCTCCGTTGAAGGTGAGCACGTACCGGCCGCCGGCGGACGCCTTGGGCTGGTGGCCCTCGGCGCTCAGGTCCAGGATCGCCAGGCGGCGGAAGCCCATCCCGATCCCGCACCGGGGGTCGGTCCACAGCCCGCCGTCGTCGGGCCCCCGCAGGACCAGCGTGTCGGCCATGCGCCGGGTCCGCCCTTCCAGCGATTCCGCCGAGGGCAGAATCCCGTGCCAGCTTCCTGCCAGTCCACACATGGCTACCTCCTGTCGGGAGAAAGGCGCTGTCCCGCCAGGGCCGGGGAGGCCGGCAGCAGGAACATCAGCGAGTAGGCGATCCAGCCCGCGTAGTCCGTGAGCATGTCGTGGTTGAAGGCGGAGAAGGCGAGGACGATCAGGCAGAAGGCGGCGAGCGCGTGCCGGGACCTGGGGACCAGGCGCAGGCGGCGGATCCGTGCCAGCTGGAGCAGGATGATCCCCAGGAAGGCGCCGAGTCCCACCCAGCCCACGTCCAGGAGGATCCCCACGTAGAGGTTGTGCGGCCCGATCACCGGGAAGCCCGGGCGGGGCACCGCCTCGTCGGACTCGCCTCCGTACAGGGTGTAGAGGCCATAGCCGTACCAGGGCTCGGCGGGAACCAGCCGCAGCCATTCCATGAGCACCTGGCGCCGGGACCCGTCTCCGGTCCGCTCGGTCCTGGATTCGGTCACGTCCAGCACCCGGGAGATGGTGGGGTTGTCCGCCACCAGCCGCTCGACGCTGGTCCCGGTGGCCTTGAGGGCGAAGAAGGCGCCCAGGGCCAGGACCAGCGCCGCCGCCAGGGCGTTCAGCCGGACCTTGGGCCTGGCCAGGAAGGCCAGGTAGAGCACCGCCAGGAAGACCAGGATCCAGGTGGCGGTGCGGCTGGCGGTAAGGTAGATGATCGCCAGGCTGGAGGCCCGGCCCAGGAAGGCCTGGGCCCGCGGCGCCCAGGTGGACAGGACCAGGACCAGCAGGGCCACCAGCCCGGCCTGGTTGGCGTTGCCCCACATGCCGGCGAACCGGTCGGACTCGGGGTCCAGGTTCAGGCTGGACAGGAACGGCAGACCTTGGAGATCCGGCCGGACCATGAGCAGCACGGTGACGGCGAGGTTGGCCACCAGCACCCACTGCACGGCGCCGGCGAACACCCGGAGCCGGCCGGGGCGGCTGGTCACCACCGCCATGGCCGCGATGATGGACACGAACCGGAAGGCGAGCCGGTAGCCTTCGTCGAAGATGGCATAGTCGGCCGCCATGACGCCCCAGCAGACGTAGAACAGCAGCCAGAGCAGGAGCGGCGCCGCCGGGGCCAGGAGCCTCCCCGCCGGCAGCTCGGGCCAGAAGCTGGCCAGCAGCGCCCAGAACAGGACCCAGGCCGTGGCGTCCACGGTGTGCCCGAACATGGCCACCAGGGTCGGGAAGACCCCGCCGAACATGATGCAGATGAGGACCGTCAGGACCAGGTGGCGCAGGTCCCAGCGGTCGAGCCGGGCCAGGAGGGGGGGCGGGGCGCCGGCGCTCATGACACTTTTCTGGACTCCATGTCCGGGCTCCGCCCAGGCATGGAGTGGGGGTGGTGGGGGGACGCGGAGTGGGCGAAGCGAGCGGGCGGTCCCACCACAGGCACCTCTGGCGCGCGCCCCAGCAGGAGCTGCCGGGTGCCGCGCAGGGCGAAGAAGGCGAGCACCGGGACCAGGGCCGCCGCGGTGACCAGGAAGTCGTGGTGGGAGGCCTCCAGCAGCCACCGGCAGGCCCCGAAGGCCGCCAGGGAGAGGACCAGCTCCTTGCCGAGCCTGGCCAGGGTCCGGAGTACCGGCCCGTGCACCAGCAGGAGCAGCCACGCGAAATAGACCAGCATGAAGGCCGCGCTGGCCCCGCCGAAGAGCCACATGGCCAGCAGGTCGCTGCGGAAATGGATGCCGACCGCCAGGGCGGCGGTGCGCAGCGCCAGGAGGAGCGCCTGGAACACGAAGCTGGTGCGTTGGCGGTCGAAGACCAGGGGCAGGGCCTCCAGGGGGTTGACCAGGAAGTTGCACAGCACCCAGGGCGCCAGGGCGGCCGCGTACTGTCCGGCCCGCTGCCACTGGGGCCCGAACACCAGGACGAACAGCCATTCCCCGAACAGGCCCAGGAACACGGCGAAGAACACGTTGATCCCCGAGATGCTGTCGATGAGCCGGGTGGTCAGGCGGGTCAGGCTCCCGTCCCGCTGGGCCTGCTTGGCCCGGGAATAGAACACCGGCGTGATGGCGCCGCTGACCAGGATGATGGGCAGGAACAGGATCCGCTGGCAGAGGGAGAAGTAGCCGGCGTGGGTGGCGCCGAACCCCCGGGTGAGCAGGAGCACCGGGACCAGGCCGCTCATGGTGTTCATCAGGGTGGACCAGGTGGTGTAGAGGGGATACCGGTAGTAGCGCCGCGCCGCCGCCCGCAGCCCGGCCAGGGACAGGCGCGGGGCCAGGGCCTTCAGCTGGGGCCAGGCCAGCCGGCCCAGGGCGGCGACCCCGAACAGGGAGCCCGCCACCGAGCCGGCGATGAGCCCGGCCAGCCCCGCGTGGGCGAAGCCGAGGGCGACGGTGCAGCCCGAAGCCAGCAGGCTCTGGAGCACCAGGACCAGGGACAGGCGGGGGAAGGCCTGCCGGCGCATGGCCCAGCGCTGGAGGGTCTGGAACAGGGCGGTGGCGCAGATCCCGAAGGGCAGGAACCAGAGGTGCCGGTAGAACTGGAGATCGCCCCGGGACAGCAGGCGGGTCACCAGGAAGGGGGCGCCGAACGCGGCCAGGGCGGCCAGGGTGGTGCACCCGGCGGTGAGCAGGAAGCAGAGCACCATCAGGTGCATGGCCTCGGGATCGTCGTCGGCGGTGGCCAGGGACATCTCGTACTGCAGGGTGCCGACCACCGCCACCGAGGTGAACATGGCGGCGAACAGGGACAGGGTCCCGTAGTCCGCCGGCCGGTACAGCCGGGAATTGATGGGCCCCACCAGCACGCTCAGGACCTGGGCGGCCAGCGCGCTGCCGCTCACCGCCGCCACGTGGCTGGCGAAGGACTTCCCGGAGAAGAGCCCCCGCCATCCGTCCCGCAGGCTTCTCCAGGTGGTCATCGGCAGTCCTCCTGCATGGCATCCCCGGCGCCGGTCAGGCCTTGTAGGAATAGTGGTAGGCGTACTGGTAGTTGGAGCCGATGTTGCCCAGCACCGTGGGCTGGACGTCGTTGAACACGCAGCCCAGGAGGCGCACCCCGGCATGCTCAAGGCGCTGCTGGCAGGTACGGATCTCGTCGATGGCGTGGCGGCCGAACTTGACCACCAGCAGCACGGTGCCCGCCCGGGCGCCGATGATGGTCGGGTCGGTGACCGCCAGCACCGGCGGCGCGTCGATGATGACGTACTGGTAGGCGGCCTTGGCCCGGTCGATGAACTCCCGGTACGGGGGCGCCATGAGCAGTTCCGAGGGGTTCGGCGGGAGCAGGCCGGTGGTCATCAGGTCCAGGCCCGGGATCTCGGTCCGGCGGACCACCGCCTGCCAGTCGGCGCGCCGGGCCAGCACGTCGCCCAGGCCGCTCTGGCGGGACTTCACGCCGAAGTAGTGGTGCAGGTTGCCGCGCCTCAGGTCGGCGTCCACCAGCAGCACCTTCGCCCCCGACTGGGCCAGCAGGGCGGCGAAGTTGGATGTGATGAAGGACTTGCCGACCCCCGGCGCCGGCCCGGTGAGCATGACCACGTTGTCCGGTGCTTCCCGCATGGCGAAGTAGAGGACCGTGCGCAGGCTGCGCAGGCTCTCGGTGGCCAGGTCGTCGGGCTCGCCCAGGGCCATCAGGTGCAGGCCGTCCTGGCGCTTGGCGATGGCCTTGGCGTAGCGGTCCTGGGCCTGGCTGTGGGGGATGGTGACCACCACCGGAAGGCCCAGCTTGGACTCGATCAGGCGGTGGTCCTTGACGCCTTTGCGCAGCAGGCGCCGGGCCTTGGCCATGGCGCCGCCCACCAGCAGCCCCAGGAAGCCGAAGATGGCCACCTGCATGCCGGGCTTGGGCCCCATCGGTTCCATGGCGGCGTTGGCCGGATCCACCAGGTCGTAGCCGCCCTTGCCGCCGGCCTTGGCCAATTGGAGTTCCTGGATGTTGTTGAGCAGGGCGGTGTAGAGTTCCTGGTTGACGGTCACGTCCCGGGTCAGGCGCACCACCGTCTGCTCGGTGCCGGGGAGGGTGCGGGCCCTGGTTTCCACATGGTCGGCCTCGTTCTGCAGCCGGCGGATCTGGTCGTTGACGGTGACGACCACGTCGGCGCCGGGCTGGTAGGTGCGGAGCAGGTCCTCGCGCTTCTGCCGGAGGGCCGAGATGTCGGAGTTGAGCTTGGCGCTCTGGGTCACCAGGTCCTCGGCCTCCTTGGGCAGGTCCACCGAGCCGGTCCGGCTGCGGAATTGGTTCAGGCGGCTCTCGGAGTCCTCAAGCTTGGCCTTGAGCTCGGGCATCCTGGACTGGAGGAAGGCCAGGGTCTGGGCCGCCTCGCCGCCCCGCTTCTCGGTCTTGAACCGGAGGTACTGGTTCACGATCTCGTTGAGCACCGCGGTCCCCTGGGCCTGGCTGCGGGAGCGGTAGGCCAGCCCGATCACGTTGGTGAGCTTGCCCCGCTCGGCGGCGCTGAAGTCCTTGCGCAGCTCCTCGATGGCGACCTGCATAGGCTTGCGGACCAGGTCGAACCGCTGGCCGGGCTTCCCGGCCAGGAACTGCACCTTGAGCTGCAGGGGGAACCCGGCCAGGACGGCGCGCAGGGGATCGCCGGGCCGGCCTGCGCCCAG
>Ga0209415_10014946_pt1 | contig 12639 bp, 9 predicted proteins | sample PeaSoiSIISIP2007_FD_187696 | JGI IMG/M metagenome (GOLD analysis project Ga0209415, IMG submission 187696) | Peat soil microbial communities from Weissenstadt, Germany - SII-SIP-2007 (SPAdes) (version 2) | ecosystem: Environmental > Terrestrial > Soil > Wetlands > Peat | place: Germany...
AAGCTCGACTGCGCCTCGCGCACCGTCGTCAAGGGCGACGCGCGCTGCCTGTCGATCGCGGCGGCCTCGATCATCGCCAAGGTGACGCGCGACCGCATCATGGTGCAGCTCGGGGCCAAGCATCCCGGCTACGGCTTCGAGCGCCACAAGGGCTACTCGACCGCCGAGCACCACGACGCCATCCGCCGCCTCGGCGTGACGGTGCATCACCGGCGCTCGTTTCGCACGGTGCAGCTCGCGCTCGGCCTGGTCGAAGCCTGAGATTCATCTACATCGAGTACATCGAGCTTTAACGAACGCGGCCGCATGCTCGCGTTGCCGAGGCCTCCCGAAAAGCGCTGGCCAAGCGCCGCGGCGGGCCGCTATCCTCGCCTACGATCCCTCGTTTTCGCCGGTCCCTTCGCGTCTCCTCCCCGTAGCCGTTGAGAGTTGCGTCCCCATGGTTCTGCGTCGCACTGCCCCGGCTCTGCCGGCCAATCGCGTCATCGTCGGCGACTGCCTCGCGGCCCTCAAGGGCCTGCCCGACGCAAGCGTCGATCTCGTCTTCGCCGACCCGCCCTACAACCTGCAGCTCGCCTCCGACCTCCTGCGCCCCAACAACACGCGCGTCGACGGCGTCGACGACGCCTGGGACAAGTTCGCAAGCTTCGCCGAGTACGACGCCTTCAGCCGCGCCTGGCTCGGCGAGTGCCGGCGCGTGCTCAAGCCCGACGGCGCCATCTGGGTCATCGGCTCCTATCACAACATCTTCCGCCTCGGCGTCGCCGTGCAGGACCTCGGCTTCTGGATCCAGAACGACGTCGTCTGGCGCAAGGTGAACCCGATGCCGAACTTCCGCGGCAAGCGGTTCACCAACGCGCACGAGACGCTGATCTGGGCCGCCCGCGACCAGCGCTCGCGCGCAACCTTCAACTACGAAAGCCTCAAGGCCCACAACGACGACGTGCAGATGCGCTCCGACTGGCTGTTTCCTATCTGTTCTGGCCCCGAGCGCCTGAAGGACGAGGGCGGCCGCAAGGCACACCCGACGCAGAAGCCGGAAGCGCTGGTGCACCGCATCCTGATCGGCTGCAGCAAGCCGGGCGACATCGTGCTCGATCCCTTCTTCGGCACCGGCACAACGGGCGCGGTCGCCAAGCGCCTGGGCCGCAAGTTCATCGGCATCGAGCGCGATGCAGACTACGCAAAGGCCGCCGATGAGCGCATCGCCCGCGTCACGCCCTTGAGCCCCTCTGCGCTCGAGACGCAGAGATCGAAGCGGACCGAGCCGCGCGTGCCGTTCGGAACCATTGTCGAGTTGCGATTGTTGGAGCCGGGCACCACAGTCGTCGATTCGCGCGCCGAGATCCGCGCCGAGGTGAAGGCAGATGGGACGCTGAGCTACCGTGGCAATCAAGGTTCCATTCACCGATTGGGCGCTATCGTCCAGGGCAAGACGGCTTGCAACGGCTGGACGTTCTGGCACTTCGAGGCCGACGGCAAGCTCAAGCCGATCGACTTGTTGCGCGAGGAGGCCAAGCGCCAGCTTGGCCTTGGGACACCGGCAATCATCGCCGCGGAGTGAGATGCACCAACCGGCTCATGGGGTTGCGACATTTCGTTTCGGCCCGAAATTCACCGTGTGGTTTGGGTGCAGCGTTATAAAGGTTGGCGCGGCGGGCGACGCGGACTAGATTCGCGGCGTGGCGCATGGTTAATCGAAGCTGGGATTCAGTGGGCAGAGGCATGCGGCGCACTGCATCAAGACACGATCGTCTACTCGTCATCGGCGCCGGCGCCGTCGGTCTGGGCATGGCGGACGCCATGCGCCAGAAGGGCATCGCCTTCGACCAGATCGAGGCCGACGAAGGCGTCGGCGGCAACTGGCGCCACGGCGTCTACCAGGGCGTGCATATCGTCTCCTCGAAGCGGTCGACCGCCTACGCCGACTATCCGATGCCGGCGCACTACCCCGATTTCCCCTCCGCCGAGCAGATGCTCCGCTATCTGGAGAACTACGCCCGCGACCGCGAGCTCATGGACAACATCGAGTTCGGCATGAAGGTCGCGCGCGCCGCCCCGCTCACCGATGAAAGCTGGCTCGTCACCTTCGAGAACGGCGAGGAGCGCGTCTACAAGGGCGTGGTCGTGTGCAACGGCCATCACTGGGACAAGCGCATGCCCGCCTATCCGGGGCGTTTCACCGGCAACCTGATCCACGCCAAGGACTACAAGGAGCCGGGCCAGCTTCGCGGCAAGCGCGTGCTGGTCGTCGGCGGCGGCAACTCCGGCTGCGACATCGCCTGCGAGAGCGCGCGCGTCGGCTACTCGTGCGATCTGAGCCTGCGTTCCGGCTACTGGTTCCTGCCCAAGACCGCGTTCGGCAAGCCGCTCACCGACCTGCCGATCTGGGGCCTGCCGGTGTTCATGCAGCGCCTCATCCTGCGCGCGCTGGTGAAAGTCTTCATCGGCGATTACCGGGCCTACGGCCTGAAGCGGCCCAACCACAAGCTGTTCGATCGCCATCCCGCCTTCGGCACCGACCTCCTGAACTACCTGAAGCAGGGCCGCGTGAAGCCGCGCCCCGACATCGCGCGCTACGCCGGCACCAAGGTGCACTTCACCGACGGCAGCATCGGCGAGTACGACCTCATCGTCGCCGCCACCGGCTACCACAACAGCTTCCCGTTCCTGCCGAAGGGCCTCGTGCCGGTGGAGAACGGCGTCGTGCAGGTCTATGGCGGCGCCTTCCCCGACGCGGTCAAGAACCTCTACATCGTCGGCTGGGCGCAGCCGCGCAACGGCTTCGGCTCGCTGCTCACTCCGGCCGCGCATCTCTACGCGGACATGATGGCGCTGCAGGACGATATGGAGATGCCGATCGGCTACGTGTTGAAGTGGCGCGGTCTCAGGCTGCCCAAGAGCAACCTCGTCAACCCGGCGTCCGTGCGCAGGCTCGTGCGCTTCTCGCACCTGCTGTTGCCGCTGCTGCGCCGTCGCGCCCGCATCCTCAACGAGAAAGAGCCGCGCGCGCCATTCGATCCCTCGTTCTACGAGTTCGAGCCGGCCGAGGCGCTCGCCGTCAACGGCTGAGCGCTCGCGCTTCTCCGCGGCAATCCGGAAAGCTCTTCTACTCGACGACCTTCACGCGGTGCGGCCGGTCGGAGGGGCGCAGCTCGCCGCGCGCCTGGCGGTAGGTGTAGCCCGGGTAGTACGGGTAGGCGAAGCCGCGATAGTAGAACAGGTACGGCCCCTGCGAATTGGGGTCGGGACGCTGATACCAAATGCTGCCGTCGGGCCGGCGGCGGAACTCGATCATCGCGACGGCCGTGCCGCCGGCTTGGGCCGCCACGCGGCCGAGACCGGCGCCCGGCATCGCGGAGGCCGGCTGCGGCGCGGCCGTCAGCACGAGGCCTACGCAAGCGACCGACAGAAGCGCGATGATCCGCATTGGCCGTGATCCCCCAATCTCAATTCTTCGCGAGCGCACCGGCTTGTATCGGCGACCGCCTTGTCCCAGTTGTTCGGCAAGTCTAATGCGAGCTGCTTAACCAAGGGTGTCCGCAAAGCCACGCGCGGACCGGTCAATACCGTCAAAGCACTGTGTCAAAGCGGGAAGCTCGCGTGCGGCCCCACGGCGAAGCGAAGGCTCCCGCGGGACAGGTGGCCCTACACACCGGCGGGCCTCATCGGCAAAGGCTCTCTGATGAAAGGCTTTTGCGCGAAATCTCGAACACTTTCGTTATCGCGGGCGTGATAGGCACAGCCATTGTGGCTCGCGAGCATCGCGCATGTCCGCACTGGTATCTGCATTTTCCGCACTGGTATCTGCATTTATTGCTGGCCGGCACCAGCGACTGCTTTTGGCCGCGCTTTGGGGTGCGCTCTTATCCATTCTGCTCGGGATGGGTTACGGCTTCATCGTTTGGCAGGTCAGCAGCTCTATCCGCCGCGACCAGGACGCGGAGCTGGCCCGCCTCGCTGAAATTCGCAGCAACGCGGTGTACGCGCTGCAGAAGCTGCAGCAGGATGCGACCGCACCCCCGTGCTCGCGCGATTTTCTGGCGCAGATGCAGAGGATCGCCTTCCTCCCCGACGGCTTGAACGAATTCCTCTACGCGCCAAACGGAATCGCGGAATGCAGCACGAGCCAGCCCAAGTTCGAGAACCCCGTGGCGCTCGGTGCGCCTGACATCGAGAGCCACGACCCCCGCAGGCCAAGCCTGTGGATCGATCGCGATCTAGAGGCGATCGGACGCCCCGGCACGACGGGCACCATCGCGGAGCTCGGCGCCTTCGCGGTGGCGATCCCACCCTATGCTCGCTACCAGAACGACGCGGCTTGGCTGAAAAAGGAGCTCGTTGCCGTCGGGCCCAAGGGAAAGGTTTGGAATGTCGCCGGCGATCGCGGGCTGTATCAGCGCCTCTCGACCCCGGCGCGTACTCTGGAAGCTCGCCTGACGACCGTGGCGAGCACCCGCTGCGACGATCAGCGGGTCTACTGCGTGGCATCCAAGGCGAACCTGCTCGTGTGGGCGCGCGATTGGACCACCATCCTGTTGTCGATTGTGGTGCTTGCGGCATTGTTCGCATGGATATGCGCCACCAACATCGTCGCGTGGCTCAACCGCTATTGGTCCTTCGAGGCGCGGTTCAACAGGCACCTCGACGCCCAGTCCGTCGTCGTCGCCTACCAGCCGATCGTGGACCTGCGCTCGGGCGAGGTGTCGGGCTGCGAGGTGCTCGCGCGCTGGCGCGACGTCGACGGGACGATCGTTCCTCCCGATCGCTTCATCGAGCTTGTCGCGCGCACGGGCCGCACGGAGGCGTTCACGCGAATGGTCGCCGATCGCGCCTACGAGGAGCTCAGCCGGCGCATTCCCCCCGATCTGCGGCTGGAGATCAATTTCAATGTATTTGCCTGCGATCTCGACAGCGCAAAGCTGCTGCGGATCTTCTCGCGCTTCCTGGAAGGGGAGAGACAATTCGATCTTGCGGTCGAGCTCGTCGAAAGTCAGCAGATCGATTTCGAAGATGCGCAGCGCGCCATACCGGAGCTCAGGCGAGCCGGAGTGAGGACGTACATCGACGACTTCGGCACCGGCTACTCGAGCATCGAGCGAGTGGCGAATCTTGCCGTGCACGGCGTGAAGCTCGACCGCTCGTTTGCCATGTCGCCGCCCGACAGCATCATGGGACGCATGCTTGTGCAGGTGCTGGAGATGATCAAGACGTCGGGACACTTGATCGTCGTCGAAGGCGTCGAGACGGAAGCGCGGCTCAATTTGCTGCGCTCCAACGGAATTGCCGATTGCGTGCAGGGGTACGTGATCGCGCGCCCGCTCGGCATCGACGAGTTCGCCGCGTTTCTGGGCAGCGACGGGACGGCTTGGCGAGCGCGCGACTTCGCGGCGTGACCGCGCCCCGCCGCCGGCAACCCCCTAGTTCTCCCGCAAGCCGTGCGCCACCACCTTGCGCATGACGCTGGGCAGCGCCGCCGAGGACAGCTCGCGCCGCTTCACCCAGCGGCAGCGCTCGGGCTCGGCCCAGAAGGTCAGCGTGGCGTCCGTCGCCACCAGCGCGCGATAGACGACGAGCTCGAGCCGGAAGTGCGTGAACGTGTGCGTGACGGTGCCGGGCACCGCCCACCAGTCGGCGCGCAAAGGCGCCGCGCGCAGCGCCTCTTTCGTCGGCGGCAAGAGATCGCCCCACGCCGTCGACGGCACCTCCAGCATGCCGCCGAGCAGGCCCGCCTCCGCGCGCCGGCGCAAAAGCACGCTGCCGTCCTCGCGCAGCGCGACGAAGGCGATGCCGAGACGCATCGGCCGCTCGGCGCGCTCGGCCCGCAGCGGCAGCGACGCCTCGATCCCGCGCGCGTTGGCCGCGCAATCCGACTGCACCGGGCACACCAGGCACGATGGCCGTCGCGGCGTGCATACGGCGGCGCCGAGATCCATCATCGCCTGGGCAAAATCGCCGGGGCGCCTGGCCGGCGTGAGCGTCGCCGCGAGGCGCTTGAGCTCGCCCTTGGCGGCCGGCAGCGGCTGGCGCACGGCGAACAGCCGCGCCACCACGCGCTCGATGTTGCCGTCGACCGGCGTCACCGCCTCGCCGAAGGCGATGGCCGCGATGGCCGCCGCCGTATATGGCCCGATGCCCGGCAGCTTCTGCAGCTCCGCCGCGGTCTGTGGAAAAACGCCGCCCAGCTCGCCCGCGACCACTTGCGCGCACTTGTGGAGGTTGCGGGCGCGCGAGTAGTAGCCGAGCCCCGCCCACGCCGCCAAAACGTCGTCGAGCTCGGCGGCGGCGAGCGCCCCAACGTCGGGCCAGCGCGCCAGGAACTTGAGGTAGAAGGGGATGACGGCTTTGACCGTCGTCTGCTGCAGCATGACCTCGCTGAGCCAGACGCCATAGGGATTGGAGCGCCGCCCGCGCCGCGTGCGCCACGGCAGGTCGCGACGCTCCTCGTCGTACCAGGCGAGCAGCGCATCGACCGTATCGGGCCCGGCGGGCCGAAGCGGCAGTTGCTTTCGCGCAACAGCGGTCACATCATCCCTCCGCGCTCGGCCCGCGAATCGATCCGCCGATGGTAAGCGTCGGCATCGAACCTGGAAACCTTAGCGCGCCGATCGGATCGCCCGATGACGACCGAACCCATGCAGCCCACGCCAGCCACGCCGATGCCGGGCGCCGTCACGGGCCCGCGCCAAGGCTATCTGCCGGCGCGCACGGTCGGCGCCTATGTGCCCAAGCTCATGCGCAAAGCCTTTGAAACGTTCGGGTTTTCGACGGCGACGCTGCTCACAGACTGGTCCACCATCGTGGGCGACCAAGTCGCGGAATGCACCCTCCCGGAGCGCATCAAGTGGCCGCGCGGCGCGGGCGTAACCGAGGACGCCGAGCCCGAGGCCCGCGGCCGCTCCGGGGCCACTCTGGTGCTGCGCGTCGATCCGGCGCGCGCGCTCGACCTGGAATACAAGCGCCAGCAAATCCTGGAGCGCATCAACGCCTATTTCGGCTATCGCGCCGTCGCCGAGCTGCGCCTCCTGCAGGCGCCGGTCACGGCGGTAGCCAAGGCCGCGCCGGCGCCGCAGCGCGAGGAGCCCCCCTGCGAGGCGCCGGAGCTTGCCGGCATCCCGGACGAGCGGCTGCGGGGCGCGCTGCAGCGCCTCAAACAGGGCCTGTCGAGCCGCACGCGCTAGCGCCCCTTCTTCCAGGCCCGATTACCCTTCGCTCACTTGGCATCGAGGGCCGTTTTGCCGTATTGCAGGCTTCGCCGCCTGCTAGCCATATCCACAATAAAAGGTCGGCCGACCGCCGCCGCCCACGTACAAGGAGCCCCTCGTGATCGCATCGAAGACCCCGTCCCGCCGGGCCTCCCTGTCGCGGCGCGCACTGCTGTTGACGCTCGGCGTCGCCGCCATCGCCTTCTCCCCGCTTCCCGTCGCGGCGGAAAGCAAGGGCCCGACCGAGGTGCCGGTCGAGGAGCTGATGAAGCCCGGCCCCGTGGGCGAGATCACGCTCGGCAAGCCGGACGCCAAGGCGACGGTCGTCGAATACGCCTCCATGACCTGCGGCCACTGCGCGCACTTCACCAAGGACGTGTGGCCGGCGTTCAAGACGAAGTACGTCGACTCCGGCAAGGTCTACTATGTGTTCCGCGAGTTCCCGCTCGACAACCTCGCCGCGGCCGCCGCCATGCTCGCGCGCTGCGCTGGCGGCGACAAGACCATGCCGCTGATCGAGGTGCTGTTTGAGAAGCAGCAGGACTGGGCGTTCGGCGAGGGCAACCCGGTTCCCAAGCTGTTCGAGTTCGCCAAGCAGGCGGGCTTCACGCAGGAATCGTTCGACAAGTGCCTCACCGACCAGAAGCTGCTCGACAGCATCACCGGCGGGCGCACGCGCGCCGCCGAGGTATTCGGCGTCAACGCCACGCCAACCTTCTTCATCAACGGCAAGAAGCTCGACGGCGCGCCGACGATCGAGGCCTTCGATAAGATGCTCACTCCGATCCTCGGGCCCGACGCGCCGCACGCCGACAACCCCAGCCCGACACCTGCGGCGTCCGGCCAGGCCGCGGCTCCGGCGGCGCCAGATCAGAGCAAGTAACGGTGAGCAAAAGACGCGCCCTCGTTGCGCTGCTGCTGGCCGCGGCCCTTGCCGGGTGCGGCGGGGCCGGTCCGTTGGCCGGCGGCGGCCTGATGACGGCCGATGAGGTGCCCGATCCGTCCAAGGTCGCGGCGCCCGCGATGCCCGGCGACAAGCCGCCGGTGAAGGTCGCCGAGGACGGGTTCAATCCGTTTGCGGAGGCGCCCACTGTGGCGCCCGGCGGCCGCGAGGTGATCGAGAACCCCACGCCGGAAGACATCGCGCTGACCGGCACGCTGCCGGAGATGTCCTTTGGCCGCGCGGACGCGCCCGTGATCATCGTGCAGTACGCCTCGATGACCTGCCCGCACTGCCGCAACTTCCACATGAAGACGTTCCCGGCCTTCAAGAAGGCCTACATCGACACCGGCAAGGTCCGCTACATCCTGCGTGAGTTCCCGATCGGCAAGACCTCGGGCGCGGCGACCATCGCTTTGCGCTGCGCCAAGCCCGAGAAGTACCTGGAGCTGTACGGGAAATTCATGGAGCAGCAGCCCAACTGGGTCGCGCTGGAGGTGCGCCTCGACCCCATCTACAAGGTCGCCGCGCAGGTGGGGATGACGCGTCAGCAGTTTGACGCCTGCCGCGAGAATCAAGCCATGATCGAGGGGCTCAATTGGGTGAAGGAGCGCGGGCGCAAGCTCGGCGTCATCGGCACTCCCAATTTCTTCGTCGGGGGCAAGCTCGTGAAGAAGGAGCTCTCGATCGAGGACATCCGCGCGATGGTCGATCCGCTCGTGGCGGCGCGCACCACCGCGGCGGCGGGAACGCCGCACTGAGCCGGCGGCCGTTCGGCCTCGAGGGACGGCTCCCGATCCCCATGCACCGCTAAGGACCGCGATGAAGATCTCTCGCCTCAGGCTCCTGGGCTTCAAGTCGTTCGTGGAGCCGACAGAGCTCGTCATCCACCAGGGATTGACGGGCGTCGTCGGCCCCAACGGCTGCGGCAAGTCCAACCTGCTCGAAGCGCTGCGATGGGTGATGGGCGAAAGCTCGCACAAGAGCATGCGCGCGGCAGCCATGGACGACGTGATCTTCTCCGGCACCAACACGCGGCCCGAGCGCAACTCGGCCGAGGTCACGATCTTCCTCGACAACGCCGAGCGCAAGGCGCCGGCCGAGTTCAACGACACCGACGTCATCGAGATCACGCGCCGCATCGAGCGCGAGGCGGGCTCCGCCTACCGCATCAACGGCCGCGAGGCGCGCGCGCGCGACGTCAAGATCCTGTTCGAGGACGCGGCGACCGGCGCGCGTTCGCCGGCGCTCGTGCGCCAGGGCCAGATCGGCGAGATCGTCAACGCCAAGCCCGAGCAGCGCCGCCGCATCCTGGAGGACGCCGCCGGCATCGCCGGCCTGCACAGCCGCCGCCACGAGGCGGAGCTGCGCCTCAAGGCGACCGAAGCCAACCTCGCCCGCCTCACCGACGTGCTCGGCCAGCTCAACTCCCAGGTCGAGAGCCTGAAGCGGCAGGCGCGCGCGGCGCGGCGCTACAAGGAGATCACGACCGAGATCCGGCGCCAGGAAGCGCTCGTGTTCCACTTGAGCTGGCTCGACGCGCAGGAGCTGGTCGAGACCGAGGAAGCCGGCCTGCGCGAGGCGCTCGCCGCGCTCGGCGAGGCGACGCAGGTGGAGGCGCGCGCGCTCGCCGAGGAAGCCCGGCTCGCCGACGGCATGGGCCCGTTGCGCGAGGAGGAGGCCAAGCGCGCAGCCGTGCTCGGCCGCCTGCGCATCGAGCATGAGACGTTCGAGCAGGAGGCGCGCCGGTCGATGGAGCGCGTGCGCGAGCTTGGCGACCGCAGCGAGCAGCTCGGCAACGACATAGCGCGCGAGGACGTGCTGATCGCGGAAGCGCGCGAGATCCTCGCCAACCTCGACGCCGAGATCGCCGCGCTCGAAGCCGCCGAGGCCGGCGCGGACACGGCCGAGGGCGGCGCGCGTGCCAAGCGCGCCACAGCGGATACCGAGGTCAGGGCGGCCGAGGCCCAGCTCGCCTCGCTCAACGCCAAGGTCGCTCAGCGCCGCGCCATGCTGCAGAGCCTGGAGGCGAGCCGCGCCGAGCGCGTCGAGCGCGTCGGCAAGCTCGGCAGCCAGCTCGACGCGCTCGACGCCGAGACGCGCGAGATCGCCGGCCGCGCGCCCGACGCCGAGAAGCTCATGCAGATCACCGCCGCCGGGAAGCGCCTCGGCGAGGAAATCACGCGCTTCGAGGTGCAGGCCATCGCCGCCGAGAGCCTGACGCAGGATCGCGCCGCGGCGGCGGCCGTTGCCCGCGAGCGCAGCACCCGTTCCCACCTCGCGCTCACCGCGCTGCGGGCCGAGCGCGAGACGCTGGTGAAACTGTTGATCGGCGCCCGCGCGAGCGAGTTCCCGCCCATCCTCGATCGCATCCGCGTCGCCGCCGGCTACGAGACGGCGCTCGGCGCCGCGCTCGGCGACGACCTCGAGGCTCCGGCCGCCGACGACGCCCCCGTGCACTGGCGCCACGTAGCGGTCGCGCGCACCGATGCGGCGCTGCCGGCCGGCGTCGAGCCACTCGCCGCCCACGTCGAATCTCCCCCTGAGCTCGATCGCCGCCTGAAGCAGACCGGCATCGTCGCCTCGCGCGCCGACGGTACGCGCCTGCAGCCGCAGCTGAAGCCGGGCCAGCGCCTCGTCACGCGCGACGGCCACCTGTGGCGGTGGGACGGCTTCACCGCCGCCGCCGAGGGCGTCACCCCGGCCGCGCAGCGGCTGGCCGAGCGCAACCGCCTCTCCTCCATTGGGCTCGAGGAAGCCGAGGCGCGCACTGCCGCCGCCGCCAACGCGCACGCCGAGCAGGAGACCGCGGACGCGCTCGAGCACGCCCAGGCCGAGGAGCAGCGCCTGCGCCAGCTATGGCGCGAGGCGCAGACGATGCTGGCGAAATCGCGCGAGTCGCTCACCGCCATCGAGCGCGCGGCGCGCGAAACCGAGAGCAAGCTTGCAGCCGTTGCCGGTGCGCGGGCACGCGCCGAGGAAGACCTGCTGCTTGCCAAGCAGCTCGAAGCGATTGCGGAGGCGGCGCTTGCGGCATTCGCCGCCGGGGAAGACCCCGAGCCGGCGCTGGCCCTGATGCAAGGAGAAGTCGAGACGCTGCGGTCGGCGCTCACCGACGCCCAGGCAGCGATCCTGGGGCTGGAGCGCGAGCGCCGCGCCTGCGGCGAGCGGCGCGCCGCCATCGCCGTCGATCGCGACCGCTGGACCACGCGCAGCGCTGGCGCCGGCCAGCAGATCGACACGTTGAAGGCGCGTTTGGCCGAGACCCGGACCGAGCTCGCAAGCCTCGCCGACATGCCGGCGCGCATCGAGGACCGCAGGGGTAAGCTGCTCACCGCCCTCTCAACCGCCGAGCGCGAGCGCCGAGTCGCGGGCGACGCGCTCGCCGCCGCCGACACCGCGCTCAAAGCCGGCGTACAGGCGCTGCGCAGCGCTCAAGGCGGCGTCACGGAGGCGCGCGAGCGGCGCGCACGCACCGAAGCCCGGCTCGAGGGCGCGCGCACGCGGCGCCAGGACGTGGCGCGGCACGTCCGCGAGGCGCTTGGCGTCGCGCCCGAGGGTTGCCTCGCCGTGGCCGGGCTCGAGCCCAACATGGAGATGCCGCCGCTCGCCGACGTCGAGCGCAAGCTTACGGCCCTGAAGGGCGACCGCGAGCGCCTCGGCGGCGTCAACCTGCAGGCCGACGACGAGCTGATCACCCTGGCCGCCCAGGTCACCGGACTCGATACCGAGCGCGCCGACGTGGAGCAGGCCATCGCCAAGCTGCGCGCAGCCATCGGGCAGCTCAACCGCGAGGCGCACAAGCGGCTCTCGGAAGCCTTCGAGGCGGTCGATGCGCATTTCCGCAAGCTGTTCACCACCCTGTTCGGGGGCGGCGAGGCGCGCCTGGAGATGATCGAGGGCGAGGACCCGCTCGAAGGCGGGCTCGAGATTATCGCCAAGCCGCCCGGCAAGAAGCCGGCGACGCTATCGCTGTTGTCGGGCGGCGAGCAGTCGCTGACGGCGCTGTCGCTGATCTTCGCGGTGTTCCTGACCAACCCCTCGCCGATCTGCGTGCTGGACGAGGTCGACGCCCCGCTCGACGACGCCAACGTCGACCGCTTCTGCCGCCTGCTCGAGGCTATGACGGCCGATACCGCTACGCGCTTCCTGGTCATCACCCACCACCCGATGACCATGGCGCGCATGAACCGGCTGTTCGGCGTGACCATGGCGGAGAAGGGCATCTCGCAGCTGGTCTCGGTCGATCTCGAGACGGCGCAGCGCTTCCGCGAGGTCGGCTAGAACAAATTTCAGCCACACGGAATCGCGCCGGCGAATTCCCCTCCCCGTCATGGCGAAGCCATGCTCCGCATGGACGCGGGGAGGGGTTAGGGGTGGGGGTTAAGCAAGATAGCCAACGGCTGGACGCGCATCGTCACCCCACCCGGCGCTTCGCGCCACCCTCCCCGTCAAGGGGAGGGTAAAGGGAAGCGACCGGATCAATTGGAACGG
>Ga0209415_10014947_pt1 | contig 12639 bp, 14 predicted proteins | sample PeaSoiSIISIP2007_FD_187696 | JGI IMG/M metagenome (GOLD analysis project Ga0209415, IMG submission 187696) | Peat soil microbial communities from Weissenstadt, Germany - SII-SIP-2007 (SPAdes) (version 2) | ecosystem: Environmental > Terrestrial > Soil > Wetlands > Peat | place: Germany...
CCGGTCAGATCCGCCCGATCTGGCCGATCTGACAGATGGAACCGATGTGACCAGTTTGGAAAAGCATCAACCATCAACCATCAATCATCAATCATCACGGATCGAAGGTCCGATTCCGGCATACAATGAATGCATGGGACGCGGTCCTCGATGGGCCTGGCAATTGATCCCACTGAGCCTATGTGCGGTGAGTTGGGTGCTTTGGCCCTTGTACACTGCCTCGCGCCCGCCGAGCACGAAAACGGCTTGCCTGTCGAACCTCAAGCAGCTAGCCCTCAGTATTCAGATGTACGGGACCGACCACGACGACCTTGCACCGTTGAGAGATTCGTGGATGGACGCGACCGAGCCGTATCATATGGACGCGACCGTCGAGCATTGTCCCGACGTCAAGGGCGACGGTCTTTTCGGCTATGCCTTTAATGCCGGCGTCAAGTCGCTCAACAATGCAGGCTCGACCGACGCGGCGACGCCGCTCGTCTACGATTCCGTCAACCTCGCCAAGAACGCCTCGGACCTTGCGACTAGCATGCCCCAGCCCGGACGGCATCAGGGCAGGGACAACGTCGCGTACGTTGACGGGCACGCTAAGTCCGTTGAGGCTGGACGGCCGTGATCTCGGATCAGCCTGAGCGACCCCGAGCGAGGCGCTTGCCGGTGTGGGCTCAGCTGATCTCCGCATTCATTGCGTGCGGAGTAGTCTGGGCACTGTTTCGCTTCCTCATCTATAGCGAGGGCATAGCTCACGGCACGGCTTGCTTGTCGAACCTGAAGGAGGTCGAACTCGCCCTTACATTCTATACGAATGATAACGACGGTCGGACCCCGGAGCGCGACCGGTGGATGGACACAAGCGAGCCTTACATGGAAAATCCCGAAATCGAGCACTGCCCCGAGGTGAAGGCCCCCGCTCTATATGGCTACGCAATTAACGCGGGGGTTACCATGCTCAATGACAAGGATCCGAGGGCCGAGACTACGCCCCTCGTCTATGACTCCGTCGACCTCGCCAAAAACGCCTCGGACCTTGCGACGAGCATGCCCCAGCCGGGCCGGCACCAGGGCTGCAACAACGTCGCCTTTGTGGACGGGCACGCCAAGTCCGTTGAGGCGGGTTACCCATGAAGAGCTGGCTTCAGGTCCTTCTTATCGCCCTCGTGGTCCTCGTCGTTGCGCTCGTCCTCTGGCCGGTCTCGATAGACGGGCACATGAATGTCCCGAAGATTGTCTGTCTCTCAAATCTAAAGCAGCTTGCTCTAGGGCTAACCATGTACTCGGACGACTGCGACGGCAGCTTGCCGAACCGAGACGCCTGGATGGACTTGATCGAGCCCTATACGAAGCGGCCGCAAATCGAGCATTGCTCGGTGGTTAAGTCTCCTGGGCTTTACGGCTACGCCCTCAACGCGAGCATCGACAGGCTATCGAAAGTTTCAAATCCTGTAACCACGCCTCTCGTCTACGATTCCGTCAATCTTGCTCGAAACGCGTCCGATCTCGTCACCAGCCTGCCGAATCCAGGGCGGCATAAAGGCGCGAACAACATCGCCTACGCGGATGGGCACGCCAAGTCCGCGAGGGCCGGCAAACCGGAGAAACCTTGAAATTCTGGCCTAGAAGCATCGCCGAGTGGCTTGCGATTCTGTTCGTCGTCGCTATTCTCGCGGCGGTGCTCTGGCCGGCCCACGCCAGAGGCGGGCCCAGCCGGGACGCGGCATGCCTTTCCAACCTGAAGCAGCTTGGGCTCGGCCTCACCATGTACGCCGGAGACAACGACGAGAAGATGCCACCGCGCGACGCGTGGATGGACGCCATCGGCCCCTACACCAAGAATCCGCAGATCTTCCACTGCATTCTCGTGAAAGCGCCTGGCCTATACGGTTACGCACTCAACGCGGGCGTGAAATCGATGACCGCCGGCGGGGCAAATGCGACTCCGCTCGTCTACGACTCCGTCAACTACGGCCGCAACGCGTCCGACCTGTTCAACAGCCTGCCCGATCCAGGCCGGCACAAGGGTCGGGATAATGTCGTGTTCGCCGACGATCATGCGAGGTCGGAGGATCCCCACGAGGTGCGGCCATAAAGACCTGGGCTCAAGGAATCGTCAACGGCTGCCTGATTCTCCTGATCGTAGCCCTCGTCGCCGCGATCCTGTTTCCGCTTCTGGCCCAGCGCAAGACCGACGGACCAGTGACCTGCATATCGAACCTGAAGCAACTTGGCCTTGGCCTGCTCATGTATTCGACAGACAACGACGGCAAGCCTCCTCCCCGCGACTTCTGGATGGATGCGATCTGGGACTACACGAAGAACAAACAAATCCTCCATTGCGACCTCGTGAAAGGCCAGGGTCTATACGGATACGCCCTCAACGCCAGAGTCAAAACACTCGGATCGAACTTGCCGAGTCCTGAAACCACTCCTCTCGTCTACGACTCGGTCAACCTCGCCCGCAACGCCTCCGATCTCGTCAACAGCCTGCCCAAGCCCGGCCGGCACGACGGAGTCAACCATGTCGTGTATGCAGACGGGCACGTCCGCACCCTCCGACCATGAGCGATCCTACCAATTCGTCGGGTCGGCGGAGCGCCGATCCGCATCGCCCAGCCACCGATAGCTGAGCCAACTTCAACACTCCGACCGGCCCTTGCGCCCTTGCATAGCTAACGCTTTATATCTTCGCGCGGCGCGGAGAAATTCGACCTTCGTCACTAAGCCACGGAGCACGGCTTAGCTGCCGCTTCCCACTCTTAAGAATCTCTGAGCCTCTGCGTCTCTGAGCTGAAAAGCTGCATGACATACCATGCGTTTGATTGCGGCTATGCGGCTATGCGGCTCTGCGTTCCTTGCGTCTTGGCGTGATTCTCTCCGTTGCGGACGTTGCGTGAGGAGAGTTCGCGACCCCGACCGGCGAGTTTTGAAATTGCCTCAACGATCACAGTCATCCCCAGCTTCATTCCCTCCCCTACAGGCACCCTAACGGGGGGGAATTAACGACCGTCCCAAGATCCCGTCCCCTATAGGCACCCCATTTGGGCGGGACGAGTTTTGAACCTAGCTCTCAGCCCCTCCAAACTAAACCGAATTGCCTTTGGGCACCCCATTTGGGCGGGCTCTCCGCCCGGGAGCACCATAATGGGCCATGGTGCGGATCGTGGAAGTGGGGCCTCGGGACGGGCTGCAGAACGAGGCCGTGCCCGTATCGACCGAACTCAAGCTTCAGTTCATCCGCGCCTTAGTCGAAGCCGGGCTCAACGAGATCGAGGTCGGGAGCTTCGTCTCGCCGAAATGGGTGCCCCAGCTTGCGGATACGGCCGAGCTGTTCGCGGCGCTGGTACAAGCCACAAGCCACAAGCCACAAGCCACATCATATTCGGCTCTCGTGCCGAACATGAAGGGGCTTGAGCGGGCCCTCGAGTGCGGGGTTAACCGGATCGCCCTCTTCACGGCCGCGAGCGACGCTTTCACCCAGAAGAATATCAACATGACGGTCGCCGAGTCGCTGGTGGTCTTCGCGCAGGTGACCGACGCGTTCCGGGCTGAGCGCCCGGACGGCCATGTGCGTGCCTACGTCAGCACCGCCTTCGAGTGTCCTTACGCCGGAAAGATCGAGCCCGCCGCGACGGCCAAGGTCGCGCGAATCCTCGAAGACGACATCGCGGTCGACGAGATCAGCCTCGGCGACACGATCGGAGTCGCCGTGCCCAAAGAGGTCGAAACCCTCCATGAGCATGTGGCGCTTTACGTGCCCCAGTCCAAGATCGCCTGGCATTTCCACGACACGCGGGGAACCGCGATCGCCAATGTCGCCAAAGCCGTCGAACTCGACTATCGAGCCTTCGACTCCAGCGCGGGCGGTCTCGGAGGTTGCCCCTACGCGCCCGGCGCGGGCGGCAATCTCGCGACCGAGGACCTCGTCTACTTCCTCGAACGGAGTGGAATCGAGACCGGCGTTAACCTCGAGAAGTTGGCGCGTGCAAGCCTTCCGGTCCTGGCCGCGCTGGGCCGGGCCCCGGATTCACGAGCTCAGGTCGCGGCTTTGGCCGGGTAGCCGCGAAGGCTATCAGGGCCGCGCAGATAAGCCCGATGCCGAGCGTCGAGAGCTTTTCCTCCTTGTTCATCGTGAACTGACGTGCGTTGACGACAAGGACGACGAGTGCGATTGGCGGCAGGAGCGGAATCGCGCCGAAGAAGCCGCTCAGCAACAGATAGAGGAGGAGGGTTGGGACGAGGGCGATAAAGGTCTCCCGCGCCCGCATGTCGAAGCGGAAGAGGGCGATAAAGAACATCGCCATGAAAACGAAGTCAGCCGGTCCGACCACTGCGTAGGGGGCGACCGGAACCGCATGCGGGGCCGTCGCCACTCTCGGAATGGCATAGCCGATCGTCGGCAGGATCTTGGGGGCTGCCTGCATGATAATGCGAGTCGGCCCCTCGGGCGCGAAAACGAGGAACAGGTCGAAGCTGCCGAGGAAGATCGTGACGGGGATGAGGAGGTTCTTGTCTTTCAGCATGGTGCCGAGCAATCCGCCCAGTCCCACGCACCACGTGATCAGCCCGACCTGAGCGACGGACAGGCAGACGAGCCCGGCGACGTTGCGACCCGCCGCCGCCCCGATCATGAGCATCCCGGCATGGAGGGCGACTCCACCAATGAGGAATGCCACCGCGGTCTTCGGCGTCCAGGGACCGTTCGCAGCTCGAAAGAGTCCGAAGATCGGCGCGGCGACGAAGAGGACGGTGACGGCGATGCTCAGCGCGAAGACGAGGTGGAGCGGGGCGGGGATGAAGGCGATGAGGAGACGGACAATGGTCAGACCGGCGAGAATGGCGAAGAAGACTCCGACTCCGGCGAACGAGCGGCTGCGTGATCTCCCACCCCCTACCCCCTCCCTCAGAGACCCTTCGGCTTCGCTCAGGGCAGGCACGTTCGGTCCACTCTGAGGGACGGGGTCAGGAGGACTATCGAAGTTCGACAAGCCGCCGGCCTCCCGTCAGGGACTTTGTCGCGAGGACCTCGCGATAAACTTCGACCACCCGTTCGCACATCTCTTCCGTCCCGTGCATCCGTACCGACTTCGCCGCCTCTTCCGACAGCCTGGCATACATCTCGTCGTCGTCCAGCACATTGAGGACGGTCGTTGCGAAGCCATAAGGCTCGTTGCGGACGATAAAACCGTTGACTCCGTCGGTAATGCTCGCACTGGCGCCGCCGCCGCCGACGCAGACCGCGGGCAGGCCATAGGTCATCGCCTCCTGGACAACCAACCCCTGGGTCTCGGTCATCGAGCTAAAGACGAAGATGTCGGCCGCCCAGTAGTAGCGAGCCACTTCATCGTGAGGGACGAAGCCAACGAAGGAGACCCGGTCGCCGATCCGGTGGCGACGGGCCAACGCTTGGCACTCGGCACGATAGGGGCCGTCCCCTACGATCCACAGGCGCAAACGGGGATCTCTGGAGAACGCGACGGCTGCCATGTCGAAGAGGGTCTCCATGTTCTTCTCGATGGCGAGCCGCCCAACCCACAGCATCACCCTTTGGTCGGGAGGGATTCCCAGAGCTTCCCTCACCTCGCTGCGATCATAGAACTTGCGGGGACGTGAGCCGGTCGGGATGATCGTCACCGGCGTGCGCACGGAATGCCGCCGCAGCCATCTCAGGGATGCCTCGCTCGGGGTGATGACGTGGTCGACGGAGTTGTAATAGAAGTTCGTATGCTTGGCGATCTTGAAGCGGACGTAGCGCTTAGGGATGAACGTCACGTAGTGCGCATACCGGTCGTAGAGCGTGTGATAGGTCGAGATTATCGGGATCTCATGGGATTCGGCCCAACGCAAACCGAGGAATCCGAGGATGCCGATCGTATGCGTGTGAATGATGTCGAATTCGTGCTTCCGGAATCGATGGAGGGCGCGAAGGAAAGGCGGATGGGCAATGGGGAAATCCTTCGCCCATGGAGTCTGGAGGGCGCGCAACCGGTAAGTGTTTGGGTCCGGCTCCTGATAGTTGGGATACCGCGGGGCGAAGACATGAACCGAATGGCCCTGGTTCCGAAGGGCGCGAACCAGCGCATCCACGCTGACGCTCACGCCGTTGAGCACGGGCAGAACGCTGTCCGAGAAGATTGCGATCCGCAATCCCTCGGCCATCTACTCTTGCGGGAATCGGCCGTGAGCTTCGACGAATGCGACGATATCGCTCAGCCGAAAACGCCGCTGCCCGCCCGTCGTGCGATGATGGGTTAGCCACTCCCGGTTGGTGTACCGGCGCACAGTCGCCGGACAGACGCCGAGGAGGCGGGACGTTTCTTCGAGGCTGAGCTCGGGATCGAGTAATCGGCGGATCAGCTCCTGGCGGCTCTCTTTGAATTCGCCGCGGTAATAGCGGGACGTGACCGAGTCGTCGTAGAAGCTGCAAAGGAATTCGATGTTCTTGGGGAGGGTTTCCCAGACGCTTTGGAGGGCGGAGTCGATCTGAGGCTCTTCAACGACCTGCTTGGCGCGGCGCGGCCTCGGGGCGCTCATGACGGTCTTGCGGAACTTCGCGCGGCCATTATCGGTCGCGGGTTCGGCAGGCATTTCGAGCAAAGCGGTCACGCCGGCCGGCTTCGCGGATCCGTTGCCCTGAAGATAGGCGCCGATGCTCGGGATATCGACATCCAAATCGCCACTTCCCTGCGACTTCTCGGTCTGGTCCCGATCTAGAAACGCACTCTCTATGTAGGCCAACGCGTCGAATTCTTTTTTCGATCTCAAAACAGCTTCCCTCAAAACTCCCTCGGGCATTGTACTTAGATTTACCCTTTATTCCAAGCAAGTTGCGTCCAGAGTTGTTCACACGATGAGCATGGAGTCGCCAAAACTCAGAAAACGGTATGCGGAGGCGACCGCGTGGCGATAGGCATTCCTGACTGCCTCTTCGCCGCCGAGGGCGAAGATCATGAGGAGCATCGTTGTGCGCGGAAGGTGGAAGTTCGTGAACATCCCATCGACGATCTTGAACTCGTAGCCGGCGGTGATGAAGAGCCTCGTTTCCATGCTGCCGGATTCGACCCTTCGGTGTCCGGTCGCAAAACTCTCCAGCGTTCTCACGGCAGTCGTTCCAACCGCGATGATTCGGCCGGCCGCTTCATCGATCGTCTGCTTAGTCTCTTCCGGCAGATGGCAGGTTTCGCCGTGGATCTTGTGATCGAGCGGTTCCTCGACCGTGATTGGCCGGAAAGTGTCGAGGCCGACGTCGAGGTTTACGGTAGCGGTCTTGACACCCTTCGCCTTTAGGGCTTCGAGGATGTTCTCGGTGAAGTGGAGGCCGGCGGTGGGCGCGGCGGCGCTGCCCGCGGTGTGGGCGTATACGGTCTGATACCGCTCGGGATCTTCGATCTCCCGCTTAATATAGGGAGGGAGGGGGATCTTGCCAATCGCGGTTAGCTTGTCTTTGAGATCGCGGTCTGGACTGAATCGGGCGCGCTTTCGGCCCTCCGGGAGGTTTTCCGTGATCGTGGCGCGGAGGCCGTTCGGGAATTCGACGATCGCGCCTGGTTGGAGACGGCGTCCCGGCTTGGCGAGTATCTCGAACTCGGTAGCCGCGGTTTCCTTCAAAAGCAGAAGCTCGACCTTGCCTCCGGAGGGTTTTTCACCGAGCAGCCGGATCGCGGTGACGCGGGTGTCGTTCATGACGAGGAGGTCGCCGGGCTGGAGGATGTCGACGACGTCTCGAAACCCGCGATCTTCGATCAATCCAGAGTTGCGGTGTAGCCAAAGGAGCTTCGATGCCGCCCGGTCCGCAAGCGGCGTCTGGGCGATCGCGCTCTCGGGCAGATCGTAATCGAGGTCTTCGAGCTTCATTGAGCGTCCGCAAACGCCTGGATCAGTCTCGGGAGCTGCTCGACAAGCCTCTCCGCATGCGAGAGTCCCGTCAGCCTATTGGGCTCGACTTGGCCGATGATCATCGCCGAGTCTCCGTGCCGATACGGTTCTGGACAGGTTCGGGTCGCGCGCTCGGCCAATCGCCCTTCGGCTCTTCTTCGAGGTTGGCGCGCGCGGGAAGGCGCTTCTCGTTTAGGCATTTTCCGAAAATAGATCTCAAGGCCGCGACGTCCTTGGCCAGCCAAGTCTCGACACATTGGACCATCAAGTAAAGGTGTTCTTCAGTCGCCCAACCAGGACGATCTAGGTTTTCGCTTTTCTTAAGGAAGTCCCAGGGGTCGGCGCCGAACGGGATCTTTCCCTCGCTGTCGAGGAGGAGCACGATGAGGGCGTCCGAGTGCAGCCGGTAATGGTCGCAGAACTTGTCGTAGGCTGTGGAGCGGCCCTTGCCGCGCACTACCTCCATGGCGACGGGGCGGCCACCGATTCTATCCGGCACAATCTGCCGAAGGAATGCTTGGTAGCCGCGGCGAAAGTCGGCATCGAGCACTCTTTGATCGCCGCCTCCTTCGACAATCACGTAGACCTCAATCTTGCGGGCCATCAGTAGCGGTTACCCCCGAGGTCGCCTTCCTTCCAGAGGACGCCCAGGCGATACTTCTTCAACCAGTCTCCGATCTGATCCGCCGTATAGCGCTTGACCTCCGTCCCGTCCTCTCCGGCCTCAAACACGAGAATGTTGTCCACGCGGCCGCCGAGGGTGGTCAGGAGATCGGCGGAATGGGTCGTCACCAGGACTTGAGACTTTTGGGAGGCTTCGGCCAGCATGTCCGCGACCGCGCGGATGAGGTCGGGGTGCATGCCGACATCCGGTTCCTCCATCGCGATAAACCAAGGCGGGGTCGGGTGCAGAAGCGCGGCACAGAGGGACAGGAAGCGCAGCGTGCCGTCCGAGAGCCTAGGCGCGGGCACTCCGCTCTTGAGCCCCTTCTCGCGAAGGAAGAGCTGGATCGGGCCGCCGACGGGGCTCGTGTAGTAGCCAGCGTAGTCCTCTTTGAGATCCTTGAGGCGAGAAACGATGCGATCGTATGCCTCAGTTCCTTGGAGCTGACTTAGAACGAGGGCGAGGTTGCTCGCGTCGTCGAAGAGGCGACTGGCGTCTTGGTCGGGGGATTGGGGAGAGCGGGGTCCGGCGGTGCGGCCGATGCTCCAGTCGGTGTAGAGCGCCAACTCCTCGAAGCGTCGCGCCATGTTTCGAAGGACCGGATCAGGGCTCCATCGCGATTCGGGGAGCGACGACTCGCTAACCTGTATCCCCGGCGGAACTAGGTCTAGGCCGGGATAGCCAGGTTTCCTGCCGATCCCTTCTTGGAGAATGGCTGTGCGACCGTTAACTGCTTGAAACAGGATGTCATAGTAAACGAAGTCCTCGTCGCGGGGAGATAGCCGCAGATGCAGTTTGACCTTGGCTACGCCGTCAGAAGGCGCTGACTTGTTGATCCACTCCTCGACCCCTCCCGAGGCGCGCATGGGAGCGGCAAAGTCGGTCGGCGCGGCTTGCAGTAGCCTCAAGACATCCAAGACGTTCGACTTCCCGGAGCCGTTCGGGCCGATCAGAACATTGAGCCTGCCAAGGGGAATGACCGCTCCGTCTTTGCCAAAGGACAGGAGGTTGCGGATCGAAAGCTCTTCGATTCTTGGAACAAGTTGAGGCAATTCCGTCCCCTGTTCGCCCCGCTCTGGTTCCGTTTTTCGTGCCACGTCGATTTGCCCCCGCTAGATTCTAGTGCATGGCGAGGAAGTTCGGATTCAGATGATGTCTTCCTTGTCCTCGACGATCTTCTCCAGCTCTTTCGAGATCTTCCGCGGCTTCTCTTCCGGCGCGGGGATCGGGGCGCCTACGAAGACGACGCCGGTTTGTTCCTGGGCTTTGAAGATCGCGAGCATGAGATCGTTGCGGATCCTCATCTCCTCCTGAAACGTCTCCGCCTCGATGAAGCACTGGACGAGGACGCCGACCGAAGCCTCCGTCATATCGTTAAGCTCGACGACCGTCCGCTCGGGCACGGCGGCCCTTACCTCCGCTAGGTAGCCGCGGACCAGCTCCATGAAGCGGTCCAAGTTCTTGGCATGATTCGCATAGCTGAGCCGGATCTGGAATCGCTGACGCCGGTGCCTTCTCGCGCCGTAGTTTTCGACGGCCGCACGAATGAGGTTCGAGTTCGGCAGGGTGATGATCGAATCCTCGAAGGTTCGGATCTTGGTGCTGCGGAGATTGATCTGCTCGACGATTCCTTCATATTTGTCGATCTTCACCCAGTCGCCGATCGCGAACGGCATGTCGAAGAGGATCGTGAGGGAGCCGAAGACGTTTTCGACGCTGTCCTTCGCCGCTAACGCCAGGACGAGGCCGCCGATGCCGACCCCCGCGAGGAGCCCGGGCACGCTGACTCCGAAGACTTCGAGGGCGACGAGGACTCCCGCGATCACGATCACGGCTCGAACGAGGCGCCGGATGACGGGGATGAGGAGCCGCTCGGCGTTGGCCACCCCGCTTGCTCGATGCCTGATCGCATCGCAGACGTCGTCCCAAATGCCGATCGCGAGGAGGACGGCCCCGAGGATCGTCAAAGATTCGATCGCGACGAAGAGGCGCCTCGACGGCTCCGATGCGAGCTCTAGCACGTCGAAGGATGCGTACCAGGGAACGACGAAAGCGATGAGCCCGGCCCCGCGCAGCATCGTCCGCTCGGCGGCCTTCGATTTGCGGCCGGTTATCCTCTCGCGGAGCCGCAGGAGCTTGCGCCCAAGGAGGTGCACGGCCTCATAAAAGAGGAGCCCCACGACGGCGATGCCGACGATGTAAATCCACTGCCAGCCGGCGATCCCGAGGACGTCGCCTCCGACGCTGCCGGCCCATTCAGGGGGCGACGCCATGGCGGACGCGGCAAGGGCAAGACCGGCAGCGACGAGGGTAGTCCTTCTCATTTCATTGCGCCCTTGTCACCTTAGCATGCTCGATGCGCTTGAACCCAGCCGCGACGAGAGGAGCGAGGAAGAGGGCGGGAAGGTAGTTGGCGGTGTGGAGGTCCTTCAGCCCGATCAAGCCGATGCCGATCCCGACAAGGATCGCGCCGCCGGCCGCGCCGAGTTCATCGAGAAGGAACGGGTCGTCGACCAGAGGACGCAATGGCTTGGCGAGAAGAGTCAGCGTGCCTTGGAAGATCAGGAGAAGAAGGGCAGTGACGAGGACCCCGGCTCCAAAGGCGGCCGCGAAGAATACTGCGCCAATCCCGTCCATCGTAGACTTGAGGGCCAGCAGCTCGATGTCGCCTTCGAGTCCGTCCTTGATGCAGCCAAGGAGGGTCATGGGTCCGATACAGAAGAGCACGAACGTGGTGATGAGTCCCTGGTTGAAGGTGCCGGCTTCGCCTCCCAACTGCGTGCGGGTCCACTCGCTCAGGTGCTCGATTCCCGCGTGGATGCCAATTGCGAGGCCGATCACTCCGCCCACGGCTACCGATATCGCGGCGACGAGGGCGTTATGCGACTTGAGGAACATCTTGATCCCGATCCCGCAGGTCACGAGACCGAGGCCATTTAGGGCTACGTCCTTGTAGGTCGTCGGGATGTAGCGTCCAACCAAAAGGCCGACAGTGGCGCCCGCCGCAACGGTCGCGGTGTTGAGGAGGGTGCCCTTCATGGGGATGATGTTTGATGCTTGATGGCTGATGGCTCAATCATCAATTATCAATTATCATCCTTTGCGCTGGGCGAAGTCCCGCATTACCTCGGCGAGAACCTCGCATCCTTCCTTGGGAAACGCGTTGTAGATAGAAGCTCGGATTCCGCCGACGGAGCGGTGGCCCCTAAGACCGTCGAGCTTGTTCTCCTCGGCGACCTTGACGAACTCCTTGGTCAGATCGTCGTTGGGGAGATTGAAGGTTACGTTCATGAGCGAGCGGCAGTGGGGACAGGCGTGGCCCTTGTAGAAGCCGCCGGACTCGTCGATCGCCTTGTAGACGACGGCGGCTTTCGCCTTGTTGCGCTCGTGCATGGCGGCGACGCCGCCGTTGCGCAGGAGCCATGCATAGGTCAGACCGCACATGTAGATGCCCCAGCACGGAGGGGTGTTGTACATCGAGTCGTTCTCGGCCTGCAGCCGGAAGTCGAGCATCGGGTGGGTTTTTTCCGGCGCCCGGCCCATCATCTCCTCGGAGATGATAACGAGGGTGACTCCGGCAGGTCCCATGTTCTTTTGGGCGCCGGCGTAGATCACCTGGAACTTCGAGACGTCGACCGGCCGGCTGAGAATGTTCGACGACATGTCGCAGATCAGCGGAGCCTTGAATTCAAGATGGCTCGGGAATTCTACGCCTTGGATGGTCTCGTTGCTCGTGTAATGGATGTAGGACGGATTCGCGCTCAGGTTGACCTCGCCCGGGCCAGGAATGTCGCAGTAGTTATGGGATTTGCCCGTGTAGGCGACGTTCACTTGCCCAATCATTTGGGCGGCCTCCTCCGACTTCTTTCCCCATGCGCCGGTGACGATGTAATCGGCGGTCTGTCCTGCACCGAGAAAGGACATCGGGATCATGGTGTTTTGCAGCGACGCGCCGCCTTGCAGGAAGAGAACCTTGTAGTTCTCAGGAATGTCCATGAGTTGGCGAAGGTCGGCTTCGGTCTTCCGGATAATGCCGTCGTAGACTTTGCCCCGATGGCTCATCTCCATCACAGACATGCCTGAGCCATGCCAGTTCAGAAGCCCCA
>Ga0209415_10014948_pt1 | contig 12637 bp, 9 predicted proteins | sample PeaSoiSIISIP2007_FD_187696 | JGI IMG/M metagenome (GOLD analysis project Ga0209415, IMG submission 187696) | Peat soil microbial communities from Weissenstadt, Germany - SII-SIP-2007 (SPAdes) (version 2) | ecosystem: Environmental > Terrestrial > Soil > Wetlands > Peat | place: Germany...
GGCACACGACGACGGTCCTAGCGAAGGGCAGATGGAATTACGAAGAGGAGTACATCAAGCACCTCAAGCTGGAGATTCTTGTCCAGGAAAGCAACGCGCAACGCGTAATCGACGCCATCATGGCCAACGCCTCCACAGCATCTGTGGGAGACGGGAAGATCTTCGTCTCATCGGTAGACGAGGTCTTAGACATCGGCTCAAAGGCAGTCGACGAGAAGGCCGTCACCTTCGCGACCATCCCGACGCAGAACTAGGGGACCACAAGAGTCAGGCGCGCGCGGCTGGGCGCCTGGCCTATACTTTTTACAAAGCAAGCGGTCAGCGGGCATACAACACTCGTCGTAGCCCCGCGGGACGGATTCTAGCCGCCGAAGAAGTTCTTGTAGATCGCGGACCAGAAGCTGGCATTCGGGAAGACGGTCTGTATGTCGTTGCCCCAGGCGTTCACTGCCGGTATGCCCGGCGGGACGAGGCCCAGGTTCTGGGCAAGCACAGGGTTGTAGGGGGTCCTGCCGCTGGAAGCAACAGCGGACTGACCGGTCGGGGAGATCCACCAGTCTATCATCAGGCGCGCCATCTGCGGATGCGCAGCGCCAGCTGCTATCCCAGCGACGGCCGGGTTCTCTAGCGTCGGGCTGGGGGTCACGACTGCCACGGTCGCGTTGGGTGTCGCCTTTGCCGTCAGGTAGTCGCTGTAGATCCCGATCCCGATAGGCACCTGCCCTGTGACCGCGTTGCTCGTCACCGCCCCTCCCGAGGTGGCTATGACAGGGTTGTTGGCGGCGATGTTCTTCATGAGCTGCGTCCAGCTCGCGTTCCCCATCTGCTTGTAGAGCCAGTAGAAGACGCTACCCGTCGTCGCCAGGTTGGTGCCCGTCTGGAAGTCGATGTGCCCCTTGTAGGCGGGGTTCGCCAGGTCCGTCCATGTGGTCGGGACAGGGAGGCCGAGCTGCGTCAGCACCGTCGGGTTGTAGACGATGTCCGCCGGGGACTGGAATACCACGGTCCACGCCCCGTTCTTGTCGTAGTCCCCTTGGCTGTAATTCAGCTGGGTGATGAGGGGGCTGGTGTAGTTCTGGATCGCCCCGGCCAGGATGTTGGGATAATACGGCCCAATCGTGCCCTCGACCACGTCGGCCTGCACCGCCTTGGCCTTGTACTCGGAGATCGTCCTGGTGCTGAGCTGGGCCGCCGACAGGGCTACGAAATTGACCTTCCCCTGAGCCCACGGGTAAGCTTGGTAGAAGAGCGGCGCGAAGTCCTTCGTCCAAGATGTCGTGTCCATGGTCGAATAGATCGTGAGGCAGACGTTGTTGGTCTGCTTGGCGCACTCCGCCTGGGCCAGGCTCGCCTGGCTTTGGAGCGTCGAAACGATCGTCGTGGATGAGACGACCGTGCTGACCAGAGTTGAAGTAGTCGTCCCTTTCGAGCCGCTGGACGTGCCGATGTAGTATGCGGCACCGCCCGTAATCACCAACAAGACAATGACCACGACCCCGATGACCGTCGTGCTGACCGCCCTTCTGGCTGGTCTCACACGCCGATAGGAACCTGTTTCGTTATATTAGGGTATCGCGCCCTTTACTCCGCCAAGAAATCCCACGGTCAAAAGAGAGACGACCCGCGCGCTTAAATGAGCTAGCGAGATTTTGGCGTCCGCTTGTACGCGGTCAGGTGGCTGCTCGTCCTCGCAATCATCCTGTTCGCCCTCCTGATTCTCCCCGTCATCGTCCTGATAATCGGGGTCTCCTTCTTCCCCGTGATAGGCGCCGCCACATTCACCTTCGCCAGCTTCGTCACCTCGTCCTATGCGCAAAGGCTCGTAGCGACCTCGCTCGAGTACTCGATTCCGAGCGCAGTCTTCGCGGTCGTGATGGCGACGGCCTACTGCTGGATTGTCGCGAGGACCGATGTCCCGGCAAAGAGGTTCTTCGAAGCTCTGCCGATCCTTGGGCTCACCATGCCCATCTTGGTGAAGGCCTTCGCCTGGGAGTTCCTCCTTAACCGGGCCAACGGGATCCTCAACCTGGTCTCACGGACGACCTTTGGGACGCATGCGCCGATCTTCAACATCGAGAGCCTGGCAGGGCTCATCTTCGTCACAGCCGTGGGCGGAGTCCCGCTCGCGTACCTCATCATCATGCCCGCCATGAAATCGGTCGACTCCTCCTTCGAGGAAGCCTCCCGCGTCGCCGGGCGCGGCGCCATCCGCACGGCCTTTGCCATTACGTCGCGCCTGCTCCTGCCCGCCATCGGCTCGGCGCTCCTGCTCGCCATCATAGGCGGCCTGAACACCTTCGACTACCCTCTCATCCTCGGGCAGCCCGCGGGAATCCAGACCCTCTCGACGGAGGTCTACTACTGGACCAACACCCACACCCCGCCCTCGTACGGGGACGGAGGGCTGGTGAGCATCCTGTACATGGCGATCACCCTGGTCGGGGTCACCATCTACATCTGGTTCACCCGGAGGACGTATCGCTACGCGACCATCATCGGAGGCGCTCGCCTGCTCGTCCCCCTGAAGCTCAAGAATTGGAAACCACTCGCCATCATCGTCTGCCTCTCAATCATCGTCTTGGAGTTCCTCCTCCCGTTTTCCGCGATCATCCTCGTCTCGATGACCAACATCTACGTTACGGGGACCCTCGCGTTCAACTGGAACTTTCCCTCGTCCTACGTACTCGCGTCACAGGTCCCGTTCTTCTACCAATCGCTCACCGCCACCATCGAGATCGGTGTCATCGCGGCCGTCGGAGCCACCGCGATTGGCGCGGTAATCTCCTACGCGACCCTGAGGACCACTACGAAGGGCGCCCGGCTCGTGGAATACATCACCAGCGTCCCCCTCATTGTGCCGTCCATCGTCTACGGAATCGCGCTCTTCTGGATGTTCCTCATCGTCCCGGGCTTCAACAGGCTCTATGGCACGGTGATCCCGCTGGTCATATCAGTAGCATTCGTCCGGCTTCCCTTCGCCTCTAGGATTATCTCCGCCAACCTCGTTCAGGTCTCAAACGACCTCGAGGAGGCCTCCCAAGTGGCCGGCTCGAGATTCTCGAGGACCTTCTTCCGGATTTCCCTCCCGCTGATCCGGCAAGGGCTGATCAACAGCTTCGTCTTCGTCCTCGTGGACAGCCTGAGGGAGCTGGGCGCCGTGATAATCCTGGTAACGCCATCTGCCTTCGCCTACACGGTCCTCCTCCTGACCTACTACCACGTAAACACCCTGTCCGGCAACGTGCTCGCTGCTGGGTCCGTAGTGCTTACGGTGATAGTCATGGCGATACTCTTCGGACTTCAGACAGCGAACCATTTCCTGGGCCGAGGCAAGGCTCGCCCGCGATGACTCGACCGAGACTCGCCCGCAGAAGACATATCTACTTTTGGTGGGTCTGAAGGATGGGGATGATCCCGCGGCCTTTTGAATTGCATTCGCCCGACACGATTTCGGAAGCAATATCCCTGCTGAAGAGCAAGAAGGATTCGAAGATTTTGGCGGGAGGGCAGAGCCTTGTCCCACTCATGAAGCTCAGGCTCGTCAGCCCGGCCAACCTGGTGGACCTGCGGAGGATACCGGGGCTTAGCTACATCAAGGAAGCAAAGGGCCATCTGCTAATAGGCTCGATGACCACACACAACGAAGTGGCCACGTCTTCCTTGGTCAACAAGAAGTGCATGACCCTCTCTGAAACGGCCAGCCAGATCGGCGACCAGCAGGTCAGAAACAGGGGGACCATAGGAGGCACGATATGCCACGCCGACCCTGCGGGCGACATACCTGCCGCCGCCGTGGCCTTGGACGCCGAGCTCAAGGTCGCCGGCCCCCGCCGAAGGCGCGTCATCAAGGCGAAGGATTTCTTCGAGGACATTCTCACGACCAGTCTTAGGCGGGAAGAGATTCTCACCGAGGTCAAGGTCCCGGTCCTCCCGCCAAAGAGCGGGGGAGCCTATCTGAAGCTCGGGAGAGGCGCGAGCGACCTGGCGACGGTGGGCGTGGCCGCGGTGATCACCCTCGACAAAGCTGGGGCCTGCAAGGACGCGAGACTCGGGTTGGCGGGAGTTGGTTCGACGCCGATAAGGGCCACGAGAGCCGAGGACGTCTTGAAGGGTCAGAAGCTTAGCGACGGTCTGGTGGCCGAGGCGGGCGAAAAGGCGTCCGAGATGTCCAACCCCTCCTCCGACATCAGGGGAAGCGCGGAGTACAAGCGCGAGATGGTCAAGGTCTACGTAAGGCGAGCCATAGGACAGAGCCTCAGAAGAATCTGAAAAAGTTGGGGATGGTTTTCTTGAGCTCGCCAAGGCAAATCGACTTGACGGTCAACGGCCAGAAGTACTCTGGTCGTGCAGAGCCGAGGACCCTCCTGAGCTATTTTCTCAGGGACGAGCTTGGGCTCACGGGCACACACATCGGCTGCATAGTGGGGAAGTGCGGCGCGTGCACGGTCATCTTGAACGGGAAGGCCGTGAAGTCGTGCCTGCTCTTTGCCTCGCAGGCCGAAGGCTCCGAGATATTGACCGTCGAGGGCTTGGCGAAGGGCTCGCAGCTTCATCCCATCCAGGAGGCCTTCTGGGAGCACCATGGCCTCCAGTGCGGCTATTGCACCCCGGGGATGCTGATGGCGACCTACGACCTCCTGAAGAGAAACCCCAACCCCAGCGAGGCGGAGATCAGGGAGGGGATAACCGGGAACCTGTGCATGTGCACCGGCTACGTCAACATCGTGAAGGCCGTCAAGGCAGCGGCGGAAAAGATGGCGTCCAGTCCCAAGATAGGTTCCGGCGAGCTCACACGGCGAGCAGGAAAGCGCAAGAGCGCCTCGCGTCCAAGTAGCTAACAGATGATCGGAAGAGCCAGTCAGAACTACCGCACACTGACGACGAATGCCGTAGAGTTGACCATGAGGCAATATCCGAACAAAATCGGCGTGACGGGTTTCACCAGCGCGCCGACCGGGACCACGTTGTACATGCAATTTGCCGATGCGGGCTCGTTGGGCTGGTTGTAAGATGGATACCACACGGTTACAGTGTAGTTGACCATCGGCGCTATCGAGTACCTCACTCCTTCGCTGTATATCTCTGAGCAACCGGAGGGCGTCGCAGCCGCGGCTGCGCAGTTGAATATCATAGCATCAGAAAATCTCTGGCCGATGCAAGGGCCTGGCGAACAGCCACCGGTGGAGGACAAGAAGTTCCCAACCCTGGGAAGGTTGTCCGATGCGGTGACCTCGAAGTGCGCCAACACTATCTGACCCCATTCGTCCCCTGCCACTAGGGTGTAGGTGTAAGGGAGTGCGGAGTCAAGCGAGCTGTAAAATCCTGTGCCGTTTGCAGCGTAGATGGATGCGCCAACGGCGATTCGCGTGTAGGATTCTTGCCTCGCGGGTGAAGGTGGGGACGGGGTCACAGGATATCCCGAATAGTTTACGATGTCGTCTTTCGGAAGAAAGGAGTAGCTCGTAACATTGAGCTCTGCCTCATAAGGGCACGTTATGAGCGGCCAAATCTCGAGCGGCTTCGCGCCAGACAAATTATTCATCAAATAGTATCCTCGGAAAACAGCTATTCCAGCTGCAAATGTGGAGGGACCACCAGAGGGACATGGTCCTGACGTCAGTCCCTGAACTGGCCAGTCGTTTGCCGCGGTCAGGTTGTTTGCGGTCGACCGCGAATTAAGAACCGAGGCCGCTATGCCGATTGCGTCTTCGCTGGGAATCGTCGTCGAGTTAACGGACAGGAGAAGCTCGAGGCCCAGCGTGGAATTGCTTGACTCGAAGGTCTGATTGAGACCGCTTGATGACGAAAGCGTCACCGAGGACTGGGAGGTGGTCGAGTTGCTGCTCGCACTGCTAATGGCACTGCTTGTCGTGCTACTGGTCGACCTGCTGGTCGACGTCATGCTAGAACTGGTCGAGTTCAAGACGCCGCTAGAGACCACACCAAGGCCGACGACGATTACCATGGCAGTCACGACGACAGCGACGATCCTCGAGGAAATCGCCTTGGGTGCAACCTTGGCCATCGTAATTCACCCTGCATAACACGCGGCGGGCTATTTCTGATTATGCTAGCGCTCTTCTATCGACGGTGGCCGCTCTCCGCGGCCACGACGTCCTCACGCTTCGGGGCTTACTCGAGCTTCTGGGCCATAATCCCGGTGAGGCCGGCCTTCTCTATCCTCGCCTTCGACTCCTCGACCGCCTGGGGCACCGTCTTGGACCACCAGCCCCTCTTAGCCATCCTCGTCCTATAGGGAGGCTTCGTCATGGAATACGTCTCGGTCAACCCCTTCTCGCTCTGCATCATCTCCCCCACGTAGGCCACGAAGTCGCCTATGATCGTCTCTCTGGGGAGGACGATCGGCTCCTTGCCGAACGCGAAGCGCGCGGCGTTGTGCCCCGCCAAGGCCCCCGTGATCATGCACTCCTGAATCCCGACGGTAGGGCCGCCCTTCTCCCCTCCAACGAAGAGGTTCCTGAAGCCCTGCACCCTCATCGAGTTATCTCTGGGCGCCATGGACATGAAGCGCACCGCGTTCCCAACTCCCCCGCCGAGCGGGTCCGAGTACCTCGCGTCCTTGAAACCCGGTATCTTCCTCACGTCCTCGAGGGGCATGAAGACCATCCCGTTGGCCTTGAAGAAGCCCGGGTACGCCACCTTCATGGACTTCACGTGCGACGGATCGTAGGGAAGGTTGGTGCTCAGGCCGATCTTGGTCATCTGCTGGACCTCCTCGGGGATCGGGACCTTCCAGCTCCCCTCCCTCTTCACGTTGGCCAGGAGCTCGGGGTCTATCGAGTCGTCGTGAAAAGCGCAGGCCGAGCTCAGGCCTCCGAAACCGCCCCCGTGCTTTGAATCGCGTATCTTCTTCAGCTCGGGCGCACCGGCCTTGGTGGCTATGCTCACCCTGTCCCCGAATGTGTTGCAGCGGAGGAGGCACTCGACGCACCCGTACCCATATTGCTTGCAGATCTGGATCCCGCCCGCCCCGCCCGAGGTGTCGACGAACGCGTCGAACTCGAGCCTCTGCCCCTTCTCCAAGACTACCTTGAGGACGAGGTCCCCATTGGCCTGCTGCGACCTGCCCACCTCGACCTCGACGGCCTTGTTGGCGAAGATCAGCTCCACCCCGATGTCTTTCAGGTATTTCCTGATGTGGGTCTCGGCCCTCATGCAGTGAAAGATTGCCTGCGTGTGGATCTGCTGCTTCAGGTCGTCCACGGCGTTCCAGTTCATGTCCGTGCGGGGATGCGTCAGGACGGGCGGGTTCTCGATGATGTCGAGGATGTAACCTCCTCCCAGCGCCTTGAGTTCCTCGCTGCCAGCCTGGCGCCCGTCGTTGTAGAAGATGCCGGAATTGCGCCCGACGCCCAGGAGCTCGTCCGTCCGCTCCACCAGGGTGACCTCGGCGCCCGCCTTTCGGGCGCATGCGGCCGCGCTCACGCCGCCGAAGCCGGCCCCGACCACGGCGACCCTTGGCATTGCCGATTTTCAAGCGCGTAATGATATAAGTGTAACCTGAAAGAACTCAGACCCGTGCAAGGCGCGAGCCGACGATGAGCCTTCCCTCCGTCCGGCGATGGGTCGGCAAGCCGATCAAGACCAAGGAGGACCGCAGGTTCGTGCAAGGGAAGGGCCTCTACTCCGACGACATCCAGCTGAAGCAGACGCTCTACGCCGCGGTGCTCAGGAGCCCTCACGCCCACGCCAACATCAAGAGGATAGACGTCTCGAAGGTGACGAACCTCAAGGGGGCGGTCGCGACCCTGACGGGGCCGGAGCTGCCGGGCCTGACCAACCCCATGCGCAGCAGGACGGGCTATCCCATCAAGGAGTACGCGATGGCGGTGGAGAAGGCCGTCTATGCAGGCCAGCCCGTCGTGGCGGTGGCCGCCGAGAGCAGGGGCCTCGCCGAGGACGCCCTGGACCTAATCCAGGTCGACTACGAGGAGCTCCCCGCCGTTGTGGACCCCGAAGAGGCGATGAAGCCCGGGGCCCCGAGGATATTCAAGGACGTGGAGAACAACACCTTCTCCTCCCTCAACCTGGAGTACGGCGACGTGAAGTCGGCCTTCCGCGACGCCGACCTCGTGCTCAAGGAGCGCTTCTCTGTCCACCGGTATAGCTCGACCCCCCTCGAGCCCGACACCTCCATGGCCCACTACGACCAGGCCCAAAACACGCTCACCTTCTACTGCAACGCCACCGGGTCGGGCTCCCTGAGGGCCCAGACCAGCGGGTTCCCGGTCAAGGACGTGAAGGTCAGGTACGTGATCCCTGACACCGGCGGGACCTTCGGCGAGAGGTGGAGCGTGTCTCTGCAGGACATGACCATCGTCTCCCTGCTGTCTTGGAAGACCGGCAGGCCCGTGAAGTATGTCAAGGACAGAAAGGAGATGCTGATGGCAGGGACGAACGGAGCCAGGGACGCGGTCTACCACATGGAGATGGCCTTGAAGAAGGACGGCACGATCCTCGGCCACAGACTCAAGGACACCACCAACGAAGGTGGCTCCGCCTACTACGCTGGCTACTACAACGCCGTCAAGCTGACGAACATCACAGGGCTCTACAAGATGAAGAACATCGCGCTCGAAGCCTACTCCGTCGCCACGAACAAGGGGCCGGGAGGCTCCAACAGGGGCCTCAGCAAGCCCCACATGGGCTTCGTGCTGGAGCGGATGGTGGACCTGGCCGCGAAGCAACTCAACCTCGACCCCGCGGAGATAAGGCGCAGGAACTTCGTGCGGCCGGATGAGCTCCCCTACCGCACTCCAAGCGGGAACACGATTGACGCGGGGAACTTCGATGAGCTCCTCGAGAAGGCCCTGGAGATGGTGGGCTACGAGCACTGGAGAGAGGAGCAGAAGAAGCTCAGGCTAGAGGGGAGACACGTCGGGATAGGGATAGCGTGCAACGTGGACCCGGGCGGCGCGAACCCTGGCCGGGAGCAGATGGTCAGGGGCGGTCCCGACGTCCCCGGCCAGAGGTTGACGGGCGCCACGGTGAGGATGGACCCCCTAGGAAAGGTCACAGTCCAGATAGGGGCCACCAACTGGGGGCAGAGCCACGAGACCACGACCTCCCAGGTCGTGGCGGACGAGCTGGGAGTCTCTCCCGACGACATCGAGGTCTCCTCCGTCTTCGACAGCTTCAGCAACCCCTGGTCGAGCACCTCCGGCACCGGCGCCGACAGCTTCACCAGCATAGACATGGGCGCGATCGTCGCGGCTGCAAGGAAGGTCAGGGCGAAGGTCCAGAAGTTTGCCGCCCACATGCTGGGCGCGACGCCGGAGGAGATCCAGCTGGACGACGGCAGGGCCTTCGTGCCGGGGACCCCCGAGCACTCGGTCCCCATCGCCGACGTGGCGAGGGCCGCCTACGACAGGGTGAGGGCAGAGACCCTCCCGCCGGGGGTCGAGCCCGGGCTCCACGAGACCGCGTATTACTTCTATCCGTACGCCGACCTCCCCGACGAAAACAAGAGGGTGATGGCGCACAACAACTACGGGAGCCAGGTGCACGTCGCCGTGGTGGAGGTTGACGTCGAGACGGGGAAGACGTCGATCCTGAGGTACGTGGTCACCCACGACGCGGGGGTCTTGATCAATCCCGCGGTAGTGGAGGGGCAGATACACGGCCACGTCGCCCACATCGTCTCGGCGGCCCTGAGGGAGGAGATGGTCTGGAGCAAGGACGGGCAGATGCTGACGGCGACCTTCAGCGACTACCTGAAGAACACCGCCGCGGACACGCCCGACGTCGAGGTGGGCCACCTGGAGTATCCCTCTCCCTTCACGGCGACGGGAAGCAAGGCGGTCGGAGAGGGGCCAACCATCCCAGTCTTCCCTGCCGTCGCCAACGCCGTCGAAGACGCGCTCACCGACTTCGGGGTGAAGATCACCGACCTCCCGCTCACCCAGTCGAACGTCTGGTCATTGATTCATGCCGGACGCGCAGCCTCACAGGCAAAACAGCGCGCTCACGGGAGAAGCGCAAAGCCCTCTCGCTCGGGGAAATAGCGAGAGCGCGGATGACTTCTGCTAGCTCCCTCCCCCATCCGCAACCGGACCTCAGTCCGCTATGGGCTTGATTGCCAGGGGAGGCACGTGCACGTAGACCGCAACTCCCTCCCCAGCCTCCGTCTCCGAGTCGCCGCCGAACTTGTGCGTCGTCGCGATGATCTCGGCGTTTCCCACCTTGATCCTGTTGTCCGTGACCGCGCCCCTATACTCTCGTGACGTGACCCGCCCCATGAGCACGTTCTCCTCGAAGCTCGGTTTGGACTGGCTTATGCCTATCTCGTTGCGCCTTATGACGATGGAAGACACCTTGTCCGGGAATTCTTTCTCGTACTCGCACACGAGGTCAGTCTCCATCTCCGGAACCCTCAGGGTCGCTGTGTGCGCCGCGCTGTCGAGGTTCTTGACCTCGGCCTTCAGTATGTTCCCCCTCCCGATGAACTCGGCCACAAACAGGTTTGCGGGATAGGAGTACAGGAAGTCGGGCGAACCCTCCTGCTCGATCTTCCCGTTATTCATCAGGATGACCCTGTCACAGATTACGAAGGCCTCCTCCTGGTCGTGGGTGACGAAGACCGTCGTTATCCCGATCCGTTTCAGAAGAAGCCTGAGCTCTCCCCGGACTCGCTCGCGCTCCTTCTGGTCCAGGTTGCTGAGGGGCTCGTCGAGGAGTATGACCTTGGGCTGGTAGGAGATGCTCCTTGCGAGCGCGACTCTCTGTTGCTGCCCTCCGCTCAGCTGCGAGGGGTAGCGCCCGCCCACATCAGAGAGTCCCACGAGCTCAAGAGAGTCGGCTATCCGTTTCGCTTTTTCGTCCTTCGAGAACCCCTTCAAGCAGTACGCGATGTTCTGCTTGACAGTCATGTTGGGCCACAGGGCATAGCTCTGGAAGACGAACCCTAGGTGGCGCTTCTCGGGAGGGACGAAGATCTTCTCCGCAGGAGAGCTCACGACGGCGTCGTCGAGGAGGATCTTACCGACGTCTATCTCCTCCAAGCCAGAGATGCTGCGAAGGACCGTGGTCTTCCCGCACCCGCTCGGCCCGAGGAGCCCGAGGATCTCGCCCTCCTTCACAGCGAAGGAGACCCCGTTGACCGCTGTGACGCTTCCGAAGCGCTTGACCAGGCCTTGGACCTCTATCTTGGCAGGGCCGTCTCGGGACACGCCGAAACAACGAACCTGGTCGGTATTTAATTAATTTGAACGCGTCCACCCGAGGGTCGCGCCAGTCACGCACGACGTCCCGCGTCCTAATTAGCATGATTCTAACTCAAGAGTTAAGTAGCGTTTTGGCGAGTATTCCCGTCATGGCCCGCCGCTACGAGTCGTTCGGTCCTGTCCGCCGCTCAAGAGCCGGTGTTTCAAACGCCGTCGCCGCAGTCGCAGTCATTCTTGCCTTGGTAGTCGCCGGAGTCGGCGGATACTACCTGAGAGGCGGAGGCTCAGGAACCACGACCACCACCGTCGGGTCAGGCTCAACGGTCACATCCACGATGACCACCGCGAGCACCGTGATGGAAGACCTTGCCTCGGCCGCCCAGGCAGAGTGCACGGCCTCGACCACGACGTGTCTCACGATCCTAACGACTCAGGACGCCTCAAACTGGGCGAAATGCTACGCACCCCAGTTCGACCGGCTATACCCGTGGGCCACAGGGAAAGTTGCGTACAACAGCCTCTCCGCGTCCGCGGAGACGACGCAACTCATATCGAATTTCCAGGCTCACAATGTCCAGGCGGACATAGCCACGGGAACCTTGGCGGGCCTCATCCCTGCCTACACTCAACATGCGTTCCTGAACTACACAACGCCCCTCGTCCAGTTCATGAATTACACGGCGGACGGGTACGGACCAGCCTGGGTCACCACCAACAGGGCGATAGTCCACATGATCTACAACCCCAAGGTCCTTGCGGCACAAGGCCTGCCGACCCCGAAGACCTGGGCCGACCTCGCCAACCCTGCGTACAAGGGTTGGATCGCCTTCCAGACTGCCACGTCGCTTTCGATAACTACGGCAGAATTCTACTACCTCTACACCTCAGGTGGTAACGCCTCGGGCTCGTGGAACACCCTGATGAAGGGGATCGCCGCGAACAACCCCATCATCACCCAGACTGCCGGAAACGCTGAGCAGGACGTGATAAGCGGCCAGGCTGCTATAGGAGTCGCCACCTTCGACGACTACGTCTCCGACCTAAAGGCCAATTCCAGCATCCCCCTGGCATTTGCCGATATCGAACCCATAGTCTACACGCCCGGGGTCGTAGCCATCACTGCGAACACACCCCATCCGAACATGGCCAAGCTCTTCGAGGCCTTCTACATCTCAGTCCCGGGCCAGACCGGCGTCCTGTGCACCAACCACGACCCCTACATGTCGTCGTTGTCGGCCAACCTGCTAACTTATCTGCCCGCCGACTATAGACTGGTGAACGCCTACGCAAACACGACCCTGTTCCAGAACACGGGAGCGTGGGGCACGACGTTCAAGAACATCTTCGGCGCCTAGCGTGCGAGATCACCCGGTGAGTTGCCAGGGTTGACGACCAGCGACCGGGCCGCCGCGCTCTTTTAGCGTCGGCCTCGAATAGGGGTGTCCGGCCGAGGG
>Ga0209415_10014949_pt1 | contig 12636 bp, 18 predicted proteins | sample PeaSoiSIISIP2007_FD_187696 | JGI IMG/M metagenome (GOLD analysis project Ga0209415, IMG submission 187696) | Peat soil microbial communities from Weissenstadt, Germany - SII-SIP-2007 (SPAdes) (version 2) | ecosystem: Environmental > Terrestrial > Soil > Wetlands > Peat | place: Germany...
TGCACGTCGTGCCCGGACACGGGGTGGCCGGGATGCTCGGCGTCATCGCACTCGTTGCGGCCGTCGTATTGGCATTTGGCCTGCCCTTCATGTTCGTCGCCGCCCAATCGCTCTCGATAGCGATCGTGCTTTCCGTTTTGTTCTTCTGGCTGACGACACGGATCTTTCCGGAGAACGCGTTCGTCCAGCGTTTGGCGCTGACCGCATCGCAGGGGCCGGACTACGTCGCGAGCAGCGACTATTCGTCGCTCCTGGGCAAGACCGGGGTCGCGACGTCGTATCTACGGCCCGCGGGCGTCGCCAACGTCGAGGGCCGGCGCATCGACGTGCTGACGCAGGGCGACTTTTTGCCGGCAGGGACGCCGATCAAAATCACACGCGTCGAGGGCGCGCGCATTTTCGTGGTTCCAATCGAAGAAGCCACAGCAGCACTGGAAGGGAGCTAACTTTGCTCGGCGTGGGGATTTTTTCCGGACTCGTCATCATTGCGATCGTCATCGGCGTGATGCTATTCCTCTACTACTTCCCGCTCGGAATGTGGATCCGCACGATAGCGGCGGGCGTCCCGATCTCGATGCTTTCGTTGATCCGCATGCGAATCATCGGCATTCCACCTGCCATCATCGTGAACAATCTCGTTCGCGCGCGCAAAGCGGGACTCTCGCTGACGATCGATCAGATGCAATCGCACGTCCTGGCCGGCGGAAACATCGACCGCGTCGTCCTTGCGATGATCGCGGCACAGCGCGCGCAGATTCCGCTCGAATGGCAGCGTGCGGCCGCAATCGACTTAGCGGGCCGCGACGTTCTCGAGGCGCTGCAAACGTCGGTGAACCCGAAGGTGATCGAGACGCCGATTTTCCAGGGCGTCGCGCAGAACGGGATTCAGCTCAACGTCAAGGCGCGAATTACCGTGCGCAGTAACCTCGACCGGTACGTCGGCGGGGCCGGCGAGCCGACGATCGTCGCGCGCGTCGGCGAGGGCGTCGTCTCGGCCGTCGGTGCGGCCGTCGATCACAAGGAAGTCCTCGAGTACCCCGATCGGATCTCGAAGGCGGTGCTGCACAAGGGACTCGATGCCGGGACGGCGTTCGAAATCGTTTCGATCGACATCGCCGACGTCGACGTCGGCAAGAACATCGGCGCCGAGCTGCAGATGTCGCAAGCCGAGGCCGACCGGCGCATCGCGCAAGCGAAGGCCGCGGAGCGGCAATATGCGGCGCAGGCAGGCGAGCAGGAGCAGCGTGCGGAGACGCAGCGGATGCGGGCGAAGCTCGTCGAGGCCGAAGCGCAGATCCCGCAGGCGATCGCGGAGGCGTTCCGGAGCGGCAACTTGGGCGTGATGGACTACTACCGCCTGAACAACATCAAGGCCGACGCCGAGATGCGCAGCGCTATCGGAAGCGGCGTGAGCCGTGAGGACCGCGGCGAGACGCCGCCCGCGCCGCCGGCGCCGAAGAGCTGATGGCAGACCCTGGGGAACAACCGGTGGCCGAGACCGAACTCGAACGGCGGGCACGCCTGATTCGCCTCTTCCAGACGCCGGAGCGGCTCCTGGAGGCGGTCATCGCGGCCGAGGTCCTCGCCCCTCCGCTTGCTCTGAGGACAACTTCTACCGACCGGCGGACGTTCTAGAGAGTAGTGAAGGAAGCCGCGCGCAGCTCCTCGGCCGAGCGGATCTTTGAGGTCGCCGATCTCGATCATCTGCAGTTCTATGGCCGCCACGATCAGAACCTGACTGCGCTCGAAACGTTACTCCCGGTGGTCGTGCGGGTCGACGGTGACCGGCTGCACGTGAGCGGCGAATCGGAGGCGGTCACGCGCGCAGGCCACGTCATCGATCAGATGCTCGCGGCCGTCCGGCGCGGGACGCAGCTGACACCGGACGACGTCAGGCTTGCAGCCAAAGCGACGCAAGACGACCGTGCAGCGACGATCCCCTCGACGTTGTTCACGACGCCGCGCGGTAAGGAGATTCGCCCGAAGAGCGAGGGCCAGCGCGCGTTCGTCGCCAGCATCGAGGCACGGGGTCTGACGATTGGGACGGGCCCCGCCGGGACCGGGAAGACCTTCCTCGCCGTCGTGATGGCCGTGCGGGCCCTGCGTCACCGTGAGGTCGCGCGCGTGATCCTCACGCGGCCGGCCGTCGAAGCCGGAGAAAAGCTGGGCTTCCTGCCCGGCGACGTCAAGGAAAAAGTCGATCCGTATCTGCGTCCGCTCTACGACGCGCTCGGTGAGCTGCTCGACGACCAAGTCGTCGGTCGCTATCTCGAGCGCGGGATCATCGAGGTCGCGCCGCTCGCATACATGCGCGGCCGGACGCTCGCCGATGCCTTCATCATTTTGGACGAAGCCCAAAACGCGACGCGCGAACAACTCAAGATGTTCCTCACCCGCCTCGGTTCAGGATCCAGGATGGTCGTGACCGGCGATCCGACGCAAATCGACTTGCCGGCCGGCGCGCGCAGCGGTTTGCTCGACGCGCATCGGTTGTTCGACGAGGTCGAAGAGATCGGGATCATCGAGCTTGGGACCGCAGACGTCGTCCGTCCGTCCCTCGTCGGGAAAATCATCGAGGCGTATGCCCGTCTATCTCAAGAACACCACCCGTAGGAAAGGGTTCGATCAGGCACGGCTGCAGCTCGATGTCGAGCGGCTGCTCGAAGCGATCGGCGAGAAGGGATCGAGTGTCTCGTTGAGTCTCGTGCGGGACCAGGCGATTCGCGAGCTCAACCGCGAGTACCGCGGACGAGACGCGGCCACCGACGTATTGAGTTTCGCGTTGCTCGATGCGCACGACGCGCGTGGACCGCACGAACGGCTCTTAGGCGACATCGTGATCAGTCTCGATACCGCGTTGAGGCAGGCGGCCGAATACGATGCGACGCTCGAAATGGAGATTCGGCGGCTGTTGATTCATGGACTGCTGCATTTGATGGGACACGATCACGAGCGCGCCGGCGAACGAACCAAGATGGAACGCGAAGAGCAGCGGCTCGCCGGCGTGATCGGGCTGCCATGGCCCTACTGAAATGAGGAGCAAGTCGTTCGGCGAGGCCTTGCGCCACGCACGGGCCGGCTTCACGTACGCCCTCGCGACGCAATGGAACATGCGCGTCCACGTTATCGTCGCGCTGCTCGTCCTTTTGGCCGCGTACCGCCTGCATGTCGCGCGTCCGTCTCTGCTCGCGATCGTCCTGGTCATCGCGCTCGTGATCTCGGTTGAGTTGCTCAACACTGCGATTGAAGCGGTCGTCGATCTGTACAGTCCGGCCGAACACCCGCTGGCAAGGGTAGCCAAGGACTGCGCTGCGGCGGCCGTCTTGGTCGCCGCACTGGCCGCCGTGGCGGTCGGCGTCCTGGTCTTCTTACCGTAGCCCAGTTCGCGCCCCGCCCGGCCCTATGCTATAATGTGCCAGTTTGAGCAGCGACCCTCTACCTGATCGACCCCACCGTACCCGGCCCGCGTTGGCCCGTCCCTGTTCGTGGAAACGATGGCCGAGCTGAACGCCCACTGGGGTGAGATCGTCGCGCTGGTGCTCCTCACCGGCGCGGCTGCGTTTTTCGCCGCGTCGGAGACGGCGCTGATCTCGCTTTCCCGGATCCATGCCCGCTCGATGGTCGAGCGCGGCGTCAAGCAAGGGCCGGCGATCCTCCGTTTGGTCGAGCGGCGCAACAAGGTCCTCACGACGATCCTCGTCGGGAACACGATCGTGCTGTTGGGGACCCAGTCGCTGGCGACCACGCTGTTCATCGAGCTGGGCGTACCCCAAGCGGCGCTCTGGTCCACCGTCCTTATGACCGTCGTGATCTTGCTCTTCGGCGAGATCATCCCAAAGACGGTCGCCGTTTCGGATGCCGAACGCTGGGCGCTTCGGCTGGCGCCGTTCCTGCGCCGGGTCGCATTCGTGCTCAGTCCTCTCGCAAGCGCGGCGCTCGCGGTCACCAACGTCGTCGTCCGCGTCCTGCGCCTCGCTCCGTCGTCGCGCGGGCCGTTCATCACGGAAGACGATATCCGCACCCTGGTCGACGTCGGCGCCGAACAAAAAGTCCTCGAGGAGCAAGAGCGCGACCTGATCCACTCGATCATCGAGTTCGGCGATACGATTGCGCGCGAAGTGATGACGCCGCGGCCCGACATGGTCTGCGTCGAAGTCTCGCAGCCGACGACGCGCGCGCTCGATCTCGTCATCGCTGAAGGCTACTCGAAGCTTCCCGTTTACGAGGAGACGATCGACAACGTCATTGGGGTGATTCACGATCGCGAGCTGCTCATCAGTCTCGCCAATGGGACGCTGATATCGGCGCCGATGCGCTCGCTCATGCGCCCGGTAACGCACGTTCCGGATACCAAGCGCGTTTCCGAACTGCTCCGGGAGATGCAGCGCGGAAAGTTTTCCGTTGCGATCGTGGTCGACGAATACGGCGGGACGGCCGGGCTGGTTACGATGGAAGATCTACTCGAAGAGATCGTCGGCGAGATCCGCGACGAGCATGATGAGGGCGAAGAGGAACCGATCGTCGTGATTGCGCCGGACGAGTCGGTCGTCGACGCCGGTATGAACATCGAGGATGTCAACGACAAGCTCGGGACGCATCTGCCGCACGATGACTTCGAGACGATCGGCGGGTATACGGTCGGATTGTTCGGGCGCCTGCCCCACGAAGGCGAAGAGATCTCCGCCGGCGACGGCGTGAAGCTGCGCGTCGAGCGGACCCGCGGAAAGCGCATTCTGCGGGTGCGCGTCTTGACGAACGGGAAGGCGCACTCGACGGAACAACCCGAGCCCTCCGGCGGCAATGGCGTCCACGCCGGCTGAGCTCTACGCGCGCGCGAAAGACGTCCGCCGGCAAGCCTACGCTCCCTACTCGCGCTTCGAAGTCGGAGCGGCGCTGCTGACGATCGACGGGCGCATCTTCACCGGAGTCAACGTCGAGAACGCGTCGTACAGCACGACCGTGTGTGCCGAGCGCGCCGCGCTTGCGGCCGCAGTCACCGCCGGAGCGCGCGCGTTTAGCGCGATCGCGATTGCGGGACCGCCGGGTGCGCGGACGCCGCCATGCGGCGCTTGCCGCCAGGCGCTGGCCGAGTTTGGCGAATCTCTCATCGTGATCTTTGGGGACGAGAACGAAGGGTTGATCGAGATGCGGCTCGATGAGCTGCTCCCGCAAGCATTTCATTTGCCGGGTGCGCGCGAGGTCCGGCGATAGAACGGACGTACACCGCGTCCGCGATCGTGCTGCGCGGACGTAATCTCGGTGAAGCCGATCGGATTCTTACGCTCTTTACGAAGGAGCACGGGAAGGTCGATGCGGTCGCGAAGGGCGTCCGGCGGACGAAGAGTCATTTTGCGGGGCGCTTGCAATTCATGAGTGAGGCGACCCTGACGCTCCACCGCGGCCGCAATCTCGATGTCATCACGAGCGCGCAGACGTTGCGCTCGCACTGGACCGCGATCGTCGAGCCTTCCGCCTTTGCAACGGCGCATCTCCTAGCCGAGATGGTCGATGCGTTCTGCGAGCTCGATCTCGCGATGCCGGAGATCTACGATCTGCTTGTCGGGGCAATCGGCGCCCTGGGGCAAGGACCTGCGCCCGCCGAGCTCGTGCCGCGCTTTTCGCTGCGCTTGCTGCACGCGCTCGGGCTTGCCCCTCCCGATGCGGAGTGCGTCCGCTGCGGCGCGGAGCTCACTGGACCGGCTTTCGTCGACGTCGCTGCGGGCGGCCTCGTGTGCGAACGGGACCGCGGCCCGCGAAATGCGATCGAGCTTGACGCCGACGATCTCACGAATTTTCGAGCCTTGGGTGCGCCGCGCGGCGGCGCGATTCGCCCGAAGACGCTCGCGACCGAGCGTGCGGCGCAAGCGGTCGACGCGCTCGTCACCTATCACTTGGGGAAGCGGCCGCGCGCACGCGCCCTCGTCGATGCCTTTGAGGAACACTCGTGAGCGCCGTGATCGCCCTCGACGTAGGCGAGCGCCGCATCGGCGTCGCGGTTTGCGATCCGTCGGGGGCGTTCTCGTTTCCCCACGGCTTGATCGAACGGACGAACGTGCGCAGTGACGTCGCCGCGATCATGGAGATCGTGCGCGAGCGCGGCGCGACGACGATCGTCGTCGGTGACCCGTTGACGCTCGCCGGAAAACGTGGCTCGGCCGCAGAGCGGATCGATGCGTTCGTCGCCCATTTGGCCCGTTCGTTCGACGGGAAGATCGAGCGCATCGACGAGCGGATGACGACCGCGGGTGCGAACAAAATGCTCATCGCCGCCGACGTATCGCGGGCCAAGCGCAAGAAAGTCGTCGACCAACTCGCAGCGGCGGCGATCCTCGAGACCTATCTAGCGCGCCTCCGGAACGGATGAAGTGGCTTCGTTGGCTCCTAGCGACCGCCGTCGCCGGCGGCGCAGCGCTCGCGCTCGCCTTCGGTTGGGCGGCGTATTGGGACCGTTCGGCCCCCGTGGGTGACCGCACGGTCGTGATCCCGCAAGGCTCGACCTTCGCCGAGGTCACGTCGCTGTTATCGCGCCGGGGCGTCGTCGCGCATCCCCTAGCGTTTCGCGTCCTTGCGCGCGCGGGCGGGGTGGAGACGCACGTCGAGGCGGGCGAATACGCCTTTCCCGCGCACGAATCGACCAGCTCCGTCCTCACGCAGCTCGTCGAGGGGCGAGGGCAGATCGCGCGTTGGATCACGCTCCCCGAAGGCTTCACGGCGCGTGAGATCGCGCAGGCGCTTGCCAAGCGCGGCCTCGGCGACGTGCGCGCCTACGAGGATTGGTTCATGGACAATTCGATCGAGTTGTACGGGACGCGAACCCGGAATCTCGAAGGCTTCCTCTTCCCGGACACGTACCTGATCCCACTCCCGGCTAGTCCGGAGGTGACCGCCCGCATCATGGTCGATGAGTTCAGACGCGAGTTGCCCGCCGATGCGCCGCAGCAAGCACGAAAACTCGGGCTGACGGTCCCGCAGGTGATCACCGTTGCTTCGCTCGTCGAGCGCGAAGCGAAGGCTGATGACGAGCGCCCGCTGATGGCCGGCGTTTACTACAACCGCTTGCGCCGCGGAATGCCCTTGCAAGTCGATGCATCGATCGAGTACGCCTTGCCGCAGCACGCGACGGTCATCACGCGCGCCGATCTTGCGCGCGACTCCCCGTACAACACGTATCGCCACGCCGGCTTGCCGCCGACACCGATCGCCAACCCGGGACGGCCCTCGATCACGGCGGCATTTTCCCCGCAGAGATCGGATTTCTTGTACTACGTGTACAAGGGGAACGGCCACCACGCTTTCGCACGGACGTATGCCGAGCACCGCGCGAACGTGTCGCGCTATCTGAAGTAGGAGAACCACTATCGACGAGCAACGCGACGGGGACGCGCCCCTTGAGCTCCGTGACGTATTAGTCATCAAAACGACCGACGGGGCGGAATTGCAATTCGAAGTCGTCGGGCTGGTCGAGGACGAGGAAGGCCACGCGTTCGCCGTGTGCTACAACGAGGATGCCGACGAGTTCGTCGTGACCGACGCGAAGGGGAAATTACTCGAAGACACCGCGCTTGCTCAGGAAATTCTCGACGACTTCTTCGTTTTGGCAGACGAGTCGTCGTCGACGAACGGAGAGGCTTCGAACTAGCTCGCAGAATCGGCGCTCTTCTAAAGCTCTTCGAAGGCTGGACCGATACCCTAGCAAATAAGTGTTTAAGCAGCTTTTGATCCTCTTTGCGTGCCTATGGGTCACGGGCGGTATCGCAATTGCCGATCCGACGACGACCGCTAAGCTGGCCCCGGCCGACGAGTACTTCGGGCGGTTGAAGATGAGCGTGCTCGGGATCCAAAACGTCGTCAAGGACATGCGCCTGCGCGTCCAGGCCGACCCGGGCAAAACGGAATCAATCTTCGGCGCGCTCGCGATGGTCGAGAACTCGATCCACGATTGGGAGAGCAAATATCCCGAAGACACCTGGATTGCGAAGGATCTGCTGGCGCTCGAAATCACCTATCTGGCAGCGGCCGGCGAAAAGGCCCGCTCCGTCGCGGTCCGAATCGAAGCCTGGCTGCACCACGATTATCCGGGGAGCCCCTACGCCGCCCAAGCGCGCGACGAGTTGGCCAAGGCCGACGCGACCACGGCGCCGTTCCAGACTTCGGCTTCGCCGCAGCGCTGACGGAGGGGAGAAACCCCGACAGAACAAGGTCTCGCCAACACGGAGAGATGGCCGGGGTTTCTCCTTTACGAGTAAGCCAGGAGAACGTCTTATGAAATCCCCCGTTTTTCTCGTTGCCGGACTCATCGCGCTCGGCCTCTGCGGCACGGGCTCGGCGGTCAGCGGCGCGACGATTTATCCGTGCAAGGATCACCTCGGGTTCTCCAACACCACGCTGCTCATCGTCACTACGGTCAAGCCGGTCAGCGGCATGACGTGGAGCTTCCCCGAAGCGCCGTCGGTCGTCGCGCAACGGATCCTTACCGACCTAAACGCGAACACGGCCGCCATCGTCTTCAAAGAGGCCAACGGCGTCGTCCCGAACCTCTTCTTCAACGTGACGGTGAGTGAGACCAACTCCGGAACCCAACAGGACTCGGCGTACGTAGTGGTCACGGGTTTGGCGCTACCCGGAACGTTGTTCAACGAGGGCAGCGGTCCGGCGCCGTTCATCGGCTGGCGCGACGCAGTCGACCATTTGTCCACCAACATGTTGAGCTGGTTCTACAACGGTTGGCACGGGAGCCATCCGTGTCGCCTCCCCGACGGTTCCCTGCGCAAGTCCTGGCCGTAGGTGAAGGTCGGTACGGCCCGGCCGTGTGTGCGGGGTTAAATCGGGAAAATCGGCATGTTCCTAAGCACGACGGCGGTACGTTCCTGCGGTAGTTCGGCACGGCGGATTCGCATCAGAATCGGTGGCAGATTGAGGGCATAATGGGAAGCGAACGCGAGGACTGAGTCACTGAGGAAATACAGGCGAATGTAATGGGTCGCGTCGAGACCGATGCGCGTGGTCGAACCGTACTTCGCAAAGAGGTGATAGTGTGTGAACGACAACGAGTAAATTTCGACCGGCACTTGTACGAGGTCGGGCACACGAATTCCGGCGCTCGTGAGTTGGAAGTCGCGGCGCGAGATCGTGTCCGCGAACGCGCTAACGAGATCCGACGAGCCTCTGCGGTAATCGTCGTCGTTGGTGACGCCGATGACGGAGAATCCGTCGTTCGGACTTGGCTCCCGGTTCATTTCAGGCCGCCCAACCGGACCGACCGCGCTAGCGTTCATAACTACGCTTATACCCAAAAAATCGACAGTTCCACCGGCCGCATCGTCGCAAGAGCCGACGGCGTATGAAGCCCCGCTTAGCTCGCTAGACCGCTATATTTGACACCTTAATTGACACCTTCGGGGATGGAAACAGACGGAATCAGGCGGCTGCTGACGAACCGATTTCCCTCGTGGGAGCGGCTGAAGGCGGCGGTTTGCTAAAGCTCACTAGGCCGTATTGGCGTCGAACATCTCGGTCAGACGGCGCCAATGTCGGCTGAGGCTCGATTCGCGGGTGCCAGATGGGGTCGTGCCGTGAAAGTAACCGCCTCGCGCGTTGTAAGAGTCGTCGCTTCGCTTTTTGTGCTCATGGTCGCCGTGTCCGTCCCGTCACTTGCGGACAAACAAGAAGCGAAGATGGGCGACCAGATCTACAGATGGCTCGCCAGCCAGGGGAAAATCGTCGGGCAGTCTCCGCTCTACGACATCCTCAACCCGATCACCACGCCGTTGAAGGCCGTGGCGGATCCGCGCTACGATGCGCCGTTCATCTTCACGATCGGGCGGGACCCCTATCCGAACGTAGCCTCGGTTCCCGGCGGGCGCGTCTACGTCAGTGAAAAGACATTTGACGTCATCCAGTACCGCGAAGAGCTCGCGGGTGCGCTCTGCCACGCGGTCGCGCACACCGTTCGTCACGACTACGCGAGCGTGGCCCGCAAGAACTTCAACACGCAGCTCGGTGCGGCGGCGCTCTGGGTATTGGTCATGCGCGGCAATCTAGTGAGTGTCGCCAACAACAACCCGTTAAGTCTTTTCGACCCTAATACCGCAACGAACGGAATGATCAACGCCGCCTCGGGGGCCAACGCGGCGTCCGGCGCCCTCACAGCGGTGGGATCGATTGCGGCGACCCAAGACGCCGAACGCAACGCCGACGTGACAGGCGCGGACCTCTGCGCCGAGGCCGGTCTCAACCCCTGGGGCCTCGTATGGCTGCTCGAGAATTACCGAAAGTCCAAGATGGCCGGACGCATGGAGATGCTCTCCGATACTCCAGGCGCCCGCATCAGCAATCTCGAGGCGCACTTCGCAAGCGCGCCCGAGCGATTCGGCGGATTTGACCGCGATCGCGCGCACGGCACGCCGCTGCGGCCGGACCGCGCAAGCGCGGTGCAGCAGCAATAGGCCGATTCCGTTCGCCTTCGATGCCGCGCGCAGCGCGCGCGTAACGCGACTACCAGCTATCCGCCGGTAGCATGTAAGTCGTGCCGTTGCAGACGTACGGGCCACCGCTCTGCGAACCATGATCACCGGCTGAGAACGTAAACGTTTGTCCGGGCGCGGGGATCGTGCACGAAACGGTTTGACCGCCAGACACCATCGTGAACCCTCCAACTGGGCCGGTGCCGCTTCCGGCATCTCTCGCTGTGTCGGAGAAGGTGCCGTTGAACGAAACCGATGGGTTCCCGTTGATCGTCCATCCGAACATGACGCACGCCACAGGAGCGACGGTGACGGTGAAGTTCGAGCCGGAGATTTGCTCGACTAATCCAAGCGAACCCGTGGAACACGGGTTGTCCGTACTCGTCAAGGCCGACAGCGCAGCCGCCTGTGTCGTGGCGACCTCGATCGATTGCAGGCTGCTACTCGACAGGGTTGGAGAAGCCGAGGGACTGGGCACGGACGAAGTGCTCGTGCACCCCGCTATCAAGGCCGACAGAATGGAGAAAAGCGCGACTCGTATAAAACGATGATACAAGAACATTTCCTAGACCACCCTCACTGATAGTATTGGAAATATGGCGTCCGAATCCCCTTGCCCCTTTCATGCCGCGCGGCCGGCGTGATCGCGCGAAAACCACCATGCTTGCTAGCTGGCAGAGGAACAACGGAGACGCGAACTGACGGTAACGTGTCTACTGTTCAATTCCATTAGGCCGGGCTTCCAGGTGACGGCCGACCGTTATATTTGACACACATTTTGACACATCTAGGGATCGTAAAAGGCGGATACGGACGGCTGCTGACGAACCGATTTTCCTCGTGGAGAGATGGCCGAGCGGCTGAAGGCGGCGGTTTGCTAAACCGTTATACTTTGCAAAAGGTATCGAGGGTTCGAATCCCTCTCTCTCCGAGGTCGCCCGAGAACTCATGCTCGCGGATTGCCGATTCCGAGCGGTTGGGCATCCACGAGGACGAACGCGACGCGCGCGGGCGCGTCGTTGCGGTTGATCCACGCGTGATTCGTGCCGCGCTGCACGAGGACATCGCCGGCTCGTAGGACGACGCGCGAGTCGTCGAGCTCCATCTCGATCTCGCCGCCCAGGACGATGACGTAGTCGATCGTCTCAGTGCGGTGCATCGACCCGCGCGCGCCGGGCGCATAGTCGATAATGGTAAAGCGCGTCCCATTCGCCGGGGGCTGCGTCCCAAGCTGCCGCGCGCCCATATCTTCGACCGCCTGCCCGACGGAAATGTCGGCCGGAGTCGTATCGGTGCTCCAGATCAGCGTCGAGCGCGCATCCGGACGGTTCTGGCGGCTATTGGTCGCCTCCGCATCCCAGAACACTCGTGCAACGCCGAGCTCGTCGTGACCGGTGACGACGCGCCGCACTTGAGGAAACATTCTCTTACTGCGCCTTGCGGCCCAGCTCTCGGACGTGCGCAAGCCACTTGTCGCGCCTGCGCTCTTTCGCGCGCTCGACCCCGCCGAAAATTGTGGCACCGACCGGTTTGATGCCGCAGAACGCGAGCATGTTCCGCTGCATGCTCTTGACGCTATGCGAGCGGAAGATCCAGCGGTAGACGAACGCAGGCATCCCCATCGTCAGGATGAGACGGCACGTCTTCCCCTTGAGAAGTTTTTTGGCGCCGAACGGCCCGCCGTACGTGAACGCAAAACCCGGACGGAAAGTCTGCTCGAGAAAGCCTTTGAGTAGGGCGGGAACGTCGCCTAGCCAGAGCGGGTAGATGATGACGAGGTGGTCGGCCGATGCGATCTTTTTTTGGCAGTCGGCGATCGGCGGAGGCAGCATCCCGTGCTCGAAATCCGCGGCGGTGCGCAGCAATGGAAAGTCGAGCGTTGCGACCGTGATCAGTTCGACGGCGTGACCGGCTTCGGATGCGCCTTGCGCGTAGGCTGCGGCCAACGCGTGATCGAGGTGGTCGCCATGCCGATCGGGATGACCTTGGATGATCGTTACACGCTTGCTCACTTGGAACCGAGCGCGCGGTCGACCGGGTCTGCAGGGAAGGACGCGGCGACGTTGTACGAAACGACGTTTGGCCAGTCCGAGACGCGCGGTCGTAGCTCAATTGGATAGAGCAACAGGCTACGAACTTGTAGGTTGGGGGTTCGAGTCCCTCCGACCGCGAT
>Ga0209415_10014951_pt1 | contig 12635 bp, 15 predicted proteins | sample PeaSoiSIISIP2007_FD_187696 | JGI IMG/M metagenome (GOLD analysis project Ga0209415, IMG submission 187696) | Peat soil microbial communities from Weissenstadt, Germany - SII-SIP-2007 (SPAdes) (version 2) | ecosystem: Environmental > Terrestrial > Soil > Wetlands > Peat | place: Germany...
AGGTCAGGAAGCCGCGCTCCTTGCCCAGCTTGATCAGCGCCTTGAGCTTGTTGTGGCGCGCCTCCAGATCTTCCTGTGAACCCTGGTAGCTGCGCTCCAGGGCCTCCTTGAGGGCGCGCTCCTTGGCGCGCCGGTCCTTGGCGCGCTGCTTGGGATTCATCTTCTCGGCGACCTGGACCCCGGGGTCCACCGCATCGTCGCGGGCCTCGGGAACCGCGTCACCGCTTTCGGCGCCGCCGCCTTCGGTGCGCACGCCCTTGCCCTTGGCGGGCGGCGCGGGCAGCTTCGCGCGGGCCTTGGCCACGACCCCCGCGGCGGCCTTGCCATTGACGCCGGCGCTCAGTTTGGCCTCGGCTTGCGCCACGTCGGCAGCCTTGGACTTGGTGCCGGCCTTGACGGCCGCAACGGCCACTGTCTTTCTCGGGGCGCTCGCGGTCTTGAGTGCGGAAACCTTCTTCTTCGGCGCTGTCGTCTTGGCTTTTGTCATAAGGCGGTCCCTAGTCCCTCGTCATGTTCCGTGAGCGCCGATCCGCCACGCACCACCGCCGGCCCCGGGGCGCTTTCCCTCGGGGCCGCAGGCAATGGCACGCGCCAACGGGCGTCTACGCCAAATCATCTCGAACCAATTCGTGCAGGTTTGCGGTCGGTATGCAGCCCGGGCCAAACGAGGCGAACCGACCCGCGGAAGCAGGGGAAAACCCCGCTCCTTGAATCAGTGGACCATGGCGCCGGACTCAAGTTCCGCGCACGGCCCCGCCTGACTGACCCCACTGATCTACCCGGCCCAGCTGATGCGCCGTTTCCCGGCGCGAAGGAGGCTGCCGCCTCCTGAAAGTCCGCTCAAAGGCGGACGCGATGTAACCGAAAATTTTACCAGAAATCGTCCGGAGTGCATCAAAAATGTTGACAAATTTCCCTAAACGGCCGATCCCCGCCCCTCCTGGCTGGCGCCGGCTCCGGCGCGCACCGTGCGGGCGCGCTTGAGCTCGGCCAGCTGCCCGGCCAGCTGGCGGTAGCGCTCCCGCGCCGCGTCCGACACCGTTTCGCTGGCGATGCGATCCATCTCGCCGCGCACCCGCTCCTCCTCGATGGCGACAAAACCGGCGCGCAGCTCCTCGCGGGCCAGATCCTGGTCGTCCTCGCCTTGCAGGTCGCGTGCCGCCAGCGCGCGGTACAAGTCGATGTACTGGCTCTGCGACAGCGCCTCGAGCACGGCGCCGCTGTGCGCCGAGGCGGCACTGGTGCCCGCGCGCCAGACCTCCGCCAGCTGCCGGTCCAGGTCGGCGTCGCCGTCGACGGCCAGCGCCGCAATCTGGGCGTTGAAATCGCGCGCCAGGGCCGGAAACGCCAGCAGGCGCTGGAGCAGTCGCTGCTTGAGGCTCTCGACCTTCTTGCCCGGGCGACCCGCCCCCGTTGTGCTGCCCTGGGCCGACTCGCGTGCGGGCGGCAGGCGACGCCACGGGGTCAGCCCGAAGAGCGTCTCGATGTCCTGCGCCGGCGTCCGGGTTGCCTCGCCCAGTGCGCGAACCAGCTGCATGCGCAGGGCACCCGTGGGCATCGACTCGAGCATCGGACGGGCCGCGGAAACGGCCGCGGCGCGGTCCTCGGGCTGCTGCAGATCGCGGCCCTCGCTCAGGCATAGTAAGAACCACTGCGACAGACTGAGCGCGCGGGCCAGCTCCGCTTGCAGGGCGCCCGGACCATGTTCGCGCAGCAAACTGTCGGGGTCCTCGCCCTGCGGCAGCAGGGCGAAACTGGCGCGCCGGTCATCGCCGATCACCGGCAGGGTCGCCTCCAGGGCCCGGCGCGCGGCCTTGCGGCCCGCGCTGTCGCCGTCGAAGGCGAAGATCACGTGCGGCGCCAGCCGAAACAGCGTCGTGACGTGGTGCGCCGTGACGGCCGTTCCCAGGGCCGCCACCGCCTCCTCGAAGCCGGCCTGCGCGAGCTGGATCACGTCCATGTAGCCTTCGCAGACGATCACCCGGCCGCGGTTGCGGATGGCTTCCTGCGCCTCGAACAGCCCGTACAGTTCCTGTCCCTTGTGAAACAGCGCCGTTTCGGGCGAGTTCAGGTACTTGGGTTCGGCGGCATCGAGCACGCGCGCGCCAAAGCCGATCACGTTGCCGCGGCGATTGCGTATGGGGAACATGACGCGGCCGCGAAAGCGGTCGTAGCGCTTGTTTTCCTCGCCCGTGATGACTAGGCCCGCATCCACCAGGCGCGGATCGGCGTAGTTGTCGAAGGCGGCCTTGAGAGGCTGCCAGGAGTCGGGGGCATAGCCCAAGGCGTAGCGCTTGGCGGTCTCACCGATCAGGCCGCGCGACTTGAGGTAGTCGACGGCCACTTGCGCATCCTTGAGCTGGCGCCGGTAATAATCGGCAGCCGTCTGCAGCACTTCGGTCAGGCTGCGGTTTTGCGCCGCCTCCTGGCCGGTGCGCACGCTCTCCTGCGGCACGGCCATGCCCGCACCCTGGGCCAGCTCCTGGATTGCCTCGACGTAGCTCAGGCCGCGGTGGTCCATCAGAAAACCGATGGCCGAGCCATGCGCGCCGCAGCCAAAACAGTGGAAGAACTGCTTGTTGGGGCTGACCGTGAACGAGGGTGTCTTTTCGCCGTGAAACGGGCACAGCCCCAGGTAGTTCTGGCCGCCCTTTTTCAGGGCAACGTAGCGCCCGACAACCTCGACGATGTCAACCCGCGCCAGCAAATCGAGAATGAAGCCCTGGGGAATCACGTCAACGATTATCCGCCAGACGACATCGGGCGCCGGCGCTGCGAGGCGGCGAGAAAACCGCGCCCCAAGCCCCCGCGGCCTCAGCCGCCGATGCGCGCCTTCACCAGTCCCGAAACCCGGGACATGTCGGCGCGCCCGGCCAGGCGGGGCTTGAGCAGCGCCATGATCTTGCCCATCGAACTGGGACCCAGCGCCGCGCCCGGGCCGGCCGCGGCCAGGACCTCGGTGGCCGCCGCTTCGATCGCCGCGTTCACCTCGGCCTCGCTCAGGGCCTGCGGCAGGTAACCTTGCAGCAGCGCCAGCTCCGCGCTCTCCTTTTGCACCAGATCGGTGCGTCCGGCCTTGCCAAACTGCTCGATCGAATCCTTGCGTTGCTTGATCAAGCGCTCGATGATGCTCGTGACCGCCGCATCGTCGGCTACGACCCGCTCGTCGACCTCTTTTTGCTTGATCGCGGCCAGCAGCAGGCGAATGGCTCCCAGGCGCTCGGACTCGCGCGCCCGCATGGCCGACTTCATGTCCTCGGTGATCCGGTCCTTCAAGCTCATGTCCATTGCATCCTGCAAAACAAAAACGCGCCCGACGGCGCGCCCCTGCCCAAACCCTGGCCCGACACGCAGCCAGTCTTCAACACAAGTCTCTAGTAGAGCTTCTTGGGCAGCATCTGGCTGCGCAGGCGCTTGAAGTGGCGCTTGATGGCCGCCGATTTCTTGCGCTTGCGCTCGGTCGTTGGCTTCTCGTAGAACTCGCGCGCCCGCAACTCCGTCAGCAGTCCGCTCTTTTCAATCGTGCGCTTGAAGCGGCGCAGGGCCACCTCGAACGGCTCGTTTTCCTTGACTCGTATCGTCGGCATCAACAGCTCTCTGCTCGCAAAATCCTGCCCTAGGGGGAATGTGTCGCAAGAAAGCTTTAAAGTATATCGCAGTGGCCCAAAGCGCGCCAACGGCGCCCTCCGGGCCCCCGCAAGCCTGACTCGGGGACTCCAGCGATGCGATCACGCCCTTACCGGGAAGTCGACGTCTTCGGCGCCCGGCCCTACCTTGGCAATCCCCTGGCGGTCGTGGTCGACGCCGCGGGTCTGGACACGCAGGCGATGCAGCGCTTTGCCCGCTGGACCAACCTGAGTGAAACCAGCTTCCTGCTCCCGGCCACGGACCCGGCTGCCGACTACCAGGTGCGTATCTTCACCCCGGCCCGCGAGCTGCCCTTTGCCGGGCACCCGACGCTGGGCAGCTGCCACGCCTGGCTCGCCAGCGGCGGCGTGGCGCGCGCCCCCCAGGAGATCGTGCAGCAATGCGGCGTGGGGCTGGTGCGGCTGCAGCGCACGGGCATGCGGCTGGCCTTTTGCGCGCCGGCGCTGCAGCGCGCGCCCGTAGAGCCTACCGAGCTCGTGCCCGTGCTCGAGGCGCTGGGCCTGGCGCGCGGACTGCTGCGCGCGGCGCAATGGCTGGACAACGGCCCGCGCTGGCTGGGCCTGCTGGTCGACGGCGCGCGGACCGTGCTGACCCTGGAGCCCGACCATGGGGCCCTGCGCTCCTTGCCCCTGGTAGGCGTCATCGGTCGGCGCGGTGTGCACGACCCGCGCCAGGGCGTCTCGCCGGCGGACTTCGAAGTACGCGCCTTCGCCGCCTCCGCCGACGTCGACGAGGACCCCGTGACCGGCAGCCTCAACGCCGCGCTCGCGCAGTGGCTCATCGACGAGGCCCTGGCGCCGGAGCGCTACGTCGTATCGCAGGGCGCGCGCCGCCAGCGCGACGGCCGCGTGTTCATCGAGCGCCTCGAGGGCGAGGTCTGGGTCGGAGGCGATTGCCTCACCTGCGTCGAGGGCTCGGTGCGGCTCTGATCATCCGGCCGCTACACTGGCCGCATGCGGGTCCTGGGCATCGAATCCTCGTGCGACGAGACGGGCGTGGCGCTGTTTGACGGCACCACGCGAGGCTGGGTACACGCGCTGCATTCCCAGATCGATCTGCACCAGGCATACGGCGGCGTGGTTCCCGAGCTCGCATCGCGCGATCACGTGCGCCACCTGCTGCCGCTGATTGGCCAGGTGCTCGATCGGGCCGGTTGCGGCCGCGAGCAGATCGACGCCATTGCCGTTACGGCGGGCCCCGGCCTGGCAGGCGCCCTGCTGGTCGGCTGCGGCGTTGCGGCGGCGCTGGGCTATGCGCTGCGCCGGCCCGTGGTCGCGGTTCATCACCTCGAGGGGCACCTGCTCTCGCCGCTGCTGGCCGACCCGGCGCCGACCTTCCCTTTCATTTGCCTGCTGGTCTCCGGCGGCCACACGCAGTTGCTGCACGCGCGCGCGCCGGGCCAGTACGCGCTGCTGGGCGAGACGCTCGACGATGCCGCTGGCGAGGCCTTCGACAAGACCGCGCAGATGCTCGGGCTGGGCTACCCCGGCGGGCCCGAAGTCTCGCGCCTGGCCCAATTTGGCATCCCGGGCGCGCTGCGCCTGCCCCGGCCCATGCTCGAGAGCGCCACCCTGGACATGAGCTTCAGCGGCCTGAAGACGGCCGTTCTGACCGCCGTGCGGCGGGCGGGAAATCTCTGCGAGCAGGTCCGCGCCGACATCGCGCGCGAATTCGTCGATGCGGTGGTCGAGGTCCTGACGGCCAAGGCCCTGCAGGCGCTGGGGCAAACCGCGCTGTCGCAACTCGTCGTGGCCGGAGGCGTCGGCGCCAACGCGCAGTTGCGCGCGGCCCTTGACCAGGCGATCGCCTCCCGTGGGGGTCGGCTCTACTACCCGCCGCCGGATCTTTGTACCGACAACGGCGCCATGATCGCCTACGCCGGATTCGTGCGGCTGAGCCAGATGGGCCAGGACCCGCAGGCGGCACGCGGCGCGCCGATCCGCGTGCGGCCGCGCTGGGACCTTTGCAATCTCACGGCCGGCTAGGCGCAGCGGCGACGCGCTCACTGGAGAAGTTGCCGTCGCCGGCGCCCACCAAGCAAGAGTCAGCGCGGCACGCGCGCTCACCTGCGCACGCATGCACGCCGGTTGCCGCCACGACGCTCAGTGATGAAACGGCGCGGTTTCGCCGGGCCGGCGCAGCATCTTGTCGATCTTGTCGTGGTGCAGTTCTTCCTCGACGATCATCTCGCGGGCGTACTCTTCCAGCAGCACGGATTTGCCTTGGACGATCTTGAGCAGGTCGTAGTAGGTCTCGAGGGCACCTTGCTCGAGCTCCAGGCTCTCTCGCAGGATCTCGCCGATGTCGTGCTTTTCCGTTTCCAGCAGGGCGCCGATCTTTAGCGAGGGATGACCTCCGAGCAAGGTGAGCAGCTCGCCGGCCCGCTGGGCGTGCGCAAGCCCCTCGCTCGCGCTGTCCTTCATCCACGAGACGATGGGGATGCGGCTGTAGCCAAAGATCATCAGCGAGTAATGCGTGTAGCGCACCACGCCTGCCAATTCCGTTTCCAGAATGCGATTCAAGGCCGCGATGGCCGATCTCTTGTCAGCGTCGTCCACTTTTATCCCCTAGTCGATGAATGGTCGATCGGATCGCCACGAAATCGTTGAGCTTACGCGTCTATAAGCCGTATTGACCGTGACGCAGGCGATGCAACCGTGGCGCCAGCCGGGCGGGGATCGGGCGGGCTCAAGCCATGCTGGCCTCGGCCAGAAGTCGAAGCCGGCGCGCCGCTCGAGCTTGCCGCTGGCGCGCCTCGAACCCGGGCCGCTTCGCCCGGGTGGGGGGCGTTCGTCATTGGGCCAGCGGGCCGCGCGTTCCGGGCATGCGAAACTCGCCGTCCTCAAGGAAGAAAAGGAGTGCTCCATGTCGACCGATCTCAAGTACCTCGCGTGCACGGCGGCACTGACGGCAAGCCTGTGGATCCCCTACATCGCCGCGCAAGTCAAAACCAACGGGTTCCTGGCGCCGGGCAACTACAAGGATCCGACCCCGCGGCCCGTGCCGCTGTGGGGCAAGCGCGCCGACCGCACGTACCTCAATGCCGTCGAAGCCTTCGCGCCGTTTGCCGCGCTGGTCCTGGTCGCGCATTTGACGGGAAAAGCGAACCCGATGACCGCGTTCTGGGCGGCGTGCTTTTTCTGGTTGCGGCTGACGCACGCGCTCGTCTATCTGCTAGGAATCGCGTACATCCGCACGATCGTCTTCACGCTGGGCTACGTCGCCGTCCTTGGGATCTTCTGGGAGGTCGTGAAGTAGGCCAGCCAACTCGGGCAGCCAGGTCCATCGGCGCGCCAAGCGGCGGGCTTCGTCGCCCGACGGATGCTTGCACAAAGGGGCGCCGGGAGGCTGGCTGGCGACCGCGGACCCCGCCCTCGGTACCCGCGCGCCCAGGCCGCCCGCTACCGTCGAACCGCGCGATGGCCGTCGTGCACGACGCGCTGGCCCGGCCCGGTGCTAGCCGGGGCGCCGATCGCCCGCCTCGTGTGCCATCGGCTTCTTGGGCTCGTCCTCGAGATCCGCGTCGCCTTCGAAAAGCGCCGCGGTGAGCGACTTGACGCCTTCGAGCTGCTTTTCGACATGCTGGCAATTGCGGCAAATTGCCAGATGCAGGCGCAAAAGGATGGTATCGAACCGGCCCAGCGGCTCGTCGAGCCTCTGGGACAGCAGCTCCGCGACTCTCCTGCAGGAATGACGCCCGTTCATGGATTCACCTTGGCATCGATCCACCGATGCTGCATGCAAACGCGCAGCGCGGTACGCGCACGATGCAAGATGGTCCGGCAGTTCTCCGCGCTGACCTTCAAGCGTTCGCAGATCTCGTTGGTTTCGAAACCCAGCCACTCTCGCATCATGAAGACCCGCCCGGTCTGCTGCGGCAGGCCGCCAAGGCACTGCTCCAGCACCGAAAGCATCTGCCGCTGCTCTTCGCGGTTCTCCGGCTGCTGCCAGGCCGGCACCGGATCGACGTAAACGCCGTTGGCCCGGTACAGGGCATCCACGGTGTCTTCGAGGCTCTCGTCTTGCGCGCCCAACTGGACCATGCGCCGCTGCGCGGGCGAGCGGTACCAGTCGGCGACCTTGTTCTTCAGTATGGCGATTCCCCAGGTGCTCAGCGATGCCTCGCCGCGGTGCACGGTGCGTTGCTCCACCACGGCAATGAGCGTGTCCTGCACCAGGTCTTCGGCCTGGGCGTGATCGCGAATCGCCAGCCTGGCGTGCCGCAGCAGCCGCTGGCGCAGCGCCGCCAGCTCCGCGTCCTGGGATTTGGTCGCGGCCGCAGCCGCAGCCGCAGCGGGCCGCGCGGAAACCGCCGACCCGCCGCCCGTACTATCCTCGAAGGACTTCATCGCTTGTGCCCGCGGTCGGTCATGTTCCTGCGAGTTCCAGGATCCATGGTGCCGGCCTAAGAAAATATCGGCGTACGAATAATCATGACACATGCCGCACCCGCCGGTCGCTCCGCGCGATGGGTCGGTTGGTTGCCACACGCGGCCGGCCCTTGTGATGGTAGCGCCCGCGCGCGCGGCGGGGCCCCGGTCGGGACCCCGCTGCCGCATGGCCTGGCGTCAGCGCTCAGTTCACGTTGACCGCGGTGGCGGCGTGCGCCACGCCGCTTGCCGGGGCCGCCCGGTACAGGTCCGGGTAGATGTCGCGCAAGCTGCGCGCGCCAAACCCGCCGAGCGGCATTTCGCCGTTTTTCTGCGCCGCGACCAGCTCCGCCTTGACCTGTTCCCGTGTCAGGCCCGAGGAGGCCTCCGTGGCGCCCGCCGTGGCGGCCGCTCGAACCGTGTAGCCGAACCCGCTGGGTTGACCGGCCGCATCGGCGCGCTCGAGCTCGGCTCGCACCTGCTCGCGCGTCAGCGTTGAGGGGCTTTGGTCGATCTGCGCGACGCGCCAGGCATAGGTATCTGCAAAGCTCGAGGCCGATCCCAGGGCCAAGGCGACGGCGGCAATGATGGTCTTGGTATTCATGATGATTTTCCTTTGCGAAAGTGAAAGTGGTTGCCTTACTGCCGCGGCGATCGCTTGCATGCAGCAGGTACTGCGGTAGTCGTTCCTCGGCCGAAAAACGTGACAACCGCCCCCGGGAGGGCAGCGCAAATCCTTTTGCGCGCACCGCTTCTCTCATCACTCGGGGCAGCGCCCATCCGCTGTGTGCGCCGCGAAAACTTGGTAGGAGGCAAATACGGGATTTCGGCGCTCGCCGCGACGCCGGTTGCGCATCGGCTATGCCCTGACGCCATCGCGCCTCGCGGCCGGCCCGTGCGCCCTGGCGATGCCCAAGACCACGTGGCTGGCCCGGTCGACGGCCGATCCAAACCCCGGTTCGATCGGTCTTTACGAATCCGTGCGGGTGTCCCGGGAGGTCTTGCCCAGCTCATCCGCGTCAACGCACACCGGGCCCGGCCAGGCGAGCCGGTATGGCCGCATTCGGCGCCGCCGAAAATCGGCCCATGGCACCACGGGACCAGGGCGAGGGATGGGAAGAAGAACTGGTTTGCGCCGCGGTCGGTCGGGTTGATGAGCACCCTGCTGCTCAACCATCCAGCGCTTGCCCCGTCGTCCGGTCATACACGGACACGGGGAGCCGCCGGCGCCTGGCGCCATTGGCGCCATTGGCGCTGGCGTCAAATTGCTTGCGCCGAAAAACGGCTCCGAAGAAGACGCCAATCGGCCTTGGCAGGAGTTGCCAGCGACCCGTTGCGGCAGATACGCACCCGCCCAAGCACGGCTGCTAGGCCGGAGGCGCAGGCTTGGTCGGTGTGCGCTGGCCGATCTTGGACTCGGTCCCGGCAAACAGCTGCGCGATATTGCGCCGATGGCGCCAGAGGAGAAAGCCGCTCATCAGGCAGACGGCGCCCACGGTCCCCGGCGCCGAGGCGATGCCCATCAGGGCCAGGGCCGCGGAGAGCGCGCAAACGACCGAGGCGGCCGAGGAGTAGCGAAACAGCGCGGCGATCACCAGCCACAACAGGCACGTGGCTACGCCCACCACGGGCACGAGTGCCAGCAGCGTGCCCAGAAAGGTGGCCACGCCTTTGCCTCCATGAAAGCGCAGGAACACGGGGTACAGATGACCTGCGAAGGCGGCCGCCGCTGCCCAGGCAGGGGCGGCCGGCCCCAGCGCGAAGGATTCAGCCAGCAAACGGCACAGCAAGACCGCGACGGCCCCCTTGGCCGCGTCGCCGACCAGGGTCAGCGCCGCCGCGAGCCGGTTGCCGCTGCGCAAGACGTTGGTCGCCCCCGGGTTGCCCGAGCCGAAGCTGCGCGGATCCGCCAGATCGAAGGCGCGGCTCACCACGACGGCAAAGGGGATGGACCCGAGCAGGTAGGCGCCCACCAATACCGGCAAGGCCAGCGCCGTTATGTTCACCCCGCGTTCCCACGCCGCTCCGACGGCGGCGCGCCCAGCCCCTTGGGGAGCGGGAAGACCACGTCCTCGACGACTCCCTCGATCGTGCGCACCGAGCCGGCGCCCAGTTCGCGCAGCCGGTCGCATACCTGGCGCACCAGCACCTCGGGGGCCGACGCCCCGGCGGTCAAGCCAACGCGCTGGCGCCCGCGCAGCCACTCGGGGTCGACATCGCCGGCCCCGTCCACCAGGTACGCGGGAATACCCATGCGCTGCGCCACCTCGCGCAGCCGATTGGAATTGGAACTGGCGCGGCTGCCCACGACGATCACCAGGTCGACCTGGGGCGCCAGGAACTTGACGGCATCCTGGCGGTTCTGGGTCGCGTAGCAGATGTCGGCGCGCTTGGGCTCGGCGATCGCCGGGAAGCGGCGCTTGAGCGCCGCCACGATCGAGGCGGCATCGTCGAGCGACAGCGTGGTCTGGGTGACGTAGGCCAGAGCGTGCGGGTCGCGCACGTCGAGACGCGCGACGTCTTCCTCGGTTTCGACTAGATGCATGCCGCCCTGGGCCTGCCCCATCGTGCCTTCGACCTCCGGGTGCCCCTTGTGCCCGATCATCACGATGTCGCGCCCCTGGGCGCGCATCTTGGCGACCTCGACGTGCACCTTGGTCACGAGCGGGCAGGTCGCATCGAACACGCGCAAGCCGCGCCGCTGCGCCTGCTCCTGCACCGCGCGCGATACCCCATGAGCCGAGAAGACCACGGTCGCGCCGGCCGGCACCTCGTCCAGGTCCTCGATGAAGATCGCGCCCCGGGTCCGCAGGTCCTCGACCACGTAGGTGTTGTGCACGATCTCGTGGCGCACGTAGATGGGCGCGCCATGGACCTGCAGCGCCCGCTCGACGATGGCGATTGCCCGGTCCACGCCTGCGCAAAAGCCGCGCGGCTGCGCCAGCAGTACGTCCATCACAACACCCCGATCACCTGCACGCGGACGCGCATCGGCATCCCCGCCAGCGGGTGATTGAAATCCACGACCGCGCTCTGCCCATCGCACTGCACCAGGGCGCCGCGGTAGGTTTCCCCGCCCACGCCGCGAAACTCGACCGTTTCCCCGACGGCAAAGACCACGCCCGGCTCGCACTGCGCCTCGAGCTGCGCCCAGCTCAGGGTGCGCACCAGATCCGGGTTGCGCTCGCCATAGGCCTGACCGGCACCGAGCTCGAACTGCAGCGATTGCCCCTCGGCCAGGCCGAGCAGGTGCTCCTCGACCGTCGGCGCCCACTGTCCGACTCCCATCTGCAGCGTTGCCGGGGCGGCCGCAAAGGTGTTGACTAGCTCGCGTTCGGTGTCGTCGACCAGCACCGCCATGCGGTAGTGAAGGGTGACGTGGGACCTCGGGGCGATGCTGGTCATCGGCGCACTTTCGCAGGAGCAGGCCCGATTCTATCCAAGGCCGGTACCGGGCAACGGAGAAAGGACAGGAATCCGTCATGGCAATCAAGGACTGGCCCGCATCCGAGCGCCCGCGCGAGCGCTTGCTGGCCAAGGGGCCCAGCGCGCTGAGCGACGCCGAGCTGCTGGCGCTGCTGCTGGGCAGCGGCTGCGCCGGCGCCTCGGCCCTGGACCGGGCCCGCGACGCGCTGCAGCGCCTGGGCGGCGTGGGAGCCCTGCTCACGGCACCGGCGGCGGTCATCGAGGAGCTGCCGGGCTGGGGCCGGGCAAGCTACGCCCGCCTGCAGGCCGTGCTCGAGCTGAGCAAGCGGATGCTGTGCGAGGAGACGCGGCGCGCCGAGCCGCTGCTCTCCTCGCAGAAAGTGCGCAGCTACCTGTGCCTGTCGCTGGCCCCGCTCGGGCACGAGATCTTCGCCGTGCTGTTTCTGGATGCGCAGCACCGCCTGATCGCCTGCGACGAGATGTTTCGCGGGACGCTGACGCAGACCTCGGTGTATCCGCGCGAGATCGTCAAGCAGGCCCTGCGGCACAACTGCGCCGCCGTGATCCTGGCGCACAACCACCCCTCGGGCGTGGCCGAACCCAGCGCCGCCGACCAGGCCCTCACGCGCGCGCTGCAAGGCGCCCTGGCCCTGGTCGACGTGCGCGTGCTCGATCACATCGTGGTGGCCGGAAACTGCAGCGTGTCCTTCGCCGAGCGCGGCCTGCTCTAGACCCCCGGCGGGCCGCGCCCGCGCCTGGAAACGGGACCGCGCTTGGGTTACAATCTACGGCTTTGCGCGGTGTGGGCACTGGACGCCCCGAAGGAATGGAACATGGCTCGCGTTTGTGTTGTCACGAAAAAGCGACCGATGGTTGGCAATCGCGTTTCGCACGCGAATAACAAGACCAAGCGTCGCTTTCTGCCGAATCTGCAGTACCGGCGCTTCTGGCTCGAGGAGCAAAAGCGCTGGGTGCGGCTGCGCATCACCAACGCGGCCCTGCGCACGATCGACAAGCTCGGCATCGAGACCGTGCTGGCCGACCTGCACGCCAAAGGCGAGCTGTAAGCAGCCCGCCGTCCATCGACGCCGACGCGAGCCAACGGAGAAGCGCAAATGGCAAAGGGAGCACGGGAAAAGATCAAGCTGGAATCCTCGGCCGGCACCGGTCACTTCTACACGACCAGCAAGA
>Ga0209415_10014952_pt1 | contig 12634 bp, 14 predicted proteins | sample PeaSoiSIISIP2007_FD_187696 | JGI IMG/M metagenome (GOLD analysis project Ga0209415, IMG submission 187696) | Peat soil microbial communities from Weissenstadt, Germany - SII-SIP-2007 (SPAdes) (version 2) | ecosystem: Environmental > Terrestrial > Soil > Wetlands > Peat | place: Germany...
CCGCGGTCGTGTTCCTGCCGCGTGGCGGCACCAGCGGCGCCTCGCCGACGCCGACCCTGGTCGCCGGTGTGAGCCCCACGCCGACATTCGCGAGCGAGACGACGCAGCCGCCCACCCAGACGCCGACGGAAGCCCCCACGCCCACGCCTTCGCCTTCGCCCAGCCCGACGCCGATCCCGACCTATCCGACGGCCACGATCCAGTTCGTGGGCCTGCAGCTGGACTCACCCGCCGCCAGCGGCGGGAAGGCGCGGACGATCGCCTTCGGCAGTAACGGCCCCGGCGACATCATCGTGACGGCCAAGGTGGACACGACGTCGAGCACCGCCAGTGTCTGCCTCCGGGCCGGGACGCAGGCGCCGACCTGCAAGAACGGCAGCGGCACGATCAGCTTCAAGGGCCACGCCTCCGGCTTGACCGGGTCATGGACCGTGACGGCCCTCGGCGTCGCCACGAGCGCGCCAGCCATCGACCTCACGATCACCTGGCCGGTCAAGACGCCCAAGCTGACCCTGTCGAACTTCAGGTTCGACGGGACCGGCACGGGCACGGTCAACGGCTTCACGGCCGTCCTGAAAGCCCGCGGCAACGGCAACCTTGGCGTCAACATGACGACCGGCAGCGGCCACAACTGGCAGTGGGACGTGCTGGTCCAGGATCAGACGGCCGGCACGTCCAAGGACCATCCGGCGCCCAGCGTCGCGCCCAAGTTCAACGTGACATCACCGCTGCTGAAGAACCACCAGTACCGCATCACGGTCCAGAATGAGACGACGAGCCTGGGTTCAGTCCCCTTGAGCGGGACGTTCTCCTGGGTCTGACATGAAGCCGGCCGCCTAGAGACGCTCGATCGCGCCGGCCGCCAGGCGTGGCGCGCGGCGGGCGGGTGACCTTCCGCCCAGCTCGAGCAGGCGGACGACCCGCGCACGCTGGCCGCGATACGGCTCCAGGAGTTCGAGCATCCGCTCGTCGTCCGCGTCGCTCTCCCCGGCCAGGGAGAAGGCGACCAGGCGCGGCAGGTCGAAGTCGCCGACGCTGACCGCGTCCGGATCGCCCAGGGCGATGCGCGTCGCCTCGGCCGCCGTCCAGGGCCCGATGCCCGCCACCCCGAGTAGGCGCGCCCGGGCGGCATCCGGCCCCGCGGCCAGGCCGGCCTCCAGGCGCGGCGCCAGGACCCCGATGCGGCGCAGCACGTCGGCGCGCCGCTGTTCCAGGCCGAGCGGATGGTACGCGTGGTAGGGGAGGGTGGCGAGGCGTCGCGGCTCGGGCGGCACGAGGAGGCCGATCTCCGGGCCCGGGCCGGGGGCCGGGCTGCCGTAAGACCGCACCAGCCGGCGGTAGATCCGCTGCGCCTCCAGGCCGGTGATCTTCTGCTCGATGACTCCCGGGACCAGCGCCTCGAAGACCCGGCCGGTGCGGGTGAGGCGGACGCCCACGAAGCGCCTGGCTAGCTCGGCCACCTGCGGGTGGTGGGCCGCCAGCGCCTCGGGTCGGTCGCCCTCGCCGACGAGGTCCCCGAGGTGCTCGAGCTCCCAGGCCGCGCCCGCGCCCCAGGCCTCGGCCTGTACGGTCGCCCCGGCCAGCCGCAGGTGCACCGTCGAGATACCGTCGGGCGTGCGTGAGGCGCGCCAGGCCTCGCTCGCCGTGAGCCTGATCGTCGGGTCGTACGATCCATGGCGGAGCGGCGCGAGGGTCCGCGCCAGGTCCAGCGGACGCGTCAGGGCGATCGAGCGGACGGCCATCCCGGTCGAGTATGGCGGCGCGCCGCGGGCACATCGGCAACAATGCGGCGGAAGCCGCGGGGTGACCGGCCCGGCCGCATGGAGGATCGCGCGTGATCAGTCCCGACCCCGTCACCGCGCCGTCGGCCTACCAGGCGATGCTGCTGGCGTTGCTCGGGGCGGACGACCCGCTGCTGGCGCAGGCATCGACGGTGCCCGGCCTGCGCGCGGTGCTGGAGGCCGCCCCGGCGGTCATCCGCGAGCGTCCCGAGCCGGCCGAATGGTCGATCCTGGAAGTGGCCGGTCACATCCTCGACGCGGAGATCGTCTCCAGCGGGCGCTACCGCTTCATCCTGGCGCACGACGCGCCGCACCTGCCTGGCTACGACCAGGACCTGTGGGTCGATCGGCTGCGCCACAACGAGGACGACCCGGCCGACCTGCTGGCCCAGTTCACCGCGCTGCGCGCGGCGAACCTGGCCCTCTGGCAGCGCACGCCGCCCGAGGAGCGGGAGCGGGTGGGGCTCCACGACGAGCGTGGGCCCGAGAGCTACGACCTGTCGTTCCGCCTCATCGCCGGCCACGACCGCTTCCACCTGGACCAGGCGCGCCGGACGATCGCGGCGGTCCAGCGGCAGGATCCACCGTGAGCCCCGTGGCCAACCTTCGGCCAGCGAGACCCGCGGCCGCCGCTGCTTCGTGCGGAGCCGCGTACACTCGGCTGGAGCATGACGTTGCGACGAGGAGTTCGAGCCATGGCAGAGCGACCAGTGACGACGACCGACGCGGGGATCAAGGCGGCGAGTGACGAACACTCCCTGACCGCCGGGGCGGACGGCCCGATCCTGCTGCAGGATCACTACCTCATCCAGAAGATGGCGCAGTTCAACCGTGAGCGCGTGCCCGAGCGAGTCGTCCACGCCAAGGGCGGCGGAGCCCACGGCTTCCTCGAGATCACCGAGGACGTGGGTCAATGGTGCAAGGCGGGCCTCTTCCAGAAGGGCAAGCGCACCGAGATGCTCATCCGCTTCTCGACCGTGGCCGGCGAGCGGGGCTCCGCGGATACGGTTCGTGACCCGCGCGGCTTCGCCATGAAGTTCTATACCGACGAGGGCAACTACGATCTGGTCGGCAACAACACGCCGGTGTTCTTCATCCGCGACCCGCAGAAGTTCTCCGACTTCATCCATTCGCAGAAGCGGCGCGCCGACACCAACACCCGCGACAACAACATGCAGTGGGATTTCTGGACGCTCTCGCCCGAGTCGGCCCACCAGGTGACGTTGCTGATGGGCGATCGCGGCATCCCGCGCTCCTGGCGCAACATGAACGGCTACGGCAGCCACACCTTCCTGTGGCAGAACGCCGGCGGCGATCGGTTCTGGGTCAAGTACCACTTCAAGACGGACCAGGGGATCGAGTTCTTCACCGACGCCGACGCGAAGGCCATGGCCGCCGAGGATCCCGACTACCACCTTCGAGATCTGCATCAGGCCATCGCCCGCGGCGATCACCCGTCCTGGACGTTGCAGGTCCAGGTCATGCCCTTCGAGGCGGCGGCCGATTATCACCTCAACCCGTTCGACCTGACCAAGGTCTGGCCGCACGCCGACTACCCGCCGATCCGCATCGGGCGGTTCGTGCTCGATCGCAACCCGGAGGACTACTTCACGGAGGTCGAGCTGGCCGCCTTCGAGCCGGCCAACCTGGTGCCGGGCATCGGGCCGTCGCCCGACAAGATGCTGCTCGGCCGCCTCTTCTCCTATCCCGACACGCACCGCTACCGGATCGGCACCAACTACCTCCAGCTGCCCGTCAACCGCCCGCACGCCGCCGTGCACAGCTATAACCGTGACGGAGCGATGCGCTACGACAACCCGCCCGATCCGGTCTATGCGCCGAACAGCGTGGGCGGGCCGGTCGCCGACCCGGCCTACCAGGAGCCGGGTTGGCAGGTCAGCGGCGAGATGGTCCGCGCGGCCTACACCAAGCGCCGCGACGACGACGACTTCGGGCAGCCGGGCAACCTCGTCCGTACCGTCCTCGACGATGTTGCGCGCGAGCGGCTGGTGACGAACATCGCCGACCACCTCAAGGGCGGTGTGGAGGGCGACGTCCTGCGACGCGCGCTCGAGTACTGGCGCCACGTGGACGCGGACCTGGCGGCACGCATCGAGCGAACCCTGGGGGTAACCGAGCCCGTCGGGGCCCGTTAGTCGGCGACCGGCCGGCGGTGATGGACGTCCAGAGCCTGCGCGGCTTCGAGGCCCTGGCGCGGGACCGGCTCACGCCCGCGGCGTACGCCTATTACATGGGCGGGGCATGGGACGAGCAGACGCTGCGGGAGAACGAGGCGGCCTTCGCGCGGCGGACGCTGATCCCGCGCGTGCTGGTGGACGTGGGCGCGGTCGACCCGAGCACCACGATGCTGGGCACGCCGGTCGCTCTGCCGGTGGCCCTCGCGCCGGCCGCGCTCCAGGGCCTGGCCCATCCCGAGGGCGAGTACGTGCCCGCCCGTGCCGCGTCACGGGCCAAGCTCATCTTCTGCCTTTCGACGTTCGCCACCCGCTCGATGGAGACCGTGGCCGCCGTGGGCCGTGGGACGCGCTGGTTCCAGCTCTATGTGCTGCGCGATCGGGGCCGCACCGCCGAGCTCGTGGCACGGTCGGTCGCCGCGGGCTACAAGGCCCTGATGCTCACGGTGGACCTGCCGCAGGCCGGCTATCGCGAGCGGGAGCTCAGGGAGCCGCTGACCCAGCCGGGCGAGCTGGGCAACGTCGGACCCATGGGTGGCGCCGATTTCCTCGAAGGCATCGGCGGCCAGGTCGACCCGACCCTGGATTGGGACGACCTGGCATGGCTTCGATCGCTCTCCGACCTGCCGCTCGTGGTCAAGGGCATCCTCGATCCGGCCGACGCGACGCGAGCGGTCGAGCACGGGGCGGCCGGCATCGTCGTCTCCAACCACGGCGGCCGCCAGCTGGACCGCGCTCCCGCCTCGCTGGACGTCCTCGAGGCGGTGGTCGAGGCGGTCGGGGGCCGGGCGGAGGTCTACCTCGACGGCGGCATCCGGCGCGGTACGGACGTGGTGATGGCGCTGGCGATGGGAGCTCGCGCGGTCATGCTGGCCCGGCCGTACCTCTTCGCCCTGGCGGCCGGCGGCGAGGCCGGCGTCAACCGCTGCCTGGAGATCCTGGACCACGAGGTGCGCCTGGCGATGGCCCTGCTGGGCGCCCCGACCGTGGCCCAGCTGACCCGCGACCGGGTCCGCTGACGGTGCCCGGCACCGCCACCGTCCACCGCCTGGTCAGCGGCTATGCCCGCGCCGACGGCCGCGTCGGCAGCAGCGTCACGCTCATCCGCGACGGCGACGCCCGCATCGTGGCCGACCCGGGGATGGTCGCCCGGCGGGGTCGCATCCTGGATCCGCTGCGCCGCCTGGGCGTCACGCCGGATGACGTGACGCACGTGTTCCTCTCGCACCACCATCCGGACCACACGCTCAACGCGGCCCTCTTCCCGAACGCGGAGGTCGTCGACTTCTGGGCCCGCTACCGCGACGACCTGTGGCTCGACCACGAGGGCGACGGACACCACGTCTCGCCCCACGCGGTGGTCTGGCTGACGCCCGGCCACACGGAGGCCGATGCGACGCTCATGGTGGACGCCGTCGATGGCGTCTATGCCCTGACGCACCTCTGGTGGCGAGGGGACCGCACCCCGCGAGTCGATCCGCTGGCGTGGGACCAGGCGGCCCTGGAGGTCGGCCGGGCGCGCGTCCTGGCGGCGGCGGACGTGGTCATCCCCGGCCACGGCCGGCCGTTCCGCGTCAGGCCTCTGCCGGCCGCCGCAGGGCGATGATGTTGGCCAGGAAACCGGCCACGACCGTCAGGCCGTAGGTTGCGCACCAGATGCACACGGCGTGGATGACGGCCAGCTGGAGGTAGACGAAGAAGGCCTCCATGACCACCCCGGCCAGGCTCAGGGCATAGGCGGCCAGCAGGAACCGGCGGTCGGCGTTCCGCCACCAGGCGGCCGTCGCGGCCAGCAGCGTCAGCGAATAGGCGACGCCGAAGGCGGCCGTGGGGATGCCCAGGATGCTGCTGTACGCGCTGGCGTCGACCGTCTCGCACCCCTGGAGCGGGCCGCAGATGGGCGACCCGCCGGCGAGCTTCGTCACCGTCAGGTACGTGGCGACGGCCAGGCCCACCGCGGCGATGGCCATCATCACCGGTCCCCCGCGCCAGCGCCCCGCGGCGGTCGGGATGGCGCCCTCCGCGGGCGCGCGCGCGATCACGAGGAGGAGGGGCTGGCCGCCGGGCTCGAGCTTGGCGCGGGGCTTGCGGTCGCCGACGGACTCGCGGTCGGCGACGGGCTGGCCGTCGCGAAGCCCGATGGCAACGGTCCCGGCGTGGCGTTGCCCAGAGCCTTGTCGATGGCCGCGCTGATCGTGGCGAGGTCATACCCGGACAGCACCTGGCCGTTGACGAAGAGTGTGGGTGTGCCGCTCACGCCGGCGCCGACGCCCTGCTGGTGCTCCTGCTGGACCGCCTGGAGCGTGGCACTGTTCGACGTGCACGTGCTGAAGGTGGCCTGGTCCAGGCCCACCGCGGCCGCCATCTGGAGGAGTCGCGCCGATGAGAAGGCGCCCGTGTTCTCGGTCGCGCCCTGGTTGGCATAGAGGTAGTCGTGGTACGGCCAGAACTTGCCCTGTTGATCGGCGCACGTGGCGGCCACGGCGGCATCGGTGGATTCCTGGCCGATGAAAGCGAAATCATTGAAGACCAGCTTGGCCTTGCCGGTCCCGATGTAGGCGCTGATGAGCTGGGGCTCGGTCTGCTGGGTGAACATGGCGCAATAGGGACACTGGAAGTCGGCCCACAGGTCCACGGTGACGGGGGCCCCGCTGCTGCCCAGGGTCTTGCCGTCGGCAAGCGCCACCGGCGAGGTGGTCGTGGGCGCCACGATCGTGTTGGCGGACCCATGCTGGTTGGCCAGGAACAGGACGCCCACGACCAGGAGGGCGAGGACCACAGCCGCCCCGGACAGCCAGACGACCGGCGAGATGCGCCGCTGCTCGGCGGCCCGGCGCCGGGCGAGGTCGCGGTCGCGCGCTTCGCGTCGCGCGTCCCGCTGGGACTCACGCCGCGCGCGGCGCGACTCCGGGGGCACGGACCGTTGACTGGATGGGGGCAACTGGCGCTCCATGGCGTATCTCTGGTGGCCCAAGGGTAGCGGCGCGCCCGGGAATCCGCCACCTTCGCGGCTTCAGGCGTCGGCCACGTCGATCCACATGGGGGCGTGGTCAGACGGCGTGGGACCCTTGCGCGCATCCCGGTCGATCTCAGCGCCCACGATCCGGGCCGCCAGCGGCCGCGTCACGAGGAGGTGGTCGATGCGCATGCCCAGGCCCTTGTGGAAGTTGCCGGCCCGGTAGTCCCACCAGGTGTAGCGACCGCCCTCGGGATGCTGGAGCCGGTACGCGTCGACCAGGCCCCACGCCAGCAGCGCCTGGTAGGCCGCGCGCTCGGGGCCGGAGGTGTGGGTCGTGCCCACGTAGACGGCCGGGTCGTAGACGTCGAGGTCGGTGGGTGCGATGTTGAGATCACCCGCCAGGACCAGCGGTTCGTCCGGAGACGCGGAGGCTTGCAACCACGCCAGCAGGCGCTCGAACCAGGCCAGCTTGGCGGCATAGAAGGGCGTGTCCAGCGCCCGGCCGTTGGGCGCGTACAGGCTGACGACCCGGATGCCGGCGCAGGTCGCGGCGATCATGCGCGCCTCGGCCCCCGGCTCGTCGTCCGGCGCGTCCGTGCCGGCCGGTCGCAGGGGCCCGTCCGCGAAGTTCGAGACGACCTCCTCCAGGCCGACCCGCGACGCGACCGCGACGCCGTTCCAGCGCCCCTCGCCGTGGTGCGCCAGCCGGTAGCCCGCCATGCCGAAGGCCATCTCGGGCGCCGCCTCGTCGGCCAGCTTCGTCTCCTGCATCAGCAGGACGTCCGGCTGCGCCGTCGCCAGCCAGCCCACGACCTTGTCCAGCCGCGCCCGGAGCGAGTTGACGTTCCACGTGGCGATCCGCATGAGCTGAGCCTACCAGCGAGGACTGTCCACCGGCCATCCACCATCGCCCGGCGCACGGTGGAGAAACGGGCCACCGGGGCCGCGATTCGTGGATAACTCCCGTTGACCCGCTCACCCGGGCGGCGTACCGTGAGTCCCGCCCGGAGAGGCTGATGCGAACCCGACCCGAGATCGTCTCAACGGTCGCGGGGCGCTCGGTCCCTCCGGGCGTTCTTCTTGTCCGGAGGTGCGCGTGGCAGTCTGGTTCACCGTTCGGCTGGAGGATCGGCCCGGGTCGCTGGCGCGGCTCGCCGGCGCGCTTGCCGCGCGCCAGGTCAACATCACCGGCATCGTGGGCGTGGCCGAGGACACCGACGGCACCCTGATGCTCACGACCTCCGACGCGACCGTGGCGGAGGACGTGCTGAGCAAGGCAGGGATCGACTTCGAGGCCCACGACAGCGCCGCACTCGGCGACGCGGGCGGCCCGTCCGCCGTTCGTCAGGGCCTCGCCGGCCAGGGTTTCCGCATCGACCAGGGCTGACCCGGTCAGCCTCGGCCGGCGCCGGCGCTCAGGACGCGGCCAGCTCGACCGCTGCCGCTCCGGCGTCCGCGGCGTAGCTCTCCAGGGCCTCGTCGCTGGCAGTGCTTTCGCGCAGCAGCTGCATCGTGCGGCGCACGCCGAGCTCGCGGTACCCGGCCAGCACGTCCACCCGTTCCTGCCCCGGGTCGGGCGCCGCGCCCCACCAGATGTGGACGCTGATCCCCAGGCTGGCCGGGTCGCGGCCGATCTCCTCGCAGCGGGACCGGATGACCGGCAGGGCGGCGGCGACCTCGGTGGGGGACAGGCCGTCCAGGTTCAGCTCGTCGGCGTAGCGGGCGGCCAGCCGCCAGGTGACGTTGGGGCCGTTGCCGCCGACCATGATCGGCACGCGCGGTCGCTGGAGCGGCTTGGGCACGTTGATCGCCCCGGTCACCCTGGCATGCGACCCGCCGGCGGTGGCATGGACGTGGCGCCCGGGCTCGAGCATGGCCGTGATGACGGCCAGGTGGTCCCCGAGGGCGGCCAGACGCTCACGGGTCGGGGGGAAGCCGTAGCCGTAGGCCAGCCACTCGTCACGCTTCCAGCCGGCACCGATCCCGAGTTCCATGCGGCCGCCGCTGATGACGTCCATCGTGCTGATCATCTTGGCCGTCAGGGCCGGGTTGCGGAAGGCGGTGCAGATGACGATGTGGCCCAGGCGCACCCGGGAGGTCACCGTCGCGAGGGCGGCCAGGCTGGTGAACGACTCGAAGGTGATCTCATCGGTCGGCCGGGGGACCGTGGTGAAGTGGTCGAAGAGCCAGATCGACTCGAAGCCAAGTCGTTCGGCCTGCCGGGCCACGGCCACGGTCCGAGCCCAGGCCTGTGCCGCGTCCCACCCGTCATAGTCGCCCGTCCAGCCCTGCGGCAGGACGATGCCAGCCTGCATCTCGCCTCCTTGCGGTCGCCTTCCACGGTCTCCTCGTCGTCGCGCCGAGGGTAGCCGACTTGCCGCCATCAGTCGGGAGCCGTATCGTCACCTGGTCCACGCCGCACTGGCGGCCAGCCCGGATGGAGGCGCGAACCCCACATGGTCAAGATCCGTCGGGTCGATCGAGCGCTGATCGACCGGCCGCAGCGCGCCACGGTGCGCAAGGCCCTCACGCCGCGGGAGCGCGAAGAGCGCATGTACGCGCGTCTCATCCGCAAGCTGGCCGGTCCCGAGGACGTGTTCGAGGTCGCCCTGGGCCCCAGCGACAAGGCCCCCACGGTGCGGCAGCGCCTGCTGCGCACCGCGTCGACGCTCGGCGTCGAGGTCGCGGTCCGCAAGCACGAGAAGGGCTTCGTGGTGGGGCTCATGACGCCTGAGCGCCGCACCCGCCGCGGTCGCCCCCGCGCGAGCGCCTGAGGCGGCCGAACCCGTGGGGGCGCCGCGCCGCGCCCCGTCATTCGGCGCGCCCCAGCTGGAGGAGCGCGGCCCGGAACCCGTTCGCCCCGCCCACGTCACGCGCTGGACGGGTCCTCACGTGGCCGACGCCGACGACGTGGTCGCGGCCGAGGAGCCCCTCCAGGTCGTGCTCGATGGGCGGCCGTTCGCGGTCATCATGCGCACGCCCGGGCACGACCTTGAGCTCGTGCTGGGGCTGCTCTTCGTCGAAGGGGTCATCCGCGTGGCGAGCGACATCCGTCGCTCCGCGGTGGCCGCCTCCGGACGGCCAAGGGATCCGGTGCCGTTCCCGTTGCGGGAGCTGCCGGAGGCCGAGAACCTGGTGGAGATCGACCTGACCGCCCCGCACGCGGAGGGCCGCGTGGGATGGCAGCGCAACCTGGTCGCGAGCAGCGCCTGCGGCATCTGCGGAGCCGCCGCCCTGGATGCGCTGCGCGACGATCTGCCGCCGCTGCCGCCCGGTCCGACGTTCGCGCCATCGGCGATCGTGGCCATGGCGCCGGCGCTCCGAGAGGCGCAGGCGACGTTCGAGCTGACCGGGGGCCTGCACGCGGCGGGGCTGTTCGACCGGGCGGGGCGGCTCGACCGGATCCGGGAGGACGTGGGCCGCCACAACGCCGTGGACAAGCTCATCGGCGGGGCGCTCCTGGACGGGGCCCTGCCGCTGCGCGATCGGGCCCTGATGGTCAGCGGCCGGGCGTCGTTCGAGCTGGCCCATAAAGCAGTCGCGGCGGGCCTGCCCCTCATGGCTGCCGTCTCGGCGCCCTCGAGCCTGGCCGTCCACGTGGCGCATACGTTCGGGCTGACCCTGGTCGGGTTCCTGCGCGGCGACCACTTCAACGTCTACGCGGGGGCGGAGCGGATCGTCGCCTAGGGTCGACCGTCGCCTAGGGTGACGGGTGCGACATCCCTGCCCGCTGTTGCGCAGACGCACGCCCACGGAACGCTATCCCCGCGAGATGCCTCATATGCTCATCGGACGAGCGGCTGGCAGATGATCCGGCCCGTCACCCCGCGCTCCACGCTCGAGCGCACGAGCCCACCTCACCGGCCCGCCTTCGGAGGTTCCCTGGGCGTGCATCCGAGACGACGAGGGCGCTGACCGCTACTCGTCGTCAGCGGCCGCCTCCTCGCCGCCAGTCGTCGCCCCCGGCCGCGATCCTACGGTGAGAGCCAGGCCTGCGCCGGGCTCTCGACGGACGTGGTGGCGGCGGCTTGCAGCACGCCCGCGTCATGGCTGGACAGGCCGTCGGTCCAGGCGATGCCGCTCGGGGTCTGGTGGAAGATCGTCGCGTAGAAGACGCACGCGGCGAGGTACGTGCCGGCGGTCGTCGGGTGACTGCCGTCGTCCTGCCAGAGGGTCAGGGCGGGGTCTGCCCGGTTCACGGCGGACCAGGCGTACCCCACCGGGGCTTCAGGCACGGCCAGCTGCTGGGCGATCGTGACGTACGCCAGGTCGATCTGGCGCTGCATCGACAGGTAGTCGGGCAGGCCGTCCTCGGGCCAGCCGTCCTGGTGGGCCCATGTCATGAAGAAGACGGGCGTGGCGCCGGCCGCCTTGACCTCAGCCACCAGCGAGCGAGCGGCAGGGAACATCTGTTGCTCGCGGAACTGGGCGACCGAGGGGATCTCGCTCTGCTCCTGGAGGACCACGAAGTCCCACGCGGTCGCCGCGAGCTTGTCGGTCGTGGCGCTCGAGGCGAGGGCGTCGGCCAGCGTCGCCCCGCCCTCGGCCACGCTGTCGGTGGCCACGGCGTGTCCGCCGGCGTGGGCCAGCTCGACGAACGTGCCCGGCAGGTCGTTCGCGTAGGTATAGCTGTTGCCGATGAACAGGAGGCGCGTGCACGTCCCGGCCCCGCCACACGTGTCGTGGCCGGCCGAGCAACCACCGGTCGCGACGACGAGGGCGGCCACGAGCAGCGCACGCATCACCCGCCCGGGATCGAGACGCATGGCCCCATCGTGGCCGGCCGAACGGGCCCCGCCATCCTACGGTCGTTCCCGTCCGGACAGGACCCCGACGGACCGGACGGGTTGACCCGGCCACGGCCGCCGGCCTCGGACGGGTTCGTGAGCGCCGCATAGACTGACCGTCATGAGCGAGATCAAGGTCGGTGCGCTCTGATGAGCGACGAACAGGTGGCACCTGAGACGAAAGGTGTCGCGGTGGAGGTACTGGCAACGGTCGACCTTGCCAGTGAGATCGAGGGCATGGCAGGGCGCCAGCTTCGGATGCGCATGGTCACCATCGAGCCTGGAGGCGTCTTCGGCCCGATCCACGACCATGAAGGCAGACCAGGCACCGTCTTCATCCTGCAGGGCACGATCACCGACCATCGAAACGGGGTCGCTGCGGACTATGGGCCGGGAGTGGGCTGGCCCGAGGATCGGAACACGACCCACTGGCTGGAGAACAGGGGAACGATCCCGGCGGTGGAGATCTCGGTCGATATCGTCAGGCAGGACGTGAGTTGAGCGAAGTCAAGTTCGGGGCCCTCTGTTGGAACCAGTACACCGACTGGCCCGCCCTCCTGGGGGCGGGCATCCGGGCCGACCGACTCCGGTATGACACCCTCTGGACCTGGGACCACCTCTACCCGATCATCGGCGACCCCCACGGGCCCAACTACGAGGGCTGGCTGACCATCACGGCCTGGGCCCAGGCGACGCAGCGCGTCCGGATCGGCCTGATGGTCGGCGCCAACCCCTACCGCGAGCCCGCGTTGGTGGCCAAGATGGCGACGACGCTGGATCACATCTCCAACGGGCGCGCGATCCTGGGCATCGGGGCCGCTTGGTTCGAGCAGGAGGCCCACGATTTCGGGTTCGAGTTCGGCGACGGGCCGCCCGAGCGCCTGCGCTGGCTGGGTCAGGGCCTGCCGGTGA
>Ga0209415_10014953_pt1 | contig 12632 bp, 8 predicted proteins | sample PeaSoiSIISIP2007_FD_187696 | JGI IMG/M metagenome (GOLD analysis project Ga0209415, IMG submission 187696) | Peat soil microbial communities from Weissenstadt, Germany - SII-SIP-2007 (SPAdes) (version 2) | ecosystem: Environmental > Terrestrial > Soil > Wetlands > Peat | place: Germany...
AGATCTTTTTATTCCATTGCACACAGCCAGCGTGCCAGAGAAAAAAACCTGTGTCAATACCTAACAGAGTAATACTAACTCGGTTGCCGAGATGGCCAACCATCTTTCTTCTGTTCCCCCCGGAGCCAGCCAGGGGTCTCTCGCGTTGACGCCAGGCCAGCAGATCGCCATGTGGGACACCAATGCGAACGCTTGGCGCTATCTCGGCGTCACGAATGGCACCTTAACCGTGTTCGCCCCGTCAGTGGTTCCAAAAAACGGCTCTTTCACTAACCTGACCGTCGCGACTCCCCTCTATGCAAGCCAAAGCGTGTTGCTGAACGGCTACGCCGTTGACACCAGCGGCGACACGGTTAACGGAATTGAGTTTCTACTTAATCACAATTTGAGCGGCAACCGGCAGTTGGGCATCGGCGATTCAGCCACGGGGTACGGATTGCGCATACAGCCCGGCGCAACTACCCTTATGGACGGCTTTCTCGTCGGCACGGGAGAGACGCCTTTCGAGCTGCAGCCTGGCGGTTCGCCGCTGATTGTGGGCGGAAAAATCACCTTCGCGGGCGAGACCAATACCGAGGTCAAAGGCGCGGCGGTCCTCGGCACCGATGCGAACGGGCACGTCATAGTCGGCAGCACCAGCGGCGGTGCGACGGTGGCGGTCCAGACGAACGCGGTCCAACTCAATGCTTCTGCCGCGACTCTCGACATCGCGGGCGGCGCGGGCATCCAGGTGACGGGCACCGTCTCCGGCTCCGTGGCTCACATCGGCATCACGGCGACGGGCGGCGGAGGTGGAGGCTCGCTCATTGTCCAGACCAATGGAACTCAGCTTTCGGCCGCGGCCACCACCCTTAACGTCCAGGGCGGCAGCAATGTGCTGGTGAACGGCTCGGCCAGCGGTGGCGCGGCGATGGTGAGTCTGGTCGTGACCGGGACAGTGCCAGCGGCGGTGACGGCGCAGAGCATCGGCGGCGGGACCGGGCCGGGCTCCCTCAGCATCCCGGACAACAATGGCGGTTTGATCACGGCCACCAACGACAGCCTCGTTCTCAGCAACGGAAACACTACCTCGAAGATTGTCCTGTCAAACGACACGGTTACGGCGGCGCATTTCGTCGGGGCTTTGACCGGCACCGCCAGCGGGAACGATGCGAGCGGGGCGTCGACCGGGGCGACGAATGGGCTCGCCGGTCCTCAGCTTGCGTCGCAAATCGGCACGACCCCGGTTGCCAGGGCGACGGCCGACGCCAGCGGCAACACCATCACGACGACCTACGAGGTGGCTACGTCCGATCTGGCCCAGTGGGCCGGCATCCCCACCAACGCCACCGTCCCGATTTCCGTCCAGACGGCGGTGACGGTGGGCTCTGCTATCTTGACGAACCTCTGTTACGGAACCAACGCCCTTGGGAGGGCGCTGCATCCGACCAATGCGGTGGACGGCGTGAACCTCAGCGCGACGACGATGACGGCCAGCATGATTACGAATGCGAGCTTCAACATCGCCGGGTTTTCCGACCTGATAACTGGATTTCGACACCTTCCCTCGGTCTGCTACTCCAACTCCTCGGCGTCACCAATCACGATTGGAGCGCCTCCTGGCGCGCGTTTAATCGGGGCCGTAACCTCGTCATCCCTTTCCGTAGGGGCTGGCAAACAGGCTCAATATTCGTTTTGGATTGAGCCTGGAATCAAAACCAACATGGTAAATGTTGTTGAGCCGTGAAGACCTTTTTTGCGCTTTGTTTGTCGGCCTGCTGCTGCCTTGGTCAGGCGTTCACCTTCAACGACCCTGCATTCTTGGGCCAGCAGGGCGGGACTGTGACCCCGTTGCTCACCGTCACAACGGATGCGTCGGCGACTCCGACAACCACACTCCTAACCGTGCCAAGCAGCCTTAATGCAGTCCGAATCTGGACGGGGGAGACGCCCCAGACCGAATCAAGTTTCCCGGTCTATTTCCGGCGCAATGGCGGCGCGGTTCAAACGGTCAACATGAGCCGTTGGCAGGGACGGATACTCAATGCGGCCGCTGGCGATACGATTCAGATTGGAACGTCTGACGGGAGGACTCTGCAAATTGCGGCGATGAAGACGCCTGCGGCGCTGATTGCGCCTTACGGCTCGACGAACAATGCGAATTGCGACAAAGCTGGCCCTCCCATTTGGACCCCATCCACTCCGCAGGTTACTCTTGCCACCAACAATTCCGCTTTCAGCGTGGCCACCAACGCCGCCGAGATGCCCCTCTTCATCTCGGAGTTTGACGGCTACACGTGGAGCTATCCGCGTTGGGTATGGACCCAGACGAACGCGCAGGTCAGGGTCCAATGCACTTACCGACAAGTGGCGCTGGCCAATTACGCCGGAACGCCCGTGAGCATCATTTCCGATGCGAGTGCGGTGGTTGGTGGAACCAGCGCGACGATGACCCTTGGACTGCCGACCCCAACCGGGACGACAAGAACCTGCTCGACCGTTAATGACTTCGAGGACGCGATTAAAAACAGCGTCTCCGGCGATAGAATCGCGCTCAATGCGGGCGTTTACTCCCTGACCAATTCCATTCTGTCAGCCACCTTCGCGGCAAACAACGGGGTTAATGGCAAGCATGGGATGGAGGGCATCGAGATTGTCGGCCTGGGGACACACCCGTCTGACGTGGTCATCACCGCAACCAACTCAAGTTACCTTTGGTTCCTCGACCACTCCACGGCCTCGGGCTACGCTTGGTTCAACAACCTCTCGTTTCAGCCGACCAACGGGGCTGGCATCATTGGCATCTCTTTTGCGAGCGGAAAATGGAACCTGGAAAATGTCCTGATTCAAGGCTCCATGTCTCAGGGAAAGGTGTTTGCCCACACGGTGGATATTGGCGACCCAATTTTCCTGGACGCACTCTTCCTCACCGTAACCAACTCGGCAGATGACTGCATTTCTGTCAACGGGGACAGCGTCGGGTCTGCTGCGTGCCTGGGAAGCAGAATAAGATTTATTGCCTGCACGGCGGCGACCCCAGGAGCAGCGAATAACGACCAGTGCTTCACCGCTCACACCGGCATGAGCTATTACGTGTATGGTGGGGCCGCCTATGACGCCTACCTGAACGTCGTCGCCAACCAGGACGACAACGAAGTTGCCTATCTCAATTTCCTCACCATCACACCGGGCTCCGGGGGCCGCGACGCCGGCTGCCAAAACATGAACATGTATGGCTGTTATTATCTGGCGCACACCGGCGGCTTTACGCCCGTGCGCGGGGGCTACGTGCAAGAGTGTCGCCTTTACGATGATGGCACGTTGAATAGTTTCTATGCCGAGGTCAACGGGAGCGCCTATTATTATTTTGGCCACAACTTGATGTCGCAGCTTGGCGCTCAGGGCAGCACTCGCGGAGCTTATTGCCGCGCCACCAACGCGGTGTTTGTGGGGAACATTTGCACCAACTTTTCCAACGGCGTGCAGGCGCAGTACTACAGCGGCGGCCCGATTGGGACCTATAAGATTCTCGGGAACACGTTCAAAGGCAGCAGCATCGCGCTGAACATTTTCGAGACTGCCGGCCCAATTACTCAAGCCACAAACAACGCCTGCCTCTACAACGCCACTTCGGTCGCCACCACCGCTGGCGCAATGGCCTATCTGCAAAGCGATTACAACGTGCTCAACTCCTCGGTTTATGCGGCCTACGTGGCTGGAGCGCACGACACGGTAAACGTCAATGCCTCATTAGACTCAAATTATCTGCCGGCCTCATCCGGCAATTGCGATGGGACCGGACTGCAAACCTACGGCTTCGTCGGCGAGACTGACCCGTTCGGCTGGGTCTGGTTATACCAGACCAACGCGGCACCCCGTGGAGCGAGGAGTTTGCCCGCGGTAATCGCGGGCGCAATACTGTTTCCAGACCTCTATTGATGACACCCATCCTCTCAACCTTGCCGCTCGGTTACGGGCACGACTTCACCGGCAAACACTTTCCCCAGCGCCAGTCGTGCGGGGCGATTGAATACCAGACCCCAAATCCGAGGTTTTTGATGTTCCACAAATGAAGACCCGGCAGAGACCACAGGACCACGAGACCACAAGACCACCCGGCCGGCCGGAGGGTCCCGTAGTCCGTAGTCCCGTAGTCCGTGGTCCCGTGGTCCCGTGGTCCCGTGGTCTTGTAGTCTCTCTTCTCCTGTGGTCCGTGGTCCTGTGGTCCCCGGCGGCTCCCGCCGCCGCCCGGTTCGGAGGCGAAGTCCAACGCTGGGGCGCAACCAACGCCTCCTCAACCACCGTCATCACGCTGGCCTCGGGCATTGCCCAAGGCAATACGGCCGTCACCCTGTTCGGCTGGGAAGCGGGCAGCGTGTGCTACGTCACCTCGCTGGCCGACTCTCGGGGCAACACCTGGTCCGTCATCGGCACGAACCTCGACAACTCGGTCCACCAGTCCGCTATGGCCAGCGCCTATGTGACGACGGCCCTCCAGTCCGGGGATACGATCACCGTGAATTGGGTTGCCCCAAGCTCATTCGCCAAGGCCGGCGTCATCGTCTATCTGACGGGAGCGGCGAACGCCGCGCCGGACCTCGTGGTGACCAACGGCAGCTACGGAACCACGGTCACCGCGCCGGGGACCACGACCATTGCGGGCGATGCCCTGGTCGGGTTTGTGCAGATCGAGCAGACGCCCACCTACACCGCCGGGGCCTGGACGCAGAGCGGCGCGCCGGACCTCTACGGCCATACCAGTTCCACCGCCGGGCTGGCGAGCTACTACCTCTACGACGCGGCGACCGCGCCCGGTTCCTACGATCCGGGCGGCGCCCTCAGCCCGATCTACGGCTATGACGTGATGTGGGCCGCCTTCTCGCCGGCGACTCCGAGCACGGTCTATTACGTGGATTTCGCCGCCGGCAGCGATGCGGCGGCGGGCACGTCCACCGGCGCCGCCTGGAAACACTGCCCCGGAGACGCCAATGCGGCGGGCACGGCGGCGGGGACCACGCTGGGGCCGGGTAATACGGTCATCTTCAAGGGCGGCTCGGTTTATGTGGGCGAGGTCATGGTCCAGCACGACGGCACGGCGGCCTCTCCAATCATCTACGATGGAAACAGCGCCGGCAACTGGGGCAGCGGAATGGCCATCCTCGACCTTCAAAGCAATTTCTATTCAGGCTTCGCGGCTTACCACACAGCCGGCCCGCACAACAACATCGTCATCCAGGGGTTCGACATCAAGCACGCCAAAAACAACTCCAACTTCACCGGGTTTGTCAACGTGGTCCAGGGCTCGCAGGACTCGTCGTCGACCACCAACTGGTATACGATGTTGGGAGACAACAGCGTCTATGACGTGGGCTTGATCTACGCCTATGGGACGAACTGGATGGTCCAAAACTGCAACCTGCACGAGTCGGAGAACTGGTGGTTCCGCGCGCCCGCTACCGGTTACACCGGCAATCCGATCATTTGCGAGCAGGTCGGGATCGCCATCGCCTCGGGCAGCCTCGGCGTCGTGGTGAGCAACTGCGCGTTTTGGGGCATCGGCTCGGACTGCATTGACGCGGCCGGGACCAATATCTCGATCCTGGCCTGCAACATGGGCGGCCCGAGCACCGTGGCCCTGGCCAATCGCGGCTGGTTCGCGGTCGGCGTCCGCGTGGGCTACGTCGCCAACTGCACCATTGCCAAGTGCGTGATGCACGACGGCTGGCAATACGAGGGCGACGACTCCGCCCAGCGATGCCACGCTGGGGACTGGATCCACATTTACGGCAACTCGAACGGCCTCCCGGATGGCCAGGACGTTTACAACCTGCTCATTGATTCCTGCTGGCTCTATAACGACTACGCCTTCAGCTACGCCAACAGCACAGCCTTCATCTATCCCTCCGGCGATGTCTGGGGAATGACCGTGCGGAACTGTCTGCTCGTGAACCCGCACCACATGGCGCTGTGGCTCGGCGCCGGCTCCGGCGTGGTGACCAACCTGGCCGTCCTGAACAACACTATCGTCGCGTTCAACCAGACCTTGGGCGGCAGCTTCACCGTGTTCCAGAGCGGGCTGACCAACCAGATGGGCCTGACCAATAACCTGGTCGTCAACCTCAACAATAACGGATCGCTGATGCCATTTTGCGTCTCCACGGCAGTCAACCCGACCAACCAGTTCCAGAGCGACTATAACCTCCTCTACAACCCGTTGACGGATCAATACGGTTCAATCAACCTGACGAACGTTGAAATGGGGCTTTCAGTGTGGGGCGCGGCTACGGGCAACGATACGCATAGCGTCACCAACAACCCGTTGTTCGTGAGCCTTCCCGCCACCGGGGCCGCCTCGAGCAGCGGCAACTTCGCGCTCGCCTCCGGCAGCCCGGCCATCGGCGCCGGGGTGAACCTGAGCGCGCTTTTCACGACGGACGCCAGCGGCCGGCAGCGCGGGGCGGTGTGGGACATTGGGGCCTATGCTTACGCCGCCCCCGGGCTCGATTGCCAGCGGGGGGAGGTTTAACGGGGGAGTTATCCTGCATTGATTTATGAAACCGCTCGCCGCCCGATGAGTCCACCGTCCACAGTTTACAGCGTGAACATCGCGGACCCAGAGCGCCCGCACCGCGGCATGAAGCAGAGCGCAGATGCCTCTGGCGGCAAGGAGGCCGCGGCGGCGCTGAACCAGAGTGCCGAAGTGGCGAAGAGGCTGCAGGTGATCTTCGACGGCACCAAGGGCGATCCAGGCATCGCGGAATCGCTCGCGAAGACCAGGGACGCGGCCGGGAATCTCGCCCGAGGTTTTGGTGACATGGCCGGACCTGGGTGGGGAGCGGTCAACGCACCCAACGACGCGCAGAGGGCAGGCGACCAGTCGAGTCAACCTCTGCCTGAGGACCCCAACCGGCTGGCGAAGCCCCCCGACGGGACAAGGTTGGCGGCGGCCATGGCCGCGGCGGAGCCCGCTGACCGGCGAGCGACGGGACCTGAGCCTGCGGGCCGCGATGCCGCCGCAAAGCGCTTGGAGCGGCGGTCCCGATTCGGAATCGGGAAGGACAAACACCCCGAGGAGGAGGCCAAGGGTAAGCTGCCGGCGGCGCCGCTCGGACCATCCGAGGCAACCAGCGTAGCGCCAGAAAAACCTCGGCCGCCCACGGATGCGGCCCAGGCGGCGGCTCGGGCAAACCCGCTTGGGGCGCCTGGCGCCTCTGGGGACCTCGAGTCCCGATTCGGAATCGGGATCAGGGCGGAGGCCGGCGAGAGGACCGGCGCCAGGAACCGGGCAGGACCGGCCTCGACTCAGCAGGAGCGGGAGCCAATCCCGGCTTTAGACCCAGTTGAGCCGGCGATAAAGGCGCTGCTCTCGGAAGTGGCTAGAATGCAGGACCAGCGTATGCATGGGCTGAGGCAGGCCGTGGAGGTGATCGCCACCCACTCGGAGGCCATGGACGGGCTGATCCAGTTCATGCAAACCATCGCGGCACACCAGGAGCAGTTGCGGGCGGATGTGACTGCCCACGGCGAGCAACTCGCGGCCTGGGCGCGGACCACGCAGATACCGTGAGCTAACTCATAATCCTTCCCATGTGGACTCTAGTCTATAGCGGTGCGGAAAAGACCCTGGGCGGCTGGGGGCTTTGCGCTGACTTTGCCGTCGAGCTCGTCAACAAGGGCCGGGACTCGGTCACGATGCGCTCGACCGAGCCGTTCGACGCCGGGGCGCCCCAGTTCGCCTGGGGCGCGGCCGTCACCCTCTGGCGTGACCGCCTCGCCGGCAGCGGCGGCAGCTTCTCCGGCGGCACGATTTTCTTCCAGGGCTGCATCGGCGACACCCAGCGGCTGAACGTCCAGGGCCGCCAAAACATCCAATACTCCTTTTACGGCCCCTGGTGGCTCCTCGAGCGGCTCCAATTCATGCAGGGCCGCAGCGTCTTCAACGGCTGGAACACCCCGGGCCTGCCCTCCTCCGGCGCGTCGCTCAAAACCATCAATACCCCCGAGGTCTTCCTGGGGGAAAAGGCCGACGAGACCCGACAGACCAATGGCCAGCAAATCCTCGAAGTGCTCGATTGGGCCAATGAATGCTATAACCCAACCAAACGCGGCGCCACCAGCGGCCGCGATAATACCCAGGACCCAATCGCCATCGGCACGATTGACCCCAACGTGCTCTTCCCCAAAACCCGCGCCAACGACATCTTCTGCGCGGAGGCCCTCGTCAGTGTCCTGCGCTGGTCCCCCGATTGCGTTTGCTGGTTCGACTACACCACCCGTCCGCCGACCTTCCACGTCCGCGCCCTGGCCAACCTGGCGGCCGTCAGCCAGACGATCACCGCCCAACAGGAGCGTCAAGTCGAGCTCGCCCCCAGATATGAACGCCAGCTTGCCGGCGTCGTCATCGAATACAAACAAACGAACGTCTTCAACAACGTCGCCTGGCCTCAGTTCTATTACGACCTCTACCCCCCTGGCATCACGGATTACACCCCCAATTGCTCGAGGCACTTCGTCGAACTCGACGGCTCCAAAGTCTCCCGCACCTCCGTCCTCGTCCAGGTTGCCCCCGTGGCCCTGGCCGTCTCCCCCACCGCCGCCGACCGCCTCGGCTGGTGGGAGGGCATCGACCAGACCCTCGACGACCCCGGCATTGACCCGGCCACCATCGCCATCGGCCTGGCCACGATCACGGACCCCAACGGGGACCCGGTGGACCTCGCGCAATATCCAAATGCACTCGTCAAGGGCCAACTCTCGACCTGGATGGGAGTGCAGTGGGTGGACGCCACCGTGACCGCGGAGGCCAGTTTCACGCGCTACGTTGACCCGGGCCATTTGCAGAAGAACGCCGTCGTCACCACCCGCCAGTTGAGCCACCGCGTCACGCTCACCAATGCCGTTAGCCAGACCTATTACACCACCACCTTTTACGACCCCGGCGAGTCTGTCCCCACCGGCGTCGCCCAGGCCGTCTATAATAGCCTGGCAATGCTCCAATATTCCGGCTCCGTCGCCTTTGTCGCCCCCCAAGTCCCCACCGGCATCACTGTGGGGAACGCCTTGACCCTGGTCGGGCCCACCAACACCTACCCCAATCTGCTCGTCCAAAGCGTCCGGGCTATGCCGCACCGGGGCATGTTGACCGTCACCTACGCCCCGAGCGCCCGCCTGGACGCACCGGAACTCATCGAACTGGCCCGCTGCTCCCGCTGGCGCACGATCTATAATCTGCCCAGCGGGCGCTCCACCGGCCAGGCTGCCGGGACCGATGTCGTCGGCCTTGGCTCGGCCACCGCGAAAGAGAACACCCAATACGGCGTGCCGGCTTACGCCTTCCAGGCGGCTACGTTTGACCAAGGCACGACGGCGGGGAACCCGAACGGCCTGACCCAGGTCGCCCAAGACGCCCAGAATGAGCAGATCACCCTCTGCCGCCTCAACGCTGCCGGGGGCGTGCTCACGGCCGATGGCTCCGGCAATCCGATCGGTCAGATCGGCCTGAAACTGTCCAATTCCGAGGGACAAACCCTCCGCGTCGGTCGGGTACATTACACCGACGCGCAGAGCGGAGCCGCCAAACGCTGCCAGATGCTTCGCGCGCCCGGCGTGGCGGATACGCCCGACGGCAACAATGGCACTGATGACGTCTGGCTCGGCGGCGGCGGCGGCGGCGGCGTCATCGAACTGACGCTCCTCAGCGTCCTGGGCGACTATGTAGCGGGCGCGAGAACAGCCCCGTTGGCCGTGACGTCGGTCACCGCTTCCGGGACTACCGCCACCCTCACCACCTCCGCGCCCCACGGCCTGACCGGCACTGCCGAAGTCCTCATTGCCGGCGCTTCTCCGAGCTCTTACAACGGCTATTATTACGCCACGGTCACCGGCGCCAGCACGCTCACCTATACATTTGCCGGCGGCACGTCCCCGGCAACCGGCACCATCACCTGCCAGCCGATCCTCTACGTCGCCAAACCGCACCATCTCCGCGAGACCTACGGCACGCTCGTTAGCGGCGTGTACCACACCACCTGTGCCGACGGGACAGTCTGCAGCCTCACCTACAGTTCCGGAGCCGACGCCGACAATCGCATCCGCACCAAACTCGGCCTCAGCGGCCCGCGCGCCGGCCTCAGCGAGCCCGAGGCCGTCGCCCCCGAATGGCTAGTGGGCGATATGATTTATGCCCTCAGCGTGCCGGCCGGCGTCACCAACGGCCCCGGTATCCCGGTCAACGACCCCAACAGCCACCAAATCAACCTGGTTATGACTATGGACGCCCGAGCCTGGACTGCCATCCCCACATGAGCAACCCCACTTTCCCAACGCCGGCACGCAGCCCGATGAGCGAGATCGGCGCCAGCCCGTTCAGCGAGTGGCAACCTGGGCAAACCGGCAACGTCGTCGAGGCCGGCAACTCCCTCTGCTGCGGCTGGGGCGGCGTCGGCGCGGCGCAAAACACGGCCGTCATCGGCTTCGTCAATGCGAACGATTGGTCCAGCGCCGTGAACAAATCGGCGCCGAACTACGATTACGATCTCACCGTCCCGGACCCCTATGTCTATGGCATCGATTCGTGGGGTGTCACGCCGGCGAGCGGCGGCGCGGGCGCTTATTGCTACTGGCCGGGCGGCGCGGCCGGCGGCGGCGTGGCCGGCACTCCCGGCGCCAACAGCATGATGTGGCTCTTTACCCAACCCGGCTGCGTCGGCAACTTCCCCAACACCCCCGGCGACACGACGAACCCGCAGCAATACCGCTTCAGGTTTTGCCAGGCATCATGGTGGGTCTATCTGCCCGGCCAGCTCTCGCGGACCCTGGACCCGGCCGGCTCCGGCAGCTACCTCTCGATGACCGACGCCTATCGCGGACGTTACCAGCTTGACCGCTACCGCCTCGGCTTCCGAGCCAACTGCGAGCTGTGGGCCTTCACCAGCGCGGGTGCCTTCGGCTGGGATGATTTCACCCTGGGCGCTGCCGGCGGCGTGCCGGACTACTACATCGGCGTGATGCCCCGGAACGTGACCTTTGTGGAAAACATCGCCGTCGGCCCCAACACCTGGCGCGAAGTCCCCATCCCCACCGCCACCACTGGCAGCGGCTCCCTGGCGGACGGCTTCCTCGGCCTCGCGACCTTCGAGGTCTGGGGCATCACCTGGCCCGCGTGGCAAGCCGCCACCGGCCTGTGAACCGCTAATCTGCGCTAATAAACGCTAATGAAAACCCCGAATCCGAATCTGAATCAGCGAAGATTAGCGAGGATTAGCGGTTCAATTTCCTCCGCGGCGGGTCTCGGCTATTTTCGACCGTGACATGAAGCGGTGAGCGGCCTAAACTCTAGGCCTATAACCGATGCGCTACCGAAACCTTGATCCACAGATGTTCATCACCCACCGGGGGAACCTCAAGAACCTGATGCTGCCCAACTCGTTGGCCGTGGCCAACGCCAATGACCTTCTCCCGGCCAACGCCGACGGCACCCTCCCCTTCCGGCCGAACTCCGACCTGTTTTACCTGACGGGCGTCGAGCAGGAAGAAACCATCCTGCTGCTCTATCCGGAGGCGCACGAAGAGAACCTGCGGGAAATCCTGTTCCTCCGCGAGACCAACGAGCATATCGCCACCTGGGAAGGCCACAAGCTTACGAAGGAGGAGGCCCGCGACCGCTCTGGCATCAAACGAGTCGAGTGGCTTAGTGAATTTCCCCAACTCTTCCATCGGCTGATGTGCGAGTGCGACCGCGTCTATCTCAACATCAACGAACACAAGCGCGCCGTCATCGTGGTTGAAACCCGCGACGCCCGGTTCATTAAAGATACCCAGGCTCGCTATCCCTTGCACGATTATCAGCGCCTGGCCCCGCTCCTGCACCGCTTGCGCGTCGTCAAGTCCGAGGCCGAGGTCCAGTTGCTCCGCCAGGCCTCCGCCATCACCAAAGCAGGCTTCCTCAGAGTCGCCCGCTTTGTCAAACCGGGTGTTACCGAGACCGAGGTGGAAGCCGAGTTTGCCCACGAGTTCATCCGGCGCGGCGGCGCTTTCGCATACGCCCCCATCATTGCCGGCGGCAAGAACGCCTGCGTGCTCCACTACCTCGCCAACGACCAACCGTGCCGAAGAGGCGACCTGCTCCTGCTCGACGTGGCCGCCAGCTATGCCAACTACAACTCCGATCTGACCCGCACCCTCCCGGTCACCGGCCGCTTTACCCGCCGTCAACGCCAGGTCTATGACGCCGTGCTCCGCGTCTTCCGCGCCGCCTCGAAGGCCGCCACTCCCGGCAAGCTGCCCAAACAATGGCAAAAAGAGGCCGAGGCCTTCATGCAGGAAGAACTGCTGGGCCTCGGTCTGCTCAAACCCTCCGAGGTCCGCAAGCAAGACCCCGAAAAACCCGCCCTCAAGAAGTACTTCATGCACGGCGTAGGCCACCCCCTCGGGTTGGACGTCCACGACGTCGGCCTCACCACCCAACCCATCCAGGCGGGCTGGGTCCTCACCGTCGAGCCCGCCATCTACCTACCCGCCGAAGCCTTCGCCGTCCGCCTCGAAAACGACATCCTCGTCCAGGACGGCGGCAACCTCGACCTCATGGCTGACATCCCCATCGAAAGCGGCCAAATCGAAGAGTTGATGGCTCAATCGTCTTCTGCCTGAACCGC
>Ga0209415_10014954_pt1 | contig 12631 bp, 9 predicted proteins | sample PeaSoiSIISIP2007_FD_187696 | JGI IMG/M metagenome (GOLD analysis project Ga0209415, IMG submission 187696) | Peat soil microbial communities from Weissenstadt, Germany - SII-SIP-2007 (SPAdes) (version 2) | ecosystem: Environmental > Terrestrial > Soil > Wetlands > Peat | place: Germany...
GACGCGACCAAAACTCAAGGGGCAACCGTGTAGCTGTACGGAATGCGCACCACCTCATCGCCCGTGTTGACGAAGTTGCTGTACGTATCGATGTACAGGTACCCCGTGACCGTCTGACCCACCAGGCTCGGATTCGGCGTGATGGTCACATGGATCGTGCCGGTCTCGCCGGATGCCAACACCAAGGGATTGTAGGTGTTGCTGCCCAGGGTGAGGTCCGCCCAGACGTCGCCGCTGTCGGCGGAGGCCGCGGAATCAAACGCCTGAATCAGTGCGACGGCACCCGTGGCTACCGGCGTCGTCGGCGCACCCGCGGGACCATAGGGACCGATCAGCGCCGGAATCGCAAACCAGGGCCCGTACGGGATCTCCGGCTCGCTCAGCGACGCCACCACCGTGCCCGGGGCGACCGTTTGCGCGTAGATATCCGGGTTGCCGGTGAAACCCACGTTGAAGCCGTCATCGTTGTACGCATCCATGGTGATCGGGCTCGGCGACTCCGTTACGAACTGCACACTGTTGGTCTCAGTGGGCAGCCAGAACAGCGCGCAGTACCCCGGGAGCGTCGTGGTTCCGCATAACGCTTGCCCTCCGAGCAATGCCTCGGTGAGCGTAGTCAAGCGCGCGTCGGCGAAATACGCTTCGGTCACCGCACCGGAGTTGGTGACTTGGACGGGGATGACCACCGGGGCGGCGCTCGCCGAGATCAAGACGCTCGGGCTGTTGGGCAGCCCGGTCGCCGTCACCTGCGCGGTATTGAAGCCGATCCGCGCCGTGAAGGGCAGCGTCGTCTGGTTGCCCGACGAGAAGTAGTTCTGCAGCAGCACGAACCGCCAGCGGCCCGGCTGCGGATTGTTGCGGAACAGCTGCAACGCGTACTGCGGATCCCCGAACGGATCGAGGTTCACCTGCACGCTGAGCTCCATGCCGTTCGGATCGATGAACAGGCCCTCGAGCAGATACAAGTTATCGGCAATATCGAGGGTGAGACTCATGTTGTTCACACCGCTCGGCACGTCGAACGCATATGTCTGGGTCGGACCTGCGCCCCCGCGACCATTGCCGCCGGTCAGCGCGCCGGTGAAGTTGCCGCCGGTCGGTCCCAGCGGAATGAGCGTGCGCAACGTCACGGGGATTTCAGCCTGACCGGCACCGCGGATCGCCGCAGCGAGATCGCCCGGCTCTGCCGGCATGAAAAAATCGGCCGTCACCAACTTGCTCGCGCCGGGCGGCAAGTCGAACTGCGCCGGGTGTACGGAGCCCAGCTTGACGTAGTCCTCGGCGGCCCAGGTGAACTGGACCGGGCCGGAGTAACTATCGGCCACACCGGCGGGACGCGTCCAGATGATCGCAGTCCAGGTACCTGCGGCCGGATTGACGATATCCACATGTCCGTAACCGCTGCCGAAACCCTGCGGTATCGAGTAAGCGGCCTGCCGCCCAGATGGGTCTTGCAGGCCCAGATAGGCGATGGGGGTGGCTGCGCCCGTCAGCGGACTCTGCCAGGCGATCGCTGCATCTAGATGCTTTGCGCCATGCGGTACCCGAAAGGTCTGTTCGATATAACTGCGCGGAGCGCCGGTTGGATTGAGGAAAGTTGGATCCGTGCTCGGATCCAATTGCAGATTGAGCGTGGCGCCGGCAATCGGCGCGCCGAGCGTCTCCAGAGCCGGCGCCAAGTGCTGTGTCGTCGACCCGGTATTGGTGATGGTGAAGGTGCGAGTTTCATGCATGTTCGGCGCGCTGGTGATGCGCGCGCTGGTCGGCGAGCTGAGCACGCTGTCGCCACGCGGCGTCGGTGTCCCGTATCCGTCCTGCACCGAAAGCGCGGCCTTGACCGCAGCGAGAGTATTGATCAGCCCCGCACCCTGCTCGTCCGACGGCGCCCCGAGATCGGTCGCCGTGCTCATGATGATCTGCTTGACCAGGGCGGGCGACGGATTCGCGCCGCCATGCGTACTGCGATACGCCTGGATCACCAGCGCGGCCGCGCCGGAAGTCAGAGGCGCAGATTCGCTGGTGCCGCCGAACGACTCGATCGGGGTTGCAGCCGCCGGCGTGTTGAAGTTGGTGCAATCGCCGAACAGCGTCGGATTGGTGGAGCATAGCGCCCATCCCAGATCGCCGGGCGCCACCACATCCACTGTGCGCGCGCCTGTCTGGGAGAAGCCGCCCGAGCTGAACGAAGAAATATTGTTGTCGACGTAGCCATCGTTGGTCGCCAATGCGGCTGAGCCGTAACCAGTCTGGGCGTAGAAGCGGAATTGGGTGCTGGCGCCGGCGGCGATCACGAACGGATCGGTCGCGGGCGAGCCCAAGGTGCCATTCGTGCCCGCGTCGCCCGAACTGACCACTACCGTCACGCCGGCCTGCACCGCCGCGTGGTCGGCGAGAGAAATCGGGTCGTTGGCATTATCGGGGAACGGATTGCCGCCGAACGACTCGTTGATTACGTCCACATTGTCGTCGACCACAGCGTACTCGATGGCCTGTACAAAGCTCGAGGTGGTGGTGTAGCCGAGGTTGGAGAAAACTTTCAGGCCCACGAGCGATGCGCCGGGCGCCACGCCGCGGATGCGGATGTTGCACGGCGAGGGCAGCGGGTGGGCCGCGTTGACAAATTGGCTGATGTCGTAGATCAGCGGCGTACCATTCGGCAGGTCCTGGGCGGCGATGGAACTTGCGTCGCCGAACGCCTCGCCGCCGGCCGTGGGTGTGCCTGCCGGATCGCCGGAGAAGTTCTGGTAATCAAAGAACACGGGCGAACCGTCGGGGCGCGTAAAGCCGGGGACGGTCGGATCGAGACCGTCGGCGATGAAGGCGACCCTCACTCCCTGGCCGGTCACCTTTCTGCCATTGCCGTCCCGGACCTCCTGTGCCTGCGGCGTCGCGCTATCGGAGAATGCGGTGTTGGTGAGCTGCAGCGCCTCGGGCTCGAGCGTGTTGCACAGCTGCGGGCCTCCCGAGGTGCCAACGATGCCGTTGCCCGCGGCCCCGCCGGCGCGGTTGTCCGAGTGCTTCTGCTGACGAATCAGCGCGTCGGGCACCACGGCCTGCACCTCGGGGCGCGCCGCGAGCCGCGCCGACTCGGCGGGCGAGACGCTGGTCGCAAAGGCGTTGATCGTGCGGAACGAGCGAATATTGCGCGTCCGCGTTTGCTGCAACTCGACGATCAGCGAGGACTGCGAGGCGGTGATGGCCGCAGCGCGGGGCACCATCGCGCTGCGCATCGGCGCCACATTGGGCAATTGATCGCGCAGGATTACGATCACATTCTTTGGCATGCTCTGCGCAATCTGCTGCATCTGCGCCGACGTCTTCGATTCAGGTAAAGCGCTGCCCGCGATGGACAGAGCAATCACGGCGACATAAAAACTCAACCAAGTGGAGTTCTTCATGACTTCCCTCATGTTCGTTTTATTTTGCGATCGTCCCTGACATGCCCTTGCAACATCAGAGGCGCAGCGCAAGCGATCAGTTCACGATTCCGTGCACGCACTTGACCACAGCCGCCTGGCAAATCGCAAGTTAAGATATGGCGTCACCTGCATTATGGCAAATGCGCGATGCGGAGCTTCGCGCGAACTTTCGACGTGTCGCGAACGTTACGGTGCAACGTTCTGTAAGGACAGGTCTTTTTCCGGCAGCATGAATTCCAAGTCCGCGCCCAGAGGCGTGTCCAAGCGGTGGTTTTCCGGCAGCGCTCCGTTTCGCCCATGTGCCGCGGCCCGATGCTCTCCTTGGGGCGGATTGTATGCGCGCACAAATCCGTATCAGACTTGGCCCGGCTCGGTCCAGAAAACACGAAGAGGAGACTGACCGAATGCTCCGACCTGGCCTCATGATGGATCGGCCGTAGTTGATTTCGGATGTCGTTGAGCATGCCGCGGCCCGGTTCGGCGGTGGCATTGAAAATTAATGACTACGCGCGCCCGATATCTATTGACGTCCCAAAATTCGCGGCGTTATGGTTCGCCGGTTCAGCAAGAATTGCTCAGTGATCAGATCAGGGATGAAATGGTTAATTGCTGCTCGGGCCGGCGGTCGTCCAGCGCGACTCTGTTGCGGCGCCTGGTCGTGTGCGTATGCGCGCTTGCCGCAACCGCTTGCTTGCGTCCTTATTCCACGTCCGCGCTCGATCCGCCGAATGCGCAATTCCCCGGGATCATGACTCAGTGGAACAAGACCACGGGCGCCGACGTCCGCGTATTGTTTGTACATGGAATTTGCACACACACGGAGGCCTCTTGGATTACACAGGGGTGGGACGTCGTCATGCGCGGGTATTTCAGCTCCGAGACGATGACGCCAAAGCCGGTACCGCCGGTTGGCCAAGTGCAGATCGTCGATCACGAATACAACATCGGCTCGAATACGATCTCGGGTCGCTTTTTGATATGGTCGGCGCTGACAGCGGCCGATAAACTCAAGCTCAATTTCGACAATCCGCCGGCTTACTCGGCGGCTCCGGGCCAATTCACGTGGAAGCGTGCAACGCTCAATTCCGACTTGAAATCCACGCTGCTCAACGATTGTCTCGCCGATGCCGTGATCTATGCCGGGTACCGCGGCGCTGAGATTCAAACGGACTTGCAAAATGCCATCTGCGCGGCCCTGGACGGCACGACCAGCAATGACACCTGCGACTTTCCGGCGACTTATGGCCATGGCAGCCGGAGAATCGTCATTGTGACCGAGAGTCTCGGCAGCCGAATGGTCTTCGACGCCCTATCCGCACTCAAGCTCGAGGCCGAGAGAAAAGGCTCGAATGCGCTCGCGGCATTCGACGAAGCCGTCTCACCAATCACCCAGATTTACATGCTCGCCAATCAACTGCCCATATTCGCACTCGCGAGGCCGGCACCGGCGGCCTCTATTGCGCCGGTCGATGTCACGGCGTCGCCGACGCCGAGCATGGCGGCAGCGCTCGGCATGCTAGCGGAGGCCCGCAAGCGGTACCGCGGTAAACATGCCGCCGGCAACGGCTTGTCGAGCATCGAGCCTCCGCTCAGCTTAGTCGCTTTTAGCGATCCCAATGATTTGCTCAGTTATCGATTACCGCCCAACGACACCGCGATCGTCGGTGCCGACACCAGCGTCGTCAACGTCATTACGAGTAACGCGGACTCCTACTTCGGTTATGTAGAGAACCCTTACCCCGCGCATACTGCTTATAGCGGGAACCCGGATGCGCTTCGGTTGCTGTTTGGCGGATCGGCGCGGACAAAGCCGCAGTAGCCGGGCGTGTGGCGAACATCAACCAACTTCCGGGAGTGCGCAAATGACGAAAGACGAAACCAGAAAGATTCTGCAAGAAGACATCGTCAATTTTCGGCGCAAGGCGAAGTACTACGGCTCGCTGCATCTTTACGAGGCGAAGAAGTACGCCAACCATCTTGCCGATAACATCGAATTGGCGCTGACGACAATGCCCTCCGATGAGGATACCGAGATTGACTGAAGTGCGCGGATAGCGCCGGTGCTCGCGTGTCACCGTTGAAAGAGAAAGAACTGCGCATGGCGCTGGTTTGCTGCGGCGGGGTCTCGCTCGCGATTTACATGCACGGCATCAGCGCAGAGATTTTGAAGCTCGTACGCGCATCGGGCGCTATTCATTCCATCACGGACAGGACCCGCAGATCGGCGGCTACCTACGTCGACGTCGTCGATCGCAATGAATCCGAGTTCGACACGGAGTCGATTTACTTCGAGTTGCTGCGCGAGATCGGACGAACCGTGGATCTGCGCGTCATCATCGACATCATTGCGGGAGCTTCCGCCGGAGGCATCAACGCCACGATGCTTGCGAGGGCATTGAGCCACGACTTGTCGATGAGCCGCCTGCGGGACTTTTGGCTGGATAATGCCGACGTCGCCGAGCTGCTCGCGCCGGACGCGCGTGCGAGTAACTGGAGCAAGTTGTTCATGCGGCCGCTCGTTTGGGTGGGACAGATGTCGGGCCTTAGGCATTTTCGCGATCGCGAAGTCCGCTCCAAGCTGTCTCTGTTCCTGCGCTCGCGTTGGTTTGAACCGCCGCTGGACGGCACGAAGATGGCCGGATTCATGTACGATGCGTTGATCGCCATGGGACAGCCGCGCCGTCCGGGTGCCTCCTTGCTCCCATCGCGCCAGACGCTCGATCTGTTCGTCACGATGACCGACTATCACGGCTATCAGCAGCTCGTGCAAATACACGATCCGCCGATGATTTGCGAATCTGAACACCGTCATGTCCTGCACTTCAACTACAGCCGCAACGCCAGCGGTGTGGAAGAGAGCGACTTCGATCTGGACAACGCTCCGGCACTCGCGTTCGCCGCGCGAGCAACATCATCATTTCCGGGAGCGTTTCCACCGGCGCGGATCGTCGAAATCGATGACTTGCTCAGAGCGCGCTCGACATCGTGGGCGCGCCGCGCAGACTTCATCCGGCGCCACTTCGAGCGCTATCGACGGGCCAACGTCGATCCGGTGACCGTCTCGTTCATCGACGGCAGCGTGCTCAACAACCGGCCATTCCATGAAGCGCTTGCGGCGATTCACGGCCGCCCGGCGTATCGCGAAGTGGACCGTCGGGTCGTGTATATCGATCCCGACCCCTTGCAGCCGGGCGCACCGGGCCATCACGGCCTTCCAGGATTCTTCGCCACGCTGCGCGGCGCCTTGTCCAACATTCCGCGTGCGCAGCCCGTTGCCGATGAGCTCGCGTGGGTCCTCGAGTTCAACGAGCAGGCGCGGCGACTCAAGGAAATCGTCGAAGGCGCACGACCGCAAATCAACGACCACGTGGCCAAGGTCATGGCGCCGGCGCAGGGGTGGACGCTCACCGAGGAGCAAATCAGCAAGTGGCGTGAACAGGCGAATGCCCAGGCCGAGCGAGACGCGGGCTTCGCCTACGACGGCTACGTCCGACTCAAACTGGCATCGAGCCGCGCATTCATTAGTCGCCTGATCGTGGACATCCGCGGCGTGCGGCCGAAGTCGCCGTTCGCTCGGGCAATCGCCGAGGTCATCGACGTCTGGGCCGTACGAAGCGGGTCGACGTACGCCGTGACGGGATCGCCGCCGGCAATCGGCGTTGCCGCGACGACCATACCGCGCCCAGTCCCGCGCTGGGTCAAGCTGCTGCTCGCGTTCGATGTCGAGTATCGCAAGCGCCGGCTGCACTTCCTGATTCGAGGGCAAAATCGACTCTATCGGGTCGCCGAATCCGGAGCGGCCGACGCGATCGACGCGGCTGCCGTCGATAGTCTGAAAAGCGCGTTCTACGCATGCCTCGATGAGCTGCATCGGCGTGAGCGGAATCCAATTTTCAATTCATCGACGCGCGCGCTCGTTGCGGAGATCTTCCCGGTGGAGCCGTCACTGGACGAAGCCAAGGATATCGTCGGGTACGCGAAGGCGCAGGTCGCGCGCCAGGCGGGCGCGGTCGATCGTCTCATGCAACAACTGGCGACCGACATCGATCTCGATGCCACGACTCGCGACATCGACCGACTGCTCGAGAAAACTCTTGGCAATGGCTGGCCGCGCGATGCCGCCCGCGAGGTGCTGGTCAATTACCTGGGCTTCCCGTTCTTTGACGTATTGACATTCCCGCTCATGCATTGGCGCGACGTCGGCGAATTCGACGAGGTGCTCGTCGATCGCATCAGCGCGCAGGATGCCACGGTGCTGCAGGGACTCGATTTCGCACAGCAAGTAAAGGGCCTCGACCTCGAACACTTCGCTGCGTTTCTTTCGCGAGCCTATCGCGAAAACGACTACTTGCTCGGCCGGCTGCAGGCGTTTGACCGATTGATCGACATCGTCTGCAATTCGGCCGGGGCGGATGCGGTACGCGATCTCGATCTGGCGGGCTTGAAGCTGCGTGGATTTACGCAGATCCTCGACGCCGAGCAGCGGCACTTGCCGAACAGCGGGGCGATGATTGCCGAGCTTCGCAGCGGCATCGAGAAAATGGCGCGGCGGCAGGCCGTGCATCTTTGATCGCGAGTACCATAGGAACGTGATCGCCATGCCTGCCGCGGGGCAAACCCCGAGCTTGGACCGACGCGAGTTTGTACGGCGCCTCTTACAGTGGGCTGTGCTGCTCGCGCTACCCTCGCCGGCATTGTCGGTCGACGAGATGCCGGAGCAGGGCCCCTTCGACGTGCTCGTGCTGCGCGACCAGCGCGTGCGCATGCGCGACGGCGTATACCTCGCCACCGATGTGTACTTGCCGGCCCGCGGCGCCGATCGCATTGCCGAGCGGGTACCGACGCTGCTCGAGCGCACGCCCTACGGGAAATCGCAGGTCGGCACGCGCCATGCGAGTACGGCGGTCGCACACCTGTTCGCGAGCCACGGCTACGCGGTCGTGTTTCAGGACTGCCGCGGTCGCGGGGAATCCGCGGGCGCCTACGTCAAGTATTTGAGCGACGGCGCCGACGGTTTTGACTGCTGTGCTTGGATCATCGAGCAAAGCTGGAGCAACGGGCGTATCGGGACGATGGGCCTGTCCTACGCGGCACATACGCAGGGCGCGCTCGCGAGCGCCGGCGCCCCCGGCGTACAGGCGATGTTCATGGACTCTGGCGGCTTCTCGAATGCGTATCAGGGCGGGATCCGCCAAGGCGGTGCGTTCGAGCTCAAACAAGTCACGTGGGCCTTCAACGAAGCGCTCGAGGCGCCGGAGGTCAAGAGCGATCCACCGACGCTCGCGACACTGAAGGCGATCGATTTGGCGGATTGGTTTGCACGCATGCCCTGGCGCCGCGGGCATTCACCGCTGTCGGCCGTGCCGGAATACGAGAGCTACGTGTTCGATCAATGGGAGCACGGCCGCTTCGACGCGTTCTGGAAACAGATCGGGATCTACGCGGCGGGTTACTACGATCAGTATTGCGACGCGGCGATGGTGCTGATTTCTTCGTGGTATGACCCCTATCCGCGCACGGTCACCGATAACTTCCGCGCACTCACTGCGCGCAAGCGCGGCCCCATTCATATGATTCTGGGGCCCTGGACGCACGGCAATCGTGAACAGACGTTTGCGGGCGACGTCGACTTCGGCGCCGCGGCGAGCTTCGCGGGGCATGTCGCAACCAGCTATGTGGCGCTGAAGCTGGGCTGGTTCGAGCGCTTCCTGAAGGACGTACGGAACGGCGTCGAGCGCGATCCCAGCGTGCAATTGTTCGTGATGGGCGGCGGCAGCGGCCGGCGCAACGCGGACGGTCGCCTCGACCATGGCGGCGCCTGGCGTATGGAGGCGACGTGGCCGCTGGCGCGTGAGCGCGCGACGGCGTATTACCTGCAGCCGGATGGGAGCCTATCGGAACAGTTGCCGCCCGCGGGCGCGGCGCCACGGCACTACCGCTACGATCCCGCGGCGCCGGTGCCGACGATCGGCGGCACGATCACATCCGGTCAGCCGATCATGGTCGGCGGCGCGTTCGATCAACGCGAAGCGATGCAGTTCTTCGGCTGCCGGGTACCCTATCGGGCGCTCGATCAGCGTGCTGACGTGTTGGTTTTCATGACGGCGCCGCTCGCCGCGGATCTCGAGCTCACGGGTACGATTGCGGCGCAGCTCTGGATCGCATCCGATGCGCTGGACACGGATTTCACGATCAAGCTCATCGATGTGTATCCGCCGAGCGCGGACTACCCGGACGGGTATGCGATGAATCTGACCGACGGCATCTTGCGCTGCCGCTACCGCGACTCCTGGCAGGAGCCTCAGCTCCTGCGAGCGGGCAAGGTCTACCGCATCCGCATCGACGCGTTCCCGACCTCGAACCTGTTCAAGGCCGGCCATCGGATCAGGCTCGACGTGTCCTCGAGCAATTTCCCGCACTTCGATCTGAATTCCAATACGGGCGAGCCCGAGGGCAAGGCGACGCATTGGCGCGTCGCGACGAATCGGGTGTTCCTCGACCGCGACCGCCCGTCACATGTGATCCTGCCGGTGATTTCTGCGCCTTCCCGGACTCGATCATGATGCTCTCACGGAAAAAACGACGCCCGATTTGCTTGCCTGGGCCCGAAATCGGCGCGACGGCAAGCCGTGGGCCGGTAATTGCGGTGCGCCGGGCATGCCTTGAAGCTCCACGAGAGGCTTGCCAGTGACCCGGGCTAGGCTTTATTTCGCTCGAGCGGGGTTTCCTTGCACCCTTTGCGCACGATTCGTTCGTATTCCTCATTGAGCATTGAGTTTGAAGCCCTTTAGGAATGGAATAGGACACCCAGCCATGAATAAACACGTCGGAATTCCCGCGCTTGCCTGCCTTCTTCTGCCCATCGTCGGAGCGGCGCAAGGCGCGAAATTGAATCTGCCGGATTTTGCGTCGCTCGCCGACAAGGCGACCGACTCGGTCAATATCAGTATCAGCTCGTGGCTGTTGCGGACCGTCACCGCGTTCATCGATGACAAAGATGCCGACAGCGCCGCGACCAAGGAACTGCTCAACGGCATCAAGTCCGTCGAAATTCGAAGCTTCCAATTCGCGACCGATTTTGTCTATTCGAGCGCGGACATCGATGCCGTGAGACGCCAATTGACGGGGCCGGGCTGGAGCCAATTGATGCAGGTCCACGATCGCAAGAGCAACGAGGACGTCGATATCTACGTCTCGATCGACAAGGACCGGACCAATGGGTTTGCCTTGATTGCGAGCGAACCAAGACAATTCACGATTATCAACATCGTCGGCTCGATCAGCGTCAAAGACCTGCCGAGGCTCGAGCGCCAATTGCATTTGCCCAAAGTACCGGCCGTTGCGAGCGATAGTTAATCCGAGATCCTGGCGGCGACGGCGACGCCATGAACTCCGTCCCGGCGGCTTGGGTATCGCGATCAGATTGGGGGATCCGGTTGAGAGAGCCGCCGCCGACCAGCATCGACGATGAGCTTACAGCGGCGCGCGCGGGGAACTCGGCCGCGCTCGGCGCGCTGGTCCGCACGCACCAGCGGGCCATCTACAGTCTTGCACTGCGGATGCTGGGTACCCGCGATTTGGCCGAGGATCTGACGCAGGATGTCTTCATGCAGCTCAGCGACAACCTCCACCGCATCGAGACGCACGCGCATCTGGTATTTTGGCTGCGCAAGGTCACGACCTACCGAGCCATCGATCAATTGCGCCGCCGATCGCTCATAGAGATGACGCCTCTGGATCCGGAGGCGCAGATCTTCAGCACCGAGGATCATGGCGATCCGCTTTTGCAACGCCATTTGCGGGCCCTGCTCGCGGATTTGAGCCCCGACGCACGCGCGGTATTGTTGCTGCGCTACCAGGAGGACCTGGACCCGCTGGAGATTGCTCGAACACTCGACATGCCGATCAACACGGTCAAGAGCCATTTGAGGCGATCGTTGGACGCCATGCGGCAAAAGCTGGCCGTTGCGACAGAGTCTCGCCGCGAGGACCACTCACTATGAGCGATAATCTCGAATCCGAGTTAAGACACACGTTGCGACCGGTGGCGCCTGACGACGAGTTCACTCGGAAACTGCTCGATCGCTTGGCCGCAGAGCGAAGTCAGCGGCCGCAAAGTCGATTCTTCGGTTCCCGCTGGCCGAAATATTCAGCGTGGTGGATTCCCGCGAGTCTCGCCGCGTCGGCGTTGATCGCGGTCGGCATAAGCCATCATCTGCAAGCGCAGCGCGAGCGCGCGCTCGGCATGCAGGCTCGGCGCCAGGTCATCGAGGCGCTTCATGTGACTACTCAGAAGCTCGATCTCGCCTATCAAGTGGTCCGGACTCAGTCATCCGCGCTTTCCGATGAAGACCCGGGTGTTTAAATTGCAAGCGAGGATTGCTTCATGAGAATTTTCCGATCATCCCTATTGATGGGTCTGCTGCTGCCGGTTGCAGCCTGGGCCGCACCCGACCCGCATTTGGCGCTACCCGACTTTGCGGCCTTATCGCAGAAAGCCACGCAATCCGTGACGATAAGCTTGGATTCCTCGTTACTTGCGCTGGCGGGGCGCTTTCTCGACGGCGATGACCCGCAAGACGCGGCGACCAAAGAGGTCATCAAAGGCCTCAAAGGCATCTATGTCAGGAGCTACACTTTCGACAAGGACTTTGCCTATTCGCAATCCGACCTCGACGCGGTACGGCAGCAACTGTCGGCGCCGGGATGGAATCGCCTGGTCCAGACGCGAAGCCGAAAGACCCATGCTGACGTCGATATCTATCTGATGGTCGCCGACAAGCAAGCCATCGGCCTTGCACTGATCGCGAGCGAACCGCGCGAATTCACGATTGTGAATATCGTCGGATCGATCGATCTCGCGAAGCTCCACAAACTCGAAGGGCAGTTCGGCGTCCCAAAACTCGAATTGGAGCCGCAAAAGGCAGCGACTGCGGATAAACCAAAATAGGTGTGTCCAATCAGCATGCGGCTCCTAAGGCGATGCCTTGCCCCGACTGAGTTCGATGTACCATTCGGGCCCCGAGTCGATTTTATGGGCCGCGGCATAACTGCCTTGATTGAGGGCCACGGCGAGATTCAACAGGCTGTTGACGTACACCAGCGCACTGCCGATCGGGACCTCGCCGAATGTGCGCTGGTACGGCGCCACGGCTTCGTCGACGAGTTGATCGTTGTGAAAGATGCGTACATGGACGGGCGAGCCCAAGCCG
>Ga0209415_10014955_pt1 | contig 12631 bp, 8 predicted proteins | sample PeaSoiSIISIP2007_FD_187696 | JGI IMG/M metagenome (GOLD analysis project Ga0209415, IMG submission 187696) | Peat soil microbial communities from Weissenstadt, Germany - SII-SIP-2007 (SPAdes) (version 2) | ecosystem: Environmental > Terrestrial > Soil > Wetlands > Peat | place: Germany...
GACTCAAGACTTGGGCCTCAGCCTGCCAAGGCCGGGACCTTTCCCGTGCGATGGCCTTCAGATACCCATCATCACGCAGGATGAGCCCTCGGAAGCCGAAGCAACGAGCAGTGATGTCCTCCGCGAGGGCCTCCGTCAACTGGGCCGCATCCGATTCGGCGGAAGGCATGCCACTTGCGGGTTGCTGCCGGCTTCTCTCGGCGGTTTCTTTCAGGGCATGAGCGTCTGCCGCCGGTTCACCTCCCGGCAAGTCGTAATAAGCGGCACGGCTCGCGCTATCTTCGCGGCCAGGGCCCGCCGGTGACGACTCCGCCAGGCGCTTGACAATCTGCCCCAGGAAGCTCCCGGAACCGGACGGCGCCTGTACGCGAAAATAGGAGTGGATGGGGGTCTCCTTTGAAAGGGTCAGCGCCTCTTCGCCGTCGATCAGGATCGCGATGCGCTCGATGACAGCCTCTTGGCCACGCATCTTCAGCAGGTGCGTCGGCCAACCGCTCCGCTGAATTTCTTGGCTTGCTGTCGGGTAATCATCAAACGTCCCACCCTTTTGCAAGAGCGTCGGCAGACCTGCCTGCTGCATTTGAGCCGAAAGACCGTCGCCTCCGCCCACCGTCAGGCTGAGTCCAAAGCGGGAGAGCTTGAGAAAGGGGGCTTTTTCCTTGGCGTTGCCTTCCAGGTGCTGCCTCAGGGCTTCACGGTCGATGTCGGTTTCGAGACGCAGGTTGACTGTCTTGGAGGAGTCATGCCTGTGGACATAGCTGCGGAAGCCGCCAAGATCAACCATGTCCCCGGCCAGCTTTGTCTGGCGCACATCATATTCGCCGGTTTCCATGGCGTGGTGCGCCAGCAGCAGGGCGTGTATGATGCTGGATTTCCCCGAGCTGTTCGCGCCGAAGATCAGCGTCAGCGGCTTGATCGGCACCCGCTGGGTGTCGCCGAAGGCCTTGAAGTTGCCAATGCCCAATTCTGTAATCACGCTGCCATTATGGCTCCGCCCGATTTTTTCCTCTAGCCTAAACTTCATAAACTCCATAACTCTTTAGTCATGTTTGCGGAACTCCTTGGCCAAGGCGGCCTGTCCCTCGACCGCCTGCAGAGCTTCTGCCTCGTGGCTCAGGCCGGAGGCGTCACCAAAGCCGCCAGGGGCGACCCCGCCCGGCGGAGCCTGTTCAGCCGGCCGATGAATTACCCAGTCTTCGGTGAGGATCCTGAACTCGACCCTGCACCTGCTGTTGGAGCGTTGACGGCCCAAGTAACCCTCTTTATTCTCGGGAACGGAGATTCTCTCGCCGTGTTCAGGATGGCGCAACCCGCGAATCAGGTCATCAGACATGAATCAGTCCGCCCTGCAGAATCGCCAGCGCACGGGCTTAGACCCATGCTCCTGTCCGCCGCCAACGCAAAGACTCAAGCGGTGCCGGCGATGCCGACGACGCAGTCGGGCGTGATATCAAAAGACGGGCTTGGGTCGGTATAATCAGCCCGGACAGTTTGCCAAAGGTCTTGGTCCATGAGGGTGACGATGGTTCTTTCGCCCGGACTGTCACCTTCATCGAGCCCGTAATCGTAATGAATCCCGCCGCGTTCCGTGATGATGAACCGCGGGTGTAGTCTCTTGCCTCCCGGCTTGCGCAGCCAATGGAACGTCGTGAGGACGCTGCCTGTCGGGACCAGGCTCGGGAGGGTGGATCTCAAATAGTGCTGCCGGTTCGCCAGCACCGTCTTGTCAGGCCGGCCGTTTTCCATCGGGTGAGCTAAATGGAGTTCGCACCGCCTCCAAGGCCGGGCCGGGTCTCGGCTTTGCAGCCAGGCGGCAAGGGGGTCCTTGAACCGGTGTAGCAGTGGATCAAAGTTCTGATCCACGAGCATGATTTCCTCGGAATGGTCCAAAAGCAGTTTCACAGAACCCAACAGGTCTGCGGCGGTCCTCGGTATTTCGCATTGTAACTGAACTTTCCAGGGCGGTTGGTCCTGGTTGAATTCCCCTGCGACCAGGACACGGCGAAGCCCACGGGGATTCTTTCGGGCGATGATGGCGTTGAACTCTGCTGGGGGTTGGTGTTTCTCGGCATTGGAGAGCCAGTCTTTGCCCTTGTCGAAGGGCCGATTCGTTCGAATCCAACAAGGGGCAATCCCTTGGCCGGGCGGCGGTTTCAGGCGAGCGGCGATGCTGGCTGCCTTCGCCGAACTCGCCTCATAGGCAAGCCGGCAGACCTTCTCGCGCCAGTCCGGGGGGTATTCTGCTACCAGTCGGCCCCTGCTCACCCCGAGGTTCGGCCACAATTCCCGGAAGTGTTGCCAGGTCGCCATTACCTCGGGCTCGATAGCAAATTCGCGAATCATGGCAGGTCCGCAAGACGATCGGCAAAAAAACCACCCGGCCACGGCGCGCCGAAATCTCCGTCTGGAGTGACGGGCAAATGCCTGACAACGCTCCCTTCGGCAGTAGGTTCCACGAACACCACGGCGATGTCTTCCGGTCGGACAGGAGCTGCGCCTGCCGGCAGCCGTTTCTCCGTCGTCTCGCGGACTCGCCGCAGGATGCGTAAGATCAAATGCTCACTGTGGGTCTCAAGCAGGAAGGTATTCTTTCTCTCCCCAAGAGCTGACTCGATGAACACATCCCCGAGCTCGGCCTGCAGCGCTGGGTGCAGGTGTATTTCGGGTTGCTCGACTGCAACGACTTGGCCCCTGTCCGCATATGCGTGAACCAAAACCGGCAGGACCTGGCTGATTCCAATCCCCACGTCGCGATGGGTGACCGGCGTGTTGCTGCGTAAGTCAATCAGAACTAGTTCGTCGTACTTCTCGCCGACCGCCTGCTGAAGGAACTTCAGAACCCGTTCCGCCTCAGCTTGCGGATTCTTGATGCCGTAGAGCGGCGGTTCGCCGTCGATGTAGCGCCCGCTGGAGTCGTTGCCCCCTTCGAAGCCCTCTTGGACGACTTCAATCGGAAGCCCATCAATCGCCTCCGCCAGCGGTTCCTCCAATGCATCCAATGCGCCGAGCGACCGAATTCTCAACTCGTAGCGGGTCTTCAGCACCTCTGAGCCAAGCCAGCGGTTCACAGCATTCCGCACTTCCTCATTCGTGCGCACGACATCCCAGGCGTAACCGCCTCCGGCAAGCCAGTTCCGGCCCCGGTCGTCGCTAAACGCCAAGTGGCGTGGAGGAAACGACCTCAGCGGCCCCAAGTACCGCATTCGCGAGAGTTGAGCCTTTAGCGAGCCGTTGACCCCCAAAATTACCTCCGCGATGGCTCTCGGGATGAAGAGCTTTGCGGCCCCGACGAGTTGTTGCACGCGGTCGCTCTTTTGGATCGCCACCAGTTGTGGAGGACTAGCCGTTGCGTAATCCTCGCCCAATAACTTCTCAGGCAGCAGACCTTGGGCCGCGAACCGCAGCGTCGGGACTAGATCATCAACCTCTTGCTTGATGGCTGCCACCTCTGTCTCCCTGTCGATCTTCTCCGCCGTCGTATTGGTTAAAAGCACCCCGTCGATCAGAGGCCGGATCGTCTCCCCGTCCAAACGGTCCACATGCATCGTGCCGTCGGGACGCCGGCTCAGGCGCACGATCACACGCGAGCTGGCTTCCAACTCGTAAGAGATCAGCCACGGGCGTTCGTTCGCGACGGGCTTGCCGTGGTCGTCGAGAGGCATTCCGAAGGACAGAGTCACTTTCACCGTCCTGTGCTTTGCTAGAATGCGGCTCGCCTGCCCGCGAAGCGTCCCTGCATCGAGCTCCGCGGCCCACTCTACACGCCGGCTTACTTCGCGGCGGTGGACGTACTGCTGGAAACCGCCCAGGTCCACTGAGTCCCCGCCAATGTCTGTCCGGCTTATGTCAAGTTCGCCCGAGTCGAGCGCGTGGCGCGCAAGGAGAAGACCGTGAAGAGCGGTGGACTTGCCAGAACTGTTTGCTCCAAAGATGAGGGTGAGGGGGCGGATGGGGATGTGCTGTGTCTCGGCGAACGCCTTAAAATTGCGGAGGCCGACTCCCCGAAAACCCCGCCGGAAGGTGGCCGCGAGATCGTCACGCAACTGGTCCTCCAGGTACTCCGCTGTGATCTTGTCCAAAGCGCTCGATGCCACCCTGGCGAGGGCAATGCCAAGCTCCTTCGCTTTTGCCAGGACGATTCGACTATCAACCCCGAACTTCTTGGAGATCTCATAGATGCGGACAGGCATAGGCTTTCAGTTGGTTTCGGTTTTCACGGCATGGAGGAACCGCGCCTGGCGCTCCATCTCGGCCAGCGATTCTTTGAGATGTCCCTCACGCCACTTGGCTGTCAATTGGCCGGTGAAGGCGCGGTGCAGCATGGTGCGGAACAATGCCTCGAGGTTGCCGCCGCTGGCTACGCGCCTCTGTGTGACCGCAGAAGCGCGTTGGACGATCCTTGCAAAGGCTCTCTGCAGATCAACTGGCGGCAAGGGGATTTGCAGCGCGGCAAGCTGAACGCCCGTCAAATGCGGAATCGTGGCTTTCGCGTTCAGGTCCATCAGCCCTCCACGTTTTGCCAGAGCCCACAGCAGGTAAAGCACATATTCTGCGGCGCATTTATCCGCTTTTGGTCTCACACGATGCAGTGCCTTCTGGAAATAGCACTCTGGCAACTGGCCGTCCCAGATGGCAGAGCGGCCAACTTCGCCGCCCTCGCAGATCAGCAGATCGCCCTTCCTGAGCAGAAACTCTTCACGCTGTTCCGGAGGAAAATCCATCTCCAGGACACTGCTGAGGTCGAAACGCGCCCACTGCACGTTGAGATTGCGCAGGTATGGCCGCCGGTGCTCGCCCGTCTGTTGCTTCGCGTCGAGCATCTTTCCCAGCCGGGTCTCGGCGATCTCCTCGAAGCGGACGGCTGGCCAACCTTTGTCGTTCGCCGCTGGATCGCCGAACATTTTGCGGAACAATGCCTGGAGGATGCGGTCGGCCAGCGTGTCCGCCTCCGCGCGCTGACGCCGCAGTCGATCTGCTTGCCCTAGCAACTCCGCAATCCGCCGCTGCTCCTTGAGGGCCGGAGCGGGCGTATAAGAGCGTTTCACAGCCATGTCGCTCACTGCCGGATAATTTGCACCACGCATCTGTGTAACGAGCGTGCTCACGAACTGTGGCGTAAGGCAACGGTAGAAGATGAACTTAGCGTCTGCGAGTTTCGGATTTGCCCGCAGGACGCAAAAGCCCGTTGAGGCGACTTCACCGTCGAGTTCATCCGGCACCAGCGCGACTGCATTCAGGTTTGGGCGCACAGTCGAAACCAGGACATCGCCCGCCCGCACCGCTTTCCTGGCCCGGCTGGGCGCCTCGGCACCCAGTAGCAAGGGCGCGAAGGTGATCCGTTTGGCGTCCTTGTCGATGGCTGAGATGTCGATATATCGAAAAGGCTTGTCGGGCGAGGCCGTTGGATCGCGCTGTTCTGTGGGAAGGCACAATTGGCCCAGGGTGGTGGAAGGCCACTTCATTTCGCCGCCTCCATTTCCTTGCCCAACGATTTCCATGCCCGACGCGATATAGCGCTCCGGGTTCATCGTTTGCCTCCGGCTCTGGCCGCTCGGGAGAGCCTGCGCAACTCCCAAGCGCGCCGGGTTCGGCGGAGCTCCTCCAGTAGCTGCTCTTCCGGGGGGAGGCTGATCCGGTATTCGGCGGCGAGGACTTTGTTGGGCAGGTTTTCAAGCGCATATTTGGCCGCTTCGCCGCCTTTGCTGCTGCACAGGATCAGACCGACGGGCGGATTCTCTCCCGGCTTCACCCAATGTTCCCTGGCGTAATTCAGGTAGAGATGCATCTGGCCGGCGTCGGCAGGAGTGAACTTGTCCAATTTCAGGTCAATCACCACCAGGCAGCGGAGCCGCCGATGGAAGAAGAGCAAGTCAACCCGATACCATTCGTTGTCCAGGCGGAGGCGGCGCTGGCGGGCGACAAAGGCAAAGTCATCGCCCAATTCCAGAAGGAACTGTTGGAGGTGGCTGATGAGCGCATCCTCCATTTCGGTCTCGGAGTATTCATCCTTGAGATTCAGGAATTCAAGGAGAAGCGGGTCTTTGACTGCTTCCTCCGGGGTGGGTTCCTCACTGGAGCGGACCTTTCCGTGCTTGGCGAGCATGGCTGCCTTGTCGCGGGAAAGCGCGGTGCGCTCGTAAAACAGGGTGGACATCTGCCGATCCAAAGTGCGCACAGGCCAGCCACCACGCAGGGCTTCCTCTTCGTAGAAGGCGCGGGCTTCCGCGGAGCGTGAGCGGCGAACCAGCAAAGCATAATGGGACCAGGACAAAGGGAAGCGTTGAGCCAAATCCTGCAAGGACGAAATCCGAGACCGCGTCTCGGATTTTAGGAAGGGCAATTTCCGAGACACTGTCTCGGAAATCTCCGGCACGGGATAAGCCTGGTAGAAGAGGCGCATGGTTTCCAGGTTATCCGGTGAAAACCCGCGCCCCATCCGAGCCGTCAAGTCGGTCGACAGTCGTTTCAACAACTCCGCGGCGTACGCCGCGCGAGTTGCGCCGCCTTGCTCATACTCCACAATTCGGCGGCCGGTGTCCCAGTAGGCCGCCGTCATGATGGCGTTGACCGTATGCACACTCACCCGTCGCGCGGCAACGAACGTGTCGCTGATTCCATCGACTAGTCCGTGGTATCCGCCCGGCCCTTCGGCAACGCCAGCCAAAACTACTTTCGATGAGTGCTTGCTTTTCTTCACTGGGATTCGTTGATCTCCTTTAGCAATCTCTCCAGATCCGCCGCAATCTCGCGCTCCAATTTCAACGTCTTGCCAATCAGCTCCGCCGGATCTTCCTCAGGCGCCTTTTCTGCCACCTGCGGCTTGTAGCGTCCGGCTGCCAGGTTGAAATCGTTCTCGGCGATTGTGCTGTTCCTGGCCCACCAACACTTCGCCTCTTCGGTTCCCGGTGGCAGCAAAGCCCCAGCCTCGGTGCCGGGCGGCTTCTTAAATCCCGACTCCTTGAAAGTCCGCCACTGCCGCAACATTTCTGGAATGTCGTTCCGCTCCGGCGTTTCCGGGCGTCCCCCACCCGTGATCTTGTCCGGGTCGTAGCCATCATTGTTGATCTGGTAAAACCAGACCTTCCGGCCGTTTTTCCCTTCTGCCTTCTGCCTTTTGCCTTCTGCGTTGCGGTTTTCGGCCGGCTTGCGGAAAACCAGGATGCCCGTCTTCACCCCAGCATAGGGCTTGAAGACGCCCGCCGGGAGCGAGATTACGGCGAGCAATTCGTGCTCCTCGAGCAGTTTTTTCCGCAGTTCGATGTGGCCGCTCGTGGAGCCAAAAAGCGCCCCTTCCGGCACGATAATGGCGCACACCCCGCCCGGCGCAAGCGATTCCATGGCCAAGCCCAGAAAGAGCAGCTCGCTCTTCTTGGACTGTGTGGGCAGGTCCTTGCGGATGGATTCCGACGGCAGCATCCCGGCGAACGGGGGGTTCATCAGCACGCACTTGTAGCGTCGCCGCAGGTCCTCATCGCTCATACCGCCCAGTTCAGACAGGGAGTTGGCCCGCTTCACGTGCGCGTTGCGGATGCCGTGCAAAACCAGGTTCATCATCGAAATCCGCATCATCTGCCGGGACACCTCGAAACCAAAAATGGACCGCTCGAGCAGTTCCCAGTCAGGGATCTTCTCGCCGGCTCCCTTGCGGTAGGTCTGCAGGTTGGGGACTTCCTTCCGGGCGCGCGCCAGTGTCCAACCCCGGTCGACCAGCCATTCCTCCCCGTAGATGGGCACCTCGCGCGGCTCGGCGGAATACTTGGCCAGGATGTGCTCCACGCAGTCCACCAGGAAACCCGCTGTTCCACAGGCGAGGTCGCAGATGCTGTCCCCCAGGTCCGGATCCACAATCTCCACCATGGCCATGCGAATCTGGCGCGGTGTGCGGAACTGCCCCATGTCCGACTGCGGCTGCCGGGAAAGGTATTGCAGCAGATACTCGAAAATGTCTCCCTTCACGTCGGGACCCCATTTCGTGAACTGAAAGGTGTCCAGGCCGTCAATGACCTCCTTCAGCACATGTGGGTCCTCGATTTCCAGCTTCGCGTCCTGAAAATAGATGGCGACCTGCGGTTCCTCCTTGAGCAGCGACGCCATGTACGGGAAGACCTCGTCCCCCACGAAATCGCGCAGCTCGTTCCCGCCTTTGAACCGCCAGTTGCTCCAGCGGTAGCGGCTCGCCTGGTCGGGGAACAGCAGTTTGCCGTTGCCCTTGCCCTTGAGGAGCCGGGCCTTCAATTCCAGTTCGGCTTCACGCTCGTCCAGGAGCTTCAGATAAATCAGGAACGAAATCTGCTCGACGAAAAGCGTGGGCACTGCCAGGCCGCCGCCCCATAGGATGTTACAGATTCGGTCCAGCTTGCTTCTGATTTCCTGGTTCATTTCAAATTCTCTCAGGAGCCGGCATGAGCAGGCTCAAATCCTCAGGCGACGCGCCGGGGGAACAGGCGTTGGTTCAGGTCGGCAACGATGTCCTGCAAGCCCTGCTCGCCAAAAAGCTCGATGCCGACATCGGCCGCGTTCAAAATCGAGAGCGGCGGCTCGAACAAGTCTTCCAACTCGACCTTGCCCGTAGCCAAGCCGCGGTTCTTGAGCAGCGCAAGGTATTGCGCCTGCTCGGGCGTGACGCTCTTGGATACCAACCACGCGCGGAAGCTCTCGGTGACTTCCTCGTCCTTGCTTTTGAGCTTCTCCAAGCCCAGCGCGTGCCTGACAAACTCGACCAAGTTCCCGCCGGCCCGGCGGTACGCGGCGCGGAGGTTCTCTTCGTTGAAATAGCTCTCCGGGCGGTTCAGTTTCTCGGCCAGGGCGCGTTCTTCCGCCGCCGTGAGCGGCTTCCTGTCCTTCACCTTCTGGATTAGCCGGTCATCTTTAGCCGCTTGTTTGATGGTGTCTTCCCAGTTCGTAACATAGACCTTTTTGTCCACCCGCTCGCCCGCCGGTCCGACCTCCACATACGTTAGCGAATCGAGCCAGTCGTCTTGGATGCCCAGTTCAACAAGTTCTGCGGGCTCGCCCGGCGGGCGCTTCCCGCCGCCACCAGCCACGCCGCCGCCAGCCGGACCCTCGAAGATGTCTGTCTCGCTGTCGTTGAAGTACTCGTGGTTGCGGAAGAAGTCGTAGATGACGAACCGCTGCTTCCCGATGTGCGGCGCAGTGCGCGTTCCCCGCCCACGAATCTGCTGGTAAAGGATGGGGCTGAAAACCTTCCGGCAGAGAACGATGTGCAGCACTTCGCGGCAATCGAACCCGGTCGTGAGCATGTCCACGCTCACCGCCACCATCGGGTAGGCGTCCTTCTTGAACCGCCGGATAGCGGCGTCGGCCTTGGGAATGTCAGAGGTGATGACCTCCGCGTACCGCCCGTCGTGCTCGGGATGAAGCAGGTTCAGATGATAGGCCAGCCGCGAAGCATGGTGTTTCGTGAGGGCGAACACGATGGCTTTGCCCGGTCCATCTTTCTGCTTTGGTGCGAGTTCCTTGAAGCTCTCCCAGGCCAGCCGGTCGAATTCCTGCATTATCTTCCGGTTGGTGTCCTCGTTCGTCCAGGCCCGCTCGAACTCCGCCGGGTCGAAAGTCTTGCCGTCGATCGTCGTCCCTTCGGCAATTAGATGTGTGATCCGCCTCGCGAACCGATACGGAACCAGGTGGCCTTCTTCCATCGCCTTGACGATGGAAAAGGCAAAGTCCGGCTGCCCCGTGTTGCACTGGTAAAACTGGTAAGTGTTCCGGTCGATGTAGGCCGCGGGCGTCGCCGTCAGGCCAATGTGGAAGGCGTCGAAGTGCGTCAGCGCAGCCTGCCAGGCCCCGTAGATTGACCGATGGCACTCATCGGCAATCACGATGTCGAAATAGCCGCTGGTGAACTCGCGGTAGACCCCGATCATCGTTTGGAGCAGGCAGACGGTGATTTGCTTGTGCTGAATCGCCATGCCCGCCTTGAGCCAGTAGCTGCTGTATTCCGGACACAAGTCCTGCAACGCCCCGATGGCCTGCTCGGCCAGTTGCTCCCGATCCACTAGGAACAGCAGCCGCTCCGCCCGCCCAGCTTTGAACATTCGTTTCGCGTGCAGGCAAATGACGTCCGTCTTGCCCGTTCCCGTGGGCAGTTCCACCAGGAACCGGCGCTTCCCCAGTTCCACCGCATGGTCGAGCGCGCGGAGAACCTCTTTTTGGTAGGGCCGCACGATCCGCGCCTCCCCCACGCGGATGAAATCGTCGGGAATCAGCACTGTGGCGAGGGGCTTGGCCTCTTTCCTGAGGTAGAGCAGCCGCTCCAGGTCCCGCTGCGAGTAAAACCCGCTAACGATCCGGGCGTCGTCATTCCCGTAGTCCCAAAAATAAGTCAGCTCGCCGTTCGACAAAAAGATGAAGGGTGCCTTAATGTACTTGGCCATCGGCAGCGTTTGCTCTTTGGCCGTGTACGGGTCAATTCTCCCTCGTTTGGCTTCCACCACGGCCAGGGGTCTGCTATTCGAGCTCTGAAGAATGTAATCGGTGCGTCGGGTTTCCTCTTGGTCCAGCGACCCTGAGCCGGCAGGCGCATCCTTCAGTGCGGCTGCGCCCGTAACCGAGACCTCCGTGCGGACTTGCGATTTGTCCGCTGGATCCCAGCCTGCCTGCCGCAATAGCGCGTCAATCAGGATACGCGCATCGGCCTCTGACTCGTGCTTACTCATTCACGAAACCTGTGTCCACTTCGCCCCAGTATGGCCCCCCGGCGGTTTTCTTCTAGCCTAAACTTCATAGGCCGCATAACTCTTTAGTCATGTTTGTGGAACTGCTCAGCCAGGGCGGCCTTTCGTTCGACCGCCTGCAGAGCTTCTGCCTCGTGGCTCAGGCCGGAGGCGTCACCAAAGCCGCCAAGGGTGACCCCGCCCGGCAGAGCCTGTTCAGCCGGCAGATCAAAGAGTTGGAAGAGTTTTTCGGGACCGAGCTCATCCGGCGCAAGGGACGCGGCATTGTCCTCACCGATGCGGGCTCGCGGCTGAACCTCATCGCCCGCGAGTGCTTCGCCTCCTTGCTGGATTTCAAAAACCAGTGCAAAAACCAGCCCGTCGAGGTGGTCATCGGCGCCGGGGAGAGCGTCATCCAATGGCTCCTGATGCCGCGTCTGGACGACATCCGCGAACGCATGCCAAACGTCCGGTTCAAATTCCTGAATTTGCCGACCGAGGAAGCCGTGAAGCGCCTCGTCGAGGGCCTGATCGATTTCGCCCTGGTCCGCAAAGACGCGGTCACGCGGCCACTTCAGGGCAAGCCCCTTGGCGTCATGAGCTATTCCCTGTTCCTCCCGGCAAGTCTGCACGCTACGCACGGGCGGCGGGAGGGACTGAAGATCCTGGACGGCCTGCCGCTGGCTACGCTCGAAGGGGAAGGCAGTTTCCGCAGCGCGCTCGCCGACCTTGCCAGGAAGCAATGCCTGCGGGTGAACATCCAGGTTGAGTGCTCCTCCTTCACCCTGGCCGCCCGCGCCGTGGCCGGGGGAAAAGTCGCGGCGATCCTACCGAGCATCGCCGCCGCCGACCTGGAGGCTACAGCAGCCGCGCCGGTCGCCGTCCCGTTCTTGAAAGCCTTCCACCGCGAAATGTCCCTCGCAACCAGCCCCCGCCTAATCCGTATCCGGCCCGTCCTCGAGAAAGTCGGAGCGGTGCTCCATCAGGTTTGCAGCTTCCCATCTAACCCGGCGTGAGACCTATGACTCCAGGTTGCGGTAGAACTTTCTTGGCGTGACGATCTCTACGCCAAAAGGTTTGCCCAGCGCCAACAAGTCCTTGTCCTGGATCGCAAAACCACGAAGTTCGTGTCCAAGATGATGGTCACACCTCGCGCCTCCGCTGCTCCGCCCGGTATTTCCTGATCTCCTCCCCGATGTGAGCTTCATCTTCGGTGGTGATGGGCCGAGTGCGCCGTCCCTTGTCGAGCACCTTGAGCACCGCTGCCAGCCCTGCCTCGATCGGCTCTGGAACCGGTGCGACGGATGTAAGACTATCCCCGGGCCGCTTCATACCTACAATTAGAGTTTGACCAAACAACCCGTGCCCAGATAGGTCATGATTCTCCCCCTCGGCCCGCTGACACGAGCGCACTGAGCGGTTTGCCCGGGGGCGCTTGTCCCCAAATCGCTTCGGCGCGACCGAGAAAATCTGGTGTCGTTGCCGGCTTGGCCGGCACGAGCTTTGCGACTACCCGATTCCGCTCCGTCACCTCGACCTCTTCGCCGGCAGCGACCCAGCGCAAAATCTCAGGCCATTGCTTGGGCACCTGCTGGACACTGGCAGTTTTCATACGAGGAGGATGCCCTAAAGATGCCAGCGTAGCAAGGCGGTTGGAAATCACCACTCCGATAAACCTGTTATCTCAGGCGGCGCCGGCGGCGGGCTTTCGTTGCGCGGCAGCGGGACCAGCCGGACGGCGAGCCGGCAATCGGTGACGCCGGGCAGGTGGATCGTCAGCTTGCGAACCTGTTGATTCCTGGCCTGATGGTCCGGATGGGGCGAGTCGGGCAGCGGCTGGGCATCGCGGATTACGAAGGACGCCAGGGCCGGGGACAGGATTTCCGCGCGGAGTTGGACACCGACCTGTTGCAGGGTGGCGGCGCGTCCGTCGTTCTCAATCACGATCGCGGCGGGCG
>Ga0209415_10014956_pt1 | contig 12630 bp, 9 predicted proteins | sample PeaSoiSIISIP2007_FD_187696 | JGI IMG/M metagenome (GOLD analysis project Ga0209415, IMG submission 187696) | Peat soil microbial communities from Weissenstadt, Germany - SII-SIP-2007 (SPAdes) (version 2) | ecosystem: Environmental > Terrestrial > Soil > Wetlands > Peat | place: Germany...
CCCCGGGCGCTATGCCCAGGAACACGCACAGCCGGCCACGCCGGGGGCCTGGTCCCGGCCCTGACGGCCTCATCGGCCGCCCCCTAGTTCATCGCGAGTCATCAGCGGATCTTCCCGCCCTCAGCCAAGCACTCCCCCCGTAAACAGGCCAGGCTGCTCACGCATCCCTAACATGACGGGGCAGCATGACCGGGCCGCCCCTGCGCAGACCAGGGCCACCAGGGCCATAGGTCATGCCCGGGTGGTGCGGTGGCTGGGAAGGGCCACCGCACCACCCGGGTCTCACGCGCCGTCCTTGCGGGCGGCTGCGATGAGTTCGTCCATTTCCGCGGGGAAGTCTCCGCTGATCTTCGGGCCGAGATCCGGGCCGGCCTCGGCGGCCCGGGGGCCGCTGATGGCCAGGCTGCGGGTGACCTGCGCCCCGCCGCCGGCCAGCGGGCGGAGGGTGTACCGGGAGAACAGGGTGAGGCCGCTGAAGCTGGTCTCGTTGCCGAAGGCCTGGTTCTCGGCCAGTTCCACGATGGTGGACTCCAGGGTGCCCTGTCCTTGCGGGGTGACCGACAGCACGCTGCCCACGGCGAACGGGCCGTGCAGTTCGAACCGGTCGCCACCCGGGGCCGGCGCGGTGCCGGTGTACCAGGCGCGCAGGACCGCCCAGATCGCCTCCGGCGCGACATCGGCCCTGGTGGCGTACTCCGTGCTCCATATGCTCTGGGCCGGCCCGGGCCGCCCTGATGAGGGCCGCCCGCCGCGCGGCGCGTGGCGGCGGACGTGGGCGTGGGCGAAGTCCCAGATCGCCTCGAGGGCCTGCTGGGGAGTCTCGATCTGCGGCAGATGGCCGGCCGCGAGGAGCAGCCGGAACTGGGCTCCGGGGATGGCGGCGGCGAAGGCGCGGCCGTAGCCGGGGTCAACGATCAGGTCGTCCTCACCCCACAGCACCAGGGCCGGCACGGCGACGCCGGCCAGGCGGCCGGCCAGGGAGGGGTCGGTGGACGTCGTCCCGGCGTAGACCGCCAGGCTCGCGCGGTTGCCGGGGAGGGCCGCCTGGACCGCGGGCGGGAGCGTGGCGGGGTCGATGCGGAACCTGGCCGGGTCATGGAAGCTCAGCCGGGAGACCTGGTCCGGGGAGAGGGAGAAGACGTCGGCGACCGGATGCCCGGGGACCTCGATGCCGGCCGCGTCGACCAGGATCACGCTGGTGACGCGGGGCGAGCCGAGCAGGGCCATCTCGGCGGCGATCCACCCGCCCATGGAGTTGCCCACGACCGTGACATCGGCCAGGTCCATCTCCTCGAGCAGCGCGGTGTAGAGCGCGGCGAGCCCGCTGACGCTGGCCAGCGTGGCGGGCCGGATGGTGCCGCCGAACCCGGGGTGAGTGGGGGTGATCACCCGGGCGTGCCTGGTGCTGGCGAGCAGGTCGGCGAACCCGGTGACCGTCTGCGGGCCGCCGCCGCCGTGCAGCAGCAGGAACGGGTGGCCCGCGCCGCGGTCGGTGACGGTGACACTGACCCCGGCGGTGCCGCCCTCAGCCGTGCTGAGGGTGAAGGTGAGGGCCTGGGCCTGGGTCTGGGTGGGGGCAGGGCGGGTCATGCTGGCTCCTTGGGGGCCGGGGAACGAGGCGGGGCGGCAGGCGGCCAGGCCAGCCGGCCAGGCGGGCCGGGACCGGGGCAGGGTCAGTGCCATAGCGCCTCCGTTATGAAAGTTTACTGTCATGAAGGTAGCGTGCTCGCAGGACTTATGCAAGTGGACTTTCATAAAGAAGGCGAGCTAAACTCTCGCTGGGAGGGGGAGGTGCAGCCGATGACAGCCGACGGTGCAGGCCGCGCGAATCAGAAGCTCCGCACGCGCACGGCCATCGTGGAAGCAGCCCGTGAACTCGTCCGTTCCGGCGCGCCGGTGACGATGCCCGAGGTCGCGCGGGCCGCCCTCGTCTCCGAGGTCACGGCGTACCGGTACTTCCCCGACCTGCCCGCACTGCTGAATGAGGTCATCGCCAGCCTGTGGCCCGCCCCGGCCGAGGCGCTCCAGCCGGTGGCCGGCTCCGGCGACCCGGTCGAGCGCGTCGCCTTCGCCTGCGAGGTACTGCTGCGCGGGGTGGCCGCCTACCAGGGTGGCGTGCGCGCCATGATCGCGGCCACCGCCGGGAAGCCCGCCCTGACCCGGGCCCGGCCCGGCATCCGGTTCGAGCTGATCGACCTGGCCCTCGATCCGCTGCGCCCCGCGCCGGGAGCCCCGGATCCGGACGCGCTGGTTCAGCTCAAGCGGGAGCTGGCCGTCGTCATCAGTGCCGAGAGCCTCTTCTGCCTCACCGACCGGCTCGGGCTGGAAACCGGCGAGGCCATCGCCTGCGTCGTCCGGATGGCGGCCACGCTCACCGCGGCGGCCGCCGGTGATCGCTCAGCGGCGGTCAGCCGACCTTGACCCGGGTATCCGGGGCGGGAGCGCGGCCGCTGGTGGACGGGGGAGCATCCGGACCGTCGTGGCCCGCACGGCCCGGTGGCGCGAGCCAGCACGTTTAGCGATCTCAAAGGGCGCGCAGACTTCAGGCAAAGGGGCCATTTATCGTATGCGCGCGCACAGCCGTCGGGCCGCGATCAGCACGCCACAGCGGGCCAGGCCGGACCAGGAGTGGCCGTCAGGGCTTGATATGCCCGCCCTGCTGGCCGCAGGCTGGCAGCCAACGCCGTTCCGCGAGTTCGTGCTGAAGATCCACAGTCGGTGCGACCTGGCCTGTGATTACTGCTACATGTACGAAATGGCGGATCAGGGCTGGCGCCACCAGCCGGCCCGCATGTCCCGGGAGGTTGTCGGCGCGGCCGCCGCCCGCATCGCCGAGCACGCCGCTGCCCACCGGCTGGACGCCGTGCACGTCATCCTGCACGGCGGTGAGCCACTGCTGGCCGGCCGGGAGACGATCCGCTATGCGGTCCGCGCCATCCGCGGCTCAGTCCAGCCGGGCACCGAGGCCCGGTTCAGCGTCCAGACGAACGCGGTCCGCCTGGACGCCGCCTGGCTGCGGCTCTTCGATGAACTGGGCATCCGGGTCGGGGTGAGCCTGGACGGTGATGCGGCCAGCCACGACCGGCACCGCCGGCGGCCCGGCGGGCGGGGCAGCCATGCCGAGGTCAGCGCGGCGCTCGGGCGGCTGGCCTCGGCGCAGTTCCAGCACCTGTTCAGCGGGCTGCTGTGCACGATCGACTTGCGCAACGACCCGCTGGCCACGTTCCAGGCGCTGCTCTCCTATCAGCCGGCCGCCGTGGACTTCCTGCTGCCGCACGGCAACTGGTCCGCTCCGCCGCCGGGGCGCCCAGCCGACACCAGTGCTCCGTATGCGTCCTGGCTCATCCCCATTTTCGACCAGTGGTACCAGGCGCCCCGGCTACCGACGCGAGTGCGGCTGTTCGAGGAGATCATGCACCTGCTGCTCGGCGGGGCTTCGCACACCGAGGCAGTTGGGCTGTCCCCGGTGGCCATGCTGGTCATCGAGACGGACGGCAGCATCGAAGGAGGAGACGCACTGAAATCCGCCTACCCGGGTGCCCCGGCCACCGGGCTGCACGTCATCCGGGATTCCTTCGACCGGGCCCTGCTGCTGCCGTCGGTCGCGGCGCGGCAGATCGGCGCCCGCGCGCTGTGCGCCACCTGCCGGGTCTGCCCGGTGCACCGGGTCTGCGGCGGCGGCCATTACGCTCACCGCTACGCGGCCGGGACCGGCTTCGCCAACCCCTCCGTCTACTGCGAGGACCTGCTCGCCCTGATCAACCACATCCGGCAGGTAATGGAGTCAGACATCACGCGCCCGACGGCGCGGCGGCCATGAGGTTCCCGCCGCATCAGCTCCCCGGGGACCTCTTCGCCGCACTCGCTGCCGGCGGAGGCGGCGGCGAGGCCGCCCGCCAGCTCGCCGCCGCGCAGCTCAGCAAGCACGTGCTGCTCGTCTGGGGGGTGATGGATGCGGCCCGGGGCACCGGCCATCCGCAGGCTGGGCACGCCCGCCGAGGTTACGAGCTGCTGGCCGAGATCCAGCGGCGGGCGCCGGAGGCTGTCGAGGCGGTGCTACGTCACCCGGCCGTGGGCGGGTGGGCCGAACGGACGCTGCGGGCGCTGCCCGGCCACGAGCTGGCCTCCGTCCCCAGCGGTCCAGATGGAATGGGCGCTGACCGGCCAGGCCCCGGGGTGACAGCCGGTAACGCACCCGCGCGGCTGGCGCTGGGCGCCGCCGTACCCCCCGGGGAACCCGCCCAGTTGGCGTCCCTGGCGGCGGCGGCCGCCATCCGGGCCGGATACCCCTGCACCATCGAGGTGCCCCTGTGCCGGGGCCTGGTCACACTCCCGTCGGTCGGGCAGGCGATGGTCCTGCCGGGGCCAGGGCAGAGCCCGGACGGAATGGCCAACCTGCGGTGCACGCCAGACGAGAGACGGGTCATCGCGGGCCGCCAGCTGATCAACGTCCCCGCGGACGTGCGGGAGGACGGGCCGGGGTGGCGCGGGCTGCGGTTACTGCGGGCGACCGCCGGGCGGCGCATCCTCGCGCTGGTCATCGACGATCTCGATCCCTACCGGATGCCGGCCGCGGCGGCCCTGGGTGACCGTCTCAGCGCAGCGGAGGCCGCCCGGTGGCAGCAGGTCCTGCAGGGCACCTGGAAACTGCTGGCCAGCCAGCCCACCACGGCCGCCGCGGAGATCCAGGCGGCCCTCCGCGTGCTCACCCCGCTCCGGCCGCCTGCCGAGGGCCAGCTGAGCGCCAGCTCACGGGAGGTGTTCGGCTGTGTCGCGTTGTCTCCGCCCACCGATGCCCGGTCGCTGGCCGTCACCCTCGCGCACGAGGTTCAGCACGCCAAGCTGGCCGCCATCCTCGACCTGGTCCCGCTGACCCGGCCCGACAACGGGCAGCGGTACTACGCGCCCTGGCGGGATGACCCTCGCCCGCTGTCCGGGCTGCTCCACGGGGCATACGCCTATCTGGGCGTCAGCGGTTTCTGGCGCTGGCAACGCCATCAGGAGACCAGTTCGGCGGCGATCCGGGCGCATGCGGAGTTCGCCCGGTGGCGGAGTGCCGCGACCTCAGCGGCGGAGGTGATGCTGGCCAGCGGGCAGCTGGCCGAAGCCGGGGTGACCTTCGCCACCGGCATGCTCAACACGCTCCGAGCCTGGGCCGACGAAGCGGTGCCGACCGCCGCGCTCGCCCTGGCCCGGCGAGAAAGCCAGGATCACCTGGCCCTCTGGCAGCAGCGCAACGGCGGAGTGAGCCCGGCCGGTGTCTAGCCCCGGCGCCCAGAAGCTGGCGTCTAGATCGGGGGCGGGTCGAAGTCGAAGTCGAGGCGGCCGCCCTGCTGCGCCACCTTGGCATCGGGATGCTCCGGGCCGAGAGTCCGGTAGTAGCGGTCCAGCGTGTCCTCGGCCAGGGCGTTCGCCTCGTCCTCGGCACCATCCTTGCGCAGGTCGAGGGAGAGGTTCGTGGCGCAGCCCAGCGTCATGGGGTGATCGTCACCGAGCAGCACCCGGAGCCGACGCAGCGTGTCCTCGCCGAGTTCCCTCGCCGCGTGGGTGTCGCCGAGCACGGCTAGGTCGCTGGCCAGGTTGGTGGCCACCGTCAGCGGATAGTGATGATCCCGGCCGAGCCGGGCGTCCAGGCCGGCCAGGGAGGCCTCATCCAGTTCCCGCGCTCCGTCCGCGTCCCCGCGCTCCCGGCGCAGCAGGGCCATGTTCCCGGCGCAGCCGTGGTAGTACGGATGCTGGTCACCGTAGACCGCCGGGTAGCGGGCGGTGGCGTCCTCCGCGATGGCGAAGCCCTCGTCGGCCTGGCCTATCGTCCGTAGAATATTCGACAAGCTCGTCGCCGCCGCCAGCGTGTCCGGGTTGTGCTTGCCGAACAGCCGTTCGCAACGCTCGTACACGTTGCGGGCGAGTTCCATCGCGTCCTCGTACGCACCCACGCGGCGCAAGGCGATGGACAGATCCTTGGCGGTTAGCAGGGTCCGCGGGTATTCAGCACCCAACTCGTGGCGGCCGTACTCGTACGCATCCTCGCCGAGGTCACGGGCCTCAGCGTAGTTGCCGCAAAGTCGGACGGCCCGTGCCAGCCCGTTCCACGAAGTCAGCACACCAGCCCGGCCGACCCCCTTGACCGCCTGCCGCTGCTGCATGTAAGTACGACGGTGCAGATCTCGGGCTTCCGGATATCGGCTGATCAGCCCGTAGTCGAGAGCCAGGTTGTTCATCACCCTCAGCGTCTGCGGGTCGCTCTCCCCGAGCACCTCAGTATGTAGTTGCAACGACGTCTCGTCATGAGCCCGGGCGGCCGCGAAATCCCCGCGGGCCCGCAGGTCGCCCCCGAAACTGTTGCTGACCGACAGGGTGAGCGTGGCCCTGTCCCCCCGCACCCGGCGCGCTTGCTCCAAGGTCGCCTGGGTCAGCGCGTAACTCTCCTGGTAGTGACCCAGGTCGCGCAGCACGTTCCCCAGGTGTCGCCGGGCATCGATCACATGGAGGTCGTCCGGGCCGGAATCAGCCGTCCAGCGCTCCAGGAATCGTTCCACGAAAGCACGCGCCAGCGCGCGGTCACCCGAACGGTAGAGGTACCGGACCGTATTGACCGCGAAGTCGCGTATCCGCGGCCTGGCGCACTCCTCGACTCGGGCGGGAACGATGTGCGGGATCAGCTCGGCGTAGCGCGGCCAGTTGGCCTCATCGTCGGGATCCAGGTCCGCGGCGTCGGCCAGCAGGAGGTGAACCTCATGCCGGAAGGTGGCCTGCTGCTCCGAGTTGAGTTCGTCCCGGAGCAGGGTCTGGATCAGCCGATGCACCTGGACTGTCCGGCTCACCGGGTCGATCTTGGCCAGGGCGAACCTGGTCATCTCCTTGATCGACCGGGTGAGCAGGATGGGATCACCGAGCACGCCGCTCAGCTCGGGATGCTCAGATTTGACTCCCCGCGAGAACACGTCCCGCGGGATTGGCTCCGGGCCGAAGAACGCGCAGCAGCGGAGCAACTCCAGCGCCTTGGGCTGCTTTCGCTGCAAATTGTCCACGGACAGCTTCCAGGCGGCAGTCATCGACAGCGGGTACTCGAACGACTTGCTCTCCGCGAGAAGTTCGGCGCTCTGCTCCTTGAGCAGCCGCAGGTACTCATCGACGGACATGCCGGTCTCGGCCTGCAACGCCCCGGCCTGCTCCAGCGCCAACGGAAGGTCCCCGAGTTCTCCGGCCAGCCGGTCGGCGTCGGGGGCGCCGATCGACTTCGGTGCCCGCTTGTTCAGGAAAGCGACGCTCTCGGACCGGCTGAACACGTCCACTTCGACCGTCTCGACCACTCCCTGCCATCGCTGGTTACGTGAAGTGATCAGGACGTGGCCGGAGCCCCGCGGAATGTAATCCGCGAGCTCCTCGGGCTGGTCGGCATTATCGAAGATCAGGAGCCACCGGCGGAACGGGTCCCCGCGGCGCAGCGCGTCGAGTACGGCGGTGGCCGCCTCCTGGATCCCGGTGGCAGTCAGCTCCGGCAGGCGGAGCCGTGGCGCCAGCGCGGCCAGCCGGGCCGGGACCAGGTCGACCTGGTCGGCCGACACCCACCACACGAGGTCATACTCGGAGCGGTACCGGTAGGCGAACTCGATGGCCAGCTGGGTCTTGCCCACTCCGCCCATGCCGTGCAGGGCCTGCGGCAGTACCGCCGTCACTTCGGTGCCGAGACCGGACCAGAGTTGCCTGAGCAGGTCTTCGCGGCCGGTGAAGTTCTTGTTCTGCTGCGGCACGCCACCCCACACCTCGGGAATGCGCCCCATTCCCCGGGACATCACCACCTGTGGGCCCGTCACGCGCCGCCTCCGGTCGTTGTGTAAATGCCTTACTTTAGGCGTTCCAGCCAGCCGGAAGCCCTACTCCACCACGAAAGAGTATCTTCGGAGCTACCGAATCCGAAACAGCCCCCATGGCAAAGAATAGATCACGACGGCACCGTCCAGCGAGTTATATGATCGCGTAGCATAAGCCAAACCTGTCCGTTCCGTCCGGGTTCGGTGGCTCACCAGCAGGGAAAGGTTCCCCCGAGGGCAACATGATGAGAGATCACCGAGGAGCGCGCGTGACGGACGAGGGTGACGCCACGGCGAAGGCCCTGGTCGACCTGAGCGAGGCTTCCCTCAGCGACGTCGATGCCTACGGCGGCTCCCAGCTCCGGGAGGCTATCAGCCGGCTGCTGAGCGAGGGGACGAGCGTGCCGGTGGCAGGCTTTGATTCGAGTATCTGACGGGTTCCGCGAGCAGGCCGCACAGATGGGATTGCCTGATGACCGTTGGCGCCACAGACGGCGGCAAAGATCAGCTTCCCTATGTGGGCCTGCGCCCATACCGCCGGGAGGATGACTGGCGGTTTGCCGGCCGGGACACCGAGATCACGGAGATCACCACCCGCTGGCGGGCCAGCCGGGTGACGGTGCTGTCCGGGCCGCCGGGCGCCGGGAAGACCTCGCTACTTCAGGCCGGGGTGCTGCCCCGGCTAGGGCTGCTGCGCGTGCAGGCGCTGCCGGTGGGCCGCCCGGCCCGGATCTCGGCCTTCCCCATCGCCGCCCTGCCAGAGCAGCACAATCCTTACACCCTGGCTGTCCTGTCCGGCTGGTCCCCCGCCGATTCGGCGACCCGCCTGGCCAGCCTGACGCTGCGCGATTTCCTGCGCGGTATCCCGCTGCGGGCCGACGGCGACGGCACGCCGCAGCCGGTCTTCGCGGCCATCGATCAGGCCGAGAAGCTGTTTCTCGACCCGACCCGGCCCGCGTCCACCCTCCGTGCCTTCTTCGACGAATTGGCCGAGGCCCTAGCTGACCAGCCTCGCCTGCGGCTCCTGCTGTCCATTCGCGACGACGCCCTCGGTGATCTTCGGCTTTTTCATCATGATCTAGGCGACCCGGCAGTATATGCCCTGGAGTCGCTCGCGCTCGACGCCGCCGTTTTGGCGGCCCGGCAGCCCGCCGAGCGGGCCGGGTATGCATTCTCGCCGGGCGTCGCCGAAGAACTGGTCAGTAACATTTCCGGCGACGAGCCAGCGGGCCTCACGAAACAACCTGACGGCGGTGACGCCGCTTATCCGGGCGACGTTGAGCCCGCCCTGCTGCAGGCGGTGTGCGCCGGACTCTGGGCGGCGCTGCCCGGCCAGGAACGCGTCATCGGCTTCGGCCTGCTCCGCCAGTACGGGAACGTGCCCCGGCTGCTGACGGACTTCTGCCTCCGGGCGGTGCGGACCGTCGCCGACGAGCACCGGGTGCCGGTGACCGGCCTGCTGTCGTGGCTGGGGCGGAACTTCATCACCGAGGCAGGCACCCGCGGGACGGTGGCCGAGGGAAAAGCCGAGACCGCAGGCATGCCCAACGCGATCGCCCGCGCGCTCGAGGACTGGCACGTCCTGCGGGCCTTCCGGCGGACCGGGCAGCGATGGTATGAACTGCAGCACGATTGCCTGGTCGGCCCGGTCCGCCAGGCCAGCCTGGAGCCGGGGGGTGCCGGGCGCGCGGCGCCGTCCACCCCGGCTGAGCAACTGCGGGCCGCCGAGGTTGCCCTGGCTGACGGTGAGCTGGCGCTGGCCGAGCGACTGGCCGCGGACGCCGCCCGCAGTACCGCCGACACCGACCTCCGGCTACGCGCTGAGGCCGAGTCCCTGCTGGGCAACGTCGCCCACGCGCGCAGCCAGCCCGCGAAGGCGGAAACGCGGTACCGTCACGCGGCCGCCCTGTTCGAGGCGCTGCAGGACACCTCGGCCGTGGCCGACCTGCTCGCCGCGATCGGGCAGACCCTACTGGCCCAGGGACGCGCCGCGGAGGCGGTGGACAAACTGCAAGCGGCGATCCGGCGCATCCCTAATGACCTGACCGTGCAGACGGAACTTGGGCGGGCGCTCTGGCTCCAGGGCCAGCACGCGGCGGCCGTCGCCGTGCTCACCGGAGTGCTGACCATGGACGGGCACGCCCCGAACGCGCTGCGGGCCCGCGGTGAGATCCTGGCCGACCTGGGCGAAGCCGAGAAGGCCCTGCGCGACCTGGACCGGGTACGGCGGCCGCGGCGGCCCACGGTGCAGGCCGCCCGCGCGCTCGCGCTGGCCACCCTGCGCCGGCGCAGCGCCGCCGACGAGGAGATCGGCGCAGCCCTGTCCGATGCCCCCGACAACGGCCAGGTGCTGCTGTACGCGGCCCGGGTTGGCGAACTGGGTGGCGACCGGACGATGGCTGCCGACCTGGCACGCCGCGCGGAGGCAGCGGACAATCCCGCTCTGCCGCCGCATCAGCTGGCGCAGGCCCGTCGGCTGCAGCGGCTCGGGGAAGCCACGGTCGGCAATGCCCACTAGGCCGGGCGCGCGGCCGCCCCTCGAGGCGCGGCCTTAGCTGGCCGAGCCCGGGTCCGGCTGGGCTGGTACCGCCGCCCGCGGGCCGGCGCCGGTCAGGCCACCTGCCGGGCTGATGACGCGGCGGAACGCATCCACCCGGGCGTCAAGATCGCTCAGGTCCAGCGGCATCGGAAGCTCGCCGCCCAGGTACCGCTCCTCCGGGCTGGCCCGCACGCTCACGCTGGCCTTCTTGACCGCCTGGGCCGTGATCTGGCCCGCCGACCGGGACACCAGCGAGGCCAGCTCACCGGGATCGCCCGGGACGAGCTGCGCGACGCGGGCGGCGCACCGGCCGACCGCCGCCGCCTCGTCCTGCGCCGCCTGCAGTTTGACGTTCATGTCGGCCCAGTACCGCTGACCAAGGATCTGCAGGTGCATCCGCAGCTGGGCGGCGGCGGTGAGCAGGTCCCCGCAGGCGCTCAGCCGGGCCTGCACCTCCTGCTCCGTCCGCTGGCGCGCGGCCCGCTCATCCTCCTGGCGGGCCCGGCGTTCTTCCTGGCGGCCGTTGAGCACGCTGGTCGTGACGACCCCGCCCAGCGCGGCGACTAATGTGCCGACCGTGGACACCACCGCGGGCAGCAGGTACGGGTCGGCCATGCCCGCAGTCTGCCATGGTGAGGACGCCAGGCGCCCGGCCTTGCTTCCCCGGAGGCCGCCGCCGGGCGGATGGCCAACGCCCGACTACGCCTGGTGTTCCAGGCTGGCCAGGAAGCTCTCCGCCGCGTCCTGGACCCGGGCCTGGTCACCGGTGGCGAGCAGGTCGAGCAGCAGCCCGCGGATCGTCGCGATCACCAGCGTGGCCGCGCGCGCCGCGGCCGCCGGGTCGGTGCCGGGGCCTTGCGCGTCGACCAGGGCGCTCATCCAGTCGGCGACGACGCGCTCGAGGAACCCCTCGAACTGCTGCGGCGCCTGCAGAGCGCGTCCGTAGACCGCGAAGAACAGCCTGAACTCCGGCCACTGCTGCGGGTCCGAGGTCCGCGTCCAGGCCGCGCGGGCCGCCGTGGCCAGGCCGGGCTGCTCGCCGGCCCGGTCGCTGGCGGCCGCGATGCGCTCCCGCAGGCGCCCGAGGATGGCCACGAGCATCTGCTCCTTGGTGCCGAAGCGATGCACCAGCGTCGTGGTCGAAACCCCGAGGGCGGCCGCGACGGGCCGCCACGACAGGTCGGAGAACCCGTTCTCGACCGTGTAATCGACCACCGCGTCCAGCAGCTCGGCCCGCCGCTGATGGTCGACCGGCCGCCCCGCCATCGCCGCCTCCAGGTGCTGGTCTCGGATTGACATTTCTGGTACGAGTGTACTAAGAATGATTTCTAGTACGACTGTATTAAGAATAGCAGCTGACATCAGCTGTCGCCCGCCGCGGACCCGCCCGGCGGGCGCCCACATCCTGGAGGTTCCATGCGCGTTTTCGTCACCGGAGCGTCGGGCTGGATCGGCCGCGGGCTCGTCCCCGAACTGACCGCCGCCGGCCACGAGGTCACCGGGCTGGCCCGCTCCGACGCCTCGGCCCAGGCCCTGCAGGCCGCGGGGGCCGGGGTCCGCCTAGGGTCGCTCGACGACCTCGGCACCCTGCGCGACGCCGCCGTGTCGTCCGACGGCGTCATCCACCTCGCGTTCAAGCACGACATCGCCTTCGCCGGCGATTTCGCCGGCGCCACCGCCGCCGACCGCGCGGCGATCGAGACCTTCGGCGAGGCCCTGGCCGGCACCGGCAAGCCGTTCGTCATCGCCTCCGGCATCCTCGGCGTGCTCGGGCTCCCGCCCGGGGCCGTCGCCACCGAACGCGACGGGCTGGGCCCGGCCGCCGGAGACCGCGAGGGCCCGATCAGCGGCGCCGGCGACCGGATGGCCAACGCCCACTACACTCGCGCGCTGGCCGGCCGCGGGGTCCGCTCCTCGATCGTGCGGCTGCCGCCGGCCACGCACGGCCACGGCGACAACGGGTTCATCCCGGTCGCGATCGGCTCCGCCCGCGAGAAGGGCGCCGCGGCCTACGTCGGCGACGGCGCCAACCGCTGGCCGTCGGTCCACCGCGACGACGCCGCGCGCCTGTTCCGCCTCGCGCTGGAGTCCGCGCCGGCCGGGTCGGTGCTGCACGCGGTCGCCGACGAGGGCGTGCCGATCCGCGAGGTCGCCGAGATCTTCGCCGCGCACCTCGGCGTTCCCGCGGTCTCCGTCACCCCCGAGCAGGCCGGGGAGTACGTCGGCTTCCTCGGCGGCTTCTGGGGATTCGACGGCCCCGCCTCGGCGCAGATCACG
>Ga0209415_10014957_pt1 | contig 12630 bp, 10 predicted proteins | sample PeaSoiSIISIP2007_FD_187696 | JGI IMG/M metagenome (GOLD analysis project Ga0209415, IMG submission 187696) | Peat soil microbial communities from Weissenstadt, Germany - SII-SIP-2007 (SPAdes) (version 2) | ecosystem: Environmental > Terrestrial > Soil > Wetlands > Peat | place: Germany...
GGCGATACAGCAGGTTGGAAACCTGCGCTACGCAGCCTCGGGAGCCCGGTACCGCCCTTAGGCTGTGAAATATCCGGGCTAAGACTTCAATCAGCCGTCCACGCTGCGTTCGCCGCCGTGGAAAGAATTCAAACGCTGATGAGCGCGCACGATCCGGCCAGCGAACTATCGCTTTTGAACCGCGAAGCCGAGTTACACCCCGTCACCGTCAGCCGGGACACCTTCGAGGTGTTGCGTCGCGCGCAAGGGCTTGCGAGAGAATCCGGCGGAGCGTTCGATGCCACGGTGGCGCCGACGCTGGCGGATTGGGGCTTGTTGCCGGCGGACCTCCGGCGGCAAGATCCGGGCAGTTGGCGCGACGTGCTCTTGCTTGGTTGCCGCCAAGTGCGATTTCTTCGCCCGCTGGCGCTGGATCTCGGCGGCATTGCCAAAGGTTTCGCCGTGGACCGGGCGATTGGAGTGCTGCGCGAACAAGGCGTCGCGTCCGCCGCAGTGAACGCGGGCGGCGATTTGCGCGTGTTCGGCCCCAAAGCCTTCACGGTTCATTTGCGTCATCCGTCGGCGCCGCACACTTTCGCTCACGCCATCGGTTTGCGACAGGCTGCGCTGGCCACTTCCTCGCCCTGTTTCACCGAACGGTCTTGGCGCGGACGGCGCATCAGCCACCTGGTGAATCCGTGGCAACGCGCGGCGGTTACCGGCGGCGTGAGCGTGAGCGTTCGCGCCAGCGAATGTTCGCTGGCCGACGCGCTGACGAAGGTGGTCTTAAATGCGCCGCATCGCGCGCCAGACCTGCTGGCCAGATACGGGGCCCAAGCGTGGGTGTTGACGGCATGAAACGCCGGCGCCTTCAACTCAGCCGGCGACACCGGCTCACGTTCTACGCCGCCGGCCTGGCAGTTTTCCTTTCGGGAATTTCCTGGGCCTGGATACAGCGCCTGGAGGAAGGCGGACAAGCCACGGAAGCGTTGCGGCAAACGAAGCCACGGCTGATCGCCATTCACGGATTGAGCGCGATGACGTTTGTGCTCCTGCTGGGCACGTTGCTGGCCAGCCACGTTCGCCGCGCCTGGCACGCGCAAAGAAACCGGAAGAACGGAGCGCTCTTTTTGACGGCAATCAGTCTGCTGACGCTCTCCGGCTACGTCTTGTATTACGCCGGGAATGAAACCGTGCGCGAGATCTCGAGCGGTTTTCATCTATGGCTCGGCGTGGCCGCGCCCGCGCTTCTCCTCTGGCATATCCGTTCCGGCAGAAGCGCCGTCAATCGCGATTGAGCCGGTGGGGGATGGCGCCCATAAGCGCGATGAGCGTAATTCGATGAAGTGCAAAGCGGCTTTCAAAAATCGATGTCCCAAAGGCCTGCCGCCCGTTCGAGTTCGATAAGGGCCTTGGCGGCATCGGCCAGGGCGTCGTGGTAGCTCTGATGAATTTGGTTCTCGGCGTGTTGGGCCTCCAGCAAGTCGAGCAGCGTGGTCTGGCCGTGTTCGTAGCTGAATCGTTTGGCGGCCAGCACGTCGTCGGCGCCTTTGAGCAGTTCACCTTGAAACTTCCGCACGCGCTCCTGCGTGAGCTGATACGTGCCGAAGGCCTGCCGGACTTGGACCTCGGCCTTAAGTTCGGCGGATTCCAGCGTCCTCTCCGCTTGCCGGGCAGTGAACTGCGCGGTCTGGATTTCGGCTCGATTGCGGTTCCAAAGCGGCACGGGCAACGAAAAGCTTAAGGCCAGTTGCTGGTCGTGCGGTGTGGGATCGACAAAGTTGTGCGACTCGGTGCTGTAGGTGTAATTCAAGCCGACATCCACGTCGGGCACGCGGCGGGCCTTGGCCAGCCGGACGCCGCTCCCGGCGCTGTCGCGCGCGTGACGCAAGGCAACCAAGTCCGGGCGAGCTTGCAGGGCTTGGGCGATAAGCCGCCCCAAGTCAAAGGCGCGCGGCTCGAGTTCCAGTTTGCCGCGCGGAATGAGCGTGGTCTGGCCTCGGTTACGACCCAGGAAGGCGCTCAAGGCGAGCTGCGCGGTTTGCGCGGCGTTCTGCGCATCGAGCAGATCGTTCTGAGATTGCAGTTCGTCCACGCGCGATTGGGTCAAATCCGTTTCGCCGATGTCGCCCGCGTTGAAACGATGATGCTGCGCGCTAACGAGCCGGTTGAGATAACCGGCGGCCTGGCGCTGCTGTTCGAGCGTGCGCTGTGCGGCCAGCGCTTCAACGAAAGCGGCGGACGCATCGAGCTTGAGATTGCGCAGAAAGTCTTCGAGCGTGGCAGCCGCGGCGCGGTGAGCGTGGTCGGCCACGCGAATGCGGCACTTGCGTTTCGCAAAGTATTCAATGGTCTGATCGATGCCGGCGCCCCGGGCTTCGGGTTGCGTTTGGTTGACCATGCGACCAGTTGAGTCCGGAAGGTACTCGCCATGAAAGCGGAGGTCGCGGGAACCGCCAAAGTTCAGAGTCGGATTGGGAAACTCTTTTGCGATGGCGATAGCGGCCTTGGCGATGTCCACGCTGTACCGCTGTGCGGCATAATCAAGGTTCGCGGTGGCAAGTTCATTGAGAAAGTCGCGAAAGGTGATTTCGTTGGTTGCGGGAATGGAATTGGTGACCGTCCAACCGGCCAATGCCGCGCCGGGCCGGTTGGTCGCCGTGGATTGAGCGAAGAGCGGCTCGACCGGCGAGGCCGACAATGGCAGCGCGACCAGCAGAAAGGGAAGGGGGTTAAGTTTCATAAGAGTAGTGGCGGAGCTCAACTTTGCGCCGAACTCGCGGCAGCTTTCGCGAGGAGCCGTTTTTCCACGGTGTAATAGGCCGCGGGCAAAACCAGCAGCGTCAGCCCCGTGGCCGTGATGAGGCCGCCCACAATCACGGTGGCCAGCGGGCGCTGCACATCGCTGCCGATGGAGCGGCAGAGCGCGGCCGGCAACAGGCCAAGCGTAGCGACAGAAGCCGTTATCAGCACCGGCCGCAATCGCTCCCTCGCGCCGCGTCGAACGGCTTCTTTCAAATCCGGCTCCGCTGCCCGCCAGCGGTTGAGGTTGGCAACCATGATGACGCCGTTTTGAACCGCGACGCCGAAGAGAGCGATGAAGCCGACGGCGCTAGAGACGTCCAGCGTCATGCCCCGCAGTTGAAGCGCAGCCAAACCGCCGACCAGCGCCAGCGGCACAGTCAACATGATGATGGCCGCAAAACGTGCTTGGCCGAACGCCGCGAACAAAATCAGAAAAATCACACCCAACACGGTCGGGACGATCAGCGCCAGGCGCGCCTGGGCCCGCTGTTGGTTTTCAAACTGGCCGCCCCAACTAATCTCGAGTTTCTCGTGGTCGTATTTGAGCTGGTTCTCGATGGCCGGTTGCGCTTCGGCGAGAAACGACGCAAGATCGCGTCCGCGCAGGTCCAGCTTGACGGTCAAATGCCGGCGTCCCATTTCGCGGGAAATCATGCTCTCGCCGGGACCCAGGTTGATTTCGGCAACCTCCGCCAGCGGGATACGCGCGCCGCCCGGTGCGGAAATCGTTAAATTGGAAATCGCTTCCGGGTTGCCGCGAACGGATTCGACGAAGCGGACGGAAACCTCGTAGCTTTTGTCGCCGACGAAAACGCTCGTGACCGCCTTTCCGCCGATGGCGGTTTCAATCAAGTCGCCGATGTCGGCGACGTTGAGGCCGTAACGCGCCGCGGCCCGGCGATTGATTTTGATTTGAAGCTGCGCCAGCGGCGGCTCCTGGTCAATGCCCACACCCGCCGCGCCGCGCACGTTTCGCAGGATGCCGGCCATGGCCTGCGCGATTTTCCGGGTCTCGGCGAAATCATCGCCGTAGATTTTGACGACGAGATCGGAGTGAGCGCCGGCGATCATGTCGTTGACCATGTCGATGATGGGCTGTGAAAAACCAAACCTCATTCCCGGCAGTTGGGCGGTGAGCTTGCGGCCCATGCGCTCGATCAGCGCCTGCTTGTCGCCGCCCCATTGGTGGTACGGTTTCAGTCCCGCGCAGCACTCGATATGGGAGAATGTCCACGGGTCAACGCCCGCATCATCGCGTCCAGTCTGCGTGACCACGTAAGAGACTTCCGGAAAAGTGCGCATGACTTTTCGGAAGTCGCGCGCCAGCTCCGTGGCCTTCCCAATGGAAATGCCGGCGGGCAGGTTGATTTGAAGCCACAGTGAGCCTTCATCCAGGTAAGGCAGAAACTCGCGGCCAATCGTGAGCGCGAGAACCAGAGCGATTACCGCCGCGCCAAGGCCGGGCAGCAAGGCGATGCGCGGCCCGGTGATGACCCGCAGCAGGAGCGCGTCGTAACGCGCCCGCAACCACTCAAAGGCGGGATTGCGCCAGGTCCTGCCCGGCTGGCGATGCGTCAGGTAGGCCAGCGCGGGAATCGCCCCTTGAGCAAACAGCAATGCGCCCATCAACGAATAGCCGACGGTGAACGCCATGGGCGTGAAGAGCTTTTTCTCGACGCGCTCGAAAGCGAACAGCGGCAAGTAGGCCATGATGATGACCAGCGTGGCGAAGAACATCGGCTTGGCCACTTCGAGCGCGGCCTCGAGCGCGCCGGCCTCGGTGAGTGGCTGGCCGGGATTCCTTTCGCGACGGCGCAGAACGACTTCCAGGAGCACAATCGCTCCGTCTACGATGATGCCGAAGTCAATCGCGCCCAGCGAGAGCAGGTTCGCCGGGATGTTTGTGTAATGCATCAGGACGAAAGCCCAGAGCAGCGAGAAGGGAATCGTCAGAGCCACGAGCACCGCGCCGCGAACACTGCCGAGGAACAAAACCAACACGATCACGACGAGGGCCATGCCTTCGAGCAGTGTTCGGCTGATGGTGTGCAGTGTCGTGTTCACCAGATCGGTGCGGTCGAGATAGGGCACGACTTTGACGTCGGGCGGGAGGATTCTCGCGTTCAACTCGCCGACTTTCCGGTGAACGCCGTCCAGGACTCGCGAAGGATTTTTCCCGCGCAACAACTGGACGATCCCCGAAACGGCGTCGTTGTCGTCGTCCTTCCCGAGAATCCCCTTTCGCTCCAGCACGCCCATTTCCGCGCGGCCAACGTCCTTCATAAAAATCGGCGTCCCGCCTTTTTGCGTGATGACGATGTCCGCCAGGTCTTCAACTTTGGTGATCGCGCCCAGTCCGCGCACCACCAGGCTTTGCTCCCCGCGCACCATCACGCTGCCGCCGGAATTCACGTTGTTCGCCGCGATCGCATCGGTGACGTTTTTCAACGTGAGGTTGTATTGCGCGAGCTTCGCCGGATCAACGAGCACCTGGAATTGATAATTTTCACCGCCGAATGGGTCTATGCCGATGACGCCGGGCACTTCCTTGAGCCGCGGGATCACCACCCAGTTATTGAGGTCGCGCAGCTCGCGCGAACTGCGCAGCCGCGACTCGACCGTGTAACGGTAGATTTCGCCCGTAGGCGGGGTGATCGAGTCCAGCCCCGCCTGCACGCCCGGCGGCAGCGTCACGTTGTTGACGCGCTCCAGAATGCGCTGGCGCTCGAAGTAATCTTCCGTGCCGTCCTCAAAGACCAGGCTAACGAGCGACAGGCCGAACGCGCTTTGGGAACGCATGACGTGCAGGCCGGGAATGCCCTTGAGTTCCCGCTCCAGCGGAATGGTGATTTGCTGTTCGACCTCCTCGGAGGCATGGCCGGGATATTGGGTGATGACCTGCGCCGTGACATCGCCCACATCCGGGTAGGCTTCAATGGCCAGTTGGTCGAGGGCGTAGAAACCGAAAATGGAAATGCCGGCAAACACCGCGAACATCAACCACCGGCGATAGAGACAGAACCTGACGAAGCGCGCGATCATTGGAACAACACCCCTTCCTTCACGAGGATCGAGGCCCCGGCTTCAACGCCCCTGGTGATAACAATTCGTTCTCCTTGGTGCGCTCCCACAGCCACTTGGCGCGGTTGGAGTGTCCACGGCTTGACCTGCTCAAACACGAACGACGATTGGCCGGCTTGCACAATGGCCGTTGAGGGCACCGTGATCTGCATTTGGGGAAAACCGAGGAAATTGACCGTGCCGAACATGCCGGGCTTGAGGCGCCCCTGCGGGTTGGCGAAGGCGATTCGCACCTTGGCCACGCGAAGGTCGGGATCCAGCAGGTCGCCGATGAGCAACACCTGCCCGCTGAAGGCCTCGCCAGGATAAGCCGCGAGCGAGGCGGAGATGCTCTGGTCTTTGGCGAGGTAACGCAGATCTTTTTCCGGCACGCTCGCCGTCAGCCAGACCGTGGACAAATCGGCCACGGTCAACAATGGAGCGGTGACATCGTTGCGAAACTGGCCATGAGCGGAAGTCATTTCGACAACCCGCCCGGCCGCCGGGGAAAGGACTTGGAGCGGCTGACCAGGTTTGTCCGTCCCGGGGTTGAAGCCGAACGTCGAGAGCCGTTGCGTCACGCTATCAAGATCGCTCCTGGCTGATTCGTAGTCGCTGGTGGCCTGCTCGACATCTTTTTGCGCTGCAATCTTATGTTCCAGAAGTTCCTGCTGCCGCTTCAAAGCGCGGCTGGTCAACCGCACCGCGCTTCTCGCCTTCAAGTAATCGTTCTGCGCCGCGAAGAAATCGGGCGAACTCAGTGAAGCGAGCAACTGGCCATTGGTGACCGCGTCGCCGAGTTGCACGTGCAACTTGACGAGCCGGCCGGTCAACGGCGGAAACACGTTTGCGAACCGCTGCGGGTCGGCCTCCACCACCGCCGGCGCGGAAAGCTGTGTCTGGATTTGCTCCGCGCGCGCGGTCTCGAACGTCAGGCGCAAACGCAGGGAGGACTGCTCCGGGAGAATGATTTGGTTTCCCTGCCGCTCGAACTCAGGCGGCGGCGAGGTTGCTTTCATATCCGCGCGCTGACAGCCGGTGGCTATCAGCAGACCAAGAGTTGCCGCGTTCAGCCCGGCTTTTTTGGACTTCGTTTTCATGCGCGCGTGTTTTAACAAAAATCGAGGTTCAGAATACCAACTCGCGGAGAGGTCCGCTGTCGGCCGGTTGCTATTTGTGTGCGGCGCGTTGCGGTGAGTGTGACAAGAAAGGGTGAGGATCGGGCAATTAACGGCTGGATCGGAGCGTGTTCAATTACGGAATGAATTACAAAGGCATCACGGGTTTGCCCGGGGCCGCCCGAGGCTTAACAAATCTTCAGAGAGTCTTAAGTAACGCCTGGCTGGGAGCGTCGGCTACAGTCCACAGGGTCGCTCGCCGTGGCTGGGCGAATGACAGAACCACAACTTGAATGACCGCGCGCCGGATCAAATTGCACTGGAGGTGTATCGCCCTCGTCATGATGGCGGCGCGGGGCGCCGGCGCGGCGGCCTTAATGACGGCCACGAATGGGATCGAGGATGCGGCGAGTGCTCCCGGTTCGCCGGCCGGCCAGCCGCTGGCCGAGGCCATGGCGGCAAAACCTGGAGAGGGCCGGGAACAATCCTGGAACTGGCATGTTCAGAACACGATGATACTCCAGGGAGACACTGGGTTCGCGGCCAAGTACTCGGGCACCAACAGCCTGGACAGCCACGGAGAGATCCAGGATACGATCTCGTTGGATCTGTTCGCGGGCGCGCGGTTGTGGCCGGGCGCCGAGGCGCATATCGATGGCCTGGTGTGGCAGGGCTACGGACTGACCACCACCCTGGGTGTGGAAGGGTTTCCCAACGCGGAGGCCTACCGGTTGGGCGTGACCCTCCCCAACGTGACCTTCGCCCGGGTGTTTATTCGCCAAACATTTGGGTTGGGCGGAGAACAGGAAGCCGTCGAGGAGGACGCGCTGCACCTGGCGGGCAAGCAGGATGTGTCGCGGGTCACGCTCACCCTGGGGAAAATGAGCGTCAAGGACATTTTCGACGGCAATGCCTACTCCAACGACCCGCGCACCCAGTTCATGAACTGGGGGCTGGTCGCCAACGAGGCCTGGGATTACCCGGCTGACAGCATCGGTTATGAGACCGGATTTGCCGCCGAGTTGAACCAGCCCAACTGGGCGGTCCGCTATGGTTTCTTCCAAATGCCGAAGGTGTCCAACGGCATGGCCCAGGACCAGCGCTACCTCGCGGCTTGGGGGATGGTCACGGAGTTTGAGCGCCGCTACGCCCTCGGCGGCCACCCCGGCGTCGTCCGGTTTCTGGCCTACCTCAACCGGGCCAACATGGGCAGTTTTCAAGCGGCCCTCGACAACCCGAGCCGGCCGGCGAACATTTGGGGGACGCGGGAGGATCGGATCAAATACGGGTTCGGATTGAATGCGGAACAGGAAATCACCAAGGGGGTCGGGGTCTTCACCCGTTTGGGCTGGAGCGACGGTCACACCGAGGCCTGGGTCTATGCGGACGTGGATCGCACGGCGACGCTGGGCGTCAGCGTCAAAGGCGAGTTCTGGCGCCGGCCAAACGACACGTTCGGCCTGGCTGGGGTGCTCGACGGCATCACCCGCGTGCATCAGGAATTCTTCGAGGCCGGCGGCGTAGGCATCCTCGCCGGGGATGGAGCGCTCAATTACGGGTGGGAGAAGGTCCTGGAAACCTACTATGATTTTCAGATCTGGAAAAGCCTCCATGGCGCGCTGGATTACCAGTTCGTCACCGACCCCGCCTACAACCGCGATCGCGGCCCGGTCTCGGTTCTCGGGGCGAGACTGCACTGGGAGTTTTGAAAGGAACCGCGAATGGAGGCGAACCACGGGTTCGGAGTTATTTAACCGCAAAGAACACAGAGAACGCAGAGAAAGAAGAGGGGAGAGAACCCGCCGCAAACTGCTTTGTGAACCGCTAATCCACGCTAATCTGCGCTAATAAGAAGAGATTAGCGGAGATTAGCGGAGATTAGCGGTTCCATGCTCTGCACTGTAATCGTCGAGATTCTTCGCAGGCTGCGAAGAACTTCAAGACCAGGAACGAACCGCGGAATACGCGAAATACGCGGAATCCCGAACCCGGCCGCTTGATTTTCCGCGTATTCCGTATTCCGCGGTTTCCACTTCGGTTGCGGCTTCGGCGCGCTGCGTTCTTTGCTCTGCGGTTAAACGGTGCGGGGCTTTGGCTCAAGGGCTCCGGGCGATGCAAGGTCAGGCGGCGAAGAATCTCTGGATATGTGGAGTCGTGACCCCATTTGGAGGCTTGCAAGGGTCGGCGGAGACGAACTAGATTGTCGTCATGGAAGCGGCGAGCGAGCGGGCGTTGATCTCCGTAGAGGACTACCTGTCGAGTGAACGGGCCGGCGAGGTGCGCCACGAGTACATCGGCGGGGCGCTCCACGCGATGGCCGGGACGAGCCGGGACCACAATACGATTGCCGGGAATATCTTTGCCGCGCTGCACGGCCATCTGCGGGGCAAGCCGTGCCGCGCCTTCATGGCCGACGTCAAGGTGCGGCTGCAGATCGCCCGGACGGAGATTTTTTACTACCCTGATGTCTTAGTGGCCTGCGACCCGCGTGATAGGGACCGGTTTTTCACGGGCTATCCGAGGGTGGTGGTCGAGGTCCTCTCGCCGGACACTGAGAGGATCGACCGCCGGGAGAAATTCCTGAGCTATACGCAAATCGAAACGCTCGAGGAATACGTCTTGGTGGCGCAGGACAGGATGGAAGTGACCCTCTTCCGGCGTTCGGCCGATTGGCAACCTGGGGTGCTGCGCCAGCCACAGGAGCAACTGCGCCTGGCTTGCATTGAGTTCGGCCTGCCCTTGCGGTTGGTTTACGAAGGGGTGGCGGTCTGAAAGTGCGCAAACCACGAGGACGTGGTGCAGGAGGCGCTGGCGCGCGCGCTGCAAACCTGGCCGTTCTACGGCGTGCCGCAAAATCCATCGGCCTGGATCATGCGCGCTTCGCGCAACCTCGCGCTGGACGCGGTGCGCCGGCAAAAGAATTTCCGCGACAAGGAGCCGGAAATCATCCGCACGATGGAACGCGAGATTTCCGCGCCGGACGAGCTCGTTTTTTCCGAGCAGGAAATTCCCGACGACCGGCTGCGGCTGATCTTCCGCGGCAACGACTGGCACAAGGGTTTGTCGCCGGAACAAACGCAACAAGTCTCCGACCGATGGATGGCGTGGTTCAAACGCCTGACGGACGAGGGTCGCGCCATTGCTGGAAATCCGCTCGAGCCGAAAGGCAAGATCGTTTCCGGCAAAAATGGACGCGTGGTGGCCGACGGGCCGTTCGCGGAATCGAAAGAAGCTATCGGCGGCTATTTCCTGTTGCGCGTAGGCAGCCTGGATGAAGCCGTCGCCGTCGCGCAGGAATGTCCAGGGCTGCCTTATGGCGCGAGGATCGAAGTGCGGCCGGTGGCCGGCGAATGTCCGCTGGCGGAAGAAGCGCGCGCGGAAAGCCAGTCGGCGGCGGCCGCGGCGTGACGGCCGGGACGAATTCGAGCGCGGGTTCCAGCCCCGCGCTCCGGCCAAGTCTTAAACGGCGATGCGCTGGGCCTCTGCTGTTCGCAGTTTTCATGCCCAACACGGGAACGCGAACGGGGGGGAATTCTCCGGAGATCGATCAACGACGGCTGAAGGGCGTGGCGTCCAACATGCTGAGGATCGAGGTTTCGAGGATCAATAGTTTTGACATGGCCTCTGTCAGCTCGTAGTGTCCGACAGTATGAGAACAATCTCCCTGCGCACGCTGGTCCGCGAACCACTCAAGGTCAAACGCATGACCCGCAGTGGCCAGCCCGTGCGAGTCACCGACAACGGCCAGCCTCTTTGGATTCTCAGACCTGCCGATGGCATGGAAACCGACGAGGCGGAACGCCGCCGGGCGATTGACGAAATCCTGGACGAAGTGCTGCGCGAAAAGCCGTCGAGAATCAGCGCGGCCAACCTACTGGAAGAATCGCGCCGGTGAGAGCCTATGCCGACAGCAGCTTCATCCTTCGTTTGGTCACCGGCGAAACGGATTCGCCCGTAGCCATTGCGGAGTATCGCCGCCTCGGTTCGCCTAAGCTCTTCTTTCTGCCATTGCACGCATTGGAAGTGCGAAACGCCATCCTCCAACGCGCGTTTCACCAGCGCCGTTCGATTTCGTCCGGCGAACGCCGACAGGTCGCGCGCGAGCGAGACGCCGCGTTGGCACGGCTCGAACATCTGCTCGCTCGGCGTGCTCTGCTCGACGTGACGCTGGACATGGAGGCCGCCATCACCCTGGCCGCAAACCTCTCTAGCGCCCACACTGAACGCTTGGGCGCGCGCGCGATTGACCTGCTTCACGTGGCCGGCGCGCTCACGCTCGAAAGCGAATTGTTCCTCACGACCGACGAGCGCCAGGCGCGCTTGGCGAATGCAGAAGGCCTGAAAGTGGTGTCCGTTCGGTGACACCGCCTTGACCTTCCCGTCAGCTTTCTTTCACCACATGGCGATGCAACCGCCGTCACCCCATCCCAGGGACCCCTGGTAAACCTGCATCTGTTTGATGTTCCTCCATGAAACTGAGCCGTCGAGCAGGGCAACATTGCCGCCCATAGCGCCGATGAGAGCAGAGGATTGCTGGCCGAATAGACCCGCTACTCCCAGGTTAGACGCGTCTCCGGCGTTGAGGATCGGACCGTTCTTGCCGTGGGGCGCCCAGGTCCGTCTGTCAGTCCTTGACCAGTCGTTCATGTCGGAGATGAGAACCAGCGTGCTGGGATCAGTCAACCGCTGCGGCGAAACCCAGGTTGCGGTGCTGCCATGCACCGCAGGCCAGGGCGTGTTCGTGTGGCCGCCGTGATAATTGTAGCCGATGACGCCCCCGCGCCCTTCCGGCTCCTCTTGCAGCCAGGGGTCATTCTTCAAGCGATCGGCGAAACTGGGGCAATAGACTAATTGCCCGGCTTTGAGGTATTGGACGATGGAATTGCTGGTAGCGGCGCTTAACAGGGGCAGGTGCTCGTCCCCGAAACCTGGATTCGCGGCGCCGCTGGGCAGAAGTTGCTTATTGTCGTCGGCATAGAGGTGGACGGCCAGCAGGAATTGGCGCTGGCTGCTCCTGCAATTGGCGCGGCGCGCCCGCTCCTTGGCCCCGGCCAAGGCGGGGAGCAGCAGGGAAGCTAAAATGGCGATAATGGCAATAACCACGAGCAGCTCGATGAGCGTGAATCCGCGCGCAGACCTCCTCGTGTCATCCGGCGAGCCCTTCGGAACACGGTCTGGGTTTTCCATAGCATAATCCTCAGCCAGGGCCGCGGTTCTCGATTCTCAACCAAACCCGTAAAGAAGCGACCGGCCGCAGACCCGATCAAGATTCGACGGCGAAAGTGAAGCATCCCTAATGCCATTCGCATTGGCACTTGTACCACAACCACTTATGAAAACTCCGGTCGGCCAACCTGCGTGAACCTCACGCAAAATGCGTGAGCCTCACGCACCCTTAGCCCCAATGCCTTTCGGAAATTCAACCGGGCTTCCGTCCCGGAGGGACACTACGACAATGGCCCAGCGTTTCAACGCTGGGACAGGCCAGTTTTGTGTAGCACCCGTCCCGAAGGGACGGCTGAATCCGACGAGTGCGGAGCTCGTGCTCTTCACGCCGGCGGTCGGCCGTCCCTTCGGGACTTGGGGTCGCTTGACCGCTAAACCCAGCGTTGAAACGCTGGGCTATTCTCGAATGTCCCTCCGGGACAAGGACCGCCGGCCGGGGCAA
>Ga0209415_10014958_pt1 | contig 12629 bp, 9 predicted proteins | sample PeaSoiSIISIP2007_FD_187696 | JGI IMG/M metagenome (GOLD analysis project Ga0209415, IMG submission 187696) | Peat soil microbial communities from Weissenstadt, Germany - SII-SIP-2007 (SPAdes) (version 2) | ecosystem: Environmental > Terrestrial > Soil > Wetlands > Peat | place: Germany...
CTGGAATCGCGACGGGCTGTCTAATCGGCGTTAGCGGCACGTTCCTACTGATATTGCTCTCGACCAGCTTGCCCAGCGGACAGAAATACTGGCAATCCGAAGTTTCACCCCGCGGAATCGTGTTGGCAGTGATGACGGTCCTGGCCGTGGCCGGACTGGCACACATTCTTCATGTGCACAAAGCGGGCTCCCTGCTGATTCTTCTGTTGACGGTACTGCTGATCTCGCGCGGCAGCAATACTGTGACGGGTTTGACCTCCGCCGCCGTCGCGGCAATTGTCGCGGCTTTGTTCTTTCTGCCGCCCGTCGGCAGTTTCCGAATCGCTCACCCACAGGACCGCCTCGCTTTGGCGATCTTCTTGCTGATTTCGGTTGTGGGGGCAAGGTTGGTCCGCAGCCGGGGAACGCAGAAGTCAATCTAGTTTCCATCGTTCAGACCGCCAGAACCCTCCACGGATTTTCTCCTCAGCCTCGCCGCAGGCGTAAAATAGGGAAGATCATGCGCGGGTGGGGGACCCGGTCCAAATAGTATTTGCTTTTTCTTCGCCTTGTGGTAGGATGGCGGGGCTTTGACGGAGGAGGGACTTGCGGTGCTCGGCGCAGACGGTACCAAGTGTGAAAATCGCGCCGGAGGGTGCACTTTCTGGTAAACTCCCGCCGCAGGAAACGTCCCCGGATACGATTACCCCATTAGAGGTGAATTTATGAATGACGAACGAGCGAAAATTCTGGAATCGGCTATCGCGCAGATTGAGAAGCAGTACGGCAAAGGCTCGATCATGCGCTTGGGGAACCGGGACGTTCTGGTGCCGGTGAGTGTGATTTCGACGAGCTGCGTGTCGCTCGACGCGGCGCTGGGAGTGGGAGGATTGCCGCGCGGCCGCGTGGTGGAAGTGTACGGGCCGGAATCGGGCGGCAAGACGACGCTGACGCTGCACGTGATCGCCGAGGCGCAGAAGGCGGGTGGCCAGGCGGCGTTCATTGACGCCGAGCACGCGCTCGATCCGATCTACGCGCGGAAGCTGGGCGTGGACGTGGACAATCTGCTTGTGTCGCAGCCCGACAACGGCGAGCAGGCGCTGGAGATCACGGAGACGCTGATTCGCTCGGGCGGCGTGGACGTGGTGGTGATCGACTCGGTGGCGGCGCTGGTGCCGCGGGCGGAGCTCGAAGGCGATATGGGCGATCCGCAAATGGGATTGCAGGCGCGATTGATGTCGCAGGCGCTGCGCAAGCTAACGGCGATCGTCTCAAAGTCGCGCACCTGCCTGATTTTCATCAACCAGATCCGAGAAAAGATCGGCGTGATGTTCGGGAATCCGGAAACGACGACGGGCGGGCGCGCGCTGAAGTTCTACTCTTCGATCCGGCTGGACATCCGGCGCATTCAATCCATCAAGGAAGGCGACCGCGTGGTTGGCTCGCGCACGCGCGGAAAAGTGGTGAAGAACAAGGTCGCGGCGCCGTTCCGCGAGGCGGAGTTCGACATTTTGTACGGCGAGGGAATTTCGCGCGAGGGCGATCTGATCGATACGGGCGTCGAGAAGGGAATTCTCGAAAAGAGCGGTACGTGGATTTCGTTCGGCGGAGAACGCCTGGGGCAGGGTCGCGACAACGCGCGAATCTTCCTAAAGGAAAATACCGACATTCGCGACAAGGTCGAAACCGCGCTGCGGAAGAAGCTCGGCCTGCCCATGCACGCATCTGCGAATGGGACGCCCGCCACTGCGCCACCAGCGGAGAAGCCGGCCACGCCGCAAGCACAGGCGGCTGCCGCAGCCGCGGGCGCTGGCAAGGGCCGTCCGACAACGCGCTAGGCGGGTGATACGAGTTCAAAATCTGAAGGCCTCGGTCGCCACGCGACGCGCCCTTTAGATTCGCGCCAGAGTCCAGAGCCACACCTCAGCGGCTAAAGCCGCTTTGTCATGACTAGGCTTACAGCGCGGCTGAAGCCGCGCCTTCACGCTGCGGCATACTCGCTGTACCGACCCTTAATCTGCGCAATCATCGACGACGGCCGGCAAGTGCTGAGGTGCGCACTTCGATTGGCTTTCGGCTTGCCCCACGAACTATCTCTTTCCTAAAATGGAAGTGGGTTCAAATCGGCCCCGGCGGGTCGGGGCAAGCACTACCATTTCGGAACGCGCCAACCAAACCCGCGCAGGGAGCGTCTAACAGTAGTAAGGATAGATTTAATAGTCCTCATGAATAAATGGCGGCTCCATCATCGAATACTCGCGGTCGTGGCGTCCGCGGCCCTGGTGTGGGCTCCGGCCATTTCGACGTCTGCCGCGGTAACTCCCGCAAAGACAACCAAGAAAGGCACGAAGAAGCATTCCCTCTTTCACTGGGGCGTGCCGACCTACGCGGATTCCACGGAAGGTGACGTTTCGCAGTACGACGATCCGGTCGTGCGCGAAGCCGCCATCGAAGCGCTGGGGCGTTACAACGGTTCCGTCGTAGCGATCGATCCGAACAACGGGCGCGTTCTCTCCGTCGTCAATCAAAAACTCGCGTTTTCGCCGGGCTTCATTCCTTGCTCGACGATCAAGACGGTGATCGCCCTGGCTGCCCTTCAGGAAGGAACCGTTACCCAGGACTCGATGATTCAGGTGGGACGCCGCCGCTACATGAATCTCACCGAGGCCATGGCCCACTCGAATAACGCGTTCTTCGAGGAACTCGGCCGGCGTATGGGATTTGATACCGTCATCAAGTACGCGCGCATGCTGGGGCTTGGCGAGAAGGCCGGCTACAACATGCCCGAAGAACAGTCGGGCGTGTTGCCTTCCGCGCCGCCGGAGTACGGCGGGGTGGCCCGCATGTCCAGCTTCGGCCAGGGAATTCAGGTTACGCCGTTCGAGTTGGGTTCGCTGGTGTCCGCTTACGCCAACGGCGGCACGATGTATTACTTGCAGTATCCGCGGACGCCGGAGGAGATCGAGAACTTCCAGCCGCGTGTGAAGCGGCAACTGCAGATCGAAGCGCAGCTGCCGGAGATTCGAGACGGAATGCTTGCGGCGGTGCTGTACGGAACGGCGCAACGGAGTTGGGATTACGAAGGCGATCAGCCGCTCGGGAAGACCGGCAGTTGCTCGGACTCATCGTCGCGCATCGGTTGGTTCGTCACCTACGCCGACCAGATTCATCCCCGGATTGTCTTGGTGGTTTTGATGCGAGGGCACAGCCACGCGGATCAAGGTCCGATCGCCGCGGGAATCGCGGGACATATTTACCGTAGATTGCGGGAAGAGAACTACCTGACCGCGGAAAACCCCACGCCAAATTATTCGTCCGAATCAGCCGCGCCAATCCCGAATCGCCAGCTCGTTCACCCCGCGTGGTGATGCAGGACGTGGCGGTGCGTGTGATGCGCGTGATGATGCCTGCTGGCCGGCACCTTCTCGAAGCGCATTTGATAGCAGGTTACACACAACTCTTCAGCGCCATCACCGACGCGGTGCGGCATGAATTTGATTCCGCACTGGACGCAAATCTGCTTCGGGCGAGATTCTAGGCGGTCCAACTCGATCAGCAGCGTTGCCGGCATTTCGGCCTCCTACAGAGTGTCTTTTTGCGCCGCCGCGCAAAGTGATGGCGGGCGCTCCTATAGCGTGCACTTTCTTGATGTGCAATTCGGATACCAGAGACGTGGATCAGCTAACTGCTGGAAAACAAAGGTGTTGTGCAAATCGCGTCCCACCTGAGCCAGGGCAGGAGCCAGCAAAGGTGTTGGATTTTCCGCAGTTTTGCGAGGAGCCACCCACAGAGGGCGTATCCCCTGAAGCAGAAAAAGAGGCGGACCTGACCGCTCCCCCGCCAAATGCAGGCCTAGCAATTCTCCGCCTCCCGACGCCCCGTTTGGAGTAGGATTGGCCGCTTTCACCGACCTTTCCTGGAGGAGAGAATGAAGCGGCTGAGGAAGATTCTGGTTTACGGGCTCGCCACGCTGCTGGTGCTGCTGGTCGTCGGGATCAACTTCACGATCGGTTGGCGGCCCTTTCTTGGGCCGCGGACGCGTCCGCTGACAGACCGGAGATTCGACGTTACGCCGGAACGTCTGGCGCGCGGGCGATACCTCGCTGAAAACGTTTCAAGCTGCATGGATTGCCATTCGCCCCACGATTGGACGCAGCACGACAACCCCATCACGCCGGGGATGGAAGGCGCCGGCGAACACATGGAGCTCGGCGGAACTCCCGGCACAATCTACGCGCCGAATTTGACGCCCGACCAGGAAACGGGCAGCGGCAGCTGGACCGACGATCAACTCGCGCGGGCGATTCGTGAGGGGATCGGTCACGACGGCCGCACGCTCTTTCCGATAATGCCCTATCAGCATTTCAAGAGCATGTCGGATGAGGATGTGGCATCGGTGGTGGTGTTCTTGCGCTCGCTGCCCGCGGTACACAATCCGCTGCCGCAGACGCAGATTATTTTCCCCGTGAAATATTTGATTCGCAGCGTGCCCGAACCAGTGATGCAACCAGTGCCGCAGCCCGATGTTTCGACGCCGGTGGCCCGCGGCGCCTACTTGGTGAACATGGCGGCCTGCGCGGATTGTCACACGCCGCAGGACAAAAACGGTCAGCCGATTCCAGGAATGGATTTTGGCGGGGGCTTTATTCTCGAAGGGCCATGGGGGCGCGTCGCGTCGGCGAACATCACCCAGGACCCGACGGGGATTCCGTATTACGACGAGCAGCTGTTTCTTCAGGTGATGCGAACGGGCTACGTCAAGGCGCGCAAGCTTTCGCAGATTATGCCGTGGGCCAATTTCCGCGGCATGACGGATGAGGATTTGCTGTCGATTTTCGCTTACGTAAAGACGATTCCGGCGGTCCGTCATCGCGTAGACAACAGCGAGCCGCCGACGCTGTGCCCGCTCGACGGCGCCATGCACGGCGCGGGATCGAGCAACACCAAATAACCTGCCGCAAAAAGAATGAGGGACGGACAGTGCGTCCGCCCCTCGCCTCACTTTGATCTGAAAATCGCCTAGCGTACTTCCCAGGTGTCGCCCGAATGGAGCAGCTTGGAGACGTCGCCCGGGCCGCGCTTGGCGATGACGTCGTGAATCTGCTTGGCCATCACGTCCTCGTACTGGCTGTTTTCCCAGGCGCGAAGTGTGCCGATTGGCGTCGGGAATCCCGGCGTATCGTGCATCTGCGCGAGCAGGAAGGCGTACACCGGATTCGGATTGTGTTCATCGTGAACCAGCAGATCCGCCTGGGGCGTTCCGTTGCCTAGCGCCACGACTTCCAGTTGCAGGCCGTTCATGCGGATGCCCTTGTCGCGATTCTTACCGAAGATCAGCGGCTTACCGTGTTCGAGCGCGACGACGTGCTCGCTGCGCGCGTCTTTTTCGGTTACGTCCAGCCACGCCCCGTCGTTGAAGATGTTGCAGTTCTGAAGGATCTCGATGTAAGCCGCGCCCTTGTGCGCGGCGGCCTTCTTGAGAGTTTCCTTCAAGTGCGGCTGGAAGACGTCCACGGAGCGCGCGACGAACGTGGTCCCCGCCCCGATGGCCAGCGCCAGGGGATTGAACGGCTGGTCGGCGCTGCCGTAGGGAGTGGATTTCGTTTTCTTGCCGAATTCGGAAGTGGGCGAGTACTGGCCCTTGGTCAGGCCGTAAATCTTGTTGTTGAACATCAGCACCTTGATGCCGACGTTCCGGCGCAGCATGTGAATGGTGTGATTGCCGCCGATGGCCAGCGAATCGCCGTCACCGGTGGCCACCCAAACTTCCAGGTCGGGGCGCGCGATCTTGATGCCGGTGGCGACCGCGGGCGCGCGGCCGTGGATGGAATGGAATCCGTAGGTGTTCATGTAGTACGGAAAACGGCTGGAGCAACCGATGCCCGAAACGACGACGAACTTTTCGCGGGGGATTCCCAACTCGGGGAACACGGACTGCACCGCGTTCAGAATCGCGTAGTCGCCGCAACCGGGGCACCAGCGCACTTCCTGATCGGTTTGAAAATCTTTCTTGGTGTAAACCGGCAACGTCGTGGTAGCCATGGCCTGGTGTCTTAATCTCCCTCTTGAATTAACGCTCCGCCAGAACTTCTTCGAACTTGGCTTCGAGCTCCGCCTGCTTGAAAGGGCGGCCCTGCACCTTGCTGTAGCTCTGCACGTCCAACAGATACTTTGCGCGGAGAATCATGGACAACTGGCCGAGATTCATCTCCGGCACGAGAACCTTGCGATACCGCCTCAAGATTTCGCCGAGGTTTCGCGGCAGGGGATTGAGATAGCGCAGGTGCACGTGGCCGATGCGAGCGCCCTTCGCGCGCGCGGTCCCAAGCGCCCCGGTGATGGCGCCGTAGGTCGAGCCCCAGGCGACGATCAACAAGTCGCCGTCGGGATCGCCGGCGGGCACGAGCTCGGGAATTTCCTGCGCGATCGCTTCGACTTTCGCCGCGCGCAAATGGACCATGTGCTCATGGTTGAGCGGCTCGTAGTTCACATTTCCGGTGACGTCCTGCTTTTCGATTCCGCCGATGCGGTGTTCCAAATCCGGAGTGCCGGGAATCGCCCACGGACGCGCCAGTGTTTCGGGATTGCGCGCGTAAGGCTTGAACGTTTCGGGATCGGTCGCGAAATGGACGGGAATTTCGGGAATGTCGCGCAGTTCGGGAATGCGCCACGGTTCGGCGCCGTTGGCGAGATAGCCGTCGGACAGCACGATAACGGGGGTCATGTACTTCAGCGCGATGCGGCTGGCCTCGAAGGCCATCCAGAAACAATCTCCGGGCGTCGCGGGAGCCAGCACCGCCAGCGGCGCTTCCGAATTGCGTCCGTACATGGCCTGGAGCAAATCGGCTTGCTCGGTCTTTGTCGGCAGACCGGTGGATGGCCCGCCGCGTTGAATGTCACAGATCACCAGCGGCAGTTCGACGGCAATGGCGAGTCCCATCGCTTCGCTCTTGAGCGACATCCCGGGCCCGGAAGTCGTGGTAATCGCGAGCGCGCCGGCGAACGATGCGCCAATCGCGGAAGTGACGGCGGCGATTTCGTCCTCGGCTTGGAACGTCAGGACGCCGAAATTCTTGTACATCGAAAGCTCGTGCAGGACGTCCGACGCGGGGGTGATCGGATACGAGCCGAGAAACAGGGTGAGTCCCGATTTCTGCGAGGCCATCACGAATCCCATCGCGAGCGCCTGATTGCCGCTCAGATTGCGGTACATCCCCGGCGTGAGTTTAGCAGGCGGAATTTCGTAGCTCACCTGAAACGCTTCGGTGGCTTCGCAGTAGGAGTAGCCCGCGCGCATGGCGAGCTTATTCGCTTCGGCGAGCAGCGGCTTGTGCTGGAATTTGTGGTCCAGCCAGCGGAACGTGGATTCCATCGAGCGGTTGTAGAGCCAGTAGCACATGCCCAGCGCGAAGAAATTCTTACAGCGGTCCATGCTCTTGGCGTCGAGGCCCAGCTCGGCGAGTGCCGCGCGCGTCAGTTTCTCAAGGCCGACGGGAAATACGCGGTAGCCGTCGAGCGAATGATCTTCGAGCGGGTTCGATTGCAGGTGCGCTTTGCGGAGATCGCCTTCGGTGAAGCTGTCGGCGTTCAAAATCAAGATGCCGTTGCGCTTTAGGTCGGAAAGATTGACAATCAGCGCCGCGGGATTCATGGCGATGAGCGCGTCCACGGCGTCGCCCGGGGTATAGACCTGCCCCGACGCGAAGTGAATCTGGAAGCCGCTGACGCCCGGAATCGTGCCCGCAGGGGCGCGAATTTCGGCGGGATAATCGGGAAACGTGGCCAGATCGTTTCCGTAGAGCGCGACCGTATTCGTAAACTGATTTCCGGTGATTTGCATCCCGTCGCCGGAGTCGCCCGCGAACCGAATGACAGCCTGGTCAATGGTTTCGCGCTTGTGCCCATGCACCGGCGATTCGATCAAAGTTCCCATGGTGTTTGCAGTCCTCAGTCGTCAGAAAATTTTGCAGCCGAACGCTTGCCCCCGGTCCGATTCTGGTCAGCTACGGTTAAAGCGGCTCCGCCAGAGGGTGGTTGCTCATCAAGGATAGCATAGCGAGCTGCGACGAAAAGCGCGTGTGCCCTGACGTGCATTTGACTTGTGACCGCCGTCACAACACTCTTCTGTTGATTTAGATGCGGATTTTGGCGGGCGTGGATGTGGGGACGCACTAAGAATTCGCGGAAGCGCGCTCGCGCGCGGCTTGCTCGAATGCCGGACGTGAGCGGATCAACAAGACAGGTAGCACTGCGCAAAACAACACCCCGAAGGCGAGTCCGAAATCCATGGAGTAAGCGAGCATATGCGGCGAGAACTGGATTGCTTCGGGCGGCATGGGGAACGGCATGGAACGGAAAACAGCGGCAAAGTAAGCGTCGCGCACCGCGGGGAAAAACATCGGAATTGAATTCAACAGATTGAAAACATAGAAGGCTATCGCGGCGGGCAAGCTCCACCGTTTCAAGCGCAGCAGGCCGATGCCCACCGTCAGGTCCGCGACGAAAATGACGACGAAGAAAATTCTTGCGGCGCCTCCGTACAGAACTTTTCCCAGGAAGAAGGCGGGGAAGTGCATGAATGGAACAACGAGCATAGAGGGGGTCCCGGCAAGCAGCAGGATCGCTACGACCAACACCACTACAGGCACGCGGCCGGCTCTTGGTGGCAGGGGCTGGAGCGCGGGCTCCGCGAATTCCATCGGGGCAGGGGAAAGCACGGGTTGAAACTGCGCGCTGACGCCCCGACGGGTGAACAGAACGAGCCACCATGCGCCAATGGCGAGAAAGAATAGTCCGAAGCCAGTCATTATCCCGCGAAAGATAAGGTTGAAATTTGCCGGAACATTGGAGTCGGTGGGCAGCGGCATCACCAGGACGATTAGAGTGCTGAACATCGACTGCAAAAGGATGCATACCGCAAATACAATTGTCGTAATCCGGGCCCAATTCTTCAATCGTAGTAATCCGATGCCGGTGAAGATCCCGAATGCCTCCAAACAAATGAAGAAAATATTGAACAGAATTACAAGAACTAGCAGTTGTGGGGGAAGAACGCTTTGTGGCTGGACCCTTGATCCCAGCGCGAGTGCGAAGATCCCGAGGGATGTAAGCAGAAGCCCAATCCCGCTGCCCGCCACCAAGACGATCGCGGCGGCGGTGACACCCGTGGAACGCTTCATCGGGCACGCCTCCCGTTGGGAGTTGCCTATACCAAAAATGCCATCGAAGTAAAAGGCCGGCGAGACGCTGCAGGCAGCAACGAGTCGTTTCGATATTGACGTTCGCCTTTAATTCGCCTAAGCTCATTGCGGTCTGCTTACCGGCAGGCAGGCTCCAATCGGCTGTCCATGCTCGGGCAGGGAGGCGCGCGATGACACTTACCAAGCGGCAAAAACAGGTGCTCGATTTCCTCGTGGCATTTCACGATAAGCACGGTTACTCGCCGAGCTTCGAGGAGATGGCGCGCTCGCTGAAGCTCACTTCGCTCGCCACGGTGCACAAACATATCTCCACGCTCGAGCGCAAAGGATTTATTCGCCGCGGCTACAATCAAAGCCGCTCGATCGAAGTCGTGCAATTGCCGAAATCCGTGCGCGAAGAGGTGATCGAGCGCTACGCCTCCGAATTGCCGCTCGCCGGACGCATCGCCGCCGGCCGTCCGCTCGAAGCGGTGGAAGACAAGGAAACTTTTTCGCTGGGAGAATTTTCGCGCGGCGAACATCGCTTCGTCCTTCAAGTGAAGGGCAATTCGATGATCGAGGATCACATTATGGACGGCGACTTCATCGTCGTCGAACCGTCGCAGGTGGCGAACGCCGGCGAAATCGTCGTCGCGCTGGTGGGAGGTGATGAGGCGACGCTCAAGCGCTTCTATCGCGAGCCCGGCGGGAAAATCCGTCTCCAGCCCGCCAATTCCGACATGGCGCCGATTGTCGTTCCTGCTCAGGACGTCAAAGTACAGGGCCGCGTCGTCGGCGTGCTGCGCAAGTTCTAGATCCCCGCGGAAGTCACTTGGAAGAGAGATTCCTCCCGCCTTCGCCAAGGCTTCGGCGGGCGGGCGCTGCGCCTGCCGGCAGGTTCTGAATGACTCCCAATGGGATGCCGGGGCAGCGCGCCACATCGCGGTTCTTGGCGAAGCACCCTAAAGCGCCGCCTAGCCGTGTACCAATCGCGAACACATCCCTGAACTTTGTCTTGCCGCATGCGGCCCCCGGGCACTAGATTGAGCGACACCCCGGTCCGCTCGTCACTTTCATTTGGGGATGGATGCAGGCCGAGGAGGTTCTTATGTGGGGGAACAATAAGAAGCCAGACGCACCGCAGGCGCCGGTGAATCCGCCGTCGTCGCCGAGTTCCGCAATCGCACCGAAACCAGCTCCGGTAAACAGGGAGGGAAGTTCCATGAGCACAGATATCAATCGTCCGATCGCACCGGCAGTCGGCGGCTCTACCGCAAGATTGGGCGCAAGCTTGCACGTGAAGGGCGAAATTTCCGGCAACGAGGATCTGCACATCGACGGCAGCGTCGAGGGGCTGATCCAGCTCGACGACCGCAAGCTGACTGTCGGCTCGAGCGCAAAATTGACCGCCGATGTCGTGGCCCGCGAAGTTGTGGTCTACGGCAGCGTGAAGGGCAATCTTCGCGCGCGCGACCGCATCGAGATCAAGAAGGACGGCTCGGTGATCGGCGACCTCACCACGGCGCGGATCATGATCGAAGACGGAGCCTACTTCAAAGGCGCCATCGAGATCGATCGCAGCTCGGGCAGCGAGGCCGATCACGGTTTTGACAAGCCGGCCTACACGCGCGCCGCAGCAGGCACGCCGGCGGCGATTCCGGCTCAGGCGCATATCGCGAAGTCCGCGAGCTGACCGGCTGAAGAGCCAGTAGGACGGGCGCGGGCTCCAGTTCGAGCTCGCCGCAAGAAGTTCCGGCGGCACGCTTCCACAACCTGGTGGCGTGCCGCTGAACGTTTTCGCTCTTTTCCGGTCCACTGTTGTATCCTTCGCTCGGCGGCCTTTCCCTAACGCATGCATCACCCTCTGCACTCGCTCGCTGACGCACTTCTTGCGCACCTCGATTGGCTTCTCTTCGGGTTTTTCCTGTTGCTCGCGTGTATCGCGCCGCGCCTGGGGCATCGCTGGTTCTCCGCCGCGGAACGCGTCGGCTCGCGTTTCGCCGCGCGCAAAGGCCTCGCGATTGCGGTGCTTGCGTTTTTCGCGATTGCGGCTCGGATCAGTCTGCTGGCGTGGGATATCGATCCCGTTCCCACACCGCTTTACCACGACGAATACAGTTATCTGCTCGCGGGCGACACGCTCGCGCACGGCCGACTGACGAACCCGCCCCCTCATCTGCCCATTTTCTTCGAGACGTTTCACGTTCTCGTAAGCCCGACCTATATGTCCAAATTCCCGCCCGCACAGGGAATGGTGCTGGCCCTCGGGCAAGTGCTCGGGAATCCCTGGATTGGGGTGGTGCTCAGCGTGGGCGCGATGTGCGGAGCGATTCTTTGGATGTTGCAAGGATGGTTGCCGTCGCGATGGGCGTTCGTCGGGGGCGTGCTCGTGCTGCTGCGCATCGGGCTGTTCAACGATTGGGTGGATGGTTATTGGGGCGGCGCGGTCGCGGCGATTGGCGGCGCGCTAGTTGTCGGGGCGTTGCCGCGCATATTGCGAAGGCAACGCGCGAGGGATGCGCTCCTGATGGGCCTCGGCGCGGCGATCTTGGCGAACAGCCGCCCGCTGGAAGGGCTGATCTTGTTCGCCACCGTTGTCGTCGCGCTCGTGCTGTGGTTCTTTGGGCAGCGCGCCATTTTGGCCGGGCGGCTTTTGGCGCGGGCCTACGATCGCGCGATTGCGCTGCGGCGCGTGGCCGTGCCGCTCGGCGCGGTGCTGCTCGTCGCGGCGTCATTCATTGCGTATTACAACTGGCGGGGAACGCACAGCCCTATGAGGTTCCCGTATATGGTTTACGAGCAGACGTACGATTCGAGCCCGCTTTTTCTCTGGCAGTCCGCGCGGCCCGCGCTCGTCTACAACAACGTGCAATTCCAGCAGTTTTACAACGTGTGGTCGCCCGAGCAGTTTGACGGGAGCATCGACGACATTCGCAGCAACCTCTGGGACAAGCTCACCGAGTTCACCAATTTCTTCGTGGGCAAGGAGCTTTTTGTCGCGTTGCTGGCGCTGCCCTGGGTGTTGCGCGATCGCCGCGTGCGATTTCTGCGCTGGCAATTTTTAGTTTGTGCGCTCGGGTTGCTCTCGGTGGTTTGGTTCTGGCCGCATTACGCCGCGCCGCTTGCGGCCACCACCATGGCCCTGCTGGTGCAAGGCCTGCGGCATGTGCGGCAGTGGCGCATTCGCGGCTGGCCCATCGGACTCGGGCTCTCCCGCGCCGTCGTCCTGCTCACGTGCGCCCTGGTGCTCCTGCAAGTCGTGCAGTCCGCGCCGAATCCATTCGCCGCCGATTCCGATTGGGCCGCGCTCGCGGAACGCGGAAACTATCAGGCCGACCTGGCGGCCAAGCCCGGGTTGCAACTCGTGATCGTGCGGTACACGCTCAATCACAATCCCCACATGGAGTGGGTCTATAACGGCGCCGATCTCGAGCACGCGAAGGTGATCTGGGCGCGCGAAATCCCCGGCGT
>Ga0209415_10014963_pt1 | contig 12627 bp, 10 predicted proteins | sample PeaSoiSIISIP2007_FD_187696 | JGI IMG/M metagenome (GOLD analysis project Ga0209415, IMG submission 187696) | Peat soil microbial communities from Weissenstadt, Germany - SII-SIP-2007 (SPAdes) (version 2) | ecosystem: Environmental > Terrestrial > Soil > Wetlands > Peat | place: Germany...
CTTCCCGGCGCGAAAACGGCAGGCCCCAGTGTTCCAGCTCGTAGACCGCTTCCGGCGCGCTGCGGCACATATATTCGATCGCGTCCTGGTCGCCGAGCCAATCGGAGCCCTTGACGGTGTCGTACATGTGCCATCGCCAGTCGTCCGGCCCCATGTTGCCGAGCGAGGCGGATATGCCGCCTTGAGCCGCGACCGTGTGCGAGCGGGTCGGAAACACCTTCGAGATGCACGCCGTGCGCAGCCCCGCATGGGCGCAGCCGACGCTGGCGCGTAAACCCGCGCCGCCCGCGCCAACCACGACGACATCGAACGTGTGGTCGGTGATCGGATAGGCCTTGCCCCCAAGCGCGGGCGCGCTCTGCGCGGAAGAGCCGTTCGTCGCCATGCGATGTTCCGTCTTCTTAAGGGTTGCTCAGTTGAAGCCGATGCGCAGCGTCGCGTAGACGCAAGCGAGCGCCACAAGCGCGGCAAAGCAGGTGTTGGCGGCCAGCGCCCACGTGCGAGAGTGGCCGCCTATGTAATCGACGATGATGGAGCGCATGCCGAGCTCCATATGAACGATGCCGGAGAGGATGAACGCCAGCAGCAAGATCGCCGGAACCGGTCGCCCGAGTTCGGCGCGCACGCCGTTATAGTCCGTGTGCAAGAGGTCGAGCATGAGCCAGACGAAGCCGACGGTCAGCGGCACGAGCGCCACCGAGGTCACGTGAATAAGCCACGCGTCGTTTGTTCCCATGCGCGCCGAGCCGAGAAACCGGACCCGCCCGAGGGGGGTGCGCAAATCACCCAAATTATCGGCCATCGCGATGCTCCCTTACCGGACGGCGTAGCCTACGCCCCAAACGACGATGGTCAACGCGAAACCTCCGATCAACGTCGCCCACGCCAGTTGATCGCGCAAGGGCGCGTCCAGGCCGTAGCCGGCGTCCCAGATCATATGGCGAATGCCGCCGATGAGATGATGGAAGAGCGCCCACGAAAAGGCGAACAGCATAAGGCGTCCGATAAACGACTCGATGAATTCCGAAAAGACCGCGAAAGTCGCGGCGTCCGCCGAAGCGGCGATGAGAAACCAGGCGAGCAGCAGGACGCCGAGGTAGAGGGCGGCGCCGCTGATTCGATGAGCGATCGACATCGCCATCGTAATTGTCAGGCGATAGATGCTCAGATGCGGCGACATCGGCCGCGGCCGGCGCGGACCAGTCAGAGCATCGCTCGACGCCATAGAGGTGATCCCCAATCTGTTCGGTTGGGGTTTTAGACTGCTCTTTCGGCGCCCGCAACGCTCGTCGTGTTCGCCGGAAGTTTTAATCCGAATATCTGATCATCCAGCGAGGACGGCCTCCACCTCGGCGCGGGTCGGCGGATCGGAGCCCTTGCGCGTGCAGGTGATCGCTGATGCGGTCGCCGCAAAGCGCAACCATTTCTCGAGCTCCCTTCGATTCGGGGCGGGCGCCTCGGCGCCGAGCGCATGGTCGCGATCCATCGCCGACAGCAGGGCGGACATGAAACTGTCGCCGGCGCCGACGGTGTCGACGACCTCGACGCGCGGCGCGGCGACCTCCACTCGTTCTTTGCCGAGCATGGCGAGCGCGCCGCGCTCCCCGAGCGTCACGACACAAAATTTTGGGCCGGACTTCGTCCAGGCGGCGAGGGTGTCCTCGATTGGGCGAGCAGGATAGAGCCACTCGAGATCTTCCCGGCTTGCCTTGACAAAATGCGCGAGCGAAACTTGACGTTCGACGAGGATTGTCGCCGCGTCGCGGTCTGGGGTCACCAGCGGCCGGATATTGGGATCGAAGCTGATCGTCGCGCGCGGGCGCGCCGCCGTGAGCGCGGCGACGACCGATTGCCCGTGGCGCGGGTCGACTGCGGCGATCGAGCCGACATGCAAATGGCGAGCGCCCTTGGGCCATTCGGTCGGGAACGGCCATGGGCCGTCGAAAGCCGTCGCATCGAGGTAGAACGAATAGCGCGATCCCGTCCTGGCGGTGCCGCGCATGACGAAGGCGAGCGTGGTCGGGCGCATGTCGCGCGCGACGAAGCCAAGATCGACGCCGTTCTCGGTGAGCGCTGCGGCGAGCGCTTCGCCGTTCCCGTCAGCGGAAATACGCGAAACGAAAGCTGTTTTCGACCCGAGCCGGGCCAAGCCGATCGCCACGTTATAGGGCGAACCGCCCAGCACCGCGTCGTAGGCGTTGGCCCTGATCGGATCGGGGATGAGGTCGATCAGCGCCTCGCCGGAGATCAGGATCATCGTTTCGTTCGCCCCATGGCCCGCCGGCCGTCCGGATCATGCCAGCGTGTACGCCGTCTTCACCGTCGTGTAGAATTCCGCCGCATAGCGTCCCTGTTCGCGAGGGCCGAGGCTCGAGCCTTTTCGGCCGCCGAACGGCGCGTGATAATCGACGCCCGCCGTCGGCAGATTGACCATCGCCATGCCCGCTTCGACATTGCGCTTGAAATGCGCGGCGCGCTTGAGACTCGTTGTGCAGATGCCGGCGCAGAGGCCAAAGTCCGTGTCGTTTGCGATCGCCAATGCGTGATCGTAGTCGCGCGCCGGGATCATTGCCGACACGGGGCCGAAGATCTCCTCGCGCGCGATGCGCATCGTATTGTCGGCGTCGAGGAACAGGGCCGGCGCCATGTAGAAGCCGGGCGTCGCGCGATTGAGCCGCTCGCCGCCGAGCGCCAGCTTCGCGCCTTCGCCCTGGCCGATCGCGACGTAGGAGAGATCCTGCTCGAGCTGGGTTAAGTCGACCACCGGCCCGATATGCGTTCCGGTCTTTAAGGCGTCGTCGACGACGAGCGCGCGCATCCGCTCCGTCAGCGCATCGGCGAACCGCTTGTAGATTGGCTCCTCGACGATGAGGCGCGAAGAGGCGGTGCAACGCTCTCCGGTCGAGAAATAGGCGCCGTTGACCGCGCACTCGACGGCGTTCGAAAGATCAGCGTCGGCGAGCACGACGAGCGGGTTCTTGCCGCCCATCTCAAGCTGGAACTTGCGCATTGCGCCGGCGCAGGCTGCCGCGACGCGCCGGCCGGTCACGACCGAGCCGGTGAAGGTCACGGCGTCGACCTGCCTGTGGTCGAGGATCGCCTGGCCGACCACCGAGCCGCGCCCCATGACGAGGTTGAACACGCCTTTGGGGATTCCCGCGCGCACGAGGATCTCGGCGAGCGCGTGCGCCGAACCGGGCACGAGGTCAGCGGGCTTGAAGACAACGGCGTTGCCGAAGGCGAGAGCGGGCGCGATCTTCCACGACGGGATCGCGAGGGGGAAATTCCACGGCGCAATGATGCCGATGACGCCGATCGGCTCGCGCGTCGCCTCGATGTCGACGTTCGGCCGCACGCTGGCGAACTTCTCGCCGGGAATTCTCAACGCCTCGCCGGCGAAGAAGTCGAAGATCTGGCCTGCCCGGGTCGCTTCCCCGACGCCCTCGGCGAGCGTCTTGCCCTCCTCGCGCGAAAGCAGGCGTCCGAGCTCCTCCCGCCGCGCCAGGAGCTCGGTCGAAGCGCGCAACAGCACGTCATGGCGCTCCTGAGGCGTCGTTCGCGCCCAGGCAGGAAAAGCGGCGTGTGCGGCTTCGATCGCCGCGCCAGTCTGAGCGGCGTCGGCTTGCGCGTACTCGCCGATGACGTCGTTGGTATCCGACGGGTTGACATTGCGGGTAACGGCGACGCCGTCCACCCATTCACCGGCGATAAGGTTCCTGTGCGGCGCGCTCATTCCCGTGTCCCCGGTTTCCGAGCAACCTTGTCTGCGGGCCGTGCTCAAATCAACCCCCGGCCGGCGAGATTGCGCATCAGCGCGCCGACTCCGAAGGTCCATCGTTCGCACTCGTCGCATGGCCGCATGCGATTCACGAGCCGGCCGAGTTTTTCGGCGCTGATTGTGACGATATCGCCGCTTCTGTGGGTGAACCCCATGCCGGCGGCGCCGCGATCGGCGACAGGCGCGAACATCGTGCCGAGCAGGAGGATGAACCCATCGGGATAGGCATGGCTCGCCCCGATCGTTTGCGCGACGAGATCGCCAGGATCGCGGCTGATCTTGACCATTGAGGAGCCGCCTTCGAGCCGGAAACCATCCTCGCCCTCGACGAGGAGCGAGATCGTCGCCTGGCGCACATCGTCGAGCGAAAAAGTCGCGTCGAAGAAGCGCAAAAAGGGGCCAATCGCGCAACTCGCATTCTGGTCCTTCGCCTTGCCGAGCAGAAGCGCCGAGCGCCCCTCGAAATCGCGCAGATTGACGTCGTTGGCGAGCGTCGCGCCGACAATCGCCCCGGTCGAAGCGACCGCGAGCGCCACTTCCGGTTCGGGGTTGTTCCAAAGCGACTGACTGTGGAAGCCGGCGTCGTCGCCTGAGCCGACGGCTGACATTGGCTGGCTTTTGGTGAAGACTTCCGCGTCCGGTCCGATGCCGACTTCCAGATATTGCGACCAGGCGCCGGCCTCGACGAGCGCCGCCTTCAGCCGCATCGCCGCGGGCGAGCCGGGCTTGAGGCTGCTCAGGTCGTCGCCCAGCGCGTGTACGATCTCCTCGCGCGCTCTTGCCGCGCCCTCGCGGCTTCCGCGGGCGCGCTCCTCGATCACCCGTTCCAGCAAGGATTGGGCGAACGTGACGCCGGCCGCCTTGATCGCCTGCAGGTCGATTGGCGCAAGGAGACGCGCGCTGGCGGGGTCGCGCCTATCGCGCGGGGCGCCTGCGAGAATATCCTTAAGCGCGCCGATGCGCGGGCCTTCCGCCTCGCGCAAACGATCCGCGGGCGAGGGGGCTTCGCAAAGGTCGCGCATGGTGGGAAAGGCCCCGCTGACGTCGAAGACGCCGTCCTCCCTGATTGCGGCGACCGACGGTCCCTCGACATCCGGCCGCCACACGCGCGCCGCGAGCGCGCCGGCGTACCGGTCCGCGGGCAGGGTCATTTCCTCGCTCAAGTCCAAAGTCGCCACGGGCGCTCTCCGATACCGGCATTTGAAGGATTGACGGCGCCGTCCCTCGTCTTTAGGTCTAACATGTTAGCGGGCGACGGACGAAGCGTTTCGCTCTTGATGTGCGGGCACGAGCTTGGCGAAGGGCGCCCATTCGAAGGCGGATGCCGTGTACAGCGAACTGAAGGAAGCGATTCTCTCCGGCGCGCTGGAGCCGGGATGTGTCATCGACAAGGCGGGATTGTGTGAAAGACTCGGCGTTTCGCGGTTTCCGGTGTCCGCCGCCGTCAGTCGCCTGGCCTACGATCGTCTCGTTGACGTGGCGCCGCAGCACGGCTCTTTCGTCGCCCTGATTTCGATTAACGACGTGCGCGAGCGTCTCTTCATCCGTAGCGCGTTGGAGGGTGAGATCGCGGCGGAGGCCGCGCGACGAATGACGCGCGCTGACCAGGACGCGCTGGCGGCGAACCTGAAGGAGGAGGCCGCGGCCGTCGAAGCCGACGACCGGGCTGCTTTCTACGCGCTCGACGTTGCGTTCCACCGGATTTTGACGGCTCGCCTCGATATGGCGCGCGCCGACGAGGTCCTGGAGGCCTTGCGCGTTCATTTGGAAAGGGCGCGCAGGCTCATGATGTCGCCGCCAGGGCGCCTCCGCGCGACGTTCGGCGAGCACGCGGCGATCGTCGCGGCGATCGAGGCAGGCGACGCGCCCGCCGCGCGCGAGGCGATGAAGGTTCATCTCGGCATGACACGCGCGCTATTGGAGTCTTTGGCGAAAGAGCGCCCCGGACTGTTCTCGCCGTAGGTGGACCATTCTGGAGCGATAGAAGAAAACATGACAACGCCCCGCGCTTTGCGCCTCGACGCATCCGACAACGTCATCATCGCGATCGACGAGATCGCCGCCGGCGTCGCTCCGGCGGGCGGCGTCACCGCTCGCGAGCGCATTCCGAAAGGCCATAAGATGGCGGTCGCCGCCGTAAACGCAGGCGCGCCAATCCGCAAGTTTGGGCAAATCATCGGTTTCGCCTCGCGTCCGATCGTCGCAGGCGACTGGGTGCACGAGCACAATTGCGCCGTGAAGGACTTTGCACGCGACTATCATTTCGGCGAGGACGCACGCCCCGAGGCGATCGCGCCGGTCGAGAACCGGCCGGCCTTTCAGGGGTTCCGCCGGCCGAACGGGAAAGTCGGGACGCGCAACTATCTCGCCATCCTGACTTCGGTGAATTGCTCTGCGACCGTCGCGCGCCTGATCGCGAGGGAGGTCGAACGCTCCGGAATTCTTGCCGATCACCCCTACGTCGACGGCGTCATCGCGCTGGTGCACGGCACTGGCTGCGGCATCGCCGCCAAGGGCGAGGGATTCGAGGAGTTGATGCGAACGCAATGGGGCTACGCCGCAAATCCCAACATCGGCGCGACTTTGATGATCGGGCTCGGCTGCGAAGTGTTTCAGATCGGTCGCATGAAGGAGGAATACGGCGTTGTGGAGGGCGAGTCTTTCCAGAGCCTGACGATCCAGGCGACGGGGGGCACGCGCAAGACGGTCGAGGCCGGCGCGGAGCGCGTCCGCGCGATGCTTTCGTCGCTCGACCACGCGCGACGAACGCCGGCATCGGCCAGCGAGCTCACGCTCGCGCTTCAGTGCGGCGGCTCGGACGGCTACTCGGGGATCACCGCCAATCCGGCCCTTGGCGCCGCAGCCGACATACTGGTGCGCAACGGGGGCACGGCGATCCTTTCGGAGACGCCGGAGATCTACGGCGCCGAACATCTGCTGACGCGCCGCGCCGCGACGCCGGAAATCGGCCGCAAGCTCGTCGAACGCATTCATTGGTGGGAGGACTATTGCGCGCGCAGCGGCGGCGAAATGAACAACAATCCCTCGCCCGGAAACAAGGCCGGCGGGCTGACGACCATTCTGGAGAAATCGCTCGGCGCCGCGGCGAAGGGCGGCACGACCGCGCTCAACGAGGTCTACAGATACGCCGAACCGGTGACGGCGAAGGGCTTCGTATTCATGGATACGCCCGGCTATGATCCCGTGTCGGCGACCGGGCAGGTCGCCGGCGGCGCGAATGTGCTCGCCTTCACGACCGGGCGCGGCTCCGCGTACGGCTGCAAGCCGACGCCGTCGGTCAAGCTTGCGACCAACAACGATGTCTACCGCAAGATGATCGAGGACATGGACATCAATTGCGGCGACGTCGTCGACGGCGTCTCGATCGCCGATAAGGGCAGGGAAATCTTCGACAAGATTCTCGCGGTTGCTTCGGGCGAACGGACCAAGTCCGAGCTCTTGGGCTATGGCGACGCGGAATTCACGCCCTGGCAGATCGGAGCGACAATGTGACGAGCCGAGCGGCGCTCCTTTTCGACCTCGACGGCACGCTGGTCGATAGCGACGCAAAGCATCTGGCCGCGTTCCAGCGAGTGTTCGCATCCTACGGGATAGCGGTGGACCGGACGACCTACGAAAGAGACATCCACGGCGCTTCGAACGAGTCGATCGGGAGGGTATTTCTCTCGCACCTGACGACTGAGCAGCAGCGCGCCGTCCTCGATGACAAGGAGGCCGCCTATCGTTCCGATGTCATCGATATCGAGCCGATTACTGGCGCCGTCGCACTGCTCGACTTCGCCGACCGGCGCGGACTGGAGCGCGCGGTGGTCACGAACGCACCGCGGGCCAACGCCGAAAAAGTGCTTTCGGCGCTCGGGCTCGAACCGCGCCTCCCGATCGTTGTTACTGGGTCGGAGCTGGCGCGCTCGAAACCCGACCCGCTGCCCTACGTGACGGCCCTGGCGCTCACGCGAGCCCTCGCATCGCGGTCGGTCGCGTTCGAGGATTCCCCCTCGGGCGTTTGGGCCGCCACGGCGGCGGGTCTTGCCGTCGTCGGGCTGACGACGACTCTGGACGCCGGTGTTCTCCTTCGCGCAGGCGCGACGATCGCGGCGAATGATTTCACCGATCCGCGCATATTCGCGTTGATCGAGAAACGCATCCGAACAAGCTGCAGCGTAGGGGCGCGCTCATGAGACTGGCACAGTTCATCGACGAGAACGGCAAGCGGGCGCTCGCCGTCACCGCGCGCGGCGAGAGCCGACGAGTCAAGGGCGCGCGCACGACGCTCGAGCTCGCGAGCCAAGCGATCGCCGAGGGCGTTTCGCTGCGCAAGCTCGTCGCTGATCGGGGGGTCGGCAGGCCGGTCGATCTCGCTCACGCGCTGAAGGAACGGCGCATTTTGGCGCCGATCGATCATAAGGATCCCGCGCATGTCTTCGTGACGGGGACGGGCCTGACGCATCTCGGCTCGGCAGAGGGACGCGACCGGATGCACAAGGACCTCGCCGATCCTTCCAAGCTCACCGACTCGATGCGGATGTTCAAGCTCGGCCTTGAGGGCGGTAAGCCGGCGAAAGGCGAAACCGGCGCCCAGCCCGAGTGGTTCTACAAGGGGGACGGTTCAATTCTCGTGGCCCCCGAGGGTGATCTCCCCAGTCCAGCGTTCGCCCTCGACGGCGGCGAAGAGCCCGAAATCGTCGGGATCTATTTGATCGATGGCGCGGGCGCCCCTGTCCGGATCGGGTTCGCGCTCGGCAACGAGTTCTCTGATCACGTCACCGAGCGGCAGAACTACCTCTGGCTCGCCCACTCGAAGCTACGGCCGGCGAGTCTCGGTCCGGAATTGTTGATCGGCGATCTGCTGTCCGAAGTGCTAGGCGTGTCACGCATCCGGCGGGGCAAGGAAGTGATCTGGGAGAAGGCGTTTCTGTCGGGCGAACAGAACATGACCCACTCGATCGCCAATCTCGAGGCGCATCATTTCAAGTACGCGCTGTTTCGACGGCCTGGCGACGTCCATGCGCATTTCTTTGGGACCGCGACGCTGTCGTTCAGCGACGGCGTCCAAACGCAGAAAGGCGACATATTCGAGATCGAATCGGAGCCCTTCGGTCTGCCGCTTCGCAACCGACTCGCCGCGGAAAGGCCCGCAAAATTAAGGGTGCGGGCCCTTTAGCGCGACGACGTCGTAGAGTTCTCCGTCGAGATGCGCCTTTCACAGCCATCTCGCATCGGGCTACTCCCCAATGACGCTCGCGCGCGCGCGCTGCCACCACCCTCTGCGGCGCGGGCGCGACGGTTCGTCGACACCTGGCGCGGCCTCCCCCGGAGGCTGCGGCGAAGCTGCAGCCTCCGCCGGCTCCGACGCCGCACCAGGATTCGGCGCCGCGTTCGAGAGTGTCGTCGAGGTCTCGGGATTCGACTGCGGCGCGCCGACGCTCGGCGTCGGCGTCGTCTCGAGAGCGGAGACCGGCTCGACCGACAGGAGCGACATTTGCGCGCTGTGCGGTTCGAACTCGGCGGGCGGCTCCGCCGGCGCTGAGGCCGCGGACGCCTCGGTCTCGGTCGCCGCATTCGCCTCGCTCATGCTGTCGTCGCCCACACGCGGAGAGAACCGGTTTCGCCCGCCCCGTGAACGCCTCGATCGACGATTGCGCTCTTCGTCGCCGCGCGAACCTCTCCTGTCGAGGGCGTCGGCGTCTCCACTTGGCACTTCGAGATCGCCGCCTATTTCGGCGACGACCGCTAACCCGTCGTCCGTCGGCTGTGGAGCATCCTGCGGCGGATTTTCGCCAAACGACCGTTCCCCGCGACGGCGGCGCCGGCGGCGGCGACGCCGACCGACCTCGCCTTCCTCTGACGGCAGGGCGTCTCCGCGCTCGCTCCCTTGCGAGACCTCTTCACCCTCTTGGCTTGGCGCTTCGAAGATTTCTTCTTCGTCTTCCTCGAGCGGCGCCGGCTCTTCGACGATCGTCATAAGGTCTTCTGCCGGCACTCGCGGCGGCTCACTCTCGATCTTGACGCCGGTCGCCGGCTCGCCGCGCTCGATTGCGTGGTAGTTCGCAGCCGTCAACGAGTCGTCCGCTTCGACAGCGACCGCGACGCCGAACCTGCGCTCCAGGTCGCGCAGATTGGCGCGCTTTTGGTTGAGGATATAGAGCGCGACGGGCGTGCGCGTGCGCACCACGACATCGTGGGTCGAGCTCTTGATCAGAGCGTCCTCGAGCACGCGCAGCACGTGCAGCGCGATCGAAGCTGTGGATCGCACGACGCCGGCGCCCTGGCAGTGTGGGCAGACCACGGTCGAGCCTTCCAGAACGCCGGTGCGAATGCGCTGGCGCGACATTTCCAATAAGCCGAAGTGCGAAATGCGGCCGACCTGGATGCGCGCGCGGTCATTCTTCAGCGCGTCTTTGATTCGCCTCTCGACGGCGCGATTGTTGCGCGACTCCTCCATGTCGATAAAGTCGACGACGATAAGCCCGGCGAGGTCGCGCAATCGCAGCTGACGCGCGATCTCGTCGGCGGCCTCGAGATTGGTGCGCAGCGCGGTGTCCTCAATATTATGCTCGCGCGTCGATCGGCCCGAGTTGACGTCGATGGCGACCAGCGCCTCGGTTTGGTTGATGACGATGTAGCCGCCTGACTTCAGCGTCACCTGGTTGGAGAACATCGCGTCGAGCTGCGACTCGACTCCGGCCTTGGCGAAAACCGGCTGAGTGTCGCGATAGAGTTGGATGCTGTTGACGTGGCTCGGCGTTAGGAGCCGCATAAACTGCCTGGCTTCGCGATAGCCGGCTTCGCCAGCTACGATGATCTCCTCGACCTCCTTGCTATAGAGATCGCGGATCGCCCGTTTGATGAGCGAGCCTTCTTCGTAGACGAGAGTCGGCGCGCTCGACGCGAGCGTGGTCTCCCGCACAGTCTCCCACATCCGCAATAAATACTCGAAGTCGCGCTTGACTTCTGCTTTGGTGCGCGAAGCGCCGGCCGTACGCAGAATGACTCCCATGCCCTCGGGAACGTCGAGCTCTTCAGCGATTCCCTTTAGCCGGGTGCGGTCTTGGGCGTTGGTGATCTTGCGCGAAATGCCGCCGCCGCGCGCGGTGTTGGGCATCAACACCGAATAGCGCCCAGCCAGCGAGAGGTAAGTCGTCAGCGCCGCCCCCTTGTTGCCGCGCTCTTCCTTGACAACCTGCACCAAGAGAACCTGCCGGCGCTTGATCACCTCTTGAATCTTGTACTGGCGGCGCAAGCGCGGAGTGCGGCGCGGTATCTCCTCCAACGCGTCGCCGCCGACCTGCTCGACCGGCTCGCCTTCGTCTTCGACCTGCGGTTTGCGGCTCGGCGCGATGCGCTCCTCCGAGCCGTCCTCAAGCGTCGTTACCTCTTGATCGTCGTCCTCTTGAGGGTTCTCCTCGTGCTCAACTTCGTCCGTCGGTCTAGCGGCTTCGGCGCTTTCGCCGCGCGTCTCGGCGCCCATTTGAGCTTGAACGGACGTGCCCCCGGTCTCCGCCTCATCGGGCTCGGAAGGTTTTGGGGTCTCGAGCGGAGAATCCGCGCCAGGGCGCTCAGCGGTCCCGCCGCTTAGGGCCGCAACCGCGCTCGTCTCGCCCGCAACCGCTTCCAACGACAGACCAGGGCCGACAGCTTCAGTCTCGCCCGAATTCCCTTCGGAGTCCGCTGAAGACGGCGACGGCGCGAGTTCGTCCGACCCAAGGTCGTCCGCCGGCGCCCATTCCGAATGGCTCTCGACCTCTTCGACCCGGGCCTCGACCTCCGGTCGACGTGGGCGCCGATGGCGGCGGCTGCGCCTTTCGCCACTCGCCTCTTCGTCCTCCTCGCGCTGGGACAGGGCTTCCTCTTCGAGCAGCGCCTGTCGATCGGCGACCGGAATCTGATAATAGTCCGGATGAATTTCGGAGAAGGCGAGAAAGCCGTGGCGATTGCCCCCATAGTCGACGAAAGCCGCCTGGAGGGACGGCTCGACGCGAGTGACCTTGGCGAGGTAGATATTGCCGCGCAGCGGCCTCTTGCTCGCTGACTCGAAATCAAATTCCTCGACCCGGTTGCCTCGTAGAACCACCACTCGCGTCTCCTCCGGGTGGGAGGCGTCGATGATCATTTTGTTGGCCATGGAAAACTCTCTCGCCGCGCGTGAGAAACGGCGAGGGCCCAAGGGGCCGCCCGACTGCGCTGCGCGTGGCGTCTGTGCTGGAAATCGGTGAAAATGGGGATTGGGAAAGAGGCGCCGCCGCCTCAGAGGGCTGTCGAGACGCGGCTGCGATACCGAGAACCGTCCGCGCCGCGCAAATCGCGGCGGGAGAGTTACGGAGTTGCAATCGGGACATCGTCAACCTGAAAACAAGGCGTGGGCGGTTCGTCGCTAGTCAAACGGCGCCGCGAGGCGCCGACGTCACGATCCCAGCCGCGCCGCCGGCCTTCGTCCGGCGGGTCGATTCGTTGCCTTCCGCTCGCAAACTCCCGCGCGGACGCTTGCCGATGGGAGCGGCAAGCAAACCGACGGGCGACAACCCGCCTTGACGTCATTCGTCCAACCCGCGGTCCGCCGCATGACGGCCCCGGCAAACGCCTCGCCAAACCAACAGGCGAATCGGCCCCGACAGACTCGGTCCGAGTTCGTAACCACCGATAAAATAGGCGCCGCCGGGCGCCTTGGCAAGTTCTTTTCCGGCTTGCGCTTTCTTTGACGCGCAGCGAAGCGCGCGCTTTGAGCGGGCGCCAAGAATCGGCTGCCCGACCCCAGTTAACTCGCAGTAAACTTTTTAGCAGGCTCATTTCTTCCTTACGTAATCTCGATTGCCCAGGCGGGCGTGGCGCGA
>Ga0209415_10014964_pt1 | contig 12626 bp, 7 predicted proteins | sample PeaSoiSIISIP2007_FD_187696 | JGI IMG/M metagenome (GOLD analysis project Ga0209415, IMG submission 187696) | Peat soil microbial communities from Weissenstadt, Germany - SII-SIP-2007 (SPAdes) (version 2) | ecosystem: Environmental > Terrestrial > Soil > Wetlands > Peat | place: Germany...
TGGCGATCGTCGACCCACATGTTGTGGTGCAGGCCGTATCCGCGGCCGCGGCTGGCCATGAACTGCCAGATGCCGCGCGCGCCCACTCGCGAAACCGCCAGCGGGTGGAATCCTGACTCAGCCTGCGCGAGGTAGATCAGATCCTGCGGAATGCCTTCCTCCTGGAAGGTAGAAACGATCATGTCGTGGTAGCGACCGGAGCGGGCATAGGCGCGTTCGAAGACACCGCGTCCGTGACCCGAGAAGTAGGTAATGTAGCCCGCGACCTGGTCGGTCATCATCAGCGGCAGGTCGGAACGCGTGTTCTTGATCTCGGCTTGGGCTTTGGCCTTGACGCCGGCGTCGGCGGCGGGAGTAAGGCCGTTGGTTTCGTCGATGGGGGCCGGTTCGGATGGCTGCTGGGCCTCTTGTGGCGACCCGGCATCGGCGGATGTGCCGCCAGGGTAGAGTTGGTTGACGCCCTGGACGATGCGGTCGAATTCCTGTTGCAGGCGATCGTCGGAGCGGACATCAAGATTGCTGCTCAGCAGCGCGTTCAGCGCGTTGTCGAAATTCTTCTTGGCCTCGTCGGTCTTGCCCGCCTGATGGTTGGCCAATCCCGCCTGGTATTCCTTTTCGACGCGGGCAATCAGATCGGCGACCGGATCGGAGGCCGGGGCGGAAGGTTCCTGCGAACTGGGCTCTGCGGCCGGCTTCTGAGGAGTTTCGTCGGACTTAGGTGTGGCGTGGGGCACTGCGGCTTGAGTCGGAGCGGCGACCGGAGCCACTGGCGCTGCGGGCTGGAGCGACGGCGCGGTTCCGGGAGGCAGAAGCGAGACCGGTTTCTGCGCAGTCTGGCAGCCACAGGCCCCCAGAATCAGGGAGGCCAGCACTGCGGTCCGGACATAGAGGTGAGCCAATCGCATACTTCTGATACTTGCCTTATTACTTGTTTACTCCTCTTACTTGTTTATTCCTCTATGAGTTGCGCGCGCGCTCGTTTGTGAACGTCCGGTGAATTCTACCAAATCGTACGCGGTGGCCGCGACCGGGTCAATCGCCGAAAAGGCACCTCGGCGGTTACTTTCGGCACCTGACCCGAATGGTTACTACGAAACGGCGGCGTCGGACTTCGGGACCTCGGACCTCGGACTTCCGACCTCGGACTTCCGACTTCCAAGGTTGGATGACGATTCAGTTGCCCTCGGTTGTCGTGCCCTGCAAGCCGTTCGAATCACTCGAATCAAGAGTCCATTAGGCCTGAGGCCCGAAGCCCAAGGCCCGAGGTCTGACGTCTGAGGTCCGAGGTCCCGCGGTCCGGTTCTTACACCCGCCAGTAATCCGGACGCCAGGTCTGGATCGCTTTCTTGATGTCGGCGCGCGACAGGTTTTCTTTCAAAGTGCGCTCCACCAGTTTCGGGATTTCGGCATCGGAGGCGAAACGCAGTCCGATGAGTTGATCTTCGGTCAACTCGGGAATGCGGGAGCGCAATGGCTCCGGGAGAAGTTGGGTCAGCCGGAGACGCTCTTCCAGGCGGATGACGCGATCCTGCACTCGAAGCGAGTAGAGGCGCATTTTCAACACCAGGAGCACGAAGGCGACCGCCAGCAGAATCAGCAGGAAGGCGTGGATATGATCGCGAAGATCGCCATGGGTGATGTGTGCGAAGAAATGAATCAGGGTCAGGATCAGTGCCAGCCCAAAAATCGGGAGAAGGTAGAAGTGAAACGGAGGATCGAAGCGCACGTGATTCGCCAGGGTCTGGGGTTTCTTTTCGGCCATGAAGGGACTCCTTGCGTGAAAGACGTGCCAGTGTAGCAGAGTCGGCCGAGGTCTTAAGAGCTTTTCACCACAGAGGACGCGGAGGACGCAGAGGAGTTCTAAATCTTGCCCCGCGTGCTCTGCGGTGAGGATTGATTTGTCCCGTCATTCGTAATGCAGCGCGACCATCGGATCCACACGGGCGGCGCGGCGTGCTGGGATGTAGCTCGCCAGGATCGCGACCGCAAGCAGCGCGATGGGAACGCATACGAAGGTCACAGGATCCTTGGGGCCGACGCCGAACAGCAAACTTGCCATGAGTCGGGTCAGAAGAAACGCCGCAGTCAAGCCAATGAGAGCTCCGGCGCAAGCCAGAAGCATTCCATTCTTCACGATCATGCCGAGGATCGCGGTGCGGTCCGCGCCCAGAGCAAGGCGAATTCCCATTTCTCGCGTGCGCTGGACAACGGTGTACGAAATGACTCCATACAGTCCAACCGCCGTGAGCAAGAACGCGAGTGCGCCGAGGGTTCCTAGGAGGAAAGTTTCAAAGCGGGTGCCGACGACGGAATCGTCCACGTATTCGTCGAGAGTCTTCACGTGCAGAAGAGGAAGTGCGCTGTCCAGGGATTGAACCTCAGTGGTTAGAGTGGGCACCATGTTCGCGGGAGCGATTTCGGTGCGCACGACCACCGACATGGGAGCGAAGGGCAATTGCGCGTATGGCACATAAGATTCTGGAATCGAGGGAGCACCCAGTCCTTCCGCTTTCACGTCGCCGACCACGCCCACGACGACCCGCATCGGTTCCCCACTATCTCCACTCGAAATGCCGGGCTTGATCCGCCGGCCGACCGGATCTTCTCCGGGGAAGGTCTGCCGGGCAAGCCGCTCGCTGATGATGACGACCGGCGTCGCTCCCATGGCTTCATCCTGGGAGTTGAAAACGCGACCGCTCAAAAGCGGAATTCCTAATGTGCGGAAGTAGTCACGATCAATGATGTGTAAAGTTGTAACCGGGTAGTCCGACTTCTTCATGGGCCGACCTTCAACCTCGAAGGAGGTCTTGATGTCGTCCGCTGAAAGAGGAAGCGGATACGCGGCGCTGGCAGAGCGTACGCCGGGAGTGGCCCGAACCCGTTCGAGCAGGTTGCGATAGAACGCGACTCTCTGAGGCTGATGGTAACGGTCGGGCAAGTCGAGTCCGAAGGTGATGACGTGATCTTTGGCGAAGCCGGGATCGACTCTTCCCAAACCTGCAAGGCTTCGCAGTAAGAGACCGGCACCAACCAGCAGGACCATGGCAAGCGCCATTTCTGTAACGACCAATGCAGATCGAAGCCGGCCGCGCGCCAGCGTCTCGGTTCCACTGCGGCCGCCTTCCTTCAGCGTGGCAGCTAGTTCAGGCTTGGCCGCCTGCAGGGCCGGGACGAGCCCGAATAAAATGCTGGTGAACACCGCGACCACCGCGGTGAAGACCAGCACTTGCAGGTTGATGCCGCTCTCCGTAATTCTCGGCAAGTCTCCGGGGGCCAGGGCGGTCAGCAACTTGATTCCCCATGCGGCCAGAGCGAGTCCGGCCGCAGCGCCCGTGGCTGCGAGCAACAAGCTTTCTGCCAGCAACTGGCGCACGATCATCCAGCGGGTCGCTCCCAATGCCGTGCGCACGCTGATTTCCTTGGTGCGAGTGGTGGCGCGGGCCAGCAATAAATTCGACAGGTTCGCGCAGGCGATCAGCAGAACCAGGCCGACGGCTCCAAGCAGGATGAACAGGCCCTGGCGCATGTCCCCCACCACGGCATCGGCTTCTGGAACAAGACTGATTCCCTTCGGCCGGTTTTCTGGATATTGCCGGTTCAAGCCCTCCTGAATTCGAGCCATCTCCGTCTGTGCTGTCGCCATGGTGACCTGGGGCTTGAGGCGGGCGATTACGTCGAGATATCCCGCCCCGCGTTGCGCGGTGATGGGCGGCGAATTGTTCACCGGCTGCGCATCGAGAGCGATGGTGGTCCAGAATTCCACCGGCGTGCGCTCCACCGGGAATTGAAAGCTCGCGGGCATCACGCCGATGACGGAGAACGTTTGGCCGTCCAGGGTGAGGCTCTGGCCTATGATTTTCGGATCGGACCCAAAGCGATTTTGCCAGAGACTATGGCTCAAGATGATGGGCAAGCCGGTGCTCGCAGGCTGGTCTTCCCCGGGAGTAAAGTCTCTGCCGGCGGCAGGAGGGACATCCAACACGGAAAACAGATTGGCAGAAACGACAGCGCCGGTCAGATGTGCGGGCTCGCCTCGTCCCGTGAGCGTGAAATCTTCTTCACGAAATACCGACAGACCTTGAAGAACATGGTTCTGTGCTCTCCAGTCCAGAAAGGTGGGGTACGAGACTCCAATATCGTCGCGCCGGCCGGGCTCGGTGGGCCTTACAACGACCAGGCGGCCGGGGTCATGAAAGGGAAGCGGCCGCAGCAGAACCGCGTCGATCACGCTGAAGATGGCAGTGTTCGCTCCTAACCCGAGCGCCAGGGTCAGCACCGCGACCGCAGTAAATCCTGGGTTCTTGCGCAACTGCCGCAGCGCGTAACGAAAATCCTGAAACAGATTCCGCATGCGATCTCTCCTGCTGCCATCTCCTGCTGGAGTTCTCCACCTTTGATGGAAGCAAGTGTGTCGCCACCGGTGGCTGAGACAACCCGTTGAAAACGAGGCTGGAGTTGGCTTGAGCGCATCGTAAAGTGTTCGAATTCGACAAGCCGTGTTCGGAACTGAACATGGTTCGGAACATACGGGACATTCCGAGTACGATGGCCGGTAGTGGCTCAATTCGAAGGCCTTTACCACGAAGGGCACGAAGGTCCACGAAGGAAACACCGACAAACGAAGCACTTTGTGATACTTCGTGCCCTTCGTGGTTGAGGCCTTGCTCTTCGACCATCAAACTCAGCCACTACGCGATGGTTGGGTCAAAACATCAGGTTCCGGCCAACGCATGTAGAATCACCTGTTGCCGGAATCCAGCGGCGCTGGAATCCATCCGGCAAGACCGCGAATCCAAAATGCCATGAAAGCTATTCAAGTCAAACAACCTGGTGGGCCGGAGGCGATGGAACTGGTGGAGTTGTCGGTTCCCGAGCCCAAGGCGAATGAAGCGGTGGTGAAGCTGGCCGCTTCGGGCGTGAACTTTATTGATGTGTACTTTCGCGAAGGGCGCTACAAGGCTCCGCTGCCGTTGGTGCTGGGGCAGGAGGGCGCGGGCGTGGTGACGGCGGCGGACGCTGACGTTAAGTCGGTGAAGCCGGGAGATCGCGTCGCCTGGTGCGGGCTGCTGGGATCGTACGCCGAGTATGCGGCCGTGGCCGCGGACCGGCTGGTGCCGATTCCGTCGGGCGTGACCGACCAGCAGGCTGCGGCAGCGATGTTGCAGGGCATGACGGCGCACTATCTTTCGCACGACACGTATCCGTTGAAGCGCGGGGAAACGGCGCTGGTGCACGCGGCGGCCGGAGGCGTGGGATTGCTGCTGGTGCAGATGGCGCACAACATTGGCGCGCGCGTGCTTGCGACCGTCTCGACGGAAGAGAAGGCGAAGCTGGCGCGGGAAGCGGGAGCGGACGAAATCATTCTCTACACGCAATCCGATTTCGAAGTGGAGACGAAGCGGCTGACTGGGGGCAAGGGCGTCGACGTGATCTACGATTCGGTGGGCAAGACGACGTTCGAGAAGGGGCTGAACGTACTGCGTCCGCGGGGGATGATGGTGCTGTTCGGCGGATCGAGCGGTGCGGTGCCTCCGTTTGATCTGATTGCGCTGTCGACGAAGGGGTCGCTCTATGTGACGCGACCCACGCTGGGGGCCTACATCGCGACGCGGGAAGAATTGATGGCGCGGTCGGGCGCGGTGTTTGGCATGATGGCGGCCGGCAAACTCAAGTTGCGGATCGAGCATACGTATCCCTTGGCCGAGGCGCAGCGGGCCCATCAAGATCTGGAAGGACGGAAGACTACGGGGAAATTGCTGCTGATACCGTAGCGCGCATCTTTCACGCTGCTTGTCATCAACACGTTGTCATCCTGAGCGAAGCGAAGGACCTCATGTACTTCCCGGCAGCGCCAACGTAGCCGGCTAAGTGCATAGGTCCTTCGCCCCGCAGAAACCGCGGGTCTCAGGATGACAAAGCGGAATTAGCGATTGAGAGTCATCAAGGAATTCCATGAAAGCAATTCGCGTGCAGCACACGGGCGGGCCGGAGGTGATGGAACTCGCCGAGGTCGTCGTCCCGCAGCCGAAGCCGGCTGAGGCAGTGGTGAAGGTTGCGGTGGCCGGCGTGAACTCGATAGATGGCCACTTCCGCGATGGAAGTCTGCGGACGCCGCTGCCGTTTATTCCCGGACAGGAAGGCGCGGGCGTGGTGACGGCGGTCGGCGCGCAGGCGAGAACGGTGAAGGTTGGCGACCGCGTGGCGTGGAGTGGAGCGCTGGGGTCGTATGCCGAGTACGTGGCGGCCACCGCGGAGGGCCTCGTTCCAGTGCCCGCGACGATCACCGACCAGCAAGCTGCCGCGGCGATGGTGCATGGGTTGACCGCGCACTATCTGGCCAATGACGCGCACAAACTGAAAGCGGGGGAAACGGCGCTGGTGCACGCGGCGGCGGGTGGCGTTGGATTCCTGTTGGTGCAGATGGCGCGGGCGATCGGGGCGCGGGTGATTGGCACGGCGTCGAGCGACGAAAAAGCCACGCTGGCCCGCGAGGCGGGCGCGGACGAAGTGATCATCTTTACCAGGCAGGATTTTGAGGCGGAAGTGAAGCGCCTGACCGGCGGCAAGGGCGTCGATGTGGTGTACGACGGCGTGGGCAAGGCGACGTTCGAAAAAAATCTGAACGTGATGCGGCTGCGCGGGATGCTCGTGCTCTACGGCATGTCGAGCGGCCCGGTGCCACCGGTGGATCCGGCGAAGCTGTCGGAGAAAGGGTCACTGTACATGGCGCGCACCACGCTGGCGCACTTCACGGCGACCCGCGAGGAATTGCTGGCGCGCACGGGCGCGCTGTTCGCGATGATCGCGGAAGGCAAGCTCAAGCTGCGGATTGCGAAGACGTATCCGCTGGCGGAGGCGCCGCAGGCGCACCGCGACATGGAAGCCCGAAAGGTCGCGGGGAAGTTGCTGTTGATCCCGTGAGAATCAAGAGCTTCCACCACCGAGGACACAGAGGATGCCACTTGACCTTCTCAAATTAGCCGTAGGTTTGGAAAATCCATCGCATAGCGATTGATGTCACGGGTCATCAGCCGATCGGCTTTCAGCAGGGCATGCGAGGCGATCAGGAAGTCCGCCAGTAGACGCTTCGGCGAACCTCCGCCGGAGCGGCGGCGCCGAACGGCATATGCCGCGAAGCTCCTTGCCGCGAGCCGCCAAACATCTTCTCCAAGATCGAAGTCAACCGCGATGGAGCTTTCCGTGAGGGCCTTTTCAGTGCGCTCGAGATTGATCCCGGGGATGGCCGAAAGCTCGACGAAGACAGGACCGCTTATCACCAGCGCTCCTTCGGCACGAACTCTTAACAACTCGGCGACGATCATCGCGGCCGTGGGCGCCCCGGATAAAATGGGCGAGAGGATGTTTGTATCAAGAGCCGTCCTCATTCGTAGTCTTTATCGCTGCGCATATCGTCGATCCAGGTCTTTATCTCTTCTTCCCCGCCGGGGAACGGTGGCGCAAGTCCGATGAGCTTTTCGAATGGGTTCGCTTCCGAGCGGGCCGGGCGGAGCACGGTGCGGCCTTCCTCCACCACAAACTCAACCCGGTCGCCGGGTTCCAACCCAAGGCGTTTTCGGATTTCCTGGGGAACGGTGATCTGGCCTTTGCTGCTGATTGTGCTGGAGTTCTTCATCTTTACTTACAAGCTTTACTTCTTTACTTAACAGTAAAGAATAGCGCACTTCAGCCCTATCCGTCAATGGGATTTCCGCCGCCCGGCAGACGCCGAAACCTAGAAAAGCCGGGCTGCGCCCGGCGGACAGCCGAGGGCGGCTGTCCCTACAGAAATCTCGCTTAGCGCTTGCGGGTGTAGTTGCGCGCGTATCCTGGCGGTTCTTTCCCGAGCAACAATCTTGCATCGTTGATGGGTTTGCCTGCGATCATCTCCAGGGGCACGACTCCGGCCCAGGTGGGAAACGAATAATCCTCTTCGTCGTCGATGGGCGGGCCGATGCGGACTTTCGCGGAGAACTCTTCGATGGGCACGCGCAGCACCGAAGTGGCTTTGAGTTCGCGTTCGTTGGGCTGGCGTGCGTCGTCCCAGCGTCCGGGCAGGATGTGTTCCGACAGGATGCGCAGAGCCGCCAGCTTTTCTTCGGGATCATCGACCAGCGTTGCCTTTCCCAGAATCACCACCGAGCGGTAATTCATGGAGTGATTGAAGACGGAGCGGGCCAGCACCAGTCCGTCGAGCAGAGTCACGGTGATGCAGATGGGCGCGCCGTCTTTGTTTTGCATGGTCTGCATCTGGCGCAGCATGCGGCTGGCGGCCGAGCCGTGGATGTAGAGGCTGGCGTCCTTGCGGCCGTACGAGGTTGGGATCACGAAAGGCTGGCCGTCGACGACGAAGCCCACGTGGCAGAGGAATCCTTCGTCGAGGATGCGGTACACGGTATCGCGATCGTAGACGGCACGATCGGCTTCGCGGACGACACGAGTCCGCGCGCTGGGCATTTTCGTTTCAGGCATGGAGGAACGTACTCCGGGCAAGCGCCAAGGATGGATAAAGGACGAGTGTAACACTGGGAATCGGACGTCAGACCTCGGACCTCAGACTTCGGACCTCGGACGTTCCGGCTTCCGGCTTCAGATCCTCTCGCCACGTTTTTTTTGCTGAGGTCCGAGGTCTGAGGTCCGGAGGTCAAAAAAATCTGGATTCCGCGATCCCACGGAATCCAGAGGAAGAGGACCGGGCGAACGAAAATCGCTACCAGTTCAGTTTCATGGCGAACTGGAACTGGCGCGGATCGCCGGCGGCGGTGACCTGCCCGGCGTACTGGAAGAACGGGTTGACAGCGGCCACGTTCATCTTGTTGGCGACGTTGAACATGTCAGCAATCAGGTCCATGTTGATGCGCTCGCGGAAATGGACGCGCTTGGACACCCGCATGTCACCGAAGACTGTCCATGGGGTAATGCCGGCGTTGCGGCCCAGGTTGCCGTCGAGCTGCAACAGAGTGGGAGCGCTCCCCCTCGCGACGAAGCCGTTGATGCAGGGCTCCTGCAGGGTTCCGCTCGGCGAGTACTTCGATTGGTAGACAGGGCCGCAGGCGGGATCGACGGTGGTGTTGGGTCGTCCGGTGAGGGACTCCAACTGCAGGTTGTCGAAGTTGCCGGTAATAATGTTGAAGGGCCGTCCGGAGGAGACGTCCACGATGGGAGCGAACGTCCAGTCGCTGAAGAACTTGCCGGAAAAGCCGTGGCCTGCGATCTTGCCCGTCTGAAAGACTGAGCTGATCACCAGGCGATGGCGCTGATCGAACAGCGATGAGGAACGATCGAGGCCTGGGTAGTAACTGTCTTGTGGCGTCAGCGTGGATTGCAGATCAGTGGAGTCGTCAATGGAATGCGACCAGGTATAGGACGCCAGCAGTTCATAGTGGTTGCCGAAACGCTTGCGCAGGTTGGCGGTGAAACCGTGGTAAATCGAGCTGCCGTTGGAGTAATTGGCGTCCATGTCGCCGAAGGGGACGCAGCCGGTGTAGGAGAAGCCGTTCTGAAACGAGGGGCTGCAGGTTGCGTTGAAGCCCGGGATGGCCTGAGCAACCTGGATCGCTTGGGTTACGCAGGGTGCAGGGGCACCACCGGCAGCTAAGTTGTACCCTGCAGCAATGGATGGGTTGAGTCCGCCCGGACGGAAGAAGTTCATGAGCGGCGCATCCACGAACGGGTAGGGCCCCAGCGGCGACGAAGATCCACCGGGGTTGCACCCGGTGACGGTGAATGGGCTGGCGGGCGGCGTACCGCCCGTGGCGAGCGCGTCGTAGTAGGCCGCCTCAAAGTTGGCCGCGATCAGATCGCCGCGAACCGTGCTGGCGTTGATGGGGCGGTTCAGGTGACGGCCACCGTTGAAATTATAGGCAAGGCTCAAAGCAAAGCCGTGACCAAGGTCGCGCTCGATGGTGACATTCGCCTGTTGGGCGTAGGCGTACACGAAGTTCTTGGCCTGCGGATAACCGAAAGGTTGGAAAGCGAGCGGCAGGAACGTAGACTGGCCCAGGTTGCTCAGGTTGAGGTTCAGGAAGTTCTGGTTCAGGAATACGGATTGAGGGTAGTTGAGAGACGTGAATTGCTGCTGGTCCGGCAGATAGCCAAGGCTCGCATTGGCCAGCGGAAATGCTGAGGGCGCGCAAGCGGACTGGTTCTGCAATCCCTGAAAAATCGGAATGGCATTGAGGTTGCCGGGACTTGGCGATCCGGTGCAGAACCCGGTGCCGGCGAAAAACAGCTGGCCGCTGGAAGAACCGTCGGAGGCGTCGCCCAGGAAATAGAGACCGAGCAGCGGGTGGTCAAAAAACATGCCGTAAGAGGCGCGGATCACGGTTTTACCGTCTCCATTAGGGTCTACGGCAATGCCGAGGCGCGGCTGGAAGTTGTTCTTGTCGGTCTGGATACCCTTTTGCAGACCGAGCTGATTGTAGGCCGCCAGGGCCAGTCCCTGGGGCGGCTTAAACTTAGGTGGGATTTCGACATCATAGCGGAGGCCAAAGTTCAGGGTGACTTTAGGATTGATGCGCCACGAGTCCTGCCAGAACGCGCCGATGGGAATGTTCGTGAACTTGTCGCTGGGGCTCCCCAGGCCCTGGACAAAGCCGGCCGGCAACCCCGCGCCGTAGGCCTGGACGGGCGAGAGGTCGGGGAATGGCGTGTTCGGAATGGGCGAGACAAAACCGAGGCTTGAAGCACTGACGGAGGAGATGTTGTACACGCCGCCATAGTTGACCGTGAAGATGGCTTGGAGCGGGAGGTAGTTGACGTCCACTCCGAACTTGGTGTTGTGCCGCCCGATGCTCCACGAGAAGTTATCAATGAACTGGTAGCGAGTCTCAGTACGCTGAATGTAGGAGTAAGGCTCACGCCCGAAAAAGCCGAAGCCCGTCATGTTGACGGCCGGGTCGGAGCCGCTTGGAGTCTGCGTGTTGTAAAAATAGGAAAGGCCGCGCCGGGCATACTGAAAGCGGAACTCATTCACTCTGCTGGTGCCCATGGCCCAGGTCTCCTGCACGGTGCCGGCGATGTCCCGATAAGTTTGCTCCGAAGTGCGCGAGTAGGCGTTCTGCCCGAAAGACTGGTCCTGCCCGCTGACCTCGATGCCGGTCACCGTGCTGGGGCTGACCTTGACGTTGAACATTAACCGGTTGGCGCTGGTCAGATTGTGATCAATCCGCAGCGAGTAAAGGCTGGTGCCTTCAAAGACCGGGAAATTGCCCGCCTGCGAACCCAGCGACTGGTAGGAAGCGGGAACGAAACATGTCGTCGTTGTCGGGTTGCAAGTGGTCGGAAAACCGGCGAGGTTGGGAGTGCCACCAGTCAGACCCAAAGGCCACTGGCCATTGACCGCCATGCCGGAAGATGCGCCGACGAGGCCCAGATACGTCGCGACTTCCTGCGCGAATGGGTTATTGCCGCCATTCGCGCCCACCGCCGCCAAAACGGCCGGACAGGTCAAGAACCCAATCTGGCCAGACGGGCACGGCGAGCCCGATGCCGGCTGTTCCGGAGTGAGCTGGAGGTTCACGCTGCCCGAAGGAGCGCCGAAAAACATCGAAGCATCGAAAGGCGTAAGTCCAAAATTGCCCTGCCCGATCGACGAGAATCCCGTCTCATGTCTCCGCGTGATCTCGTACGAGAAGTAGTAGAACGTCTTGTCTTTCTTGAGCGCGCCGCCGAATGCGGTGCCCGCCTGCACCCGGGTGTAGGCCGGATTCGAAACCGTGCTGAACGGATTCACCGCCTGGAAATTGCGATTACGCAGATAGCCGTACACGTCGCCGTGAAAATCATTCGAGCCCGAGCGGGTGATGATGTTGACCACGCCGCCGGCGGCGCGGCCATATTCCGCGGCGTAACTGTTGGTGATGATCTGGAATTCCTGCACCGCTTCCTGAGAAACAGTGGAGCGCACGCCGTTGACCGAATTGTCGGTAGCATCGGTGCCGTCCACGTTAACTAGATTGGATCGGCCGCGCTGGCCGCTCATGTTCAGCCCGGAAGTGGGAGCCGCGCCCAGGTTGGGGGCGGAGTCGTGCACGACTTGGGAATCGGTCAGCGTGAAATTGATGTAGTTGCGGCCGTTGATGGGGAGATTATCAATGCGGCGCTGGCCAATGGTGTCGGTCGTCGAACTGCGCGAGGTCTCCACCAGCTCTCCCTGCGCGCTGACCTCCACAATTTCCTTGCCGCCAGAGACCGAGAGGTTGACAGGCAGATCCACCAGTCCGCCCACGGTGATGCTCACATCGGTATCGGTGGTCTTTGTGAATCCCGCGGCTTCGACCGTGACCGAGTAATTGCCCGGCGGCAGCAATTGCGCGCTGTAGCCGCCCTGGCCATCGCTGGTGGCGGTTCGCTCCAGGCCCTTGGCAGCGTCCCGCACGGTCACCGCGGCGCTGGTCACGAAATTTCCGTGGGGATCCTTCACGGTGATATGCAGATCGCCGGTGGCGGCGCCTCCCTGACCGAAACAAATGGCGGAGAGCAGCAGGACAAGCAACGACGAGGCGACGGCTTTGACGGTACGGATCATGAGGTTCTCCCTTGGACTCGCGAAGGCGAGCAGACGGCGGGAACGATTCCCACGGCAGATTGCCGATGTAGTCACGAAATGGTTGGAACGCTTTGCTGCC
>Ga0209415_10014965_pt1 | contig 12626 bp, 10 predicted proteins | sample PeaSoiSIISIP2007_FD_187696 | JGI IMG/M metagenome (GOLD analysis project Ga0209415, IMG submission 187696) | Peat soil microbial communities from Weissenstadt, Germany - SII-SIP-2007 (SPAdes) (version 2) | ecosystem: Environmental > Terrestrial > Soil > Wetlands > Peat | place: Germany...
GCCGGCCTCGAGGGTGTGGATTTCATTTGCATCAACACCGATGCGCAGGCGCTCAAGCACTCCAAGGTGCGCACCGCGCTGCAAATCGGCTGCAACATCACCAAGGGCCTGGGCGCGGGCGCCGACCCGGAAGTCGGCCGTCAGGCTGCGATGGAGGATCGCGACCGCATCATCGAACTCATCGAAGGCTGCGACATGTTGTTCATCACCGCCGGTATGGGCGGCGGAACCGGCACCGGCGCGGCTCCGGTCGTCGCGCAAGTCGCCAAGGAGCTCGGGATTCTCACCGTCGCGGTGGTCACCAAGCCGTTCGAAATGGAAGGCAATAAACGCGCCCGCGTCGCCGATCAGGGCATGGTGGAGCTGTCGAAATACGTCGACTCCTTGATCACGATCCCGAACCAGAAATTGTTGTCGGTGCTGGGTGCCACGACCACGTTGCTCGATGCCTTCAAGGCGGCGAACACCGTATTGCAGGGAGCGGTTCAGGGCATCGCCGAGCTGATCACGCGGCCGGGTCTGATCAATGTCGACTTTGCCGACGTGCGTACCGTGATGTCCGAAACCGGCATGGCGATGATGGGGTCGGGCAGCGCCTCGGGTGAGGATCGCGCGCGCGAAGCGGCGGAGGCGGCGATCTCGAGCCCCTTGCTCGAAGACATCAACCTCGCCGGTGCGCAAGGGATCTTGGTCAACGTCACGGCGGGCATGGACTTGTCGATCGGCGAGTTCCAAGAAGTCGGCAATGTCATCAAGCAGTTCGCCTCGGATGATGCCACCGTCGTCGTCGGCACGGTCATCGACCCGGAAATGGCCAATCAGATTCGGGTCACGGTCGTTGCAACCGGTCTTGGGCGTCCGGTCGTCAAGGCCGCTGCGCAGCCGGTCGCTGCGTCGATCGCACCGCCGCAACCGAATATCCGTGTCGTGCGCCAGCGCATGGTCCCTGGGGCGGCCGATTACGCGATGCTCGACAAGCCCACGGTGCAGCGCCAACGCGCGGTCGGCGATGGTTTGCGTTCCGAAATGGAAACCGAGGAGCTGCTGGACATTCCGGCGTTCTTGAGGCGGCAAGCGGACTAGACTACGGCGATAGGCGACATTCCAAACTTTGGCGTCCCGGCGCGATGCGCTGCCGGGGCGCCCCTTTCAAAGTGAGGAATGCGGGGAACCGTATGGTACCTTTACAGGTCAATTCAGTGAATCAATAACATGCTCAATCAACGTACTCTCAAGAATTCGATAAGGGCCACCGGGGTCGGCTTGCATACCGGCAAGAAGATCTTGATGACCTTGCGTCCGGCTGCGCCGGACACCGGCATCGTATTCCGGCGCACCGATTTGGGTGAGCCCGTCGATATCCAGGCGCGCGCCGAAAACGTCGGCGACACGATGCTCGGCACGACGCTGCACAAGGGGGATGTCAAGATCTCGACCGTCGAGCATTTATTGTCGGCGCTCGCCGGTCTCGGCATCGACAATGCCTTGGTCGAGGTCAGTGCCGCCGAAGTGCCGATCATGGACGGCAGCGCAGGGCCTTTCGTATTCCTATTGCAGTCCGCCGGGATCGAGGAACAGAAGGCGCCGAAGCGCTTCATCCGGATCTTGGAGAGCGTGCGGGTCGTGGACGGCGATAAGTGGGCGAGTTTCGATCCCTATGACGGCTTCAAGGTCAATTTCGAAATCGAGTTCAACCACCCGACCTTCAAGATGCACAGCCAAGTTGCGTCGATGGATTTTTCGACGACCTCGTTCCTGCGGGAAGTCAGCCGAGCGCGCTCCTTCGGATTCATGCGCGATCTGGAGAGCCTGCGTTCGCGCAATCTAGCGTTGGGCGGCAACATGGACAACGCGATCGTGCTCGACGACACCGGCATCCTCAACGAGGACGGTTTGCGCTACGAGGATGAGTTCGTCAAACACAAGATCCTCGATGCGATCGGTGATCTTTATTTGCTCGGACATAGCCTGATCGGCGAGTTCAGCGGCTTCAAATCCGGACACGCGCTGAATAACAAGCTGCTGCGCGCGCTCATCGGCACCGCGAGCGCTTGGCAAGAAGTCACTTTCGAGAGTCTCAAGGACGCCCCGATCTCCTACGTGCCGGCGGCGGTGGCATAGCGGGAACACGGGCCGCAGTGGCCCGGCGGATAGGCCGGCGGTAGTGCAAGCTCATAGTGCCGGCACGACTCGGATCTGCACACGCAAGATATTGATTTTCAATGATTCTCCAACGGTTTTGCGTAGACCCGCGCTCGAATAGCGTAACCGCGAGGCCCAGACGCCTCCACTGACGCCGATCGTCAGTCGTCCCTCATCGATGCCCGCACTGATGACATGAACCGCGAGTTTGGCGGGTAACGCAGCGCGGACCGCGTCTAGAACCTGAGACCTCGCGGCGAGGCGCGCGGAAAGATCCTTGAGGGCCCGACTAGGTATCGCCATTAACTCGCTGAGAGGCTTAGATTTTTGCATTGCAACACGGAAAACGGTGACGCAGTTATAGCTCCAGAGTGTGCGGAAATCCTTGTTTTGAGTACTGTTTTTCTGCATAGTTTAGCTTGACTGCTCAGGGCATACTCCCCGAAAGGTGAGGACGCAAAGCCACCGGTCTACTGCTTGAACGCTAGCTAGGACAGCGGGGTTACCAGTGAACAACGCGATTACAGCGTCGGAAATCAACTCCCTATGAATGTCATTTTTGTGGGTCGCCAATCGGGCCGCGTGAAACAATTTGACCTACGCCAACCGTTGGTGATCATCGCGGCATGCGCCGTGGTATTGATGATCGTCGGGGGAGCATTTTCGATCGGCATGGGGCTCGGCGTGCGGCACGGCGGTATCAATTCGATCGACCAATTGGGTAATTGGTCGGCAGACCTATTGCGCCAGCAAGCCCAGATCGAAGACACGCGCCGCGTATTGCAGGAAAAGGTCAACGCCTTGGCGATGCGCGTGGGCCAGATGAACGGCAACGTGATACGCCTCGACGCGCTCGGTAAGCGATTGACTCGTATGGCAAATTTGAGCGATGGGGAGTTCGACTTCGGCAACCCGCCTGCGATGGGCGGCGGTGAGAGCGGCGCCGACGGGCAGCCGGCCCAAATCCCTGACCTGACGGCTATGGTCGATGAGTTGCAGACGCAACTCTCCAGCCGTGAACAACAGCTGGGCGTGCTCGAGAATCTCATTCTGACGCGCGAACTCAATAAGCAGGTCTATCCCGAGGGCCGACCGGTCGAAGAGGGCTTCATTTCCTCGTATTTTGGCGTTCGCGCGGATCCTTTCACGGGCTTCTCGGCGAATCACAAGGGCGTCGACTTTGCGGGCCCCGAGGGGACCCATGTGATCGCGGTCGCCGCCGGCATCGTGACTTATGCGGGCGATCGTACCGGATACGGCAATATGGTCGAAATAAACCATGGCAACGGCATGGCGACACGCTATTGCCACAATGAAAAACTCTTGGTGAAACAAGGGGAAATGATCCGCAAGGGTCAGGAAGTGGCGCTCATGGGATCGACCGGGCGTTCCACCGGCCCCCACTTGCATTTCGAGGTCGTCAAGAACGGCGTGCAGGTCGATCCGCTGCGCTTCATCGGCGAAGTGCGCTAAACCGGCGAAGTGCGCTAAACCGCGTCTAGACAGGGCGCTTTGGGGCTGCCAGGCCCACTGGAGCCAAATCCGGTCAAATCGTTCGTAGGAACGCCTGGGCTACCACCGTTGTCACCCTGTCGTCCCGAAACGATTTCCCGCGCTCCCGGTCTATCCGTACAATACCCAGCTTTTTAAGGACCCCCTCGCGTGTGGAAGTTACTGACGAACATCTTCGGCAGCCGTAATCAGCGCCTCGTCAAGGAGCTGAGCCGCACGGTTGCGGCCATTGCCGCCTTCGAGGCCGCGCTGCAGGCATTGCCGGACGATCAATTTCCCGAGAGGACGCGCGCGCTCAAAGCGCGTTTCGCGGCCGGCACGCCGCTCGACGATCTCATTCCGGAGGCTTTCGCGCTGGTACGGGAGGCGTCGCGCCGCAAATTGGGATTGCGCCATTTCGATGTCCAGATGATCGGCGGACTCGCGCTCAATGCCGGCAAGATCGCCGAGATGCGCACGGGCGAAGGCAAGACCTTGATGTCGACGCTGCCGGCCTACCTCAATGCCCTCAATGGCGACGGCGTCCACGTCGTCACGGTCAATGAATACCTCGCGCAGCGCGATTCGGAGTGGATGGGCCCGGTGTTCCGTTTCCTCGGGCTCGAGGTCGGGGTCATCAAGAATGCGCAGTCGCCCGAAGAGAAGCGCGCGGCCTACGCTTGCGACATCACCTACGGGACCAATAACGAGTTCGGCTTCGATTATCTGCGCGACAACCTCGCGTTCCGGCTCGAGGACCGCGTGCAGCGCAAATTGAGCTTCGCGATCATCGACGAAGTCGACTCGATCTTGATCGACGAGGCGCGGACACCCTTGATCATTTCGGGGCCCGCCGAGGAGAGCACCGAGCTCTACATCAAGATCAACGCGCTGATTCCCCGCCTCGTGAAGCAAAAGGAGGAAAACGCTCCCGGCGACTACGCGGTCGACGAAAAGACCAAGCAGACGACCTTGACCGAGGATGGACACGCCAAGGTCGAGGAGCTGATGGCCGAGATCGGGCTGCTGCGCGACGGTGAGAGTCTGTACGACGCGACCAACATCCGGCTCATGCATCACCTCAACGCGGCGCTGCGGGCGCATGCGCTCTACAGGCGCGATGTGGAATACATCGTGCGCGCCGGCGAGGTGATCATCGTCGACGAGTTCACCGGACGCACGATGCCGGGACGGCGCTGGTCCGACGGTCTGCATCAAGCGGTCGAGGCCAAGGAAGGCGTCAAGGTTCGCGAAGAGAACCAGACCGTCGCGTCGATCACGTTCCAAAACTACTTCCGGCTCTACACGAAATTGTCCGGCATGACCGGCACGGCCGATACCGAGGCTTTCGAGTTTCAGCAGATCTATGGCCTCGAAGTCGTCGTCATCCCGACGCACAAGCCGATGATCCGCACCGACCGATCGGATCTCGTATTCCTCTCCGAGGCGGATAAATTTCACGCGATCCTCGAGGACATTCAAGAGTGCGTCAAGCGCGGTCAGCCCGTGTTGGTGGGCACGACCTCGATCGAAACCTCCGAGCGTCTCGCGAAGCTGCTCGCCAACGAGAAAATCCATCATGAGGTCCTCAACGCCAAGCAGCACGAGCGCGAGGCGCATATCGTCGCGGAAGCCGGCCGTCCCGAGGCGGTGACGATCGCGACCAATATGGCGGGTCGCGGCACGGACATCGTGCTCGGCGGCAGTGCGCAGACTCAGATCGACGCGATTCAAAATCCGAGCGAGACCGACCTTGCGCAGATTCGCGAGGAGTGGCAGCGGCGGCACGAACAAGTCGTGCAATCCGGGGGCTTGCACATCATCGGCACCGAGCGGCACGAGTCGCGCCGCATCGACAACCAGCTTCGCGGCCGGTCCGGGCGCCAGGGCGACCCGGGCTCGAGCCGGTTCTACTTGTCGCTCGAAGACAATCTGATGCGTATCTTCGGCGATCCGACGCGCATGAAATCGCTGATGACACGGGTCGGCATGAAGCCCGGCGAGGCGATCGAGAGCGGCATGCTCACGCGCCAGATCGAGCGGGCGCAGCGCCGCGTCGAACAGCACAATTTCGATGCGCGCAAGCAGCTGTTGGAATACGACGACGTCGCCAACGACCAGCGCCGCGTGATCTACCAGCAGCGCACCGATTTGATGAGCGCCGAAGATGTCGCCGAGGCCGTCGTCGGCATACGGGAAGATGTCGTCGCGCAGCTCGTCGATCAGCACGTGCCGGGCGGCCTGCCCGAGGATCAGTGGGATGTCGCGGGCTTGAGATCGGCCGTGGAACGCGACTTCGGCGCCCAACTGCCGATCGCCGAGTGGGTCAATGCCGAGGAGGCCGGCGATGGCTCGGGCCTTAAAGCCAAGATCACGACCGCGCTCCTCGCCGCCTACGATTCAAAAAGGGCGAGCATCGGTCCCGAAGTCATGCGCTACATCGAGAAAGAAGTCATGCTGCGCACGCTCGATCAGCACTGGCGCGAACACCTTGCGGCCATGGATTACATGCGCCAGGGCATTTACTTGCGCAGCTACGCGCAGAAGAACCCCAAACAGGAATACAAGCGCGAGGCATTCGAATTGTTCTCCGCGATGCTCGATCGCATCAAGTACGACACGATCACGATGGTCTCGAAGATCCAGGTGCGCAGCCAGGCCGAGATCGAACAGGAGGAACTCGAGCGGCAGCGGCGCCTCGCGCGGGCGCTGCAGCTGCAGCACGCCGAGGCGGTCTCGGTTCTGGAGCCCGTCGCGCCGGTTCACGAGCGCGGCGAGGTATACGCCGCGCGTGAAGCGCCGGGCGCGACTCTGCCGGCCGCGGCGCTGCCGTTCGTACGCGAGGTCCCCAAGGTCGGACGCAACGAGCCCTGTCCCTGCGGCTCGGGGCGCAAATACAAGCATTGTCACGGCGCTCTGCAGCAGCAAGCGAACGTGTGAGCCGCATGAAGCAGGGCGGCGCGGCTCTGGACGATGCGGGCCCGGCGACTGCAGTGCCGCGGCGACGGCGCGTCGTGCGGGTCGTCGCCGGCGTGCTCGCCGACGCGAAGAATCGCGTGCTGCTCGCGCAGCGGCCCGAGGGTAAGCACCTTGCCGGCGGTTGGGAGTTTCCCGGCGGGAAAACCGAGCCGGGCGAGACGCGCTTCGAGACTCTGGCACGCGAGCTCGACGAGGAGCTCGGCATCGAGGTCACCGCGGCGCGGCCCTTGATCTGCGTGCGTCACCAATACACGGTGCGCGAGATTCTGCTCGATGTGTGGGTGGTCACCGCGTATCGCGGCGAGCCCGCGGGTCTCGATGGACAGGCCTTGCGTTGGTGTCCGCGCGCGGAACTTGCGGTCGCGAAATTGCTGCCCGCGGACCAACCGATCGTCACGGCGCTGCGGCTGCCGGAGCGGATTTCACAGACTGCGTCGGTGGATTACGCCGTCGGCGATCTCGCCGCATTGGCCGCTTCGATCTCCGAGCCCGGCGCCGGCCGCATCGCCCGGCTGCACGGCGTGCTCATCGAGGGAACTCAAGAAGCGCTCATCGCCGCAGCCGCGGGAGCGGATTTTCTGGTCTTGCGAAAATCCCTCGATGCGGCCGAACTCGCGGCCTTGTGCGCCTCGGTGCAAGTGCCGGTGTTTGCGCGCGGACTCGCACGGGAGGAGGCCTGGAGCGCGGGGGCCATCGGAGTCAGCGAACTCGCTTGCTAGCGCTCAGCATCCCGCAGCTGCCCGTATGCCGCGCCAGGGCCTTGGTGCGCTCGCAGCTGTTCGTCAAAGAACCGCAGAATCGTCGCGTACGCATGGCGCCCGTCGTGCTGCCGCATCAGGCCGTGTTTGGCGCCCGGATAGACCATGACTTCAAACGGTTTGCCGAGGTCTTGGAGTCGGCGGAAGATCTTGGTGCTGTTGAGAAACAGCACATTGTCGTCGGCCATGCCGTGCAGGATCAGCAGCTTGCCCCGCAGTTTATCGGCATAAGGCAAGATGGAACTCTGCTCATAGCCCACCGCATTGTCTTGCGGCCTTCCTAAGTAGCGCTCGGTGTAATGCGTATCGTAGAGCGTCCAATCCGTGACCGGCGCGCCCGCGACGCCCGCATGGAACACATCCGGTGCCTTGAACATCAGCATCAAGCTCATATAGCCGCCGTAGCTCCAGCCCCATACGCCGATGCGCGACGCGTCAACATAGCCTTGCGCGGCGAGCCAGTGCGCGCCTTGGACTTGGTCGGCGACCTCGATCTCGCCCAAACGGCCATGAATCGGCGCTTGAAATGTGGTCCCGCGAAAGCCGCTGCCGCGATTATCGAGTTGGAATACGACGTAGCCGGCACGCGTCAGAATCTGCGTGAAGGAATTACCGCTCCAATTATCGAGCACTCGCTGCACGCTCGGGCCGCCATAGACGTCGATGATGGCCGGGTAGCGCTTGCTTAAGTCGAAGCCGCGCGGCTTGAACAGGCGGTAATAGAGCGTTTGTCCGTCGGCGGCCGTGAGCGTGCCGAACTCGGGCATCGAGTTGTCTTGCACATAAGGCGCGTCCGGGTGCGATGCATCGAGACGATTTTCCTGCAGGTAGGCGATCAGGCTGCCGTCGGCCCGACGCAAGCTCACCTGCAGCGGCTGCGCGATGCTCGTGAATTGATCGACATACATCTGCGCATCCGTCGACATCGTGATGCCGTGCACGCCGTCCTCACGCGAAATGCGCGTTACCTTGCTCGGATCCTCGGTATCGAGTGAAGCGGCATAGAGTTGGCGCTGCACCGGGCTCGTTTCGGTAGCGGTGAAGTACACGAGGCGGTGCGTCTCGTCGACGGCTTTGATTGCACGCGCGCGGAAGTCGTCGACGTTCCAAGGCCCTGCCGTCAAGCGGCGGCGCAGCCGGCCCTCGTAATCATAAAGATACAGATGCTCGAAGCCGTCGCGATTCGAGGCCCAGATGAATTCCTTCGATTTCTTCAAGAACGAGAATTCGTCGTTGAGTTCGATCCAGCTGTCGCTGGTTTCGGTGAGCACGATGCGGGTTTGGCCGGTCTCACTATTCGCGAACAGCAGGTCCAGCCGGCGCTGATCGCGGCTTTCGCGCTGAATCGCGAGCGTTTTTCCGTCGGGCAGCCAGTTGACTCGCGCGAGATAAAAATCCGGCTCGGCGCCCAAGTCCATCCACCGGGTGACGCCGGTGCGAAGGTTCGCGACGCCGAGCCGCACCAGCGCGTTCGGTTCGCCGGCGGCCGGATAGCGCTGAGTGAAGGCCGTGATGTTGTCGCCGGATATTTCAAAACGCTGCGTGAGTTTGACCGGGCTCTCGTCGACGCGCGCGAACGCGATCTGCAGATCGTCGGGCGCCCACCAATAACCGGTACTGCGGCCCATTTCTTCTTGGGCGACGAATTCGGCCATGCCGTTCTTGATCGCGCCGCCGCCGTCGCTCGTGAGTTGCGTCTCCGCTTTGCCGGCGATGTCGTAGGCGTACAAGTTCTGATCGCGTACGTACGATATATAGGCGCCGCGCGGTGAAAACGCGGCATCCGTCGCAAAGCCATTCGACGGCGCGACGATCGCGGCGGCATCGGTGGGCGGTTTCGTCAGATCGAAGTAATAGAGCTTGCCGCCCATCGGCAACAGCAAGGCTTGTGCGGACGGAGCGACCGTATACTCCAAGATCCCCGACAGAGCGGCGGTGCGCTGCCGCTCGCGGCGTGCGCGCTCCTCGTCGGAAAGGCTCGCGGCGTCGCGCGCGATCAGATTGGAGTCGACCAATAGGCGCGAACGGCCGGTGCGCAGGTCGAATTCCCATAAGTCGAGGCGATCCTTGTCCTCTTGCTTGCTTTGGAGAAAGGTCACGCGGGAGCCCTCCCGCCAGATCTTGATTCCCGTAATCGCGGGTCCCGCGAGCCCCGGCGCGTCGAACAAGCGATCGATCGTCAGTTCGGCGGCGGAAGTGCCGCTAGTGCTCGCGCAGGCGATCATCAAGAACGGCCAAAAACAGCGGCGCATGAACGGCATTGCGCAGGGTCAATAGGCTTGCGGGCCGTCGGGCGGCGGATCTTCATCGGTTTCGGCAGCCGCATCGGGAATCGCGTGTTTCTCGGTGAGCCAGGCACCGAGATCGATGAGCCGGCAGCGGTCGCTGCAGAAAGGCCGAAAGACGGATTCCGGTACCCATTCCACCGAGCGCTTGCAGGTGGGACATTTGACGATTGCGGCCATCGGGCGAAAGGTGCCGGACTCAAGCGCAGCAAGTCAAGATGAACGGCACGTCGACTTCCACGTGGATCGGGCGTCGCGTCGCGTCGGTCCAATTCAAGAAGCGCACCGTGCATCGATGCTGGTTGCCGCTGATTTCGGGAAACAAGTCGGTGTCGGCCGGCAACGTGATGCGGACCAATTGGCACGGCGATTCGCGCTCGAACTGTAGTTGGAATACGCCGCCGACCGCGATCTCGGATTTGCGGCGCGTATTCTGGCGCGTCAGCCAGAGCAGCTCGGCGATGCTGTCGCATAGCGGCCTGATCAGCGCGAGCCAGCCCTCGAATTCAGCGCTGCGCACTTCCGCCGGACGATTCAACCAATAGGAATAGTCCGGTAAATCGAAATCGCAGGTCCCGCCGGGGATCGCGCTACGATGCTTGATCGCACTCAGGAATTCCGAATCCCGTAGGGGCCCCATGAAATTGCCGCCGACCGTCGACAAATCATTGCGTAAATTAACGAGATTCGACATCAGCGATTTCAATCGACTGGGATCGACGCCGGTCTTGCTTTGATATTCCTTGAGTATGTTGACGTGCCGTTCGAGTTCCTTGAGCACTTCGGTGCGCGAGTCGCCGCGCGCCGTTATGGCCAGAATCTCGAGCAGGCTCGCGACGGCGGCGCGCGCACTCCAGGCACTCGGCATCTCGCTGTGATAGATCGCTTGCGTGTAGAGAAACTCGAGGCGCAGGAACGTGCGCATGCGCTCGTTGAGCGGCTGTTCGTAAACGACCGGTGCCGATTCCGGCACGGACTCGGGATGGGGATCCGGGGATGAACTCATGGTCCTATTCTGAGGCAGAGCGAGGGCCAGGGTAAACCCAAGAGCGCGCCTAAATTACATTGATTGGACGGAATCTCAGGGCGGCCGGCCGGCCGCAATGCCTTGATAGCGCTCATGCAGACGATCGACGCTTTGGCGCAACTGTTCCACGGTGCCTGAATTATCGAGGATGTCGTCGGCTCTTGCGAGGCGCTCGGCGCGAGAGGCTTGGGCTGCAAACATGGCGCGGGCTTGCGAATCCGAACTGCCGTCGCGCTCCATGAGCCGCTTAAGCTGTGTCGCCTCGTCGAGATCGACGACCAAGATCCGGTCCAAATCGGCGTGCGAGCCGCCCTCGACGAGCAGCGGTATCGCCATCACGAAATAGGGCCCGGACGCCGTCTCGGCCAGGCGTGCCATTTCGGCTCTGATTCGCGGGTGAAGAATGGCCTCCAGATCCTTGCGCGAATGCGCATCGGCGAACACCCGATCGCGCAGCGCGCGGCGGTCGATCTCGCCGCTCGGGCTCAAAATGCCGGGGCCGAAGCGCTCGACGACCTGCTTGAGCCCGGGTTGCCCGAGCGCCACGACGGCGCGCGCGACCTCATCGGCGTCGATCACGGGAACGCCCAATTCCCGAAAGCGCCGGGCGACGGTGCTTTTCCCGCTGGCAATGCCTCCGGTCAGGCCGATGCGCAACCGCCGCGCCATGCGGGCTATCGCTCGAGACCCGACACGCGCAGGTAGGCGTGCATGAGGCTGTCGCCATATAGCATCGCCAGCCAACCCGCCGCGGCGAGATACGGACCGAAGGGCATCGGAGTGCTGCGGTTGCGTCCACGAAAAAGGATCAGGGCTATGCCCACGACTGCGCCCGTCGCCGCAGAGAGCAGGATCACGAGCGGCAATAATTTCCAGCCGAGCCAGGCGCCGAGCGCCGCATAGAGCTTGAAATCCCCATAGCCCATGCCCTCTTTGCCGGTGACCAGGCGGAACGCATGGTAAACGAGCCACAAGCTGACGTAACCGGCGGCCGCACCGATGATGGCATCCCGCGGCGACACCGGCAGTGCGCTGCCGCGCACCGGGCCGACGACGACGGCGGCAAGCAGACCGGCCCATAGGAGCGGCAGCGTGATGCCATCGGGCAGCAGCTGATGGTCGAGGTCGATGCCGGTCAGCGCGATCAAGGCCCAGGTCACGATGAGCGCGCAGGCAGCGGGTGATCCGAATCCAAAATGCCATGCAACGGCCGCGGACATCAGTGCCGTCGTCAATTCTACGAGCGGGTAGCGCACGGAAATCGGCGCCCGGCAGGCGGCGCACTTACCGCGCAGCACCAGCCAACTGACCACGGGAATGTTTTGCCAGGCCTTGATCGGCGCCTTGCATGAAGGACAAGCGGAGCGCGGCGTCACCAAATTGAAGCGTTCAACAACCACGGTCGTTTGGGCGCTATCGGCTGTGCCCAGTATTTCAGTGGCCTGCGAGCGCCATTCTCGATCCAACATGATCGGCAGACGGTGGATGACGACGTTGAGAAAGCTGCCGACGAGCAGCCCGAAGACGAATACCGCACAGGCGAACAGCACGGGGCTGTCCGCGTAGATTGCGATCAGTTCGGTCAGCACGGGCGAAACAAAAGGCGCTGTTTCGCCGACGACGACTTAAACGACCGCACCCAATTTGAAGATGGGCAGATACATCGCGATGACCATGCCGCCGACGAGCACACCGAGAATCGCCATGATCAAGGGTTCGAGCAAGCTCGACATGCTGTCCACCGCATTGTCGACTTCGGCCTCGTAGAATTCCGCGACCTTGCCGGACATCGCGTCGAGCGAACCCGCCTCCTCGCCGACGGCGATCATCTGCACGACCATGTTGGGGAACAATCCGGTATTTTCCATCGCACGCTGCAGACGCTGGCCGGTTGCGACTTCGTCTCGCATGCGCAAGGTCGCCTCCTCGTAAACGATGTTGCCG
>Ga0209415_10014966_pt1 | contig 12625 bp, 10 predicted proteins | sample PeaSoiSIISIP2007_FD_187696 | JGI IMG/M metagenome (GOLD analysis project Ga0209415, IMG submission 187696) | Peat soil microbial communities from Weissenstadt, Germany - SII-SIP-2007 (SPAdes) (version 2) | ecosystem: Environmental > Terrestrial > Soil > Wetlands > Peat | place: Germany...
AAGCAACGTTACTCGCCCAAGATTCCGATAGCCACGAGCTATGCCGTTCTATACTTCAACAAGTCCAGGACCAGATGGGTGCACTCGATCCCGTGACTCGGGTCGACACTTTAATAGCAATGGGTATCGCCTTGTATTACCTTAGAGAAAATGAGGAGGCCCTAAGTCTTATGCGGGAGGCGGCGACGATAGTGCAATCCGTAAACGATCCCAGGCAGGTCGCTCGCGCCTTAAATAATTACGGTCTTATGCTTTATCAATTCTTCGATGCGACAGTTGAGTCGCTTTTTGAGCCCTTAGGTGTTGCTGTCGAACGCAGCGCCTCATGGAGATTTTCTCAAATAAGCCATTGGGTGCCGGCACAATTCTACGCTTTGCAAGGAGACATAACCGCCGCAACAAGCGCGCGAGAACGACAACGCGCCATTATCTCATTTGATCAGCGTGAAAAATTGCATCTTCAGGCCGTCCGTCGTCATTCGGCGAATCTGTGCAATATCATCAGCGAAGACTACGCCGCTATCATTTCGGACTTCCTCACTTCGGGGACATCGAGACTCAACGACAGTGCCTATGAATTGTTGATTGACGTTGCTGCGGCTCACGCATTTTCATCTAATATTGAAGCATGTGAAAACATGCTCGGGCAAGCAAAACGACTTCGCATCGCGCTTCCTGCATTCGAAGTTCAGGGCATTCATAACTCCATGGTCGTTGAGGTTATCACGATGTGTGCAATTGGTCGATGGAGTCAAGCAAAACGCCTACGTGAGCAGTACAGGGGCAACGTCCCTGGCTCGCCGCTGCTCGAACCAGCCTTGGGTTTGTTCTGCCAAGGACCGCCATTTGTTAGGGTTCAGAGCATCCTTGAGCCGTGCTTTGGGAAGCCTTTTGTTGGATTGTCTGCGCTGCTTATGAAGCGCGTTATTGAGCGGGAGTTGGTTCAACACTCAAATCCACTGACTGCCGCCGAAAAAGATGTGCTTCGGTTGCTGGGGCTTGGGAGATCAAATAAGGAGATCGCCAGCACGCGAGAGCGTAGTGGAGAAACCGTGAGGCTCCAGCTGACATCCCTTTACCGGAAGCTAGGGGTCGAAAATCGGACCAGTGCCGTCGCAGTCGCACGCGAACGCGGCCTGCTCTAGCCTTAGTTTCGACGGAGCTCCCAGGCGTTCCAGTAGTCGCGGCCGAGCGGATTGGGTGAGAACCCTGCAAGTAGGTTCGATACAACGTAGGTTCGGCGCTCGAAACCCAGCGGCACCACCGGCACTTCGGCGATGAGACGATTCCCGGCATCGCGATAGAACCGCGCACGATCATCGGGTTCGTACTCTCGGGCGCCGGCGGCTTCGTCGGCATCGTAGGCGCGATCGCAAAAGAACATCGAGTTGCCGCCACCCGGCGGAGTTGCTGAGCAGCCGAACAGATACGAGCGGTCGGGATCGAGTGCGGGCGACCAGGACGTCAGCGCCAGATCGTAGCGCGCGCTCTCGAGAATTCCACCGCGATCCTTCGGGCCCCAAAATTCCGCTTCCGTATACGAACGGATGTGCACCGTTACGCCGGCGGCTTCCAACTCCGAGGCGATCTGCACGGCGGCACTCGCGCTGTTGCGCCACGCCGCGGCAATCGCGAGATCCACGCTCAGCTGCTTCCCGCGCAGTAGCGCCGCAGCAGCGGCCGGATCATACGCCGGCAGGCCGCGGTCGGGACGATAACGCGGATCCAATTGCACCGCATCCGACGGCACCAGCGTCCCGCGGTACACTGCGGAAGCCAACTTGTTGCGGTCGATCGCCATCGCGATCGCGCGGCGCACGCGCACATCTTGCAGCGCCGGCGTGCGGAGGTTGAACTGCACGTAGTCCACCACATTGGTTGTCCGGCTCACCAGCCGCGTATGCGGCATCGTGCGCGCAACGTCCACGCCGAAGCCCGTCACCTCGGTGACGTCGAGCGCGCCGGTGCGTACCAGCAACAATCGCGTTTGCGCATCGGGCACGATCGCGACGTCGATGCGCGGGCTGGCCGCGGGACCGCGCCAGTAGTAGGGGTTGCGTACGAACGAGAGCCGCTGGCCACGCTGCCAGCGCAGCAGGCGAAACGGCCCGAGGCCGACCGGATTCGCGTCGAGGGAGCTCTGGTTGAGCGATGCGTAGCCCGCGGCGATGTGGCGCGGCAGGATCGCGAACGGATCGTTCGCTCCAAGCGTGAGAAACGACGCGATGAACGGCGCCGACGGTGACCGCAGCCGCACCACGAACGTATCCGGCCGCGGTGCGGACCACCCGGCCACGTCCGCCACGGCCGAAGTGTCCGGCACGGCCGTGCGCGGGTTGCGCAGCGCGTCGATCGTGAAGCCGACGTCGTGCGCGTCGAACGGCGCACCGTCGCTCCAGCGGCCGGTCCGGATCCGGTAGGTGATTCGGCGGCCGTCGGGCGAGATGCCGCCGTTGGCTCGCGTGGGGAGCGCCAGCGCCCGGTCGGGGACAAGCGCGCCCCGGTCGTCCACGAGGAAGAGGTAGCCCTGAGTCAGCGGCGCGAGCAGCCAGCCGAACGGCGTGTTGCGGATCGTGTTGAGGGAGCTGGGCTCGTCCTCGAGCACGAGGGCCGGCGCGCGCGCCGGCTCGGCCGCCTCGGCCGGCGCGATCCACGACGCGCGCTTGGGGAGGTAGCGCGCCTCGGCGGCGGCCATCTCCGATTCGATCAGCGGGTTGAAGCCGAGCCACTTGGCGCGCTGGTTGCCCTCCGGGTCAATCACGACCATCGTGGGATAATTCGCGACGCCGAAGGCGTGGGCGGCGATGAGGTCGGGGTCGAGCGCGACCCGTTCCATCGGGTGCCGGCGCACGAATCCCCCCACGAGGGCCGCCGGCTCGCCGACGTCCACCGATACCACGTCCACCTCGGGGTGCAGGCGCGCGAAGCGCTGGATGAGCGGGATCGACTGCTGGCACGGCGCGCACCAGGTTGCCCAGAAGTCCAGGTACGTCAAGCGGCCACGCTGCTTGTCGACGGTAAACCGGCCGCCGTCGAGGGTGGCCAGCGACACGGGCGGCGCCGGGAGCACGCGATTTTCCGCCAATCGAGGCGCAACGAAGAATTCGAAGAGCGCGAAGAGGACGATCAGTGCGGCGATAACGTCGAGGGCCCGTGTGAGCCACCCGCGGGCGGAAGCCATCTCCGCGGAGGTTCGGTCGTACTGCAACGCGCATCCTACGTTCGATGCCTAGCAACCGTGCGGCGTCGGTAACCCTCGACGCTCGCGCTTTGCCCGCGACGAATCGGACGATGCGCATCTTCGATGCGTTCGACAAGTTGCCGGTCGGCGCAATCCTCGAGCTGAACGAAGAGAGCGACCCGCGCTCGCTTCGCAACGAATTCCAGCAATACCGCGCTGGGCGGTTCTCGTGGGACGCGCGTAACCACGGCTCCGGCCGTTGGACGATTCGCCTCGAGCGGATCGACGAACGCGCCGACACGCCAACCTTCCTCTCGCACTGTCCGCCGTTCGCCTCGGCCAAGCAGTCGACCATCGCCGAGCTAGCTGCCGTTGCCAGCGAGCGCAGCTATCGCGCCGGTGAGACGATCTTCGATGAGGGCGAGATGTGGCCGTATCTCGCGTTCGTGCGCAGCGGCAAGGTCGTCTACACGCTCCTCTCGCCCGACGGTAAGACGCACGCCCTCGGCGAGCGCCTCACGCACGACTCGATCAACGAGTCCGGCACCTTCGACCAAGGCGGCTCGACGACACGGGCCGAGGCGCTGACCGACTGCTCGCTCGTGCTCTTGCCCGCTGAAGCGGTGCTGCACGCCGTACGCAACGACGCGGAGCTGGGGCTCGGTTTTCTCGCCGCGGCCTCGCAAGCGCGCCGGCGCTCGATCGACACGATCGCCGACCTCGCGTTCGCGCACGTGCTGCAGCGCGTAGCGAAGTTCCTGATGTCCTACGCGCTCGCAACGACCGGCATGGCACCCGGCTTGCCGGGCGTGGAGAATCTCTCGCAAGCGCAGATCGCCGCCGCGGCCGGTACCGTTCGCGACATGGCAGCGCGCGCGCTCATCCGTCTCAAGAACGCGAACGCGGTCGAACTCGATCGCGGCCGCGTGCGCTCGATCGACCGCGCGCGGCTCGAGGCCTTCGCGCACGGAGTGCAAGCCCCGCCGGTCTGAAGTGAACCCTAAACGGGGTTGCGCAGGCCGAGGCGCTCGAGCCGCGGCAGCACCTCGTCACGGAAGTACGGAAACTCCGCGATATAGTTCACAAATGAGAACGCGAAGCCGGCGAACCCGGCTTCGTGGAGCTGCGCGAGTCCGGCGGCGCAATCGTCGGGGTCGCCGACGATGGGGCAGCCGCCGTGTCCGACGGCGATACGACGGCGCCGCTGCATGAACGCTTCGCGATCGCGGTCCGCCGGCGGCGCGAATTTCCCCGCCGCCGCGGAGAGCTCGAGCATGTGGTCGATCGCATCCCAGTCGGCGTTCTCGTCGGCGACGTAGTGCTCGTAATCCAGGGCTTCCTTGCGCGTCGGGCGGCAAATCGCGTAGCCTGAGGTGTAGATGCCGATCTCCCGCCCGCTCGCTGCGGCAGCCGCGAGCGTGGTCTCATTGTCTTCACGGTTTTCGTCGAGGCTGCGCCAGTTGCGGAAGAGCATGTCGGCGTGCGTCACGGCGAACTCCCGCCCGAGCGGCGACGTACCGGCGTTCATGATGATCGGTCGCGTACCACCGTAGGGCTTTGGTTCGGCCTCAACGTGTTTGAGCTGGAAGTACTCGCCGTCAAAGTCGAACGGCTCGGTCTCCGTCCACATGCACTTGACCGCGGTGATCCACTCGGCGCCGTGCGCGTAGCGGCCCTCGTGGCCGTGTTGCTTGATCCCGAACATCTCGAATTCGTCCTCGTTCCAGCCGCAAACGAGATTGAGACCGAAGCGCCCATGGCTGATTTGGTCGGCCGTGACGAACTGCTTCGCGGCGAAGACCGGATGGACGAGCGGCGCGTGAACGGTCGCAAACACCGTGATGCGCTTCGTCGCCGCGAGCAAGCCGCACGCCCAGGCCGTCGACTCGAAACCGGCGCCCTCGAAGTTCGTGGCGCCCCCATAGCCCTTCCAGCGCGCGACGGGCAAGTGAAAGTCCATCCCGGCCTCGTCGGCGAGCTGAGCGGCGATCAGGTTGTCATCCCAACTTCCGGACCAGCGCTCCGGCACTTTCGTCGCCGACCGCCCGGACGAAAGGTTCAACCCGAAAAGGCCGAGCTTGAACGCGTTGCGGCTGAACGTGGTAACCCGACCGCGGAGAGTTGCCGCCGGCTGGATCACGTTACACCGATTCGAGCTGGGCCGTTTCTCCTTGCACGGGTTCAGCTTGCGCGTCGAACGCGGCGCGTTTTGATTTTGCGGCGGCGTCGGCGAGTGGGGAGGCTGCCGCGGGGGCGGCGGAGATCGCCGCGGCGGTGCGCGCGAGCGTGAGCTGATCGATGCCCTTCTTTACCGAGCCCAGCGCCGTCGAGAGCCGATTGTCGAGATCGACGAGCACTTGCGCTGCATAGGCATCCGCGCCTTCGCGGACGCGTTGGGCACGCAGCTCGGCCTCGCGCAACACCGTTTCGGCCGTATTTCGCGCGCGTGTAACGATTTCGTGGTCGTCGACCATCGCCGCGTGCGCTTCCGAGGCGTCGCTCACGATCGCTTGCGCACGCTCCTGCGCCTCGCGCATGACGCGGTCTTTGTCCTTCGCAATGAGCTTCGCTTGACCCACTTCCTCCGGCAGCGTCGAACGGATCTTCTCGATGAATTCGAACAGCCGCTCCTCACTGAGGACGCGACGCTTGAGCGGCAACATGGTGCCCTGGCGCACGTAGGCTTCAAGTTTGTCCAACACGCGATAGATGCTCACGATCGATGTTTCTCCTCGGTTGTTTCGGTGGGGCGCATGGTGGCGCGCTTGGCGCGCAACACGTGGAGGACGGCTTCGGGGACATACTGGTCGATCTCGCCGCCCAGGAAGAAGACTTCCTTGACCAAACTCGACGACACGAACGAATACTTTGGATCGCTCGGGACGAACATCGTGTCGATGCCGCTCAGCGAGCGGTTCATCAATGCGGTCGACATTTCGTTTTCGAAGTCGGAGACGACGCGCAGGCCCTTCACGATCACTCCCGCACCCGAACGTTTGGCGAAGTCCGCGAGCAGGCCGCGGAAATCGGCGACCTCGACGTTGCCGAGATGCTTCGTCGCCGCGACGAGCATCTGTTTCCGCTCCTCGATCGTGAAGAGCGGCTCGCGCTTTTGCGGATTGACGACCACGGCCACGAGCACCCGTGGAAACACCGCGGCGGCGCGTTCGATCACGTCGAGGTGGCCGAGCGTGAGCGGATCGAACGAACCCGGATAGATCGCGCTCGGCGGCGCGGGCGACTTCCCGTTCATGCCGGCTCCGGATTCAGAAACGCAAGCGCGACATCCCCGTACACCGCCGCGCGCTGCAGGTGAAATGCCGGATCGTCCGGTGCCGGGCGGCGGGCGCTGTGTTCGTAGACGACGAGGGAGCGTTCGTCGATCGCGCCGCGTTCGCGCAGCGTGGCGAAGGTCGCCGCCGGATACGGTTGCGCGTAGGGCGGATCGGCGAACACGAGATCGTAGCGGCCCTCGACCATGCGCGCGGCGCGTTCGGTCGGAAGCGCCAGGACGGTCGTGCGGTCCGCGAGCCCGAGGGCGTGCGCGGTGCTGCGGAGCGCTTCGGCGGTCGGCCGATGCTGCTCGACGAACGTCGCATGCGCTGCGCCGCGCGAGAGCGCCTCGAACCCGAGCGCACCGCTGCCGGCGAAGAGGTCGAGCACGTTCGCGTCGGCGACCCGATCGGCGAGGATCGAGAACAACGCCTCTTTGACGCGGGCGGGAGTGGGGCGGACCGCGCGCCCGGACGGCGTTCTCACGCTTCGGCTACGAAGCGTCCCTCCGGTGAGTCTCAACGTACCCATCTGGTTGGACCGTTATCTTCGCCATAATGTCTCACGTACCTCGAACGAGCGCCGGCAACGCTTCCAAATGATCGATGCGCGCCGAGGGCGGTTTGAGCCCTTCGGGGTAGGGTGCGGTCAGATCGCACAGCCATACCGCACGCAGTCCGTAGGCGCGCGCGCCGTCGATGTCGGCCTGTGGATTGTCGCCGACGTACCAGAGGCCGGACGCTCCGCAGCCAAGCGCCGTTTCCAGCAGTCGAAACGCTTCGGCGGAGGGTTTGTATGCACCGATCTTCGCGCTCACCAGGATCGGTCCGGGGAACGCTCCGAGCGCACGCGCGATCTTGCGCTCTTGCAAGAGCGACCAGCCGTTGGTGAGGATGCCGACGGGAATGTTGCTCGCTGCCAACTCCATGATGCACTCTACGGCGCCGTGCACCGGATGCACCAGCTCGTCGACGAGGGCATAGCAAATTTCGCGATAGCGTTCGGCGAGCGCGCTGGAATTCAGGCTGCGGCGCTCGCCCAGCTGCAACGTCGCGACGAAGCCGGCCATCATCGCTTCCATCGGGATCTCGGCCGACCGAAACGCGGCCAGCTCAAATTCGATCGCGGCATGCTGCGCCGGCTCGTGGACGTCGATCGGCGCACCAAGTTCGGCGGCCAGGCGGCCGAACGCGATGTGCTCGAGATGGTTGTCGAAGCCCAGCGTGTGATCGAAATCGAACCCGACGGCGACCTCGCTCACGCCGTCACCAGCAGCGCCCGCGCCGCGGCCACGTCGTCGATCAGCGCGCGCAACGAGCGATGCTCGGGCGCCGCGAGCTCCGGATCCGCCGCCACGATCGCTTCGGCTGCGGCCTTGGCCTGCATGTAAAGAGCGAAGTCGTCGACGATGTTGCCGATCGTTTCGTTCGCGCCGGCCTGCGTCGTGCCGGCCAGTTCGCCGGCCTTGCGCAGCCGCAGGTCTTCTTCCGCCACCTTGAAGCCGTCGTTCGTCTCGGCCAGCACGTCCAACCGCGCGATCGACTCGGCGTCGTTGGGTGCCACGAGGATGCAGAACGATTCGGCGGCTCCGCGCCCGACGCGGCCGCGGAGTTGGTGCAGCGTTGCGAGCCCGAACCGCTCGGCGTCGAGGATCACCATCACGCTGGCATTCGGGACGTCGACGCCCACTTCGACCACCGTGGTCGCGACGAGCACGTCGATCTCGCCGCGTTTGAAACCAGCCATGACCGCGTCCTTCTCCTTCGAGGGCATTCGTCCGTGCAAAACGGCAACGCGCAAATCGGAAAAGACCTCGCGCGCGACGTATTCGGCTTCGGCGAGCGCGCTCGAGAGCGCGGTCTCACCGACCTCGATCGCTGGGGCGACGACGTAGGCTTGGCGTCCGCGTTCGATGTTCTGGCGCACGAAGTCGTAGGCCAGCGCCTTGCGGCTCGCGCGGATCACGAACGTTTCGACGGGCGTGCGGCCCGGCGGCAGCTCGTCGATGATCGAGAGATCCAGGTCGGCGTACTTCGTCTGCGCGAGCGTGCGCGGGATCGGCGTCGCCGTCATGTACAGCGTGTGCGGCGCCGTGCTCTTCGCCCGCAGCCGCGCGCGCTGCTCGACGCCGAAGCGGTGCTGCTCGTCGATGATCACGAGGCCCAGACGGGCGAAGTCCGTGCTCTCGGTCAAGAGCGCGTGCGTCCCGACCGCCAGCGCCGCGGCGCCCGAGGCAAGGCGTTCGTTGGCGGTGCGCCGTTCGCGGGCGCCGAGCGAGCCGAACACCGCCTCGACCGCGATGCCGAACGGCAGCAAGAGCGGTGCCAGCTTCTGCGCGTGCTGCGCGGCCAGGATCTCGGTGGGTGCCATCAGCGCGCTCTGCAGTCCGGCCAGGTGCGCGAGCACGATCGCGGCCGCCGCGACGAGCGTCTTGCCGCTACCCACGTCGCCCTGCAACAGCCGGTTCATCGGCGCCGTGCGGCGCATATCGCGCGCGAGCTGCTCGATCACGCGCGTCTGCGCGCCGGTCGGCGCGAACGGCAACTCGGCGACGAAGCGCGCGTACCAATCGGGCGGCGGTTCGATCGGCGGCGCACCGCCGGCGGCTTCGCGGCGCGCGCGCTTGAGTGCCGCGGCCAGCGCGATGCCGAAGAACTCTTCGAAGACGATACGGCTGCGGCCGCGCTCGATGTCGGCCAATTCGCGCGGTGCGTGCACGCCGAACCAAGCTTCGCGTAGCGGCGGAAAGCCGTGCTGTCGAACCAGCGCTGCCGGCAGGGCGTCGACGCGCGCCGCGACGAGCCGCTCGAGGTTTTTCGCGATCGTCGTTCGGATCGTGCGCGACGGCAAGTCTTTCGTCGCGCCGTACACCGGCACGATCTCGCCGCGGTACGGCTCGTCGCCGCGCAGTTCGCGGTGCGCGCTGACGTTCAGCTCCGGCAGGAGGCCGGCGCGCGTCACGCGGCCGCTGACGAACAGCCGGTCGCCGGGAGCGAAGCGCCCGAAGAGGTGGCGGCGGCCGAAGAATTTTGCGGCGATCGTCCCGGTCTCGTCGGCCAGGTCCACGGTGACCAGCGGAAAGCGTCCCGGGCGTTCCTTGACCCGCACGACGCGCCCGACGAGGATCGCCTCGCCTTCGGTGAGGGTCGCGATCGCTTGGGGGACGCGCCAATCGCGATACGCGCGCGGCAGATGCGCGAGCAGCTGCTCCGGCGTCTCGATACCCAGTTCGGCGAACTTCGCCGCCGTCGCCGGGCCGACGCCGGCTAACCCCGAAAGCGTGTGCTTGTCGACGGGTCAGCCCGCAGCGCGGCGCGCGAGCTCGGCGCCGATCGCGTCGAGCGTCACGCGGCGTTCGGCCAGCAGCACCAGCATATGGTAGAGCAAGTCGCTCACCTCCCACACGAGCTCGCTGCGATCTTCGTTCTTCGCCGCGATGACGACCTCGGTCGCCTCCTCGCCGAGCTTCTTCGCAATGCGATCGATGCCGCCCGCAAAGAGCGATGCGGTGTAGCTGCCCTCGGGCCGGTTCGTGTGGCGGTCGGCGATCGTGCTCGCGAGCGCGAGCATCGCCTCGGCAAAGTGCGCGCCGTTCGGCACGGCTTCGGCGCCGGGCAGCGGCACGACTTCGAAGAAGCACGTCGCTGCACCCGTGTGGCAGGCGGGCCCGGCGGGGATGACGCGATAGAGCAGCGCATCGCTGTCGCAGTCGATCGCCACCGCCACCACGCGCTGCGTGTTCCCCGACGTCGCACCCTTGTTCCAAAGCTCCGCGCGCGAGCGGCTATACAGCCAAGTGGACTGCGTCTCCAGCGTCTTTTCCAACGCCTCGCGGTTGGCATACGCCAGCGTCAGGACCGCGCCGGTACGCGCGTCGGCGATCACGACCGGCGCGAGCCCGTCGGCATTCCATTTCACGGCGGCGAGCAAGGCGTCCGCTTCCATCAGACGGCCACCGTTTCGAGCCGCACCGGAATACCGTGCGCGGCGAGTTCGCGCTTCACGTCGACGATCGCGAGTTCACCGTAGTGGAAGAGACTTGCGGCCAGCGCGGCGTCGCTGCCGGCTTGCTCGAACACGTCGACGAAGTGCGACAGCCGGCCCGCGCCGCCCGAGGCGATGATCGGCAGATTAACGGCCTCGCGCATCGCGCGCAACAAGGGCAAATCGAAGCCGGTGCGCGTGCCGTCGCGATCGATGCTGGTGACAAGCAGCTCGCCCGCACCGCGCTGCTCGGCCTCGCGCGCCCACTCGATCGCGTCGCGGCCGGTCGGCGTGCGACCGCCGTCAACGACGGCTTCGAAGCGCCCGCCGGCGGCGCGCGCATCGATTGCGACGACCACGCACTGCGCGCCGAAGCGCCGCGCGGCCTCATCGATGAGCGCCGGATTGCGCAGCGCGGCGGAGTTCACGCTGACCTTGTCGCAGCCGGCACGCAGCAGATCGTTCATGTCCTCGACCGTGCGCACGCCGCCGCCGACGGCAAACGGGATCGTCAGCTCGGCGGCCACGGCGCGCACCACCGCCAGCGTGGCGCGGCGGCCCTCCACCGTTGCCGTGATGTCGAGAAAAACGAGCTCATCGGCGCCTTCGTTCTCGTAGCGGCGGGCGAGTTCAACCGGGTCGCCCGCATCACTGAGGTCGACGAAGCGAACGCCCTTGACGACGCGGCCTTCCTTGATATCCAAACAGGGGATGATGCGGCGGACGAGCATGGGCCTTTCTTTAGCGGCGCGGTGCCGCTTCCATGGTAGAGAACCCGGTATCGCTGCCATCCTCATGCGAGAGGACGGTAATCGCCAGAATCGCCAGATCGTCGGCGATCTCACCGTTACAGCGCCGTTCGGCCTCCGCGAGGAGCACGTCGCAGATGCCTTGGGCATCGTTCGGGGCCCCGGCGAGCAGCGCCGCGACGCCCTCGTCGCCGAGAAACGCCCCGCTCGCATCGCGCGCTTCGGTCAACCCGTCGGTCGCCAGGACCACGGTCGCGCCGACGGGCAGGTCGACCGCGCCGACCCCAAAGGTGCTGTCGGGGCCGAGGCCCGCGATCGGACCCGTCGGCGGCAACTGCTCGATCGCCGTACCGCGCCGCACGAACGCGGTCGAGTGCCCCGCGGCGACGTAGCGCAGCGAGTGCGTGCGCGCGTCGAACCGGCCGAGGAAGAGCACGACGAAAATTCCCGGATCGTCAAACGTGTCGATGAAGAGCCGGTTGAAACGCTCGACGACGACCCCCGGATCGTCCACTTCGGCCGCGAGCGCCCGGATCGCGTATTGCACGAACGCCGCGTGGCGGGCGGCCTGGATGCCCTTGCCGCTGGCGTCGGCGATCAGAAGCCAGCCGCTTTCCTCGCCGTCGCGCCATGAATCGAGCAGGTCGCCGCCGACGAGCGCCTCGGCCGTCGCCGAAGCGTAGGCGTAACCGACTTCCGTGCGCGGCAGACGCGTGCCGCCGACGCGCAAGGTCTGTTGGAGCGCATCGACGAGCGAGTGTTCGCGCTCCAGGCGCTGCTCGGCCGTTGCGCGCGCGAGCCCCAGCATCACCGCAGCCAGCGCGAAGATCGCCACGATTCCGGCGCTGATGGCGACGGTGTAATTGATCGTGCGGCGCAGTTGGGTTTCCTCGCGCACGCTCGCGACCGTAAGCGTGTCGCGCAGTTGCGCCGAGGAGGCGCGCAGTTCGTCGGTCAGCAGCTTCCCGAAGGTTTGGAGCGCGAGCGCATCGGGCCGAACCGGGTTCCGCAGCAGCGGCAGAGCGACCTGATTTTCCCATTTGTCGTGGGTGGCGCGAATGTCTTGGACGACCGGCACGGCTTCGCTGACCCCGGCCACTCTGATGAGCTGCACGAGTTCATCCACACGCTGGTCGAACTGCGGATTCGGCGGTCCGTCGGGATCGAGAAAATAGCGGTCGCGCGTCGAGACGAATCCACGCAATCCGGTTTCCTCGGAGAGCTGCTCGCGGAAGATCGCGTCGACGCCTTCGCGTGCCGCGGCCAGCCGGACTTGCTCGTTGGACGCGGCATCCAACTGATGGACGCCCCAGACCGGCCCCACGATGGCGACGGCCACAAAGGCCACCACGAGGAGCAGGATTGGAGGCGACACCCAGATTCGAACTGGGGATGGAGCTTTTGCAGAGCTCTGCCTTACCACTTGGCTATGTCGCCG
>Ga0209415_10014967_pt1 | contig 12624 bp, 10 predicted proteins | sample PeaSoiSIISIP2007_FD_187696 | JGI IMG/M metagenome (GOLD analysis project Ga0209415, IMG submission 187696) | Peat soil microbial communities from Weissenstadt, Germany - SII-SIP-2007 (SPAdes) (version 2) | ecosystem: Environmental > Terrestrial > Soil > Wetlands > Peat | place: Germany...
GAGAAGACTCGAACTTCCAAGGGGTTTCCCCCGCTAGCACCTCAAGCTAGTGCGTCTACCAATTCCGCCACGGCCGCGAGAGCGGGCGTCGCATCCCAGGGGGTGCCGCCGATCGCGCGCGTGCTTACCAAATCCGCCGCGCCATAGCAAGGCAATGCGGCGCACACCCCGCCGGCCGCCGGACCCGGAAATCCGCCCGAGCGGCAAGGGCTTGACTCCCGGCGAACGTCTGCCCATCTTGTACGCAAACGGCGTTCAGCGCTTAAGGAGGGCACCATGAAAGCAGTCTTGGCCACACTCTGCGCAGGCGCGCTCGTCGCGTCGGCGGGGCCGGCGGCCTGGGCCGCAACCTCCCCCTTCGATCCGCCGGTCCAGACGCAGAAGCGCACGCTGCCGCCCGCGAAGGACGTGGCCAAGACCACGCTCACCTGCCGCTACTACGCGCATTTCATGGTCAAGCAGGTCGACGAGGGCGAGGTGGGCGCCGCGCAGATCTCGATCCTCCCGATCGATACCGGCACCCCGAAGCCCGCCTGCCAGCGCAAGAACGTGCCGTCGGAAAAGGTGGTGAACCCGAACGACTGGACCGGCTATGTCAAAGGCGTGAAAGGCGATTACGTCTTTCTCGATGCCGACGACGGCGTCAATGGCGGCCTCGGCTTCGCAGTGTTCGCGGCGAGCACCGCCAAGAAATTGTTCGAAGATTCCGCGCTCGGCAACCTCAAGAGCGTCACGCTCGATGGAAAGGGCCTGACGCTGCGCTACGCGCGAAGCTACAGCGGCGACTGCTCCCTGCCGCACGACGGCGCATCGTGCTGGACCAAGATCGCCGCGGCGGCGGGCCAGAGCGCCGCGAAGCAGCCCGATTGCGCGGCGGGCTATCTCAAGGCCAAGAACGACATGGCGAAGGGGCGTTGCGAGGCGCAGAAGAAATCCGGCCCCGCCTGCCTCGCGGCGGCCTTGAAGGAGCTCGACAGGCAGCGTTGGGACGACGCGCCCTCGGTCATCGTCTATGACGCCGAGTCCGTCCTCGGGCCGAGCGGGGCGAGCACTAGGCCCCTCGGCGCGGTGCGTGCCTGCCATCCCTCGGATTGAGGCTGTGAAACATCGAAATTGCAAAACGAAGCCAAATTCCCCAGTCCGCTCCGTCACATGACCTGATTGGCTTTGACGAAATGAACCCAATTTCGGCTGCGAGGGCGCCGACGACCGCCAGAGACGAGCGCGAAATCGCCCGCGCCCTCGACTGGCGCATCAGCGATGCGCCCGTGGGCTACGAGGAGGCGGTTGCGGAGATGGAGCGGCGCGTCGCCGCGATCCGCGCGGGCACGGCGCCCGAGCTCGTCTGGCTGCTGGAGCATCCGCCGCTCTACACCGCCGGCACCAGCGCGCGGGAGGGCGATCTGCTCGAGCCCGGTCTGCTCCCGGTGCACCGCACGGGCCGCGGCGGGCAATACACCTACCATGGGCCCGGCCAGCGCGTGGCCTATGTGCTGCTCGACCTGAAGCGCCGCGGCGCGGACGTGCGCGGTTTCGTCGCAAGCCTCGAGGAGTGGATGATCCGCACCCTCGCCCGCTTCAGTCTGAAGGGCGAGCGGCGCGCGGGCCGCGTCGGCATCTGGATCGACGAAGGCGGCGGCTGCGAAAGCAAGATCGCCGCCATCGGCGTGCGCGTGCGCCAATGGGTCACTTACCATGGCGTCGCCCTCAACGTGGATCCCGACCTCGCGCACTATCGCGGCATCGTCGCCTGCGGTATCCGCGAGCACGGCGTGACCTCGCTCGCGGCCCAAGGGATCGCCGTCGGCATGGCCGAGGTAGACGCCGCGCTCAAGGCGAGCTTCGACCCCGCTTTCGCCCGCCACGTGCAGGCGCCGCGAAACGAATCCTTAAGGTTGTCTTAATAGTTCATTAGCCAATCTTCCCAGATACTTTATATGTCAGAAGAATTTGGGAAAATGCCGAGCGTTACTTCTGTCATTCACAATGAAGCGGGCGTAGTCTCTTGCTAAGCCGGTCTGTCGGCCCAAGGAGAGGGTGATATGCACGTTATTGCCGTCGCTTCCCAGAAGGGCGGGTCCGGCAAGACCACGCTCGCGGGACATCTCGCGGTCCAGGCAGACCGCTCCGGCGCCGGGCCGGTGGCGCTGGTCGACACCGACCCGCAGGGGAGCCTCGCCGAGTGGTGGAACGCGCGCACGGCGGAGACGCCGCTCTTCGCGCGCACCGGCGCCGAGCGCCTCGCCGAGGACATCGCGCGCATGGAGTCGCTCGGCATCAAGCTCTTGGTGATCGACACGCCGCCTGCGATCGCCGCCACCATCTCCGAGGTGGTCCGTGCCGCCGATCTCGTGGTCGTGCCGGCGCGGCCGAGCCCGCACGATCTGCGCGCCGCCGGCGCCACCGTCGAGCTGGTCGAGCGCTTGGGCAAGCCGCTGGTCTTCGTGGTCAACGGCGCCACGCCGCGCGCGCGCATCACCACCGAGGCCGTCATGGCGCTCTCGCAGCACGGCACGCTCGCGCCCACCATCGTTCATCAGCGCACCGCCTTCGCCGCCAGCATGATCGACGGCCGGACGGTCATGGAGGTCCCGGACGAGGTCCGCGCCGCCAGCGAAATCGCCATGCTCTGGGAGTATCTGAGCCGGCGGCTCCACGGCGAGCGCCGCACGCTGCTCGCCACCGACCAGCTCTCGCCCAGCGCGCCCATGCCCATGGAAGCGAGCGTCCCATGAAAAACGGTCACGCAGCCGCTCTCACCGGCACCCTGCTGTTCCGCAAGGGCAGCGCCGCGCCAACCGACCTCTTCGCCAGCCATGCTCCGGCTTCGCTTACCGGCTCGATCCGGATCGCGCCGAGGCAGCCCGATCCCGACGCGCCGGTGCGCGTCTCGGTGAAGCTCGACCGGGCGCGCCGGCAGCACCTGCAGCTCGCAGCCGCCAAGCTCGGGATCAGCAATCAGGAGCTTCTAGTCGCCGCGCTCGATCACTATCTCCGCAGCGAAGTCCCCGCGCGGATCGCCGACCCCTGCTGCTGCCTCAAGATGCCCGTGAGGCCGGAGCCGGTCTGATGGTCATGCCGGCCTTCGATATGGAGCCCAGCTCCACATCGGTCCCGCCGGACGGTGTTGTCCCGCACCCGAGCGGCGAGGCCGTGGCAGCTCCAGCGAGCCCCGAGGCCGCGCCCCCGAAGACCCCGAGCCGCGGCGAGACGGCGCCCGCCAAGCCGCCGCCCGCGAGCCTGGTCAGCATCGCCGTCAAGAACAAGGCCGCGGCCGCCAGCAAGGCTGGCGACCTGACACGCCTTTTCGAGCTGGCGCGCCGTCAACCCACGGCGCCCGCCGCGCCGATCCAGCCGCTGCCCGCGGAGCCGGTACCGGCCGCGGCTGCACCCGCTGACGTCGAGAGCCCGGCGGAACCAATTTCGATTGCGCCGACAGCGGCCGAGATACCGGCCGTGGAGGCCGCGCCCGAGCCCCTGCCGCTCGAGAGCGCGCCCGACCTGGCTCCGGCCGAGCCGGCGGCGCTTGTCGAGCCCGCGATCGTGTCCGAGGCGGCCTTCGAGGCGCCTCAGCCCTCGCTGGAGACCGCTTGGCCGCTCATGTTGGCGCCGCCGGTCGCCGCGGAGGCCCCGGATGCGGTGATGCTTGCGCCCATCGAGGCGGCTCCCGAGGCCGAGCCGCCGGCGCCCTCGGCCGTCGCCGCCACGGACCTCATGGACGTGTCGCTCCCGATCGAGCAACCGATCGCTGCCGAAGCGCCACCGTCCTTCGAGACGCCGGAGCCGCTCACGGTCGCGTTTGCGTCGATGGAGGAATCGGCGGCACCTCTTGAGATCCCCGAGCCTGCGTCAGAGCAAATCGAGCCACCCGCCGAGCCCACTCCAGCCGCAATGGCCGAGGTCGCGGCGCCTCCCGCCCCCGAGCCGCCGCGCGTGGTGGAGCCGACCCTACCGCCGGTCGCCCTCGCGTCGATCGAGCCGATGCCCATGCCGGCACCGCCGGCGCTCGCGCCGGTCGAGCCGCTGCCCGCGCCGATGCCGGCCGCTCCCGCAGCACTGAAATTCAAGGACCTTGCGGACTACTGGCGATCGCTGCGGGTCGGCGAGGAGCATCCCGCGGCGGAGTCGATCGACCGCGACCTCGTCACCGAGCGCTGGCCGGGCAGCCTCCTGATCGCCTACACCCCGGCCTCGCAGGACCCGCGCGGCGAGTTGCGCCCAGGGCGCGTATCGCGCCTCGGCACCGCCTGCAAGGAGACCCAGAGCGTGGTTGACGCCGGCTCGCATTCGACGGAATGGATGCTCGAGGTCGCGCGCACGGCCCTCATCAACGACGAGCCCGTCGAGGAGCAGCAACGCCTGGCGACGCTGACGGGGGTCGCGGGCTTCCGCATGGTGGCATTGCCGCTCGGCCCTCCGAGAGGGCTGGCAAACGCGGTGCTCTGCTCGCTGCTGCCCAGCCCGGGAGCGCCCCGCTTCGGCAAGCGGCGCACCTGGCTCTGAGACAGGCCTCGGTTCCGATCCGATACGCCCAATAGGTGCTCGCGACCGTGGGACTGCCGGAGGCCGGCGGCCTCGCTTCGCGATACCCGATGCGTTAGCCTATCGCCAGCTGCGCCCGGCGGTCGCGCGTGACCCGCCGCGGCTCGAGCCGACATCACGGCATGGCGAACTCGAGCACCGTCCTCGAACATATCTCCGCGCTGCTCGCGAAGGGCACATCCGCCGAGGCCCCAACTCGCCAAAGCGATTAGCGATCCCGGCACGGTCTCTGGCGCCGCCCGAGGGCCTCGCTTCGCTTGGACCGTCGTCGCCGCTCGACAATTGACGGCGGCACGAGACACAGTGTGCAATGAGACTTGGCGATGCCGCACGGGGAGGCCCGAATGTCCTTGCGGACCGAGACCGCGGGAGAACCCCGCGGAAAAGCCGACGCCCTCTATGCAGCGCTCGAAGAGCGCATCCTCGACCGGGATCAAGTGGGTGCCAGCCGGATCTACTACGATCTGCTGCGGGCGCGGCGGCCGCTGACGGAGATGCTGGCCGAGATCATCAGGATCCATGCGCCCTATACGCATGTGCCCTATCACGAGCGGATCGACGATGGGTTCGTCAACTTCGTCAACAACGACCACTGTCTTCTCAGCGCGCGCGCGACGCTACACCTCGCCGCCATGCTCGACGGCCCGCTCGCGGGACTGCCGATGGCGCAGACGATCTGGTACGTGCCCACCGCGCTCGACATCTGGAATCAGAAGATCGCCAAAGCACCGGGACATTACACCCGCGGGTTTACGATGCCGGCCGGTCCGCCGCCCGCGCCGGTGGCCTACTGGCCCGATCAGGAACCCGTCAAGGAACCAGGGACACTGAGGGAGCGGCTGGGGCACTGGATGACCCTGGTGCACCGCGGCCAGGTGCTTGAGGCCTATCGGATCTTTCTGGGCCTTGTCGAGGAGCCCGCCCATCGCCAGGAGGTCCTCGCCGAGCTGGTGTTCGCGGGTCTGATCGACCTGCAGGATCGCAGCCTCAACAACCGGTCCTACACAACGGGTCATAAGGCGTTCCGCGCCCGGGCGACGGTCGAACTGGGGACTGCCATCGGCTGGGACGCTGCGCACGACGTCGTCTACGCGGGTGCGCTCGACATGGCGGTCGGACCGCGCTGGTACTCGACCTACGAGATGGCCTGCAACACGATCACCGTCTACATCGAGGGCGCGCATATCTCGGCGATACCCTACAGCGGAACAACGCCGCGCGAGCGCGCGCTGCTCGCGAATAGCGGCGGCTTGACAAAGATGGAGAGCGCCGAACTCGTCGGGATGCTGCTGCACGAGCACGAGCCCGCCTATGTCGAGCGGATCAGCGCGCTCCTCCTTGCGGGCAAGAGCCCGCGCCGGATCCTCGACGCAATCCAAGTCGGCGCCGCCGAAGTGATCCTGGCGACGGAAGCCGACACCAACTTCTCCCTGCCGCAGCACTGCTCCGAGTATTGCAGCACGCTCGGCTGGTTCTACGACCATTTCGAGCATCCGCAGCGTCTGAAGTTGCTGTTCGTAGCGGCGGCCTACGTCAATCAGGCTGCGTGGCATCAGGCGCGCACCGGCGACCTCCGTTCGGCGGCGATCCATCCGCCGGCCGGCGTCGACCGGATGACCGGCGAGCAAATCCTCGACCGCATGGAAGCGGCGATCGTCTCGCTCGATGGGCCGCAGAGCGTCGCATGGACCCAGGCTTATCTCGACAGCGGCACCGATCGCTCACGCCTCACCCGCCGGCTGGCGCTGGTGGCAGCGAGCATGGGCAACGATCCGCACAACCAAGAGATCGCCCAGTGCCTGCTGCGCGACTACGCCACGAGTACCGCGGCCAACCGCGACCGGCTCCTGCTCGCGTGCGCCCAGCACACCGCGAGGCACCGCAAGTACGGAGATTTCATGGAGGCGACGCGCCGATTCAAGGCGTCGATCAGTCCGAGCTAGCCAGGTATTGTCCGGCACGACCGGACGGCACCAGCGGAGCCGTTCGCTGGCGCCGGGCGCCGGCTTCCCTTAGACTCCGACCTCCATGATTAGACTGCTTATTTGCGTCATCCTGGCGGCTGCCGCGTGTCTGACTCCGGCGCTCGCCCAAACCGCGCCGCGAAGCCGCGAGGCGATCCGGCTCTCCTTCGCCCCCATCGTGAAGCAGGCGGCGCCGGCGGTGGTGAACGTCTTCTCGCGCCGGGTCGTGCGCACCAGCGCCTCGCCCTTCGCGGATGATCCGTTCTTTCGCCGCTTCTTCGGCGACCGCTCTCCGTTCGGACTGCCGCAGGAGCGCGTGCAGAACTCGCTCGGCTCCGGCGTGATCATCGATCCCGACGGGCTCATCGTGACCAACCACCACGTGATCCAGGAAGCGCAGGAGATCACCGTGGTGCTGTCCGACCGCCGCGAGTTCGAGGCGAAGATCCTGCGCTCGGACGAGCGCACCGACCTCGCCGTGCTCAAGATCGATCCCAAGGGCGAGCGCCTGCCGATATTGGAGATCGGCGACAGCGATTCCCTCCAGGTCGGCGATCTCGTCCTCGCGATCGGCAATCCCTTCGGCGTCGGCCAGACCGTGACCAGCGGCATCGTCTCCGGCCTGGCGCGCACCGCGATCGGCATCAGCGATTTCCGCTCCTTCATCCAGACCGACGCCGCGATCAACCCCGGCAACTCCGGCGGCGCCCTCGTCGACGTCGACGGCAAGCTGGTCGGCATCAACACCGCGATCTTCTCGCGCTCGGGCGGCTCGATCGGGTTGGGTTTCGCGATCCCGACCTCGATGGTGCGCGCGGTGGTCGAGGGAGCCAAGACCGGCAAGCCGATCGCACGCGCTTGGCTCGGCGCCACCGGCCAGCCCGTGACGGCGGAGATCGCCCAGGCCGTGGGCCTCGACCATCCCCGCGGCGTGCTCGTCAAAGAGGTCGTGACGGACAGCCCCGCGGCCCAGGCCGGCGTCCGAGCTGGCGACGTCATCGTGGCGATCGCGGGACATGACGTCGACGATCCCGAGGATCTGCGCTTCCGGGTCGCGACCTTGCCCGTGGATGCGCCGGCGCCTCTGACGTTCTGGCGCGCAGGCAAGCAGCAGGAGGCGAGCGCCATCCTCGTGACGCCGCCGGAGACGCCGCCGCGCGACACTCAGACGCTTGAGGGCCGGCATCCGCTGGCGGGCGTCACAGTCTCGAATCTCAACCCGGCGCTTGCCGAGGAGCTGTCGCTCGACATTGCCCTACGCGGCGTGGTGATCAACGCGCTGACGGACGGCAGCTATGCCGAGCGCATCGGCTTGCAGAAAGGCGATCTGTTGGTCAGCCTCAACGGCAAGTCCCTCCCGACCGTGGCGGCGCTGCGGCAGATCGTGAGCGCGGCCAACGCGCCCTGGACGCTCTCGGTCAAGCGAGGCAGTCAGACCCTCACGGTCACCGTTCGGGGCTGATGAGCCTTTTCGAGGATCAGGCCCCCCGCCCGCTCGCCGACCGGCTGCGCCCGCAACATTTGTCGGAGGTCGTGGGGCAGGGCCATTTGCTGAGCGCCGGTGCGCCGATTGGCCGCATGGTGGCGCAGCATCGGCTCGCCTCCATGATCCTCTGGGGCCCGCCGGGCTGTGGCAAGACCACCATCGCGCGGCTGCTGGCCGACGCGACCGCGATGCATTTCGAGCCGCTGTCGGCGGTGTTCTCGGGCGTCGCCGACCTCCGCAAGGTGTTCGACGCCGCCAAGAAGCGCCGGCTCGCCGGCCAGGGCACGCTCCTGTTCATCGACGAGATCCACCGCTTCAACCGCGCCCAGCAGGATGGGTTTCTGCCCTATGTCGAGGACGGCACGGTCACGCTGATCGGCGCCACCACGGAGAACCCGTCCTTCGAGCTCAACGGTGCGTTGCTCTCGCGCGCCCAGGTGTTCGTCCTGCGGCGGCTCGACGACGCTGCTCTCGAGACCCTGCTCGAGCTCGCGGAGCAGGCAATCGGCCACCCGCTTCCGCTCGATCCGAGCGGCCGCGAGGCACTCCGCGCCATCGCCGACGGCGACGGCCGCTATCTCATCAATATGGTGGAGGAACTCGCGGCGTTCCCGCCGACCGCCCCGCTCGACGCCGCCGGCGTCACCACCGCCGTGCAGCGCCGCGCCCCGCTCTACGACAAGGCGCAGGAAGGGCACTACAACCTGATCAGCGCGCTCCACAAGGCCGTGCGCGCCTCGGACGTGGACGCCGCGCTCTACTGGCTCGCGCGCATGCTCGCAGGCGGCGAGCACCCGATCTATATCGCGCGCCGCGTGGTGCGCATGGCGGTCGAGGACATCGGGCTCGCCGATCCGCACGCGCTCCCGCAGACGGTGGCCGCCTGGGACGCCTACGAGCGACTCGGCTCGCCCGAGGGCGATCTCGCGCTGGCGCAGGCTGTGATCTACCTCGCGACCGCGCCCAAGTCGGTCGCCGCTTATCGCGCCTTCGGCGCCGCCCAGCGGCTGGCCGAGGAGACCGGCTCGCTGGCCCCGCCCAAGCACAGCCTCAATGCGCCCACGAAGCTGATGCGAAGCCTCGGCTACAGCGAGGGCTACCAGTACGACCCCGATCAGCCCGACAGCTTCTCCGGCCAGAGCCATTTCCCCGATGAGCTCCCCCGCCGCGTCCTCTACGACCCGGCCGACCGCGGCTTCGAGCGCGAGATCAAGAAACGGCTGGAGTATTGGGAGAAGCTGCGGAGCAAGAGAATGCGAGGCGCCGAGGAATGAACTCAGATACTCAACGGCGTCGAATCGTGCCGAGTGGCCAAAGCAGAATGAACTATGCGGTGGAGTGGGCTGGGCGCGTCTCATGACCAGCGAACACGGTAAAGAATCTGCGGGAGGCGTGCGGAGTCTCGCGGTCGCAGATGCGGACGCGGATATCCGGCTCGATCGCTGGTTCAAGCGGCACTTCCCGACGCTGACGCACGGACATCTGCAGAGGCTGCTACGCACGGGTCAGGTGCGCCTCGACGGCAAGCGCGCGCAAGCAAGCGACCGGGTGCAGCCGGGCCAGACCGTTCGCGTGCCGCCCTTGGGCAATCTGGCTCCGCCGCGGGCCCCGGCGTCGGCGCCACCGCCGAGCCCGGAGGAATCGAAGGAGCTGCAAGCCGCCGTCCTCTATCGCGACGCCGATTTGATCGCGCTCAACAAGCCCGCGGGGCTTGCGGTGCAGGGCGGCAGCGGCGTCGACCGCCATCTCGACGGGCTTCTGGATGCGCTGCGCTTCGACGCCGCCGAGCGACCCCGTCTCGTGCATCGCCTCGACCGCGATACCAGCGGCGTCCTGGTGCTGGGGCGCAGCGCCCGCTCGTCGGCCGCGCTCGCGGCGGCCTTTCGCGCCAAGACGACGCACAAGATCTACTGGGCCGCCGTGGTGGGACTGCCGAAGCCGCGCGAGGGCAAGATCGATTTGCCCCTCGCCAAACTTCAAGGCCGCCTCGGCGAGCGGGTCATGCCCGACGAGGACGACGGCAAGCCCGCGATCACCCGTTATCAAGTGGTGAGCCATGCCGGCGACAAGTTCGCCTGGCTTGCCTTGATGCCGATCACCGGCCGGACCCACCAGCTCCGCGCCCATTGCGTGGCGCTGGGCACGCCAATCCTCGGTGACGGCAAGTACGGTGGGCGCGCCTCGCGCCCCGAGGGCGTGCCCGAGCCACGGAAGTTGCATCTGCATGCCCGCACCTTGATTCTGCCGCGGCCCGACGGCGGCGTCCTCAAGCTGACCGCGCCGCTGCCAGCCCACATGAAGGCCACGTGGCGCTTCCTCGGTTTCGAGGAGTCCGAGGGCAAGGGCGTCTTCGAAGAGGAGTGAGGTGAAGCGTTTCTACAAGAGCGCCGGCGTGACCGAGGCGCCGGACGGTTTCGGCGTCGCTCTGGACGGCAAGCCCGTGCGCACGCCGGCAAAGCGGCCGCTCACGGTCCCCACCCGCGCTTTGGCCGAAGCCATTGCGGAGGAGTGGCTGGCTCAGGCCGAGGCCGTCGATCCGAAGCGCCTGCCGCTCACGCGCCTCGCCAGCATCGCTCTCGATCTGGTGGCGCCGCGGCGCGCGGCTGCGGTTGCGGAGCTCACGAAATACGCCGGCACCGATCTCGTGTGCTACCGCGCGGAGCAGCCCGCGGAACTGGTCGCGCGGCAGCACGCGGCCTGGCAGCCGCTCATCGATTGGGCGACGTTGCGCTTCGACGCACCGTTGACGGTGACAGCCAGCATCCTGCCCGTGGCGCAATCCCCGGCTTCGCTGAAAGCCCTCGAGGCGGCGGTCGCCGCCTACGACAGCCATCGTCTGGCGGCACTGCACTTGACCACCGCCGCTTGCGGCTCGCTGGTGGTGGCGCTCGCGCTGATCGAGGGACGCATCGATGCCGAGACGGCCTTCGCCAGTTCAGAGCTCGACGAGAGCTACGAGATCGAGCGCTGGGGCGAGGATGCCGAGCAGGCCAAACGCCGCGCGGGCCTCAAGGACGATATCGCGCTGGCGGCCCGATTCGTCTCGCTCCTCGCGGATTAACCGCCCCTGGCGCCACGGGCCCAATGATGCTATCCCGCTCAGGGGCTTAGGCGGACTCGGGGGTGGCGGAGGGCCATGCAGCACATCCTGTCGCGACTCGAGGAAAAGCGGCGCGCCGCGGCGGCGGGTGGCGGCGAGAAGCGCACCGCCGCGCAGCATTCCAAGGGCAAGCTTACCGCGCGCGAGCGCCTCGAGGTTCTGCTCGACCCCGGCTCCTTCGAGGAATGGGGCATGTTCGTCGAGCATCGCTCCCAGGATTTCGGCATGGCCGAGCAGAAGATCCCCGGCGACGGCGTCGTCACCGGCTTCGGCACCGTGAACGGCCGCCTGGTCTTCGTGTTCAGCCAGGACTTCACGGTGTTCGGCGGCAGCCTCAGCGAGGCGCACGCCGAGAAGATCTGCAAGATCATGGACGAGGCGATGAAGGTGGGCGCGCCCGTGATCGGCCTCAACGACAGCGGCGGCGCGCGCATCCAGGATGGCGTCGCCTCGCTCGCGGGCTATGCCGAGGTGTTTCAGCGCAACGTGCTGGCCTCCGGCGTGGTGCCGCAGGTCTCGCTCATCATGGGTCCCTGCGCAGGCGGCGCCGTCTATTCTCCGGCGATGACCGACTTCATCTTCATGGTGAAGGATAGCTCCTACATGTTCGTCACGGGTCCGGAGGTCGTGAAGACCGTGACCCACGAGAACGTCACGCAAGAGGAGCTCGGCGGCGCCATCACCCACACCGCGCGCTCCGGCGTCGCCGACCTCGCCTTCGAGAACGATGTCGAGGCGCTGATCGAGCTCCGGCGCTTCCTGGGCTTTCTGCCCGCGAACAACCGCGAGCCGCCGCCGGTCCGGCCCACAACCGATCCTCCCGAGCGCACGGAGCCGTCGCTCGACACGCTGGTGCCGGCCAATCCCAACAAGCCCTACGACATGCGCGAGCTCATCGAGAAGGTCGCGGACGAGGGCGAGTTCTTCGAGCTGCAGTCGGGCTTCGCCAAGAACATCCTGATCGGCTTCGTGCGTCTCGACGGGCATCCCGTCGGCATCGTCGCGAACCAGCCGATCGTGCTGGCGGGCTGCCTCGACATCGACAGCTCGCGAAAGGCCGCGCGCTTCGTGCGCTTCTGCGATTGCTTCAACATTCCGATTTTGACCTTCGTCGACGTACCCGGGTTCCTGCCCGGCACGGCCCAGGAGTTCGGCGGCATCATCAAGCACGGGGCCAAACTGCTCTACGCCTTCGCGGAAGCGACGGTGCCCAAGGTGACGCTGATCACGCGCAAGGCCTATGGCGGCGCTTACGACGTCATGAGCTCGAAGCACCTGCGCGGCGACGTCAACTACGCTTGGCCCTCGGCGGAGATCGCGGTAATGGGCCCCAAGGGGGCGGTCGAGATCATCTTCCGCGGCGACATCGGCAACGCTGGCAAGATCGAGGCGCGCACCGAGGAATACCGCCAGAAGTTCGCCAATCCCTTCGTCGCGGGCGCGCGCGGCTTCATTGACGACGTGATCATGCCCCACGGCACCCGCCGCCGCCTCTGCCGCGCCTTCGCCATGCTGCGCGACAAGCGCCTGGA
>Ga0209415_10014968_pt1 | contig 12623 bp, 10 predicted proteins | sample PeaSoiSIISIP2007_FD_187696 | JGI IMG/M metagenome (GOLD analysis project Ga0209415, IMG submission 187696) | Peat soil microbial communities from Weissenstadt, Germany - SII-SIP-2007 (SPAdes) (version 2) | ecosystem: Environmental > Terrestrial > Soil > Wetlands > Peat | place: Germany...
TATGGATATGTCTTCGAGTTGAAGGAGTGCGCGGCTGGAGCCGAGGGCACAAGCAACGCGAAATACCGAGTGGTCGCGTATCCGGCAACGGTGAACCAGACCGGCCTGCGGGCGTTTTGCTCCGACGAATCCCGAGTCATCAAGGTGGACGCCAGCGGCTCGGCGCTGGGTTGTATGGAGAACGGCAGCGTGCTGTAGCGATCTTTGCAATCGTTTCTCAGGAGGCAGCAAAATGTTCTGTACCCAATGCGGGGCGGGCAACGCGGACAACGCAGCGGTATGCGTGCAGTGCGGGCGGACTTTGCCAGGAATGACTCCGGGCGCTGCTTTGCCGGTGCAAGGGGTGACTCTGCCGATGAACGAGGCGGTGCAGAACTACCTGGTATTCGCCATCCTGGTGACGGTTTTCTGCTGTCTTCCAGCTGGAATTCCGGCCATCGTCTATGCCTCCCAGGTGAACGCCAAGTTGCAGGCCGGCGACCTGGCGGGAGCGCAGGCCGCGTCCAATAATGCGAAGTTGTGGTGCATGATCTCGGCGGGAGCGTGTATTGGGGTTGCGTTCATCTATGGTCTGGTGATGCTAGTTGCGCTCTCGTTCAGCGTCAGTCATTCGAACTAAGGGGATCTCTCTGATGCAAACTCGTAAACAGTGGCTGGCGGCGGCGATATGCGTGGCCGCGGCCGTGGCTGTGGTGATGCTGAAGGTTTTCGATCCGGCCACGTCCGGAATGTTTCCGCCCTGTCCCGTGCGCTACCTGACGGGATGGTATTGTCCAGGGTGCGGATCGTTGCGGGCAATTCATCAATTGCTTCATGGGAACCTGCGGGCGGCATGGGCCATGAATCCGCTGACCGTGGTTCTGGCGCCGTTTCTGACTTACGGTTTGGTGTCCTCGGCGCTTTTGGAACTGCGCGGGCAAGGGCTGCCGCAGCCTGCCTTGCGGGCGGTGTGGATCCGGGCGCTCTGCGCCGCCATCATTCTGTTTGGCATTGTTAGAAATCTCCCCATACATCCGTTTGATTGCCTGGCGCCAGGGGCGATGCTGCATCTCTGAGATTTCTCACGGAAAGGGGATCGATGAGTTCGTTCTGCCTGGGGTGCGGGAACAGCATGTCCGCGGGAGAACGATTCTGCGGAGTTTGCGGCAAGGATTCTCAGGCAACTGCGGCGCCGGCGATCGATCCGGGAGTGGCATTTGGGCTTGCGCCCGAAACCAGTGGCAAGGCCATTTTCAGCCTGATCTGTGGCGTTCTGTTCTTTCTCCCTATCCCTCCCTTTTTCCTGGTAGCGATCATTTTTGGACATTTGTCACTTTCGGAAATCCGCAAGAGCTCTGGACGGCTCACCGGAAGAGGATTGGCGATTGCGGGACTGGTTCTGGGTTACCTGGGGGTGACGGCGATGGTTGCGCTGATCGTTTTCATGGTTTCGTATCGCAAGTCCTGGCAGAGGTCGATGGCCGACACCGCGATCATGAGCAATGAAAGTTCCGTGGTGGCCTCGGTGCGAACGCTGAATACCGCCGAGATCGCCTATGCGCAGGCTCACCGGGAAACCGGCTACACCTGTTCCATCGCTGACCTCTCGGGCGTGTGGGGGATCAGTACGGAGCTGGCTCGTGGCAGGAAGAATGGATATGTTTTTGAGCTACAGGGATGCAGCGCGGCGAGGACCAATGGACCGATTGTGAAGTATCAGTTGACGGCCTATCCGGCGGTGGCGAGCAAGGCCGGGACTCCGGCGTTTTGCTCAAATGAATCGGACGTGATCAAAGTCGCCCGCAGCGGCTCGCCGCAAGAATGTTTGCACAGCGGCGTCGAACTGTCGGAGGCGGAAATCAATCACCCGCGGAACTGACCGCAGAGCTCTCCGCATCAACGTCGTCTCTCTTGACCTCGCTGGCCTGAAACGCAGCCGCTCAGAGTGGGCGCGGCGTGTGGTTCTTCTTGCGGCAGTCTTCGCAGACTCCATAGATCTGAAACGTGTGCCGGGTGGTGAGGTAGTGATACTTGCGGCCGATCTCCTGCTCGAGTTCGCCGACCTCCTGGGAAAAGAATTCGACGGAACTGCCGCAGTCGGTGCAAACCATGTGGTGATGGCTGCGGCGGTTGTACTGGTGCTCGTATCGGGCAATGCCGTCGTGGAAGGCGACTTCACTGGCCAGGCCGCACTCGGCGAGCAGCTTCAAGGTGCGGTAGACCGTGGTGTAGCCGATGCGGGCATCTTTCTTCTGCACCAGGCGGTGCAGCTCATCGGTGGAAAGATGATCGCGGGTTTCAAGAAAAGTGCGCAGAATGGTGTCGCGCTGGGCGGTCTGCTTCAGGCCAACGCCCTTGAGATGGCGGTGCAGGATGTCCTGGGCTTCGCGGACCATCTGGCGGGAGATGGTGGGCTGATCATCGATGCGTTTTTGCAGCATGGGGAGCGGATCTGAGTTCAGGGAAACGTAGCCTGCATGACATTTCCAGGATGCGTAGTCAGGATATCATCCGGCATCTTGAAAATGAAATTCATTTTCATCGGCGGGCGGCCCCGCGCGGCGTGGAATACAATCGCTGCAATAGAATCGAAAAAATCCACATGAGTACTTTGGCAGAGATCAGCCCACCCAAGTCGCGCCGTTCCGTGGTTTCCCGCATTCTGCTCTGGCTCTTGGTCGCCGTCGTCGTGATTCTGGCAGGAGGTGTCTTCTACCTGTGGTACGTCGCGCACTCGGCCCTGCCCCAACTCGACGGGCGGTTGCAGGTGCGCGGGCTGGAAGGTCCAGTCACGGTGACGCGTGACGGTCACGGCGTTCCCACCATCGACACGACAAACCTGGTGGATCTTTTCTTCACACAAGGATATGTCACCGCACAGGACCGGCTGTGGCAAATGGAGTTGATGCGCCGTTTCGGCAATGGACAGCTCTCAGAGGTGGTTGGAGAGGACGCGCTCAGGATAGATCGCGAGCAGCGGATTCTGGGCCTGCGGGCGGCGGCAGAAAAATCGCTCGCGACCGCCACTCCCCGCGATCGAGCTTTCTTCGAGGCCTACGCGCGCGGCGTGAATGCCTACATCGGGACACAGCGCAACCGGCTGCCCATCGAATTCCGCATCCTGGGCTACGCCCCGAAGCCCTGGACTGTGGAGGACTCGGTCGTCATCGGCAACCTCCTGGTGAAGGATCTGAACTATCACTATTTCTTCAATGCCCTCGAACGCGAAAAGATTCTTGCCAAGCTCGGCCCGGAATTGACGGCAGACCTGTATGTAAACCGTTCCTGGCACGACCGTCCGCCGACGGTCATGCGGGAAGATCTGACGCAACCGGATAACGGCAACGGCTCCGATGACGAGGACGATGACGATTCTCCCGACAACTCGGTGACGCAGAGAGAAGCTGCGCCAATCCAGGCTCTGCCCATCCAGGCTCTGCCAATCGAGGAACTGCCGGTAAATGGGTCGAACGACTGGGTGGTTTCCGGAGCGCACACGGTCACCGGCAAGCCTCTGCTCTCGAATGACATGCATCTTGGTCACTCGATGCCCAACCTGTGGTACGAGGCCCACCTGCACTGCGGCAGTTTCGACGTCGCGGGCGTCACGCTGCCGGGCATGCCCTATGTCATCGTCGGCCATAATCAGCGGGTGGCGTGGGGATTCACCAACGTCGGTCCGACGGTGACCGATGTCTACATCGAGAACTTCAACCCGCAGGGCGCGTATCAGACTCCGAACGGATGGGTACAGCCGGAACATCGCGCCGAGGTCATTCACGTCAAGGGCAAAGCGGACGTGAACGTGGATGTGAGGATCACGCGTCACGGCCCCATCGTCAGCGAACTGGTGCCGGGCGAAACCCGGCCAGTGGCGCTGCGTTGGACACTTTACGATACCCTCCACATCCCTCTCTTTGATGTGGACTCGGCGCAGAACTGGGAAGAGTTCCAACACGCATTCTCGCAGTGGGACGCGCCGGGGCAAAACGTGGTCTACGCCGATGTGGACGGGAACATCGGCTATCACGCAACCGGCAAGGTTCCGATCCGCGCCGCTGGAGACGGCAGCCTTCCGGTAAGCGGGGCAGACAACGCGCACGAGTGGACTTCCTATATTGCGTTCGAGAAGTTACCCAGCATCTACAATCCGCCCTCGGGAATCATTGCCACGGCGAACGGAAGAATCACGCCCGACGGTTATCCGAATTCGATCAGTATGGAATGGGAAGCTCCCTGGCGAACGGCGCGGATCTACCACGTGCTGGAGTCCGGACGGCAGTTTTCCGCGGCGGACATGCTGGCGCTGCAAACTGACATTCAATCCGAGGCGACGCTGTTTGCCGCGGAGCGCTTCGTCTACGCGGTGGATCACGCCGCGAAACCCTCCGCGCGCGCCAGGCAGGCCGCCGACCTGATGCGCGGCTGGGATGGCCGAATGCTGGCCGCCTCGGCAGCACCCACCATCGCCGAGAATTCGATCGGTGAACTGAGGCGGTTGTTGCTCGAGCCAAAACTGGGAAGCGCTCCTCAGGAATCCCGCAGGGATGCCGACTCCGAGCTCTACAAAGAGGCTCAGAAGAACGTCATCGACTGGAAGACCTATTCCTGGCTGCAGCGTTCGGTGTGGCTGGAGAACGTCCTGCTCCATCGGCCGAAGCGGTGGCTGCCCGACCAATATCCGAATTATGACGAACTGCTGACTGCCGCGGTCGAGGCTGCCGTCAACCATCCGCAGGCGCCCAAGGACCTGGCGTCGTGGCGCTGGGGCGCGTTCAATGCGGTCGAGATCCAGCATCCGATCCTGGGAAAGATTCCGGTGATCCGGCATTGGTCTGGACCGGGAGTGAAGGAGCAATCGGGGAGCGGGTACACCGTCAAAGCGGTGACGACCTTTCACGGGCCGTCAGAGCGGTTCACGGCCAACCTCGCGGATTTGGACCAGTCGACGTTGAACACGGTTACCGGGCAGGGTGGCAATTTTCTCAGCCCCTACTACATGGACCAGTGGAAGGCGTGGTACGAAGGCACCACGTTCGCCTTGCCCTTCAGCGCGAAGGCCGTGGAAGCCTCCAAGGCGCATCGACTGGTGCTGGAACCGATCAAGTAGCGGCGATGGCGAGGCAGAAGTCGCTGCGGCCTTCGTTCTATCAGCGGCTCGACACCTCTTAAAGTCGCGCGGCGACCCAGCTTCCGAGGTCTTTGAGTTCCTTTTCGACCGCCGGAGCGGAATCGATCGGATCAAGGTTGAGATAGAAGCGAACTTTGCCTTTGCGGGCGTGGAGCGCGTGGGCTTCGTCGATGTAAGCCTCGTCTCCGAGGCCGGTGACCGGCGTTTGTCTGCCATAAAATTTGCTCAATCTGGCGAACAGCTCCGTCGCAGCGGACGGCGAGGGATCCACGTAAGCTCGGAACCAGAGCTTGCTTCCCTTCGCCAGATAATTGCAATCCGTACCCGTCGCGGTGTTTGCGAACGGACGGGGAGCTACGCTCTTTTGTGGGGAATCGTAGGCTCGTCCTAACGTCTTGCTCACTTCAGCTGCGGGCAGCAATGAGCAAAGGTCGGAGGGAGGTTCGGCTGCGCTTGCCGGGCGGACCGCCCATGTGGCGACGAGCAAAGTTGCTGCGATCAGCGATGGTTGAATCGAGGGTAGTTTAATCGAGTGAGGCATGTGGCACCCCTTCCTTTGCCTCTAACCGGCAGGATTATATCAGCGGAAGGCGAGGGCGAGGACGCCCCTTCAGCGAGCGCAGGGCAGGCTCTCGCGACCGGCTGCATGCCCCTGCTCTGAGCGAAGTCAAAGGCATGTCGGCGCTACGCGTTAGAAGAAATCGATCGCTTTGACGTCGCCGACGTAGCCCACGACTGCGACGGTCCCCTGAGGGATCAAATAATTGAGCAGCAGGGTATCTGTTTGGGTGTCGTACACTCGCAAGTTGCCGCCTTCGGCTACGTACTCGACTGGCCGGGTAGTGAAACCCTGCAGGCCGTTCACGTCGCCATTGTCCGGGGGAATGACGATCGAGTTGTCTGCGGTCCTGAATATGGTCAGACAGCCGCGGACTTCTCCGCTCGGATTATTGGCGTTGCCGATGTTGGTGCAGTCGTGGGAGCCGATGAAGAGCTGGCCGAGAACGTTCAAATCCATGCGGTCATGGAAGCCATCGGTAATCTTGATCCTGGCGGTGACGGTTCCCGAAGTCAGATCGATGATGTCGAGGCGCCCGCAAGTCGTGGCCGCCGTGGGCTGCGGAGGCGTACCCCACATCTGGCCGCTGCAGTCGTTGTTCGTGGTGGGAGTGCCGGCGACGTAAAGGGTCGATCCGTTGATCAGCCCCCACGTAGCAGCATCGACCGGGATGGTGCCGGTGATGGTAAGACTGGGCAGGTCGAAGACCATGATGCTGGCCGTGACCCCGCCACACTGCGGACCGCAGTTCAAAATGTAAGCGGTGGTTCCGGCGATGATGCCGTAGACCGGCCGGTCGAAGCCAGGAACGGTCGTGCACACGGGATTCGGGGTAGTGGAGAGACAACTGGTGTCCACCGGAGGAACCGCGAGGCCGGGGGTGAGCACGGTCACCGAGTCGGAGTCGTTGCTGAAGACCAGGAGTTGGCTGCCGCCCGAATTGGAGATCACGGTCTGAGCATTGCTGACTGCAATCGTGGTGAGAACTGAATTGGAAAAATTCATTTCCTCCACGGCACCCAGGATCGATAGGCCAGTGACGGTAGCGGTGGGGACGGCGGCATACCCGATCCCGTCGGCCCCCGGAAACACCATGCTCGAGGTCGGCCCCGGAAGGCGGATATTTCCGATCGAACTCTCCTTGCCCGTGTCCACTGCATAGACGGAGTTAGAGCTAACGTCGAACGACGCCGCAATGTTCAAGGACGGGCTCACCGCCATCAGACCCGGGGAACTTCCGGCACTGATTCGAGAACCCCGCACCGGAAGGTCGGTATAACCATTGACGAGGATCAGGCTACCGAAGTTTGTGGTCGAACTAGTCCCTTGCGAAACCAGAACTCGATTCACCTGGCCGCTGGGCGGCCCCGTCTTCGAGTATCCACCACAAGAAACAAAGTTCAGGGAGGCCCCAACTCCAAGCACAAGAACGAGGATGCGTCTTCTCAAACGACAGGCTCCTAACGACATGAAAAAGAGAGATTTAATTGCGAAATGCTGGATTATAACAGACCGTAACCCGGCCTCATGCAGCGCCGTTCGAAATTTGCGTCCAGATTGATCCTGCTTTTCTCGGCGCTTCACGCAGAGCCATGAACATGCACGAAATGGTCTTCATCCTGTATTCTCAGAAGATATATGGCGGCTGACTTTCTTGCCCGGATCAAGCAATCCCCTGTGTTGTGCGATGGTGCCATGGGCACACTGCTCTACGCCAAAGGCATTTTCATCAACCGGTCCTACGATGAACTGAATCTCTCCCAGCCCGACCTGATCCGTGGAATTCACCACGAATACCTGCAGGCGGGGGCCGAGATTATTGAAACCAATACTTTCGGTGCTAACTCCTTCCGTTTGGGGCGGCACAGCTTGGCCGACAAGGTTCGCGACGTCAATCATGCTGGCGCGCGCCTGGCTCGGGAGGCCGCCAAAAGCTTCGATGTATGGGTGGCGGGATCGGTTGGCCCGCTCGGCACCAGAATCGAACCCCTGGGGAAGACGTCGTTTCAGGAAGCTCGCGAGGCTTTCCGCCAGCAGATTGAGGCGCTGGTGGAAGGCGGAGTCGATCTGCTGATTCTCGAGACCTTCGGCTATCTGGAAGAGATTCACCAGGCGATGCTCGCGGCCCGGGATGTAAGCGCCTCGCTGCCGATCGTGGCACAAGTCACCATTGACGAGGACGGCAACTGCCTGGACGGCTCCGCCCCGCAGCAGTTTGTTCCCAAGCTTGAGGAATGGGGAGCAGACGTGATCGGCTGCAACTGCAGCGTAGGTCCGGTCGCCATGCTGGACGCGATGGAGCGAGTGCGGGCAGCTACATCGCTCCCGCTGGCAGCGCAGCCCAATGCAGGCATTCCACGGTCGGTGGACGGCAGAAACATCTATCTGTGCTCGCCGGAATACATGGCGAGTTATGCGCGCAAGTTTGTGGCGGCCGGGGTGCGACTGGTGGGCGGATGTTGTGGAACGACTCCAGAACACATCCGGGTGATGAAATCCGCACTGCGCGCGGGCGAGGCCAGAGGCAAGACTGCCTCAACGCAGGTGGCGGGCGCCGCATCGGCGGTGGCGGCGACTCCAGCCGTGCCGCTGGAGAGCCGATCGCTGCTGGGTTCCCGGCTGGCTCGCGGCGAGTTTGTCACCATGGTTGAGATCGTCCCCCCGAAGGGGATCGACGTTCGCAAGGAGGTCGAGGGTGCGCGTTTTTTGAAATCGGTGGGAGTGGACGCGGTGAATATCCCGGACAGCCCGCGCGCGTCGGCGCGCATGAGCAACCAGGCGCTGTCGCTGCTCATTCAACGCGACGTTGGCATTGACGCGATTCTGCATTACACCTGCCGCGACCGAAATGTGCTGTGCATTCAAAGCGATCTGCTGGGAGCGGCGGCAGTGGGTATCCGGAACCTCATCTGCATCACGGGTGATCCGCCGAAGATGGGGAATTATCCGGACGCGACTGCCGTGTTTGATGTGGACGCCATCGGCCTGGTCAACATCGTGCACAACCTGAATCGCGGGCTCGATCTGGGCGGAAACCCGATCGGAACCGGGACAGGATTTGTGATTGGCGTGGGAGCGAACCCGGGGCTCACCGACATGGATGAAGAGATTCGCCGGTTCGAGTACAAGGTTCAGGCCGGAGCGGAATATGTCGTGACCCAGCCGGTGTTCGATCTGCGGCTGCTGGAGAACTTTCTGAAGCGGATTGAGCATTGCCGAATTCCGGTTGTGGCCGGGATTTGGCCGCTGGTCAGCGTTCGCAACGCCGAGTTCATGAAAAATGAATTGAGAGTCTCGGTGCCCGACACGATTCTGGAGCGCATGGCACGGGCGCAGAACCCGGAGGCCGCGCGGGCCGAGGGCGTCGCCATTGCGCGAGAAATGCTGATTGCAGCCAAGCAGATGGCGCAAGGAGCACAGATCAGCGCGCCGCAGGGGCGATACAGCTCGGCGGTGGATGTGTTGGAGGCTCTGGGAACTAATAAGGATTCCAAAGCGACGGCCTAGGTGGCCGGCTCTGACCGCATTATCCGACTCGCAGCGCGACCATCGGGTCCACTCGCGCAGCCCGGCGCGCGGGAATGTAGCTGGCGGTCAGCGCGACGAGCACGAACAGGATTGCTATGCCAATGAAAGTGGGCGGGTCGGTGGGGCTCACCTGAAACAGTAAATCTTGCAGCAACCGAGTCAGGGCGACCGCGCCACCGAGGCCGAGTACAACTCCAGCCACGGCCAGGCCGATTACTTGCCGGGCCACGAGCACCAGGATGTGCTTTCTGGGTGCGCCCAGAGCCCGCCGAATTCCTATTTCCCTGGTTCGCTGCAGGACCGAATACGAAATGACCCCGTAGAGTCCAATCACGGCGAGGAGCGTGGCGACGCCGGCAAATGTCCCCAGCAATCGCATCATCAAGCGAAGCTGTCCTTCCGAATCTTCAATCACGCTGTCCATGGTGGAAATCCGGGAAACTGGCTGGTTCGGGTCGATTGCCAACACCTGGCTTCGAACCGAATTGGCGAACAAGAGTGGGTCGCCGCTGGTCCGAACCACGAGCGTTGCGGATTGCGGCGGCCTCTGGGCGCACGGAAAATACTCTTCTGCTCTGGGATCCTGATCTCTCCCGTTAGCGCGGACGTCTGCCGAGATACCCACAATCTCGACGGGGTGGGGATCGGTGCCCGTGAGAATGTGCTGTCCAATCGGGTCCGGACCCGCGGGATATTGCGGCCAGAAGAGGCGGGCCAGGCTCTCGTTGATGATCACAATGGGCGCGGCTGAAACGGAGTCTTGACTCGTGAACGGCCTGCCGCGCTTGAGGGCGATTCCCATCGTGCGGAAATACTCCGGTGAAATGTTTTGAATAATGGCGATGGGGCGCTGGTTGAGTTGGACCGGCGGTCTGCCGGTCGCCTGCACCGTGGTTCCGAAGAAGCCGTCCATTGGGGCAGTCAGAGTCACGGTCGCGCTGCGAACGCCGGGCAGCGACTCGATGCGTTGCACGAGCTGCTCATAGAACGTTGCGCGGCGCTGCTCGGTATCATAGCGCGCGGGCGACAGAGAAATGTTCAGGGTGAGCAAACTCGCGGACTGGAATCCCATGTCAACGCGATAGAGGCGCCCCAGGCTCTCGATGAGCAGGCCTGCCCCGATCAGCAAGATGATCGAGAGGGCCACTTGTCCTACCACTAAGATGCTGCGCGAACCCCAGCGCGTGATCAGTTTCGAGCCTGCTCCAGCTGTGGCCTCGCCGCTTCCTTTTAATACGACGGCTAGATCCGGTCTGGACGCAGCAAGCGCAGGCGCCAACCCGAATGCCACCCCTGTCAGCAGGGCGAGGCCCGCGCCGAATCCGAGGACTAAGGCATCCAAGCGGACTTCTCCTGCGCGTGGTAAGTCGACGAACGTCATGGTACGGATAGCCGGTATCGCCAATGCGGCCAAGGCGACGCCCAGAACACCACCGAGGGCGGCGAGCAGAACACTCTCGGCCAGCAATTGCCCGATAATTCGCCCGCGTCCCGCTCCAATCGCCGCCCGCACGGCGAACTCGCGCACTCGAGAGGCTGCCCGACTCAGCAACAGGCTCCCGATGTTGGCACAGACGATCAGCATCACGAAACCGACCGCGCCAAACAGCATCCACAGTTTCGGACGTATGTCGGAGACGAGTTCTTCCTGAAAGGGGCGCACGGCTTCCGGGGAGTCGGGCTTGGCGTCGAGCATATCCGGATGGGCGGTTGCATACTGGCCATTCAAGACCGCCAGTTCAGCCGTTGCCTGGTGTAGGTTCACGCCCGGTTTCAATCGGCCGAATACGCTCAGGATCGGACTGAGTGCGCGGTTCTTGGGCGGGATCACGGACCACTCCGATGGCCTTGTCACCCACGCATCTGCACCGGCGAACGGAAATTGAAAGCCGGCCGGAAGCACGCCTATTACGGTGTGCGGCGTGCCCGCCAGAGTGATCGTGTGGCCGAGGATCGATCGATCACTTCCGAACCGCCTCTGCCAAAGTGCGGCGCTGATCAACGCCACCGGCTCCGCGCCCGGGCTGTCTTCCTCCGCGAAAAAACTCCGGCCCTGCAAAGGACTGACTCCGAGAATGTCGAGAAAGGTCGCCGAAACGCGTGCCACCTTCAGAACCTCGGGCTCTCCGCCGCCAGATAGCGCCATGTCCTCCGGGCCGTTGGCAAACGCTCCAATTTGAGTGTAGGAACGGCTCGTCGCGGCCATCTCTTCGAACCGAATTGGCGTTGCTCCATCGGCCAGCAGCACTACCCTGTCCGGTTCGCGATATTCGAGGGGCTTGAGCAGCACCGCGCGAATCACGGAGAACATCGCGGTGTTGGCGCCAATCCCGAGGGCAAGGGTCAGAACCACTGCCCCGGAGAGGACGGGATTCTTGAGCATGGTCCTGATCCCGTACTTCAGGTCCTTCTGAATGCTTTCGAAATACGTCGTTCGGCTCATCGCAGGTCCTCTTTCCCTCACTGGACCCCAGTCGTGGCAGGCGGTCTGGCCAATCTACAACGGGCCCTCAGTCCGGTTCAAGGACCGTTTCCCACTGCGGAACTATACGGTGCGTTTTTATTGATCCTTCCCATAGAAAAGACTGGACACTTCATCCAAATAGTTGCATTACAATAGATAGACGGAGCGAAAACCCCGTTGCCCAAATTTGAAGAGTGCCTCCAGCGACTGGAGAAAATTGTTCAGGAACTGGAAAAGGGAGAGGTCCCTTTAGAGAAGTCTCTGACGCTGTTCGAAGAAGGCATGCAGCTTTCTTCGGCCTGCCGGAAAGAACTGGAACAGGCGGAAGGAAAAGTAGAAATTCTGCTGAAGAAGAACGGGAAGCTTCAAGCTGAACCATTCGAACCGCTGACGGAAAAATCGGCCGCACGACGGTAGGGTGCGGATTTCTGATCGCGATTCGAGAGCTTTGGATGTCTGTGGAGTTGTGGTTTTCTGAGCCACCCCGCAGCCCTAGTCGAATGTCGACGTCCGCCGTTGACGAAGGTTGAAGATCGGGGGAAGTATGGCTCAAAGCGTAGTCGTTCTCGAGAAAGATCCTAACGTGGCCAGGACCCTGGCCGGTGGCCTCCGCCCGCACTTCGCAGTGCATGTAACCCGCTCCCGCGAGGAATTGCGGGACAATGTAACCCGCACCCATCCGGAAGCGGTGGTGCTCAACATCGAGCATTGGTTGTTGACCGATGTGGAAAGTCTGCACCGCGACTTTCCTGCGTTGCCCATCGTCTGTACCCACCGCATCCCCGACGAGGAAATGTGGATGGCGGCGCTGGCGGCCGGCGCCAGCGATGTATGCCCCACCGATGACGTGGCGAACGTGCTGACCTCGGTTCTGCGCAGCATGGCGCTTTCGCGGACCGCTGCCGCGTAACTCGTCCTAAGCAAATCAATCCTGAACTCGAGGACGCCCACGGGCGTCCTTA
>Ga0209415_10014969_pt1 | contig 12623 bp, 8 predicted proteins | sample PeaSoiSIISIP2007_FD_187696 | JGI IMG/M metagenome (GOLD analysis project Ga0209415, IMG submission 187696) | Peat soil microbial communities from Weissenstadt, Germany - SII-SIP-2007 (SPAdes) (version 2) | ecosystem: Environmental > Terrestrial > Soil > Wetlands > Peat | place: Germany...
AACGGTTATGGCACGATATTCGAGATCAATCCTGCCGGTGCACTGACGGTTCTGCACAGCTTCGCCGGAACCGATGGAAATGGTCCTAACGGGCTGGTACAGGCAACCGATGGAGACCTCTACGGTACAACCGTAACTGGCGGCGCGCACGACGCTGGCACAATTTTCAAGCTTTCCGTTGGGCTTGGTCCCTTCGTGAAAACGCTGCCGGCCGATGGCGTACCAGGGTCGGTGGTGAAGATCCTGGGGACCGATCTCACCGGCGCGACTAGCGTCACGTTTAACGGCATTGAGGCTGCCTTTACCGTGGTGTCGACAAGCGAGATCTCGACAACCGTACCGACCGGCGCAACAACGGGCAAGGTGCAGGTGATCACGCCCAGCGGCACTCTAGTGAGCAACGTGGGCTTCGTAGTCGAATTATCGGCGTGCGAATTCACGACGGAAATCCCGATACCGCTCAAAGTTTTACCAGACGATAATGACCCACAACGGGTTGGTTCCAACAACCGTTTGCCCTGAGTAAGCACGAATAGTCTCCGGATGCGCCGTTATCCAGCCGCAATACTCGTCATCGCGGGCGTTCGCATCGCCGGAAGTCTATTTGTTCCGGTAGTTCAATGGCGGCTTTTGGGCATCTGGTATGACCGACTGATAGGCTTTGCCTTCCATCTGGCGTCGGAAATCCGCTTTGGCATCCAACACTAATTGGCGATCCGAGAACAAATCAGCGCCGGTGGCCGCCAGCGCTTTTGCCGCAATGATCATTCCCTTCTGACCGATACTCATGCCTGCGCTGGCGGCTGCTTGCCACGTATGAGGGACCACGCCAGGCACAAATGTTGCCGCAAGAAATCCGATTGTCGGCACGTTCCAGCTTACGTCTCCTACGTCGGTCGACGCGGCAGCCTCGTTGGGGTCGGGCCCCCGGAGCGGCCGGATCAATGCCGTTGAATCCAGCTCGCGAGCGCCGCCCGCAGGCAAGCTTTTTTGCAGTTCCTCGGCAAAATGCGTTTCTTCCGGCGTGTAGCGAAAACCGCCCACCTCTTCTAAGTTCCGTTGCGCCACCTTTGCGAGCGCATCATTCGGAAGTACATTAGCGTCGCCCCCGATTTCTTTGACGTCAAGTGTAGTTTCGGTCATCAGGGTCGCCCCTTGGGAGATCTTAAGGATTCGATTCCACACCCCACTGAGCGCGACAGACGAGGGGTTGCGTGCGTACAGGTAGAGTTCAGCAGTGTCGGGAACTATGTTAGGTGCGGCGCCACCATTCGTGATGACATAGTGGATTCGGCTGTTGCTCGGGATATGTTCTCGAAGAAACTCGATACCATTGCCCATTAGCATAACTGCGTCCAGAGCTGAACGGCCGCGTTCTGGAGCTAGCGCCGCATGAGCGGCTACGCCATGGAATAGGAACCTGGCGGTATTGATAGCGAGCATCCCGCCGTTTGATACGGAGTTCGCGTCGAACGGATGCCAATGTAGGACTACATCTACGTCGTGGAACAGCCCCGCTCGGATCATATACACTTTCCCATCACCGCCCTCTTCAGCCGGCGTCCCGTAGTAACGCAGCGTACCGGGCACGTGATTCCGTTCCATATACTCTTTCAGTGCTACTGCTGCGAGGGCTGCGCCTGATCCGAGCAGGTTATGGCCGCACCCATGGCCTGGCGCGTCAGCTACTACAGGGCTGCGGTCCGGCTTGGCGGCTTGCGAGAGGCCGGGCAGCGCGTCAAACTCGCCTAAGATGCCGATCACAGGTTCACCTTGACCATACTCGGCAACGAAAGCGGTCGGTTCATCTGCTACCGGTGACTGCACACGAAAACCCGCTGACCGCAACTCACTCTGCAGGAGCGCGGAACTCTTCTGCTCTTGATAGCCTAATTCCGCGAATTCCCATATGGTCCTGGAAATCCCGGAAAAATGAGCCGCGCGCTGATCCACGAGTTGGAGGACCTCCTGGTGCGAGGCCGGTTGCTGGCCAACGGCTACTGCCGGAAGCAGCGTTGCCACCACAACAATCGCTGGGATCCAGCTGGAGGAAAGATTCGCAGGGCTGACTTGCATGGGTTTAGCCTATCAGCTTCCGGTACGTCGCTGATCCGGAAACTATCCGACTGTTTCGTTGCATTACTCCCGGGGACGTTGGCATCAAAGAAGCTACCGACAATGCGCGACATCAGGCGTAAGTCTCGCTCCCGGTCAACTTCCGAAGAGCTTGCTCGGTAGATGGGGGTCGTCGCCAGTCAGGTCGATGGTACTCCCACTAAGCGGTGAGAGGTGGGCGAGCGTTTTACCGGATACGGTCCTGTCACCGCCGGGGCAAAAATCCCAGAGCGCCGGACGAAAAATCCCTCACCTCTAACCGCTGCTAAGACAGCACCGACTCTGGAAAGAGGAGGCGTCGGATGTGTTGAGGGGAAAGACGTGCAGCAGATCAAAGAGCTGAAACGACACGGCTGAGTATCCATGCAATCAGTCGACTGACCAGCTATGACCATCAGCAAGTGCCTGGTGCATCCAGAAGGTGTGCCAGTTTACGGGATCTAGCAGGTGACACGTAACCGCCGCTGCGTTCGGGGAAGCAGGCTCAAACGATCATGACTTTGCGCGGGAACTGCGCGTTATCTTCGAGGAACGTTTTTTTTCTGCTGAGCTCGGCTCTTGTAGGTTGAACCGCTCCGTCCATGTCCGTTGCACGGGAAACGAGTGTATGCTCGCCTGGCGTGGCGCCCGTCCAATCGAACGTGAACAATTTCCAGGCGTGGCGCGTGTTGGATTTGTCGAGCGCGGCGGACTGCCAAGGCCCTCCATCGACGCTGACTTCCACGGACTTGAGCGGCGTGCCATCGTTCAACACGAAACCGAACACCTGGTATCCGGTGGCGTTCTTTCTAACCCGCGCGATCACTGACTTCAAATTCATGCGGGTGACTTCGGTCTCCACCCACTGTGTTCCCGGATCGGCGTCTTCCCCCGTGCCTCCCACGCCGCGCAGCGTGCGATACCAGCGGGCCTGGAAGTTGCCGAGATAGCGGTCCTCTTGTAGATGGATTTCAGACACCCACTTCACATTCGCGACACCATACCAGCCGGGCATGATCAGACGAACAGGAAAGCCCTGGTCGCGCGTGAGTGGTTGGCCGTTGAGTGCATAGGCGAGCAGCGGCTCCGGTTTCATCGCGTGTTCGAGTGTGATGCTGCGGCCAAACTGCTGTTCAAGCTTGTACGTATTTTCCCGGAAAACGACGTCTTCCTTGCCGCGATCGGTGCCGAAAAACACGACCTCGCGGGCCTTGGCGCCCACGCCCACGTGCTTCAACACGTGGCTCAAAGGCACGCCGGTGAAACGGCCGGACGACGAAAGCCCCTGGAAGAAACGTCCGCTGTTGCCGGAGCATTCATAACCATTCACCAGGTCGGTGGACTTCATGGCTTTGAGATCGGACAACGAAAATTCGGTCGGCTTTTTCACCATCCCGGTAAACTTCAGCCGGTACGAATTCCCATCGATCTCGGGACGGTTGTAGTGCTGGATGAAGAAGAACTGGTCGGTGGGCGTGATGGGGCCATCGATCTTGCGGATGTCCAGAAAGCGGTTAGCGGCGTTGGGATTGCCGTTGACCTTATAGTCCTTCGGATAGTCGGTGAAAGGAATGTCCGTCTCGCCTTCTGCCGGCGCGGGCACGGCGCAGTCCGGCACCAGCGCCAGCAAGCTCGTCACGGCGAGTCCTCTCCTCAGCGTTTCTCTACGGGTAACCTGCTCCGGCATGGGTGATCTCCTTATCACAAATGAAAGCTGCCCGATTTACTTGAGTTAGGTTATCACCGGATCGCCTGGAGTGGCGCCGGGGCTGGTCTCATACAAGGCAAGATGGGCGTGAAGCCCGAGCCTGAAGCCGGAGTTGAGTCACCGATTTGTTTGTGGGACACTAGTCTCCCGAAGGTCGCCATAGCAGGATTTCCTTCGCGGAGGCTTGACATGAAACGTTTCGTCGGTATGGTTGGCGCGCTCCTGCTCACCAACCTGTTCCCGGTCGCATGGGCCGCAACACAATCGGTTGAAGATCAAATCACGGAGGCGGTGTTGCCCCTTCCGGAGGATCTGCGCGCAGGTGCAACCGTGGTCACCTACGGCCCTGAAACCGGCTCCCGCAAGGTGCTCCGGCAAGGTACTAACACCTTGGAATGCGAACCGCGGAACCCAGGCGACGGGTTCATTCGCTGTTACAGCAACCTGATGGCGCCGCGCCATGAACTGGAAGCAAAGCTGCGCGCACAAAAGAAGTCCGACAAGGAAATCCAAGAGGGCGTGGCCGAAGCGATCAAAGCGGGAACCCTTAAGCTCCCTCCATTCGGGACAATGTCCTACCGGTTGGCGACCAAGGAGGGCGTGATCAAGCGCTTATGGGTGATGTCCGTACCCTACGCGACGCCGGAATCGATCGGCGTATCCACCACCAGCCAGCGCGACGCCGCACTCAAGGGTCATGGTCTGCCGTGGCTGATGCTAGCAGGTACGGCCAACGCACACGTGATGATCCCGATCGGCGAGTAGCTGCCGCAAGCATTCTCTCAACTGGCGGCCAAAGCCGCAAATGTGGTAGTCAGGCTCGCAAGCTCACTTCAGCGCCACTCACGGGCAAGGATTCCAACGCAGAGGATCGAAGTGAACAGCATCGCTGTCGCCCCGTGCTCGCGCGGTAGGAATCTCAACTTGGATCTCAGTTTTCAGTTTAAGCATTCATCTACGCCGCATTCCGATCAGCGTCACGCGCGATATCGAAAGGCCGGGACGGGGAACGAAGCGGTGCGAGTCGCTACCGTTAATGGTGGACATCAGGCGGATTTTCGCAAGCGAGCGACAGTCCCAGAACGGACCTGGCGATTCCGTCTGGTTACGCTTTCTCGGATCGGCCTATGCCTGTTTTTTTCGGCTTAGCAAATTGAGATACTGTCAGTATTCGAAATGGTGACCTCGCTCGCGATCCGCTTCATCATGTGGGTGGGATCCGTGTACCTTGTGACGTGCGCAACGCTGGCACTTGGGCAGGAGACAGAGATCAAGAATCCGTTGACCGGCGATCCGTCGGCGATAAAGGAAGGGTCTTCTCTGTTCCGCGCCAACTGCTCGCCATGCCACGGGCTGAACGCGGGCGGCGGAGGGCGCGGCCCGGACCTCCGTGGCGGCCTCTGGGTCCATGGCGCGAGTGACGCAGCGGTTTTCCGCACCATCAGCCAAGGCGTTCCCGGCACGGAGATGCCGGCCAATCCGTTTGAAGATAGCGAGGTTTGGGCACTGGTTGCCTATTTGCGTTCGATCAGCGCCGTGACGAAAACTCCTGTAGCCGGCGATGTCGCCGAGGGGGAGCGCTTCTTCTTTGGGAAGGGCGCGTGCGGGAAGTGTCATATGGTGAAGGGACGCGGAGGGCGACTAGGTCCGGACTTGACGCGGGTTGGCGCCGCGCGATCAGTGGCTTACTTGACCGAGTCAATCCGGGAACCGGACAAAGACCTCAGCCTGGCAATGTCAGACCCGAATAACCATTACGGGATTCCTGCCGAGTACGATACGGTGACAGCGGTCACACGAGAAGGGAAGCGAGTAATCGGGGTGGCCAAGAACGAAGATGCATTTTCGCTGCAGCTTCTGGGTCAAGATGAGAAGCTGCACTTATTCTTGAAGAAGGATTTGCGCGAGGTCATTCACGAACGGCGTTCGCTGATGCCCGCTTACACGGAATCTCGCCTGAACAGCCAGGAGTTGCAAAACCTGTTGGCTTATCTAACCAGTTTGCGAGGAGAGTAGAAATGAAGGGCGCTACAATCCGCGTGACGTTGGCAGTAGCCGGCCTGATCACCGTGGCGATGCCCGGCCGCTCGCAGGTGACCTACGATCGCATCCTGAAGGCGGCCGAGGAGCCGCAGAATTGGCTCACTTATTCTGGAGACTACAAGAGCTGGCGATACAGCAAGCTCGATCAGATTAACACCTCCAACGCCGGGAATCTGGCCTTGCAATGGGCCTTTCAAAGCGCCGATCTCGGTCAGTTTGAGACGACGCCGCTGGTGATCGATGGCGTCCTCTACGGCACGGGACAAGACAACCGCGCTTTCGCCGTTGACGCGCGCACCGGGCGGGCGATCTGGCGCTACCAGCGGCGGCTGCCGGACAAAGTGCAAGCATGCTGCGGCATGGTGAATCGCGGTTTTGCGGCTCTGGGTGAAAACCTTTTCATGGCCACGCTCGATGGGCATGTGCTGGCTCTCGACATGAAGACCGGCAACGTCATCTGGGATGTGGAGGCGGCGGATTACCGTCAGGCCTACGTGTTCACGGTCGCTCCTCTGTTGGTGAAGGACAAAATCATTGTCGGTGTCGCGGGCGGGGAATATGGGGTGCGCGGCTTCATCGATGCCTACTATGCGGACAGCGGCAAGCGCGCCTGGCGTTTCTACACCGTCCCCGGTCCCGGCGAGCCGGGTCATGAGACCTGGGCGGGAGACTCATGGAAGACTGGCGGCGCGCCTGCGTGGATCACCGGTTCTTACGATCCCGAGTTGAATCTCATCTATTGGCCGACGGGCAACCCTTCACCTAGCAATAATGGTGCTGAGCGCGGCGGCGACAATCTTTACAGCAACTCGATGCTGGCGCTCGACGCGGACACGGGGAAATTGAAATGGCACTACCAATTCACGCCCCATGACCTGCATGACTACGACTCCACTCAGATCCCTGTTCTCCTGGATGCACCTTGGCACGGGCAGCCGCGCAAGCTGCTGCTGCATGCGAATCGAAACGGATTTCTTTATGTACTCGACCGGACGAACGGCAAGTTCCTTTCGGCTACGCCGTTCTTCCCGCGGCTCAACTGGGCCAAAGAGATCGGCTTGGATGGCCGGCCGGTTGTCATGCCCGGCAGCGATCCTACGAGTGAGGGGACGCGAACCTGCCCGGGAGCCCTGGGAGCCACCAACTGGTTTTCGCCTTCCTACAGCCCACAAACCGGCTTGCTGTATGTTGCTGCGGCCGAGGAGTGCGACGTTTTCACCAACGCGCCGCAGAAATACCACGAAGGTCATGATTTTCTGGGAAGCGTGTATGTGCCTGCGACCGGTGAGAAAGCTTGGGGAGCCCTGCGGGCCTTCGACCCATTCACGGGCGAAAAGAAGTGGGAGTTTAAGTACTTTACACCTCCCAATGGAGGCTGCCTCTCCACCGCCGGGGGAGTCGTGTTCGCCGGGGATTCCGACGGCAACTTCGTTGCATTAGACGCACGTTCAGGGAAGGATCTGTGGCACATCCAAGTAGGCGCGGCGATCTACTCTTCACCAATGACGTACGCGTTGGATGGCAGGCAATACGTTGTGATCCCGGCTGGCGGAACACTCTTTGCCTTTGCGCTGCCGTGAGTAATTTACCGCGCTCCTGAGCAGGAGTTGCTCTTCAGCGCCCTTCGTCACGCACGAAACCACAGACGACGAACTCTAATCGCCTGGGTTCGATCCGGCTTGCGTTAGGCAAGAAGCCGATCTGCTGGATGGCCATTGCAAGAAAGTAGTCTCCGGTTGCGGAATGGAACCGCGTCTTCCGAGACACCACAACGACCCGGGATAGGACTTAGAAGCCTGATCCTGAGCCGACCGTTTCTTTTGGCTTCCGACAATGCTGCACATCAGGCAGTAAGTCAGATGTCGGCGTGTGTGCTCGGCGACGAACTGGCTTCATTGACGCGTAGGCGACATCACGGGAGTAATCTCATGGAACGGCGCTTCTGCAAGACTGAAGTCCGGAGCTTGCGCCGAAAGCCAACCTGACCAAATGGATGGCCTCTATATAGGTCGTCGCAAGCGTAGAAGGCTCAAACAGGCCAGTGCAGTCCCAAGCAGCGTCAAACTGCTCGGTTCTGGAACCGGGACCGCCCTAGTACATACTTGCATAAATAGGAGTTAAGATGGATAATCGGGTATGGCTCGCCCGCCTGCCCGAATACAGCTTAGCGCGGAAGAAGAATCCGTCCTGCGCGGATGGACGCGCAAAGGAACAGGCGAACAACGCCTAGTCGATCGTGCCCGCATCGTTCTGCTGTCTCACGAGGGAATGACGGTGGAGAAGATCGCCGAGCAGTTGCATACCCGGCCGGCTCGAATATCGAAGTGGCGTCAGCGATTTGCCGAAGGCCGACTGAACGCCTTGTCGGATGCAGCGCGGACCGGCAAACCGCACACCTATACGGATGAGACCGAACGGCGTGTGTTGCGGTTGCTCGATCAGCCTTCGCCGGAAGGCTACGCCCAATGGAACGGGCCGCGGCTGGCGGAAGCTCTGGGCGACGTCAGTACCGATCACGTATGGCGCATCCTGCGCAAGCATCAGATCCAGTTACAGCGCCGGCGGAGCTGGTGCATCAGCACCGACCCGGAGTTCGGACCCAAGGCGGCCGACGTTGTGGGTCTGTACCTGAATCCGCCAGAGAATGCGCTGCTGTTGTCGGTGGACGAGAAGCCGCACATCCAGGCGCTGGAACGCGCGCAGGGGTTTCTCCGGCTCCCCGATGGAAAGGCCGTGAACGGCTTCAGCCACTGCTACAAGCGCCACGGCACCACCACTCTGTTCGCCGCTCTGGACGTGCTCACCGGGCAGGTAAAGACAGGTCACTATCCGCGGCGGCGACGCCGGGAGTTTCTGGATTTCATGAACGATCTGGTGGCCGCCCATCCGGGCCGTCAGATCCACGTCATCCTGGACAACCTGAATACCCACAAACCAAAACAGGATCGCTGGCTGAAGGCTCACTCCAACATCCATCTGCACTACACTCCGACCTACAGTTCCTGGCTGAATCAGGTGGAATGCTGGTTCAGCATCCTCAGCCGCGCGGCTCTGCGCGGTGCCAGTTTCACCTCTCCCCGCCAACTACGCGACGCCATCGACCGGTTTGTGATAGTGCACAACGCAAAGGCCGTCCCGTTTGAATGGACCAAAGTGATCGTCCACCCTTCCAGACCCCGCCGTCTTTACTCTGATTTATGCAAGTAAGCACTAGGCCAAACGAGAGGTCGTCTAGCGCAAAATCGTCTCCGAGAGCAATCGCGGTAGTATCGGCAATCTGGATAACGGCACTACTTGCATTTCCAGAATTCCATTGGGCACTGAACTGGGTCCAGACGCCGTTAGTAAAATTCGGTGAAAACGCGGCCAAGACCGAGCCGTTAATCATCAGCAAGAGATGGGATAGAGCCTCGCCTGGTATAGCATTGTTCGCCCAGTTAGAATTCCAACCGATGAAAGCGTAGTTCTGGTCATCCTGGACCGAAACGGTCTCCTGCCAAGCTACAACTCCTGGTGTGAGTGCACCATTAGCGATCAGCATGAGTCCGGAGCCTGTGGTGTGGTCACCGAAAGAAGGTGCAGATGGATTACAGAGGAGCGGATTTGATCCGACTGTAATAGAGCCCTCCGGGACGCAATTCGTGGCGGAGTACGCGTAGTTGGTTACAAAGCCGACATCGCCCTGGCTGAAGTCCCCGTTGACTAACAGGTTCGTGCTATTACCCAAAAGATAACACCCGGTAGCGAGAAGAATGACCCAACGGCAGAACTGAAGCATATGACCTCCCTGCTCAACACTATCCCAAAACATTTACGCGCTCGGAGTGCCGAGCGCTCAGGTCAATCTTACTGCCATCAAACTAGCACCGAAAACATTACCGGTCAAGGAGCTGGAGCCAACTGGGCCAACTGGGCGAAATGGAGGTTAGCGTTTGGGGTACGAATTGAATGACGTCTATTCTTAAGCACAGACGAGTGTCTCAACATAGGTCCGGTGAGCTTCGAGGCTCTTGAGGTTAGCCTTTTGCCGAATCACTCCTGGCAAACGCCCGTCACGAAAGGCTCGGGCCGCGCGGAGTGAGATGACGCGCTCCTCACACCCCTAAATCGACGCAAATTGTTGCGAATTTGCCTTGATGTACGCGCTACGCAGAGCTAATGTTCAAGTGGCCGTTAATGCCCAATAACGAGGACTAAAATGAACGAATTGATTGTGGTGGAGAAGATTGCACAGTGGCAGAGGCTGAAGTCTCTGGTGCTCGATAGCGTTTCCTCGCCGATCACGAAACGTGTGTACAGCATGGCGCTCGATGAGTTTCTGGCTTGGTTCCGGCAGGAGCCGCGCCCTGGCGGCTTTTGTAAGGCAACGGTCAGCGCCTGGCGAGCGTCGCTTGAGATCCGGAGACTCGGTTCGTCGTCGATCATCATTCGCATGTCGGCCATCCGTAAGCTCGCGGCTGAGGCTGCGGACAATGGGCTAATCGCGCCAGAACTGGCGGCTGGCATTGCCCGGGTGAAGAGCGCGAAATCCGTTGGCATCCGAACCGGGAATTGGCTCTCGGTACGCCAGGCGCAGAATCTGCTGAACGCGCCCGATACCTCCACTCTGAAAGGTCTGCGCGACCGCGCAATCCTCGCAGTTCTCTTGGGCTGCGGGGTGCGCCGGTCCGAAGTCGCTGCGCTCACGTTCGCGCACGTCCAACAACGCGGAGGCCGTTGGTGTATTGTCGACTTGGTTGGCAAGCACGGGCGCATCCGCACGATGCCGATGCCGGTCTGGGTTAAGGTGGCAATTGATGCTTGGACATCCGTTGCTGGCATTGCGGATGGCTTCGTCTTTCGCCCGGTGCGGCGCGGTGACAGCGTATCCGGCGATCGACTTGGCGAGAAGGTCGTGTGGCAGCTCATCAAGCCCTACGCCGAAGCGGCCGGTGTTCCCTGCATCGCCCCTCACGATCTCCGCCGTACCTGCGCGAAGTTATGTCGCGCCGGAGGCGGCGAACTTGAGCAGATCCAGTTACTCCTTGGCCACGCGTCCGTTCAAACGACCGAGCGGTATCTGGGCACGAAACAGGATCTGGTGCATGCGCCGAACGATGCGATCAAATTGAGAGTGGCAGAATAAAGGTTCAGGATCTGCGCACGTAGGTCAACGTTGGGATCGTCGTCACTATGGGGTCACCTGGAAACTCTCATCAACGGGCGGGGCTGCTTTGTAGTTGGTGTTGCCTGCCTGCGTGGCTTGGATCGTGCAGATGCCCGTGTTGACTAGCGTCACCGTATTACCGGAGACCGTACACACCCGCGGCGTTCGCGAATTGAAACTAACCGTCAGGCCGGAACTGGCGGTCGCGCTAACCGTGAACGGCGGAGTATTGAGTGGCTGATTCGCGAGTGCCCCGAAGGTGATGGTCTGGCTCCCTTTTGTCACCTGGAAGCTCTCATAGACGGGTGCGGCGGCGGCATAGTCAGCGTTGCCTGGCTGCGTGGCTTCGATCGTGCAGGTGCCGACCACAATCAGCGTTAGCGTTGTTCCCGAGATGGAGCACACCTGCGGCGTTAGCGCATAGAATTTTACCGTCAGGCCGGAGGAAGCCGTCGCGCTGATTGTGAACGGCGGAGTGCTGAGTGGCTGATTCACAAGTGCCCCGAAGGTGATGGTCTGGGTCGCTTGCACGTGGAAGCTCCGATAGACGGGCGTCGCGGCGGCGTATTCGGTGTTGCCCGCTTGCATCGCTCGGATCGTGCAGATGCCGATCGCGACCAACGTGGCTGTGGAACCCGATACCGTGCAAACAGCCGAGGTGATCGAAGCGAAGCTCACGGCAAGGCCCGAGGACGCGGTCGCATTGACCGTGAACGGCGCTGTGCCTATTGGCTCGCTCGGGAGCGCTCCGAAGGTGATGGTTTGGCCGTATGGCGTGACCAGGAAGCTTCGATTTACCGGCGTGGCCGCAGCATAGTCGGCATTACCTGCCTGAGTCGCATGGATCGTGCAGGTGCCCAGGGCGACCAGCGTCACCCTATTACCTGAGATTGTACACACCGACGTGGTTGCCGACTTGAAGCTAACCGTCAGGTGGGAGCTGGCGGTCGCGCTGACTGTGAACGGCGGAGTGCTGAGTGCCTGGCTCGCGAGTATCCCGAAGGTGACGGTCTGGCTCTCTTGCGTCACCTGGAAACCTTGGTTGACGGGTGCGGCGGCGGCGTAGATAGCGTTACCCCCTTGCGTCGCTTGGATAGTGCACGTGCCCCCAGCGACCAATGTGACTGTAGTACCCGATACCGTGCAGACGGAGGTCGTTTGCGAATTGAACCCCACCGTCAGGCCCGAGGACACCGTCGCACTGACTGCGAACGGAGCTGCGCCGTACGACTGGTTCGAGAGTGCCCCGAAGGTGATGGTCTGAGGTGTCAGACCGCTCTGCGTCACAGTGATTTGCTGGCCCAGTTCCGTAATATGCGCAGCGCGGGCAGATGTGGACGTGTTTGCCGTAAATGAGAAATTGACGACACCGCTAGCTATGGTTCCGATGGTGAGCCAGCCTTGGTCGCTCGTGGGTGTGAAGACCCCGGCAAGAGACGCCGTGGCGGGAAGCACCTGAAGCAGCGAGTCAGACCCGGCTGCTGCGGGCTCGGTCAGGCTGGCGGGGCCGACAAAAGCATTAGGAATCTCCTTGATGGCGTTGTTGCCGGTATCCGAGAAGTAGACATTGCCGGAGCCGTCCACCGCCATTCCAGAGGGTTGGTTCAGCCCCGGCGACACCAGGGTGGTCAC
>Ga0209415_10014970_pt1 | contig 12623 bp, 9 predicted proteins | sample PeaSoiSIISIP2007_FD_187696 | JGI IMG/M metagenome (GOLD analysis project Ga0209415, IMG submission 187696) | Peat soil microbial communities from Weissenstadt, Germany - SII-SIP-2007 (SPAdes) (version 2) | ecosystem: Environmental > Terrestrial > Soil > Wetlands > Peat | place: Germany...
GCCGATGGAACGGGCGGCCGCGACATACTCGTTGCTGCGCAGCAACAGCGCCGGCGCGCGCAGGGTCCGTGCGAAGATCGGCGTGTACACCACACCAATGGCGATGGCGGTACTGAATGCGCCCGGCCCGAGCACGGCGATGATGCCGATCGCCAGCAGGATGATCGGGAAGGCGAACAGCACGTCCATCAGCCGCATCGCCGCTTCGTCGAACCAGCCGCCGCGCCAGGCCGAGGTGACGCCGATGCTGCCGCCGGCCGCCAGCGCGCCCAGAACCGAAATGGCGGAGATCGCGAACAGCGTGCGGTAGCCATAGAGCGCGCGCGACAACGTGTCGCGGCCGAAATTGTCGGTGCCGAGCAGGTGCGCCGCGGTCGGGCCGGTCAGCCGTGCCAGGATGTCCTGCGCATTCGGGTCGAAGGGCGCGAGCCACGGTGCCGCCAGCGCCGCCAACGCCTGCACCGCGACGAGTGCCGCGCCGAGCCACAGCAGCGGATTGCGGTTCATGGGCGGCGCGTCCGCGGATCGGCGGCGATGTAGAGCAGATCAACCAGGAAATTGACCAGCACGAAGCCGACGGTAGCCAGCAGGATGGCCGCCTGGATCAGCGGATAGTTGCGCTCGGCGATGGCGCCGACCATCAGCCGCCCGAGGCCGGGCAGCGCGAACACCTGCTCGATTACCACCGAGCCGCCGAACTGGTAGCCGAGCATGATGCCGAGGGTGGTGATGAACGGGATCAGCGCATTGCCGAGCGCGTGGCGGAAGATGACGCGGCGCTCGGTGAGGCCTTTGGCGCGGGCGACGCGGACGTAGTCCTGGCTGAGCGCCTCCAGCATGGCGGCGCGGACCACGCGCGCGAGGGAGGCGAGGACGGGCAAGGAGAGGGCGATGGTGGGCAGCAGCATGCGCTGCAGGTTGGCCCAGGGATTTTGCGTGAAGGGTACCCAGCCGACGACCTGGAAATTTGGCGCCAGCGCGCCGGCGCCGTAGATCAGCATGGTGCCGAGCCAGAACGACGGCACCGTGACGCCGGCGATCGACAGCACGCGCACCGCGTAATCCGCTGTCGAGGAGCGCAAGGTTGCCATCAGGCAGCCGGCGGGGATGGCGACGATGATGGCGGTGGTGATGCCGAGCAGCGTGAGTTCCAGCGTGACGCCGACGCGGCCGGCGATTTCCTCGATCACCGGCGTGCCCGTCCAGACGCTGACGCCGAGATCGCCATGCAGCGCGCGACCGACCCACAGCGCGTATTGCACCACCAGCGGGCGATCCAGGCCAAGCTGCTGGCGCAGCGCGGCGATGCGCTCCGGTGTCGCGTCGGCGGCGCCGAGCATGATTTGGGCGGCGTCGCCGGGCACCAGGTGGATCATCAGGAAGGTCAGCACCGACACGCCGAACGCGACGAACGCCAGTTCGCCGCCACGGATCAGGACGGCCTTGATCACGGCGGCAGGTTGTCGCGCTAATTGGCGCCAATCTTCGTTTCGCGCAGCGTGCGCAGGGAACGGGTGGGCATTGGAGAAAAACCCTGCACATCGTCGCGCACGGCGGCGAACAGCGTGCCGTAGGCGAGGTTGATGGTCGGCCCGGTGCAGGCGAGGATGCGCTGCGCCTCATCGTACATGCGTTTGCGCGCGGCCGCATCGGTGGTGGCGCGTGCGGCGATCAGCAACTTGTCGAGATCGGGATTGGAGTATTTGAACACGTTGGTGGCGCCGCCGGTCTGGTAGGTGCGGCCGAAATAGTCGTCGGGGTCGGGCGCGCCGCCGTTCAGCGAAACGAAGCCGTCGAAGTTGCTGGCGCGCCAGTCGGCGATGAAGCGGCCCTGCTCCTGCACGTTCAGTGCCACGTCGAAGCCGGCCTTGTTGAGCTGCGCCTGCACCACCTGGGCAAGGTCCACCACGATCTGCAGCGAGCCCAGCACGTTCAGCGTCAGCTTCAGCTTGCCGGCCACTCCGGCCTGCTGCAGCTTTTGCTGTGCGGCGGCGGCGTCGGGCTTATAACAGGGAAAATCGCTGACCGGCAGCGCCCATGCGGCGAGCGCCGGCGACAGCGGCCCGCCGGGCACGGCCCGGCCGAAATACACCGCCTGCACGATCTGGCTGCGGTCCATGGCGAGATTGAAGGCCTCGCGCACTTCCGGTTTGTCGAACGGCGGCTTCGACACGTTCAGGCCGACCAGGCTGTAGGCAAGGTCCTGCGTCTGCAACAGCTTCACGCCGGGCTTGCCGGCGAGCGCCGCGGCGGAAGCGGCATCGACCACCGGCAACAGACTATACGTGGCGCCCTCGATGCCGGCCTCACGCGTGGCGGATTCCGGAACGATGTTGAACTTGAGGCCGTCGAGGTGCGGCAGGCCCTTGTCCCAATAGGCGGGGTTGCGTTCGAGCGAAATGTAGGTGTCGGGTACCCAGGCGCCGAAACGGAACGGGCCGGTGCCGACCGGCTTGCGGCCGAGCTCGGCAGCCGCTTCGGGCGCGACGATGGATAAAGAGGCAAGCTGCGACAGGAACGGTGCCGACGGGGCATCGAGCGTGAGCCGCAGCTCATCGGCGCCGACGGCCTCCATGCTCTTGATGCCCGTGAAGCGGGAGCCGATCGGCGAGCCGGTCTTGGGGTCGCGCACACGGTGGATGTTGGCGATGACGTCCTGCGCCGTCATGGCGCGGCCGTTGTGGAACGTGGCGCCGGCGCGCAGGTGGAAATCGTAGGTCAGGCCGTCCGGCGACACCGTCCAGGATTCCGCGAGCGACGGCACGATGCGCAGGTCCTTGTCGATGGCGGTGAGGCCTTCGTAGATGTTGCTGTCGATCAGCCCGGTGGAGAAAGCAGTGGCCACATGCGGATCGAGCCCGACCGGCGACTGGTCGGTGGCGATCTCCAGCGTCTGCGCGGCGGCGGCGAGCGGCAGCAGCAGCAATGACGCGAGCGCGGCCCGCTCCATGATGTTCATCGCACGGTCCTTTCACCGTTGTTTCGTCACGCGGGCGATCCTGCCAGACCTCGGCGCAGGAACTCGCTGTTGACGCAGTTGGTCAGGCGGCCGTCGCGCAAGTAGTGCAGCACCACCTCGACGGTCTTGCGGCGGATGTCCTCGATGGCGGCGGGGCTGTAGAATGCGGCGTGCGGCGTAATCACCAGGCGACCGCGCAGGAAATCCGGCTGCTCGTGCAGCGCGCGAATCAGCTTCTGGCTCGGATCGGGCGGCTCCTGCGGCAGCACGTCGAGCGCGGCGCCGCCGATCCGGCGCTGTTGCAACGCGTCGTAGAGCGCGTCGAGGTCCACCAGCGGACCGCGCGCGGTGTTCACCACGATCAAGTCCGGCTTGGCGCGCGCCAGGGTTTCGCGGCCGATGATGCCACGCGTCTCGTCGGTCAGCGGCGCGTGCAGGCTGACCACGTCACTGATCGCCACCAGATCGCCCGCCGAATGCACGCGGCGCGCGCCGACGGCGAGTTCCACGCCGTTCGGCAGATAGGGGTCGTAGAACGCGATCTCCATGCCGAAGCTACGCGCGCGGAATGCCGCGGAGAGGCCGATGCGGCCGAGACCGATCACGCCGAACACCGCGCCGCGCAGCCGCCGCACCAAAGGCGCCGCGCCCCACTTCCAGCCGCCCACCGGATCCGCCTCGATGGCAGGGATGTAAGTGCTGGTGCCGCGCGCCAGCGACAGCATCAGCGCGATGGCGTGGTCCGCCACCTCGCTGGTGCCGTAGTCGGGAACGTTGCATACCGGCACGCCGCGCGCGCCCCATGCGGCAAGGTCGAGATTGTCGTAGCCGACGCCCATGCGCACGACGATGCGGCAGTTGCTGAACGGCCCCACCGGGCCAAGGTCGTGCACGGCCGAGCCGTTGACGATGGCATCGGCGGCGCGGCAGGTCTCGGGCGAGAGCACGTCCGAGGGATCCGCGATCGGACCCGGGCGGATTTCTATCCGTGTGTCGGCGTCGGCAAACCTCGAGTAGACGTCTTCGGGATTGGCGTGATTGAGGAACAGGATGTGCATCTCAGCCACCCATTACCACGCCGATGACGCCGCCCATCTTCACCACGGTTCCTGCCTCCTTCACCGTCTGAGCCACCGCGCCGTTGGACGGCGCCTCGATTTTCAGCACCGCCTTGTCGGTCTCGATCTCGGCGATGATTTCTCCCTTTTTCACCTTCGCACCGTCGGCAACGGTCGAACGCACCAGCTTGCCGGAATCGATGGTGAGATCGCCGAACGGCATGGCGATGGGCTCGCTCGGCGACGCATCGAGGCGCCGTGGCGCGGGCGGCGGCGCCGGCTGCATCGGCACCGTCGCGATCGAGGCCTGCACGCCGTCGGGACGGCCCCGCCAACGCCACGGCGCGGTGTGCAGGCGCGCCACCGGCGAGTCGAGCTGATCGAACGCAATCTCGTTCATAGCCTGGCCCAGTTCCGCGCCCACGCCCATTATCGGCCAGCCCTCGTCGACCACCAGCAGATGATGCGTGTGCGCAACGCTTTCCGCCACGGTCTCGACGTCGAGCGGCTGGATGGTGCGCAGATCGATCACCTCGGCCTCGATGCCGTCGGCGGCCAGCGCCTCCGCGGCTTCGAGCGAGCGGTGCACCATCTGGCCGGTGGCTGCGATGGTCAGGTCGCGGCCCTTGCGGGCGATGCGGGCGAGGCCGAACGGTACTAAATGCTCGCCGTCGGGCACCGGACCCTTCGAGGCGAAGAGCGCCTTGGTTTCCAGCATCAGCACCGGATCGGCGACGACGCGCAACCCGGTGGCGGAGGCGCCGAGCGCGGCGCCGGTGAAGCCGAGTTTGCTGATCGGCGTATCCACCATCCGCTCGGGGCCGAACGCCTGATAGAGGCCCTTGGTGTGGGCGAACATGCCGCCGCGTTCGCCGGTGCCCTCGCCGTAATAGAGAATGTTGCGATCCCGCCGCATCTCCTCGGCGATGCCGTCGCGCACCGCATCGAGCCAGGAGGTCTCTGCGAACTTCGTAGGCGGCGGCTTGCCGATGGCGGCCAGCGCGTCGGCGGGATTGATCGGGTCGGCGTAGACGTGACGCATTACCGTCGCCGGATCGGGATCGGGCTTGGCGCGTGCGTATTCCACGGAATCCTGCACCTGGTCGTCGACGCGCTGCTCGATCTCGGCGAGCGTGCCGGGGGTGGCGATGCCGAATTCCTCGATCAGGCGGGTGCGGAAAGTCGCAATCGGGCAGCGTTTCGTCCAGGCATCGACCTCGTCCTGCGTGCGATAGCTGCCGATGACCGGATCGCCCTCGTGATGGCCGACGGTACGGTAGGTCTTGGCCTCGATCAGCGTCGGCCCCTCGCCGGCGCGGGCGCGCTCGGCGGCCGCGCGCATCGCCGTCCACATCGCCACCACTTCGTTGCCGTCCACGGCGCCGTCGCCGAAGAAGGCGACCGCGACGCCGTCGGTGCCGCGGTATTTCGCCGAGATCGCAGCCCCCGTCGCCTGCGGCGCGCCGGAGGCGACCACGCCATTGGTGCCAAACAGGCCGATGGCGCGCTCATAGAGGTGCATGGTGCCGCCGCGGCCGCCGACGCTGCCGTCGCGCTTGCCATAGAGCTCGGCCATCAGCGTGCGCGGATCCATGCCCTTGGCCAGCGCGTGGCCGTGGCCGCGATGCGTGGAGGTGATCGAGTCGGTGCGGCGCAGATGCGCACAAACGCCGGTGGCGACTGCCTCTTCGCCGATATAGAGATGCAGCAAGCCGGGGGTTTCGCCCTTGCGGCAGGCGATCTGGGCGGCGAGTTCGAAACGGCGCAGCAGCGTCATCTGCTCATAGAGCCGCAGCATCGCCGCGGCGTCCAGGCCGTCGGGCAAGGGCGGTCGGTTCGGACGCGTTTGTGACAAAGCTTTTCTCGCCATAGTCATGGTCTCCCGGCTTCGCGGGCTATCGTGCCGGCAAAGATTATAATAAAGAAGCGTAGGCCGCGACCGGCCGCGGCCGCAAGACGCGAGCGGCCGGCAAAATGGGGAGAGATGCATGCGCGTCGATTTGCAGCGGCAGGTGGCGCTGGTGACGGGATCGGCGCGCGGCATCGGGCGCGCGATTGCCGACCGGCTGGGGCGCGAGGGCGCGGCGGTGGTCTATTCCGATATCGAGGCGCCGACCGCGGCGGCGACCGAACCGCGCCACTCCGCGATGGCGCTGGACGTCACCAGCGAGGTGCAGATTGCCGCTGCCATCGAGCGGATTCTCGACCACTATGGTAAGCTGGATATTCTCGTCAATAACGCCGGCATCGGCACCGCCCCGGAGGACCGTGTCGATATCGGCAGGGTTTCCACCGAACAGTGGGAGCGGGTGCTGCGCGTGGACCTGACCGGCGTCTTCCTGGTCAGCCGCGCCGCCGCGGCGCCGATGATCGCGCGCAAGACCGGGCGCATCATCAACATCGCCTCCGTGGTCGGGCTGGTGCCGCTGCGGCTGCAGAGCGCCTATGTCGCGGCCAAGGCCGGGGTGGTGAACCTGACGAAGTCGATGGCGCTGGAGTTGGCCCCGCACGGCATCCTCGTCAACGCCATCGCGCCCGGCAGCACCGAGACCGATGGCTGGCGCACCTGGATCAAGAGTGCCTCGAGCGAGCAGCAGGCGTTGTACACGCGACTGCTGTCGCACATTCCGCTGGGTCGGCCGGCCATGCCCGAGGAGATCGCGCACGCCGCGTTGTTCCTGGCCGCGCCGGAAAGCAGCTACATCACCGGCCATGTGCTGACGGTAGACGGCGGTTGGACGGCGGGGTATTCGCGGGACTTCTGAGCACCGGCCTGGGGAAACGAAAAATGCAGCCCACCGACGCCAGCTATCCGAGCCTGCGCGATCGCGTGGTGTTCGTGACCGGCGGTGCGACCGGGATCGGCGCGGCGCATGTGACGCATTTCGCGGCGCAAGGCGCGCAGGTGGCATTCGTGGACCTCCAGGAGGCGCCGGCGGCGACGCTGGTGGAGCGGGTCGCGGCGGCAGGCCATGCCAGGCCGCGCTTCATCCACGCCGACCTGCGCGACATCGCCGCGCTGCAAGCGGCGATCGCGACGGCGGGGCGCGAGCTTGGGCCGGTGACCGTGCTGGTGAACAACGCCGCGCACGACGAGCGGCACAAGTGGCAGGACGTCACCGTGCAGTACTGGGAGGAACGGCTGCAGGTGAATCTCCGCCATCAATTTTTCGCCATCCAGGCCGCGGCGCCGATGATGCAGCGCGCCGGCGGCGGCTCGATCATCAATTTCGGCTCGATCAGTTGGCACCTTGGCATGGGCGGCATGCCCGCCTACACCACCTCGAAGGCGGCGGTGGAGGGGCTGACGCGCAGTTTCGCGCGCGACCTTGGCCCCGACAACATCCGTGTCAACTGCGTCATTCCCGGCTGGATCATCACCGAACGGCAGAAGGCGCTGTGGCTGACGCCGGAGGCGGAGGCGGCGACGCTGGCGGCGCAGTGCCTGAAGCGCATGCTGGTGCCCGACGACGTGGCGCGGCTGGTGCTGTGGCTGGCGGCCGACGACAGCCGCATGTGCACCAGCCAGAGCTGGACGGTGGACGGCGGCTGGCGGTAGTTCAGCGCGGCAGACCAGCGAGTTCCGCGGCGACCGCGGCGATCACCGGCGGCCAGGCGCCGCGCTCGGTCTGGCGGAACAGTCGCGCGGTGGGGTACCACGGACTGTCGGTGCGCTTGCGCATCCAACGGAAATCGGCGCTGAACTGCAACAGGATCCAGGTCGGCAGGCCGAGCGCGCCGGCGAGATGCGCGACCGAGGTATCGGCGGCGATCACGAGGTCGAGTTCGCTGATCAGGGCTGCGGTTTCCGCGAAATCGGTGAGTCGGTCGGCGTGCACAATGAGGCCGGCGGCGGCGGCGACCGCGGCGGCGTCGCTGTCGCGGATGTCCTTCTGGATCACGTGCAACTCGAGGCCGGTGGCCGCAAGCGGCGGCAGCAACAGCGCCGCCGGGATCGAGCGGATCGCGTCCTCGGGATGGTCCGGCGCGCCGGACCAGGCGATGCCGACGCGCGGGCGGGTGCGCGGCCCCAGGCGCTCGGCCCAGACGGCGCGGCGCGCGGGATCGGCGCGCAGGTAGGGTATATCGGCGGGGATCGTGGACGGTTCGGTTGCGAACGCCAGCGGCAGGCTCAACAGCGGACAGCGCAAATCGTAGCGCGGGACTGCATCGCCCTGCGCGATCACGACATCGGCGAGGTCGCGCATCAACGGGACGAGCGGGGGCTGCACCTCCAGCACCACGCTCGCGCCGCGGCGGCGCAGCAGCGGCGCGTAACGGGCGAAGTGGATGGTGTCGCCGAGGCCCTGCTCGGCGTGCAGGTAGACCGTGCGGCCGGCGACGCTTTGCTGCCCGAGCCAGGGCTCGTCGGTGAATTCCGGCGTATCTTCGCGGAAGCGAGGATCGAGCCAGCGCGCCTCGTAGGCGAGCCAGCCGTCACGGAAATTTCCCATCGCCAGCAATGCCATCGCTTCACCGAACCGCGCCTGCACCTGGCCGGAATCCTGGGCAACCGCGCGGCGGAACCACTCGAGCGCTTGCTCCGGCCGGTCCAGCGCCAGCATGGCACCGCCGAGATTGTTGCTCGCTTCCGCGTAGTCCGGGTGTGCCTGCAGCGCATCCTGGAAATAGGGAATCGCCTCGTCGGGGCGGTGCAGGGCAAGCAGCGCCGAACCGATATTGTTGAGCGTGCCGAAGAACTCGGGGCGCAGCGACAGCGCCGCGCGATACTCCGTGATGGCCTCGGCGTGCCTGCGCTGGCTGCGCAACGCGTTGCCAAGATTGTTGTGCGCGCCGGCGTGATCGGGCTTGAGCGCGAGCGCGGCGCGATAGCACGGCTCGGCTTCCTGCGGTCGCTCGCAGGTCAGCAGGGCGTTGCCGAGATTGTAGTGCAGTTCGGCAGCGTTCGGCCGCAACGCCAGCGCGGACCGGTACTGCGCGATCGCTTCGTCGAAGCGGCCGAGTTCCAGGAGCGCGTTGCCGAGATTGTTGCGCGCATCGATATGGGAGGAGTCCAGGGCAACGGCGCGCGAGAGATGCTCCAACGCTTCCTGCCGGTGGCCGGCCGGCCACAGCGCGGTGCCGAGGGCGAACTCGGCCGCCGCATCGTCGGGCCGCGCCGCCACCGCCTGCCGGTATCGCGCGAGGGCGTCGTCGTGATCCGTCATCGGACTGGACGCACGAGGGCGGCGGCGACGGCGTCGATCACCGGTTGCCACCGGTGCATGGTCTGCTGGCGGAACAGCCGCGCGGTCGGATACCAGGGCGTGTCCTCGCGCTGCTGCAACCAGCGGAAGTCGGCGTTGTATTGCAGCAGGAGCCAGACGGGCCGGCCCATCGCACCGGCGAGATGCGCGACCGAGGTATCGACGCTGATCACCAGGTCCATCAACGATAGCAACGCCGCGGTGTCGGCGAAATCGCGCAGCGCGCCGGCATGGAGGTGAACGCGCGGAAGGCTGTGCAGCACGGCGGCGTCGGCGGCGCGGATCTGCGTCTGCAGGACATGAAAATCGATTTCCTTGCGTCGCAGCAACGGGGCAAAGTCGGCGGCGGGGATGGAACGCTGCGCATCCATCGCGTGGTCGGGGTTGCCCGAGAACGCGATGCCGACACGGCGGCGCCGGCGCGTGCCCAGGCGACGGCGCCAACGCGTGACACGGTGAGGATCGGCGAAGATATAGGGAATATCGGCGGGAATGCTGGCAAGCTCGGTGCCGAAGGCGAGCGGCAGGCTCATCAGCGGGCAATGCAGATCGAATTCGGGCAGTACTTCGTTTCTGTCGATGACGCGGTCGGCGAGTGGGCGCAGCAGCGGAAGCAACGGCGTCTGCGCCTGCAGCACCACGCGCGCACCGCGCGCGCGCAACAACGGCAGGTAGCGGGCGAACTGGATGGTGTCGCCGATGCCCTGTTCGGCGTAGATCAGCATGGTGCGGCCGCTGATGTCTTCTGCGCCGCGCCAGCGCTGGCCAGCGACTTCGGGCAGGCCGTCGCGCACGCGCGGATCCTCGAGCCGCGCCTCGAAGTTCTCCCAACCCTCGCGGAACCTGCCAAGGGTGAGCAGCGCGAGGCCTTCGCCGAACCGTGCCTGGACGTCGTCGGGGCGCAGGCGGCGCGCGTCGCGGAACCATTGCAGCGCCTCCCGCACCCGGCCGAGGCGCAGCAGCGCTTCACCGATGCTGGCGACGGCGGGGAGATGCGGCGCGTCGGCGCGGGCGGCCTGTCCGAACCAGGTCAGCGCTTCCTCGGCGCGGTGCAGGTCCAACAGTGCGGTGCCGAGATTGTAGCGCGCGGCGGCATCCTGCGGGCGGAGATGGAGCGCGCGGCGATAGCATTCCATCGCGTCCACGGGACGGTGCAGCTTGCGCAGCAGGTTGCCGAGATTGTTGTGGGCGCCGAAGTGCGCGGGATCGAGCGCCAATGCGTGGTGGTAGCTGGTCAGCGCTGCCGGCCGGTCGCCGGACTCGGCCAGCGCATTGGCAAGGTTGAAGTGAAGCTCTGCATGGTTCGGAGCAACCGCGAGCGCGGCGCGGTAGCAGTCGATGGCCTCGGTGATCTCGCCGCGTGCGAGCAGGAGGTTGCCGAGATCGTTGTGCGCCGCGGCATCGTCCGGGCGCAGTTCGCGCGCGCGGCGCAGGCGTTGCTCCTCCGTCTGGTCCACCGTCATCAGGCATCCAGCAGGTCGTTCGCCTCGCCCAGCGCCGGGCTGGCCGCCTCTGTTGCGGGCGCGCGGAACTGCGGCACCACCGGCACCGGCAATGCGGGCATAGACTCGCCATCGGCGGCGACCGTGTGGGCGAAGATGCCGCGTGCCGCGATGTGGGGATCGGCCACCGCCTCGGCGACACTGGCGACAATCGCGCAGCAGACGTCGCGCCCGGCGAAACGGCCGGCCCATTCGGCGCTGCCATGCTCGGCGATGCGGGCGGCGACCTCGGCGTGGGTGGCGTCGGTCGAGAGGCCGATGGCATCGCAAAAATCGCGCCAGAAACGATCTTCCAGTGGCGCGGCGGCGAGGAAGCGGCCGTCGGCCATGCGGTAGATCCGGTAGCGCGGCGAACCGCCTGTGGTGGTGCCAGAGTTGGCGCCGGGCCACTCGCCGGTACACCAGCCCTGCGCCAGCGCCCAGTGAAGAAACGAAAACAGGTTTTCATGCATGGCGATGTCAAGGTGGCAGCCGCGCCCGCTGGCGTGGCGCTGCTGCAATGCCAGCAGCACGTTGATGACGGCGGGATAGGCACCGCCGCCGATATCGGCGATCAACGCGTGCGGCACTGCCAGCATGCCGTCGGCACCCGAGATCAGCGACAATAAACCGGCTTCGGCCATGTAGTTAAGGTCGTGGCCGGCAAGTTGCGACTTCGGGCCATGCTGGCCGTAGCCGGTAATGGAGCAGTAGATCAGCCGCGGGTTGATCGCGGCGACTGCATCGAAGCCCAGGCCGAGGCGATCCATCACGCCGGGGCGGAACTGCTCGATGAGGATGTCGGCGCGTTGCAGCAGCCGACCCAAGCGCGCGACCGCGCCCGGCTCCTTGAGGTCGATGGCAACGCTGCGCTTGCCGCGGTTGAGCACGGCGAAGTTGCCGCTGTCGGCGCCGAGCTTCGGGCGATAGCGGCGCATCTCGTCGCCTTGGCCGGGGCGCTCGATCTTGATCACCTCGGCGCCCGCCTCGGCCAGTATCAGGCCGGCCATCGGACCGGGCAGCAGCGTGCTGAAATCGAGCACCAGGATGCCGTCGAGCGGGCGGGGCGGGCGTACAGGCATGCGGGTCCTCGCTGGGGCAACGTAGTGTCGGGGCACGGCCGCGACGGCCGCGGCCAACATGCCAATTGACGCGCTTTCCGGGTCAACGCAAGACTGTCGGCAACGCGGCCGCAGCAGGCGCAGCGAGGAGGATCGCATGGACCTGAGCTTCACCCCCGAGGAACTGGCCTTCCGCGAGGAGGTGCGCCAGTTTTTCCGCAAGGACATCCCCGAGAGCATGCGCAACAAGGTGCTGGAGGGCCAGCACCTGACGAAACAGGAAATAATCACCTCGCAGCGCATCCTGAATGCGCGCGGCTGGGCGGTGCCGAACTGGCCGAAGGAATGGGGAGGGCAGGACTGGTCGCCGGTGCAGGTCTATATGTACCAGGACGAGATGCAGCAGGCGGGCGTGCCGTCGCCGCTGGGCTTCAACACCTCGATGGTGGGTCCGGTGATCGCCCAGTTCGGCACGCAGGCGCAGAAGGAACGCTTCCTGGCGCGCGCCGCCAATCTCGACGACTGGTGGTGCCAGGGCTTCTCGGAGCCGGGGGCGGGATCGGATCTCGCGAGCCTGCGCACCAAGGCCGAACGTGTCGGCGATACGTGGGTGATCAACGGCCAGAAGACCTGGACCACGCTGGCGCAGCACGCCGACTGGATCTTTGTCCTCTGCCGCACCGATCCGGCGGTGAAGAAGCAGGAAGGCATTTCTTTCATTCTCTGCGACATGAAAACCAAGGGCGTCACGGTGCGGCCGATTCAGACGATCGACGGCGGCCGCGAGGTGAACGAGGTTTTCTTCGATGATGTCGTGGTGCCCGCGGAGAATCTGGTGGGCAAGGAAAACCGTGGCT
>Ga0209415_10014972_pt1 | contig 12623 bp, 12 predicted proteins | sample PeaSoiSIISIP2007_FD_187696 | JGI IMG/M metagenome (GOLD analysis project Ga0209415, IMG submission 187696) | Peat soil microbial communities from Weissenstadt, Germany - SII-SIP-2007 (SPAdes) (version 2) | ecosystem: Environmental > Terrestrial > Soil > Wetlands > Peat | place: Germany...
AAAAACAAAAGGAAGGCAAGCGAAGGATGAAGCAGGTCGGCCGCGTCGAAATCCCGCAGGAGGCGTTCCTCGCCCTGCTGAAGGTTGGGGAGTAGCCGCGCGCGTGCCCGAACCGTTGCGCAAAAATCCAAACTCTTCGCCGGCCGCGTCCAGCGCCCAGCCAGCGGCGGAAAAATCCGCTGCGCGCGAATACTCCGAGGCGTTCATCATCGCGCTGGCGTTGGCGATCATCCTGCGCACGTTCTTCGTCCAGGCCTACAAGATTCCATCCGGCTCAATGGAGCCGACCCTGCTGATCGGCGACCATATCATCGTCAACAAGCTGATTTATGGACTGCGCTTACCGGATTCGTTTTTCGGCTTCACACCCCTCGAAAATAAAATTCCGTGGGGACATTACTTATTCCAGCTCGAACCGGTGCATCGCGGCGACGTGGTGGTATTCGTCTTCCCGCCCGATCCGACGAAGGACTTTATCAAGCGCGTGATCGGCGTTCCGGGAGATACGATCGAGGTCAAAGACGGCAAACTCTATCGCAATGGTTCGCTCGCGGACGATCCGCACGCGCATTTCGAACTCACTCCCGATCAACGCCAGCAGAATTCTCCACGCGACTATTTCGGCCCGCTTAAGGTGCCCCCAGGGCAGTACCTGATGATGGGCGACAATCGCGATCGCAGCTACGATGGCCGCTTTTGGGGACTGGTCGATCGCGACCTGGTCGAAGGCCGGGCGATGTTCATCTATTGGTCGTGGGATAGCGACGGCACCGGATTCCTGCCGATTCGATGGAACCGGTTTGCCAAGGTCGTCAATTAAGCGCAATACGATAAACAGGGGAGCTAGCGGTGACGGACGAAGCCGAGGCCAAGGAAGTGGAGACTAAGATGGGGGCGATACTGGAGCAGCTTGCCGCGCGCTTTGACCTGGTACTCGAAGCGGTCACTGGTTTCGGTGGGCGGGTCGACGCCTTGCGCGAAGAGATCATCGGACAGTTCAGCGAAGTCGGACGACAAGTTCGGTTTCTTTCCGATCGGATCGCGGAAAATCGCGAAGGCGTCGCCATCACGCGCGCAGACTTGGGCGCCGAAATGGTCCGCATTGGCGAAAATCTTGGCGCCACGCGGGTAGAATTTCGCGAGCAATTGGCCGCGACCCGCCTTGAACTCCATCAGCAGGTCGCGAGCGAAGCCGAACGCGGTGGCCAGCGCCTCACCGAGGAACTCAATCGCACGGCTGTCGAAGCGCGCACACATTTGAGCCGCGAGGTCGCGGCTGTCGGTGATGCTTTACGCAAGGAACTGAGCGCTGCTCGCGCCGATATCGGACGCGAGATCCCCGCCGCTTCGGCCCAGATTCGCGCCGGAGTTTCGTCGTCCGCCGATGCGATGACCAAAAAGCTTGACGCCGAGCTAAAGCTGGCGAACAAGGCGCTGACTAGTCTCACCCGCAAGTTTGAGCGGTTCGACGACCGGATCACTGTGCAGTCCAAGGATCAGGATCAGCGCATTCGCAAGCTCGAGCGTCGCGCCACACGCTAAATCCGCGCGTTTTTGCTTCTACTCCGGGGCGTTGATCCGCCGACGCGGATCACTTCACCTGCCTCCAGAACCATATCTTCGCCTGTTCTTCGACTGCGGAGAGTCCAGAATCCGATGACATCATTACATGCCTAGATAACTCAACACACTAGATCTCTTCCATTTGTGCATTCACTACTGCTATAAACGAGACTACCCCATCTAGCAGGTCACTGGGGCTGAAGAGAGTGAAGGCGCAAATGGAAAATCTCTACGAAAGCGAACCGAAACACCGATTCCTAGGTTACTATCGACGCGACGTGGAGAGCCGGCCGGTGTTTATCTACCGCTGTATCTGCGGTTACATTGAGGCAGTCTCGGTCACAGGAGGGCCGCACGTGCCGCTGGATTACCATTTCCGCCCGCGTGCGGACGCTCGCAGTCTGGTCGAGCATCTCAATCTGGAGCGTGGGCACGAGTTGAATTAGCCGACAATTCACTCTCTCTCGTTGCTGTTTATCCTTTTTCGAACGACGGTCCCGACCATTTCGCGGCGACGCTGAACGGCGCGGAAGCGCCTCCCCCGAAGAGGTTCCCGCCCGCCATGAGGCCGCCATCGACCACCATCGCGGTGCCGGTTACCCACTGCGAATCATCGCTCGCAAGATAGAGCGCCATCCCTGCGATATCCTCGCCAGTGCCGGCACGCGGAATCGGCTGGATCGCCCCGAGCAGTTGTTGCACAACCGGTTCGCCGCCGGGAATATGCTGGTGAATGAGCGGCGTGTTGATGCCACCCGGACAAATGCAGTTGACGCGGATGCGGTCGCGGCCAAGATCCAGCGCTGCGCATTTCGTCAGGTGGACGACTCCGGCTTTCGCGACGCTATACGGCAGCGGACCCGCGCCACCCCGCAATCCTGCAATCGACGCGGTCGAAATAATCGAACCGCCGCCAGCCTTGCGCATCTCGGGTATCGAGTGCTTCATGCCGAGGAAGACCCCGCGCAGCAAAATCGCGAAGGTGCGATCCCAGTTCTCGACTGTGGTCTCCTCGATACTCCCCAGCGCACCCGCCAGGCCGGCGTTGTTGAACATGATGTCGAGTTTGCCGAACTCCTTGACGGCGCGATCGACGGCGGCCTTGATCGCCGCTTCGGAAGTGACATCGGTCTTTTGAAAGACCGCGTTCCCGCCGTTCTCCTTGCATTCGCGAACCGCGGATTCTCCCCCTTCGATGTTGAGGTCCGCGATTACGACATTGGCGCCTTCGCCGGCGAAGCGCGCGGCGGTCGCACGGCCCATACCGCTGGCGGCCCCGGTGATCACTGCAACTTTCCCTTCGAGTCTGCGCATGATGTTTTCCTTTCAGATTCTTGCGATTGCTCGCCTGTGCAACGACACTTCGATCGCTTGGCGGGCGTCAGCATGTTGCCGCATTGCGCTACGATCCGCCACCGCGGAGATTGCGCAGAACCGCTTCATCACGGTGTATAATAGCCAGCACGATGAGCAGGGTGCCGAATAATCGGCGAACGGCCGGAGCGATGATCCGGTCGGTCGAGGGAATGCATCAGCGCGATACGACTCGCGCATCACCCGACGCCGAGCCGGAAGCGAGCCAGCACGTAATGCCCGAGGCGCAGCCGGATACGAACTCGGACCCCGACCCAGCGACGAGCGCAATGCCCGACGCTCGACTGGAAGCGAGCGAGCGCGACCGAGCGACGCACACATTGCCTGAAGCGCGGCCGGACGTGACCTCGGAGCACGACCGAACTGCCGATGCACCCGCGCCCCCGCCGCCAAAACCTAACGACCGCGGTTCACATTATGAATCGCTGGTCGTGTACCCGACCGAGGAGCGCGCCGCGGATAATCGCAACCCCGAACCGCGCGAAGCGGTTGATGCCTACGCCGTTCAAGATGACGGCAATGCCGATCACGATGATGGCGCCACCGCGGAATCTCCTTCGGACGCTGCGCTGACCCGCAAACTCGACGCGATTTCGGCCGAGCCCGGTGTTTACATTCTGCGCGACCGCAACGGCAAGGTGCTCTACGTCGGCAAGGCCAAGTCGCTGCGCCCGCGCGTGCGGTCGTATTTTCGCGACGGCGGTGACGGGCGCTTTCAGGTGCGCTTTCTGATGCGGCAGGTGCGCGATTTCGAGACCCTTGTCGCGCGCAGTGAGAAAGAAGCGCTGATTCTCGAAAACAACCTGATCAAGCAATACAAGCCGCGCTATAACATCCGGCTCAAAGACGACAAATCGTACTTGAGCGCCAAGGTCACGAATCACGCGTGGCCGCGAATCACAGTGACGCGCCGCATCGTCAAGGATGGCGGGCGCTACTTTGGGCCGTTCGGATCGGCGGACGGTCTGCGCGAAACCATCGACGTCATCCGCAAAGTCTTTCCATTGCGCACTTGTTCCGACACCGTGTTCCGCAATCGCTCGCGGCCGTGCATCGAATATCAGATCAAGCGCTGCCTGGGACCGTGTGTGCTGGCGGTCGATCGCGACGAATACCAGCGCCATCTGCACGCCGCGCAATTGCTACTCGAGGGCAAGAACCTCGAACTGTTGCGCGAGCTGCGCGAACGCATGAAGGGCTACGCGGAACGCCTGGAGTTTGAGGAGGCGGCGCGAGTGCGCGACAGCGTGCGATCGATCGAAAAGACCGTCGAACGCCAGACCGTGCTGCATCATTGGGGCGGCGATCAGGATGTCTTCGGGCTTTACCGCGAAGGCGGATTTATCGAAGCAATCGTGCTGCTGGTGCGCAATGGCAAACTCAACAGCACGCGCGGCTGGAGCTTTCACGATCTCGAATTCCCCGACGAAGAGGTGCTGGCCGACCTGCTAACGCAATACTACACCGGCGCGCGCTTCGTCCCAGATGAAGTCATCCTGCCGGTGGCGCTCGAGGACGCCGACGTCCGCGCGGACCTGCTCTCGGAGCGTCGCGGTAAGAAGGTCGACGTCTTCGTGCCGCAGCGGGGCGACAAGTTGCGACTCCTCGAGATGGCGATGGAAAATGCGCGTCAGAGCTTTGCCTCGCGGCGCGACAACGAAAGCACGCGCGAGCAGATGCTCGACGAATTGCGCGCCAAGCTCCATCTGCGCAACCTGCCCAACCGCATCGAATGCTACGACATCTCGAATCTGCAGGGCTCGATGGTGGTGGGATCGCAGGCGACCTTCGATGAGGGTCAGCCGCAAAAGGCCCTCTATCGGCGCTACCGGATCCGCACTGTCGAGGGTCAGGACGATTTCGCCAGCCTGTACGAAGTCTTAAGCCGCCGGCTCAAGCGGGCGCAGGAAGAAAAGGAATATCCTGACCTGTGGGTGATTGACGGCGGCAAGGGACAGCTCAACGTCGCGATTCAGGTGCTCAAGGAATTCAATTTGAGCGACCAGATCGAGGTTGTCTCGCTGGCCAAGCAGCACGTACTGAATGACGTGCGCGATCGCGCGGTCACGAAATCCGAAGAGCGGGTGTTCCTGCCAAATCGCAAGGACCCGATCGTGCTGCCGCGCAATTCGACCGCGCTGTTCGTGCTGGTGCGCATCCGCGACGAGGCCCATCGCTTCGCGATAACCTACAATCGCGAACTGCGCCGGCGTGCGCGATTGCGATCGGTGCTCGACGATATCGAGGGTATCGGGCCGGTCCGGCGGCGCGAACTGTTGCGCCATTTCGGCAGCCTCCGGCGGATTCGCGAGGCCTCGTTGCCGCAACTCGCGAGCGTCAAAGGCGTCAACGCGGAGTTGGCCGCCGAGATCCGCAAGCATCTCGATCTGATGACCGCACTGCTCGACCAGGAGGAGCGCGTCGAGCGCGAGGAGGATCGAGTCGCCGCGGAATACCTCGATGCGGGCAACGGCCAGTTGCAACTGCTCGCCCGCAAAGAGAAGGCGTCGCCGACTGAACCAGTCGCGCCAATCGAATCGCTCGCGACAACGGAACCGGTGGCTACGGCGGAACCGGTCGCGACAGCGGAGTCGGTCGCGGATCCGGCCGCGACAGTGAGCCCAGGCGCGACGGTGGAGCCCGTCGCGCCCATCGATCCGGCTAGCGACAGCGACGACTGCTGATGCGCCCAGCCGCGCCAGTATCGGGAACATCTCCCTCGTATCCGAAAGTTCATAGGGACATTCCAACCAAAACACGCCTGCGGCGCGAGTCGCTTCCGGAGCTGAGTGGTCTGCGCTTTTTTCTTGCCGCGCATGTTTTGTTCTTCCATTTTGCGCCGTCGTTTCTCGGAGATTTGGCGTTCGCTCGCAACCTTTTACGTGCGGGGAGTTCTTCGATCGCCGGGTTCTTCCTCCTGTCCGGATTCATCCTGACTTACGCTCATGTGCTCGACTCCGATCGTCTGGATCAACCGGTCCGGGAATTCTGGCTGGCCCGCTTTCTTCGTATCTATCCGGCCTACTTTCTGGCGTTCCTGATGACCGCATCGTTCGCGCTGGCCCAGCTGAGACACTCCGCCTTTCCATTTCAAGAAGTCGTGAAGACGGGTTTATTTTTGTCACTTCTGCAAACCTGGGTGCCCAGGCTGTGGAACTATTGGAACTACCCGGCGTGGTCTTTGTCGGTTGAAGCTTTTTTCTACGCGATGTTTCCACTCCTGGTGCCGTGGATTTTTCGGCCGCGCCGGGATTGGCGCGTAACGCTCGCCGCGGTCTGGATAGCGGGCTTGTTGGTACCGATCGGACTGCTAGGGACGAGCCGGTTGGAATGGTTACTCGCCATGCCGCCGTTGCATCTGCCGGAGTTCGTCTTCGGGATGATACTAGGTAGACGGCTGATAGTGCGGTCCACGCTCGCGCGGCAACCGTTAGAACGGCAACCGTTAGAGCGGCAGCCATTAAATAACGACCGAGCATTAAATGAGAACCTCGTAATTAAGAACCTCGTATATGAGAATCGCGCCTTGAGGTGGGTGCCCCTGAGGTGGGCGGCGCCGGTGGCGGCCGTGATGCTGGTCGTCATATATGGGTCTGGCTGGTTGCCGGAATCGCTGATCGATCATGGATTACTCGCGCCGTTGATGGGCTGTCTCATGTGGGGTTTGGCGATCGGCGACGGATGGTTCGGACGGCTGCTAGGCTCGCGGCCGATCGCCTACCTCGGCGAGATCAGCTATGGCATCTACATCTTTCAATTCCCGGTCTTTACGGCCGGTTTTGTCCTCAGCAAACGGCTCGGGCTCCCGTGGAATTCAAGATTAACTTTTCTCGCCTGTTGCGCGCTCCTAATTTGCCTTTCAGCTTTGAGTTTTGAATGGGTCGAGAAACCGCTGCGGCGGGCCGGGATGCGGCGATATGCCGGGCGGCCGCAGACGGTCGCGTCGTCATTTCGTTAGCGCCTCCGGCTTTTTCCGGTAACGCCTGCGGCTCTTGTCATTAGCGTCTGCGGCTCTTTTGGTTAGGACCTGTGGGACTGGGGAGTTTTCCTGAGCGCCTGCTGGACTCGGGGCTCTTTGAGTAACCGCTACGGCAAGCCGCGGAGGCTTCCGGAAGCCGGGCGGAGCGTTGGAGGGAGAGAGAATGACTGAACCTGGTCCGGATTGGACGGCCCGCATTCTGATGAGCGCTCGCCGCCCCGACCGGATACGTATACCATATGTAGAGTTCTGACACAAGCGAGAGGTGCGCAAATCGCCGTCGCGACCCCATTTGTCGCCAGCCCGCCGACGAACCTGGCGGCGCCTGCTCAGGCTGAGGCGGTGCGGAGCTTTGCGGCAATGCGGAGCTCGGCGGCGCACTGGCTGGTAGATTTCCCGTCGCTTTATATCGCGACGATCGCATTGGTGGCAGGCGACGCCCTCGGCAATGCGGGGGTTTACGTGCCCCTTGAATTTGCGATTGCGATCGCGCTTATCGCCGCGGTTGCGTATCTGACGGCGCGTCCCGCGACCGGTATCGCGCTGGCGTTCATCGCGATCGCGGCGGCGGCGACGGTGCCGGTGACAGCTCTGCTCGAACCGCCGAGCGGACCTAATACGCTGGACCGCTTCGCCGACGATTCGAAGGTGACAATCGAGGGCGTGCTAGTGCGCGAGCCCGAGCGGGCGGACGGCGGGCGCACTTATCTGCAGGTCCAAGTCGAACGGGCAGGGGCCGCAGCGGCGGCGCCCGTACCGGCTAGGACGCGGGCGGCAGCGGAAGCGGCGGCGGCAGTACCGGTAACGTCGGGCGCGGGGACGGATGGAGCGGCACCGGTATCGGTGACGCCGGTGCCGGCGCGGACAAGAGAGGAGGCGAAGACATTCGCGCCCATGACCGGGGGAGCGGGGGCGGGGTGTTCGCGCCGGTGGAGGGCCTCATACGGGTGACGCTTCGAGGAGAGGAGCATTTCACGATTGGCGACGAGATCCGGATGACGTCGCGAATCCGGTTTCCGCGCAATGACGGCGATCAAGGCGAATTCGATTATCGCGGCTGGCTGCTGCGCAACGGGATCGCGGCGACGATGTTCGCCGACGAGTCGAAGCCCGGAGCGCCGCCCGCGATCGCGGTGATCGGCCATCGCGAGTACCCGGTGCGCGCACGAATTCAGGCGGTGCGCGAACGAATCGGCAGCTTTATCAACGCGAATCTCGCGTATCCGCAAAACGCCGAGATGCGCGCGCTGATAATCGGCGATCGCGGCGGGATCGACGAGGATATCCGGCAGCGCTTCGCGCTGACCGGGATGGCGCACGTGCTGGTGATTTCGGGCTTGCATCTCGGTTTCGTCGCGGCGGCCGCATTCTTCGTGGTGCGGCTGTTGATGGGGTTTTTCCCCTCGTGGATGGCGCTCGGCTACGCAAACAAACTGGCTGCGGCTGCGGCGGCGCTGGCGGCGAGCGCATACGCCGCGATCGCAGGCGGGCACGTCTCGACGATCCGCGCGCTGATCATGGTGTTGGCGTACGCGATCGCGATGCTGATCGATCGATCGCGCGAACTGCTTTCCAGCCTGGCGCTCGCGGCGCTGATTATCTGTTTCGTCCTGCCGGGTTCGACCGCCGATATAGGATTCCAGCTTTCGTTCGCCTCTGTGCTGGTGATTCTCGTCGGGATGCGGCGTTTTGCGGCGTGGTGGCGGTCGCGGGTGCACATCTCGACGGGCGGGGCGGATGTGCCGCGAAGTCACATGATCGCGGAGGCGATCGCAGGCTATGTCGCCGTCTCGTTCTGGGTGCTGGTCGGCACGGCGCCGCTGACCGCCTTTCACTTTAATCAATTCTCGCTGGTCGGCCTGATTGCGAACGCGGTGGTCGTCCCGATTGTGGGCTTTGGCGCGGTGATTTGCGGACTGGCGGCGGCCACGCTGAGCTTCGTCTCGCCAACCGGCGCGCGTCCGCTTCTATTGCTGGCGGGCAGCCTCGCGGGCGCGGGGAACTGGCTCGCGGGATGGTTCGAAGGATGGCCGCTGGCGTGGACGCGAATCTTCACTCCAACAATTATCGAAATCGCGCTCGCCTACGGCTTTATCGCGATGTGGTGCGCGCGACCGCTCGCGACGGCGTTGATCCCGGCGGCGACTATGCACAACCATCGCTCGCGCGAAGATGGGCGTTGGCGATTGATGGTCGCGGCCGCGCTGATCCTCGCGCTCGTGCTCGACGCCGGCTGGTGGACCTATCAGCGTTTCTATTATCCCGACCTGCGCGTGACCTTCCTTGCGGTGGGGGAGGGCGATGCGGCGGTGGTGCGGTTCCCCGGCGGTCGCGTGATGCTGATCGATGGCGCCGGCTCCTTTAGCGGCACTTTCGATCCGGGCGAGCGAATCGTCGCGCCGTTTCTCTGGGCGAACAAGATCATGCACGTGGACTATGTCGCCGTGAGCCATCCCGACCGCGACCATTTCGGTGGGCTGATTTTCCTGGTGCGGAATTTCGCGCCGACGGAGTTCTGGACGGGCGGAAGCGGCAGCCCGGACGACAGCTACCTGAGCTTGCTCGAAACGGTAACGGCAGGCCCATGCGACGAGTCTGGTCTGCGGGACGGCGACGCCGCCGATGACGATGGGCGGCGTAGCAGTGCGGTGCCTGTGGCCGCCGATGAAGCTCGCCGAGACCAAGGAAAATAATGACTCGATGGTGCTGCGCCTGGCGTATCGCGGCGCCGCGATCCTGTTCACCGGCGATGTCGAGGCGAAAGGCGAGCGCGAGCTTATCGCGACCGGTGCGGACCTGCACGCGTCGATCCTGAAAGTGCCGCATCATGGGAGCAAGACCTCGTCTAGTCCTGAGCTGCTTGCGGCGGTGCATCCGCAGGTCGCGGTGATTTCGCTCGGCTACCATAACCGGTTCCATTTTCCGGCAAGTGCGGTGGTCGAGCGTTATCGCGAGGCCGGGGCGAGTGTGCTGATGACGGGCGAGAGCGGTCAAGTCAGCGCGGAGGTGGGCCGGCGGGGAATTGAGATTGAGACATTTCGCGGCGGCGCCGTAGAATTCCGCAATCGATAGCTCCGTCGGATCCGCCTCCACCAAGTACGCGCTAGATGAATGATTGGACCGACGATAGCTGGACAATTGCCTCAAGATTTATTGGGCTCTTCGAGTGAAATGTCTTGCTGGTCTTTATCGACGAAAGTGGATGCGCCGGGTTTAAACTGGATAAAGGATCGACGCCATTTTTTGTGGTCGTTCTGGTCATCTTCGCGGATTTCAACGAGGCGGAACGGACCAGCGCCAAGATCGCGGAGATTCGATCGGCACTGCGAGTGAAGCCCGAGTTTAAATTCAGCAAATGCAGTGATGACCACAGATCCAGATTTTTCACAGCTCTGGCGGGCCATAAGTTCAGCGTCCGATCCATCATTATAGATAAGCGGTTCATCTACAGTGCGCACCTTAAGGGTTTACCAAGTGCGTTCTACAATTATGTCGTTCAGTCTTTATTGAAGCACAACAGCGGGAGGCTCAAAGACGCCCATATCAAGATTGATGGAAGCGGCAACAGAGTCTTTCGACGGGAACTGTATTCGTATCTTCGTAAACAGTTGCCGGCCGGCTGCGCAAAGAGCATCAAGTTCGCAGATTCGAAAACTGATAACCTGGTGCAGCTGGCAGATATGTGCGCTGGAGCTATCGCGCGATCTTATCCGGGGCGTGGCAGTCGGTCACCGGATTGGCAATGGCGAAACTCGATTCGAAAACAAATCGAGGATGTGTGGAACTTTCGTTGAGGAGTTTGGCGTCCCTGGGGCCTAGCTTGATCGTCCGCCAAGCAAGTACGCCATACGGCGTCGGTTCGGCCCGCAAGGACTTGGTGCCTAAATGGTGTTCGTTTTGATGGGGTGTGTCAAGATCGAGCTTAAGCTCCTACCTTCATTTCGCGCACTACAATTTCGTGCGCTACATCGAACGCTGCGACTGGCGTTTCCGATCATCTTTGGTCTATCACGGATTGCTGTGAAGCACCTGGTTGCTGAAACTCGCCCAAGGAGGGACCGCCATGCCCGACGCCGCTGATTTCGCTGCCATGTTTACCTCGCTCAAGGCCGTCACGGACCTCACGAAGTTCTTTATAGATGCTCGTGACGCCAGTGTCATTCGGACGAAGGCGATCGAATTGCAACGAGAAATTATCGCCACCCAACAATCCGCGATGGCGGCAAATTTAGCTCATACGGCGACGTTGCGCCGAATAGGTGAGCTTGAAAAAGAAGTAATCGATCTTAAAGCATGGGACGCTGAGAAAGAGAAATATCACCTCATCTCAGTTAAACAAGTCCCTGCTGGGCAGCGTGCGCCTGTGGCTTACGGTTTGAAGGAACCAGCAGGCGTTTCCGAGGCGGACCATCTGCTTTGCGCAAATTGCTTCGAAGACCGCATCAAATCGATTCTTCAAATAGAACAGCGGGTCCCGAATCTGGCCGAAGTTCTTGTCTGCCATCGCTGCGGTGCCGACATTTACGTGGACGGAGAACGCGACCTTTACCACGCATCGCCGCAATCTGCGGGTCGCCGCCCGCGCTCGCGAGATTAGGACAGCACGCATCGGGTGGAGGTTGACGATTTGCCGAGGGCTGTGGGAGACTCGCCGGTGCGGTAGCACGAACGGAAGTCCGGGCATAACCATCTTAAAATTATCGCGCGGGATTGTTTAGCGCGGATTCCGGATTAATCAGCACGCTATCGCGAATGAGCGCGGGAGGGATTCAATGGCCGAGCAGGCGAAAACCACCGAACAGCCGGGCAAGCGCCCGATTTTACCGTTTTTGAAACTCGAACCGAGTCCGCATCTGGTGGGCAGCAAGTGCGGAGGTTGCGGCGCGGTCTATCTCGACCTCAAGCGGATGGCGTGCTCGAAATGTGGCGCGACCAATCGGTTCACGCAAATCCCGCTCTCGAACAAGGGCAACGTGTGGGTCTTCTCGGTCATCCACCAGTCGTTCCCCGGCATCAAGACGCCCTATATAACCGCGATTATCGACCTGCCCGAGGGCGTCAGCGTCAAGTCGAATCTGGTTGACGTCGATCCCGAGGAGCTCCAGAAAAATCCGAAGATGGCGTTCGGCATGCCGGTCGAGATGGTCGCCAACGTGGTCGCGAAGGATCGGCAGGGGAACGAGGTCGTGGCGTTTCAGTATCGGCCAAGCAAAGGCTAGTTTCACTTTTTCACTATTTCACGGTTTCACGGAGCCGAGCGGGCATTAATCGAAGCGAAGAATAACTTAGATAAGGGCGGCGCGGCGGACCGGTCAAACGACGGCCCATCGGCGAGGCCCCCGAGGAGGATTTGAGATGCGCAACGTATATGTTCTGGGCACCGGGATGATCAAATTCGGGCGCTATCCGGACAAGTCGGTTCCCGAGCTCGGCTCGGATGCGGCGCTGATGGCGATCAAGGACGCCGGCGTCACGATTCAGGACGTGGAGATGTTCGCGTCGGGCAACCTGTTCCAGTCCAACGCGATGATCGGGCAGCGCATCCTCCAGCAAATCGGCCAGACCGGCATCCCGGTGATCAACGTTGCGAATGCGTGCGCGACCGGCTCGACGGCGTTTCGCGAAGCGTACATGGCGGTGGCGTCCGGGATGTACGACATCACGATGGCGGTCGGCGTCGAGCAGATGGGCAAGCAGGGACTGCTCG